>Ga0316198_10002370_pt1 | contig 11350 bp, 11 predicted proteins | sample OudBieAanoxic_MG_FD_204935 | JGI IMG/M metagenome (GOLD analysis project Ga0316198, IMG submission 204935) | Coastal sediment microbial communities from Oude Bieten Haven, Netherlands - site A anoxic | ecosystem: Environmental > Aquatic > Marine > Coastal > Sediment | place: Netherlands... | reverse complement strand
CAAGATCACCCAGGCCGTGGTCGCCCACAAGCAGGCTGGCCTGCCCTACCTCGTCTACCTCCGCGACCCGACCACAGGCGGTGTCTTCGCCTCGTGGGGCTCCCTGGGGCACCTGACGGCCGCCGAACCCGGCGCCCGCGTGGGGTTCCTGGGACCACGGGTCTACCGGGCCCTGTACGGACGCGACTTCCCCAGCCACGTCCAGACCGCGGAGAACCTCGTGGACAAGGGCCTGATCGACGCCATCGTCCCGGCCGAGCAGCTCGCCGGGCTCGCCGACCGGGTGCTGGGCCTGATCCAGGACGCTCCGGACGCCGCCACGCCCGACCCGGGACCGCCCCCGTCCGACGTGGCTCTCGACCTGAGCGTGGTGCGCGAGCACGACCCGTGGGACTCCGTGCGACGCACCCGACGGCCGCAACGTCCACACGTGCTGGACCTGTTGCGGGTGGCCGCGCACGACGTCCTGCCGCTGAACGGCACCGGCGCGGGGGAGAACCATCCGGGCCTGCTGCTCGCATTCGCGTCGTTCGGGCGTGCGCCGTGCATCCTGCTGGGCCAGGACCGGCAGGGACAGGAGGACGACCGTCCGCTCGGGCCCGATGCCCTGCGTCAGGCCCGGCGCGGGATGCGCCTGGCCGACGAGCTCGGACTGCCGCTGGTCACCGTCATCGACACACCAGGTGCCGCGTTGACCGTCCAGGCCGAGGAGGGCGGCCTCTCCGGGGAGATCGCCCGCAGCCTCGCCGACCTGGTCGCGCTCCAGGCCACGACCGTCGCGCTGCTGCTCGGCCAGGGAAGCGGCGGAGGAGCCCTTGCCCTGGCGGCCGCCGACCGCGTGCTGGCAGCCCAGCACTCCTGGCTGTCTCCACTCTCACCAGAAGGTGCGAGCTCGATCCTCCACCGCGACACCGAGCACGCCGCCGAGATGGCGCGACGTCAGGGGATCGGCGCGGTCGCGCTCGCCGAGCAGGGCATCGTCGACCTGGTCGTGGCCGAGCACCCGGACGCCGCCGACGAGCCCGACGAGTTCTGCCGACGGGTGGGACTCGCGCTGGAGTGGGAGCTGCTGACCCTCGCTCGGTTGGGTACCGACGATCGTCTGGGTCAGCGCCATGACCGTTACCGCAACCTGGGCCTTCCCGCGTCCAGCCCACCGTCGTCTCGCCAAGCAGGGGGAGCCGCGCGCGCTGCAGGCGCGCCCTAGGCGTGGACGGCGCCGGTGTACTTCTCGCCCGGACCGTCACCCGGTGCGTCAGGTACCGCCGAGGCCTCCTTGAACGCCAGCTGCAGCGAGCGCAGGCCGTCGCGAAGCGGTGCCGCGTGGTGGTGACCGAGGTGCGGTGCCGCCCCGTCGATCAAGCCCGCGAGGCTGTCGATCAGGGCGCGTGCCTCGCCCAGGTCGCGGTGCTCGGGCATGTCCTCGGCCAGACCCAGATGCACGGCCGCCGCCGACATCAGGTGGACGGCCGTGGTGCCCAGCACCTCGATGGCCGGCACGTCGGCGACATCCCTGGTCACGCTCACTCCTGATACCCTAGGCCGCGAACCTGAGCTCTGAGCACCACCGACAACTGAACATGACCTTGACGCGTCCACCACATCGGCCGCGTCGACCGGCCGGGAGCCCCTCCCGGTGGCAAGCGGAGGCTTCTCCCACCTGAGCGACCGAGAGGTCGCCGGGTTTCGGTCCCGGACCGTCCGACGTGACGGGCCGTGCAGCCAGACCTGACGACGTCAGGCCTGGTCGACCATCCAGCCCCCGAGTGCCCACGCACCGGGGGCTTCGTGCTGGTAGCCACGAACCCATCGCCACCTTGCGACAACCCAGGAGGACCCATCAGCACCGAGCCACGCGTCAACGACCGCATCCGCGTTCCCGAGGTTCGCCTCGTCGGGCCGAACGGGGAGCAGGTCGGCATCGTCCGTATCGAAGACGCCCTGCGGCTGGCCGAGGAGTCCAGCCTCGACCTCGTCGAGGTTGCCCCGAACTCGAGACCACCGGTCGTCAAGCTCATGGACTACGGCAAGTTCAAGTACGAGTCCGCCATGAAGGCTCGTGAGGCTCGCCGCAACCAGACGCACGTCCAGATCAAGGAGCAGAAGCTTCGCCCCAAGATCGACGACCACGACTACGAGACGAAGAAGCGCAACGTCGAGCGCTTCTTGAACGGCGGGGACAAGGTCAAGGTGACGATCATGTTCCGCGGTCGCGAGCAGTCGCGTCCCGAGCTCGGGTACCGGCTGCTGCAGCGCATGGCGAATGACGTCGCCGAGTCTGGCGTCGTGGAGTTCGCGCCCAAGCAGGACGGACGCAACATGGTGATGGTGCTCGCTCCGACGAAGAAGAAGGCGGACGCGCAGGCCGAGCGCAAGGAAGAGGTGGCCCGTCAGGCCGTCGAGCGCCAGGCCGAGCACGACCGGGAGAAGGCAGAACGAGCTGCGGGCCGCGCGGCCAGCGGGTCGTAGAGACCACGCACGAGCCCGTCGAGACCACGCACGAGACGAAGGAGCACCGATGCCCAAGATGAAGACCCACAGCGGGTCGCGCAAGCGTTTCAAGATCACCGGGAGCGGCAAGGTTCTGCGCCGTCAGGCCAACCGTCGCCACCTGCTCGAGCACAAGTCGTCGCGTCGCACGCGACGGCTGATGCCCGACGTCGAGGTGTCGCCCGCCGACGCCAAGCGGGTCAAGCGCCTGCTCGCCAAGTAACCCACCCCTCGCACCCGCACCCAGCAACAGGAGACACCTCATGGCACGCGTCAAGCGCGCAGTCAACGCTCACAAGAAGCGCCGCTCCGTCCTCGAGCAGGCCAGCGGCTACCGCGGTCAGCGCTCGCGCCTGTACCGCAAGGCCAAGGAGCAGACGCTGCACAGCAACGTCTACGCCTACCGCGACCGCAAGAAGCGCAAGGGCGACTTCCGCAAGCTGTGGATCACCCGCATCAACGCCGCCTCGCGCAGCCACGGCATGACCTACAACCGGTTCGTGCAGGGCCTCAAGGCCGCCGAGATCGAGGTCGACCGCAAGATGTTGGCCGATATGGCCGTCAACGACCCCGGTGCGTTCGCCGCCCTCGTCGAGAAGGCCAAGGCCGCGCTGCCCGAGGACGTCAACGCCCCGGCCGCCTGAGTCACCGACACGAGCAACGGTGACCCGCCTCGGCGCTGCCGACGTCATCGACGAGCCGTCCCACCCTCGGGTGCGGGCGGCTCGTCGCTGTCACAGCGCCGCCGGGCGGGCCAAGACCGGACGCTTCCTGGCCGAGGGACCGGCGTCGGTGCGGGAGGCGCTGGCCGAGCCGGGGGTCGTCATCGAGGTCTTCGCTACCGAGGAGTGGCTGGCGAACGCACCGGCCGGGGGCCCCGGTGTCGACCCCGACCTCACGCTGCACCGGGTCAGCGAGCGCGTGCTGGCCGCCGTCGCCGAGACGCGGAGGCCACAGGGGGTGGTCGCGGTGTGCCGCGACGTCACCGTCAGCCTCGACGCGCTGCTGGCTTGCTCACCCCGGCTGGTCGTCGTTCTCGCCGAGGTCCGCGACCCCGGCAACGCGGGCACGATCATCCGCACCGCCGACGCCGCGGGTGCCGACGGCGTGGTGCTCACCACCGCCTCGGTCGACCCGCTGGGCGGCAAGTGTGTGCGCAGCACCGCGGGTTCCCTCTTTCACCTGCCGATCGTCGTCGGCCAGCCCGTCGAGGTGCTCGACCGACTGCGCGAGGCGGGGTTCAGCGTCCTCGCCGCGCACGGATCGGCCTCCACCGATCTCGTCGAGGCCGATTCGTCCGGGCTGCTGGGCCGGCCCACGGCCTGGGTCGTGGGCAACGAGGCGCACGGAGTACCGAACGCCTACCTGGACGCCGCCGACCAGGCGGTGCGAGTGCCGATGCACGGGCGAGCCGAGAGCCTCAACGTGTCGGTCGCCGCAGCGGTGTGCCTGTACGCCTCCGCCTCGGCTCATCGCCGCTGATGGGCGTGCCCGTCGCGTGGTCGGCGCGACGCCCAACCCACACCGATGGCCGACGCCGCCGCAACTAGACTCGCCCCTCTTGCCCACGCCCGTCGTCCCCCGCCCGCAAGGAGCCACCTCCGCATGTCTGCGACTGCGCCGGAGCCCGGCGCCATCACCCCTGAGGCGGTGGAGCAGCACCGAACGGCCGCCCTGGCCGCCATCGAGTCCGCGAGCAGCCTGGAGGAGCTGAAGGCCACCCGCACCGAGCACGCCGGCGACCGTTCCCCCCTGGGCCTGCTCAACCGCGGCATCGGGCGGCTCGAGCCCGCCGAGCGCAAGACGGCCGGCCAGCTCGTCGGCACGGCGCGCCGCGAGATCTCCGCGGCTCTCGACGCCCGGCAGGGCGTCCTGGAGGCCGAGCGCGACGAGCGGGTTCTCGTCGAGGAGGCCGTCGACGTCACCCTCCCGTGGATCCGACGACCCGTCGGTGGGCGTCACCCGCTGTACTCGCTGGTAGAGAAGGTGTCCGAGATCTTCGTCGCTCTCGGCTACGAGGTCGCCGACGGCCCCGAGGTCGAGGCCGAGTGGTACAACTTCGACGCCCTCAACATCGGGCCCGACCACCCGGCGCGCGGCACGTCGGACACCTTCTTCGTGGAGTCCCCGGACTCTGGCGTCGTGCTGCGCACCCACACCTCGCCCGTGCAGGTGCGCGCCCTGCTGTCGCGCGACCTGCCCGTCTACGTCATCTGCCCGGGCCGCACGTATCGGACCGACGAGCTCGACGCGACCCACACGCCGGTGTTCAGCCAGGTCGAGGGGCTCGTGGTGGACAAGGGCATCACCATGGCCGACCTCAAGGGCACGCTCGACCACTTCGCCGCTGCCATGTTCGGCGAGGGCCTGGTGACTCGGCTGCGGCCGTCGTACTTCCCGTTCACCGAGCCGTCGGCCGAGGTCGACCTGCAGTGCTTCGTCTGCCGCGGGGCGTCGGTCGGCAACCCCGACGAGCCCTGCCGCACCTGCTCGTCCGAAGGCTGGATCGAGTGGGGCGGCTGCGGCATGGTCAACCCGCGCGTGCTCATCGCTTGCGGCGTCGACCCCGACCGCTACACCGGTTTCGCCTTCGGCATGGGGCTGGAGCGCACGCTCATGTTCCGCCACGGCATCACCGACATGCGCGACCTCATCGAGGGTGACGCCCGCTTCACGTTGCCCTTCGGAATGGAGATCTGATGCGCGTCCCCCTGTCGTGGCTGGGCCAGTTCGTCGACCTGCCGGCCGGGACGAGTGCCCGCGCCCTGGGCGACGCCCTGCTGGCCGCCGGCCTCGAGGTCGAGACAGTGGAGACAGTTGCGGTCGACGGCCCCCTGGTGGTCGGCGTGGTGCTGGCGTTCGAGGTCGAGACGCACAAGAACGGCAAGTCGATCCGCTGGTGCCGCCTCGACGTCGGTGAGGACGAGCCCCGCGGCATCGTCTGCGGTGCCCACAACTTCGCAGTCGGCGACCGCGTCGTCGTCGCGCTGCCAGGGGCCGTGCTTCCCGGCGGCTTCGAGATCGCTGCCCGACGCACGTACGGTCACGTCTCCGACGGCATGATCTGCTCGGTCCGCGAGATGGGCATCGGTGAGGAGCACGACGGGATCCTCGTGCTCGACGACGACGACCTCGTCGACCTGCGGGGGGCGCCCACCGGCCTCGACCTCTCGCCCGGTGCCGACGCTCGGACGGTGCTCGGGCTGCCCGACGCCGTCCTCGACATCGCCGTCACCCCCGATCGTGGCTACTGCCTGAGCGTGCGCGGCGTGGCTCGAGAGGCCGCCACCGCGCTGGGCGTCGCGTTCCGCGATCCCGCCGACCCCGCGCGTCTCGGACCGGGAGCACCGACCCCCTCGCCGCGTGACGCCTGGCCCGTCACCGTGGACGACCCGACCGGCTGCGACCGGTTCGCCGTGCGGGTCGCCCGCGACCTGGACCCGTCACGTCGCTCCCCGCTGTGGCTGCGCACCCGGCTACACCTGGCCGGCATGCGTCCGATCTCGCTCGCGGTCGACGTCACGAACCACGTGATGCTCGAGGTCGGCCAGCCGATCCACGGTTATGACGCCGACCGGCTGGCCGGAGGGATCGGTGTGCGCCGGGCACGCCCAGGAGGCCGGCCAGGCAGCTCGTCGGAGTCTCTGCAGACCCTGGACGGCAAGCGCCGCGCCCTCGACCCAGAAGACCTGGTGATCACCGACGACAGCGGCGTCATCGGTGTCGCCGGCGTCATGGGCGGCGCCTCGACCGAGCTGTCGGCCCAGACCCGCCACGTCGTCGTCGAGGCAGCGCACTTCGATGCCGTCGCGATCGCCCGCTCGGCTCGCCGGCACAAGCTGCCGAGCGAGGCCTCGCGTCGCTTCGAGCGTGGCGTCGACCCCGCGCTGCCACCGGTGGCAGCAGGCCTGGTCGTGCAGATGCTCGCCGACCTCGGTAGGGCCACCATCGACCCGGCGCTCACTGACGTCGACCTGCGGACGGCACCACCGACGATCCCCCTGCCCGTCGGCGACCCCGGTCGGATCGCCGGGCGTCCCTACCAGCCCGACGACGTCGTCCGGCTGCTGCGCACCGTGGGCTGCTCGCTGGACGAGCCAGGCGCCGACGGCCTGCTCGAGGTCGCCGCACCCAGCTGGCGGCCCGACCTCATCGACCCGGTCGACCTCGTCGAAGAGGTCGTCCGGCTGGCCGGCTACGACACCCTCCCCTCGACGGTCCCCACCGGTCCCGCCAGCCACGGCCTGACCCGCGCCCAGAAGCAGGAGCAGGTGATCACCCGGGCCATCGCCCACCTCGGCGGCATCCAGGTGGCCAACTACCCGTTCGTCGGCGACGCGGTGCTCGACGCGATGGGACTGCCCCCCGACGACCCGGAGCGCATCCGGGTGCGGCTGGCCAACCCGATCTCCGACGAGGAGCCCTACCTTCGGGCCGCGCTGCTGCCGGGTCTGCTCCAGGCCCTGCGCCGCAACGTGGGACGCGGTCTGGGCGACCTGTCGCTGTTCGAGCTCGGCCGGGTCTTCATCCCGCGGCCCGGCCAGGTCATCGCAACCCCACGGCTGCCCGTCGAGCGCCGGCCCACCGACGACGAGCTCGCCCTGCTCGAGGCCGGGCTTCCGGACCAGCCGCGCCGACTCGCCGTCGTAGTGACCGGCAAGTCCGAGCGAGACGGCTGGTTCGGGCCGGGTCGTGAGTCGCAGTGGCTGGACGCGATCGCGGCGGCTCGTGTGGCCGCGCGGGTGATCGACGCCCCGCTCACGGTGCGCGCCGACCAGCGGATGCCCTGGCACCCCGGCCGCTGCGCCGCACTGCTTGTCGAGGGGGAGCAGATCGGCTTCGCCGGCGAGCTGCACCCGCGGGTGCTGGCCGCCCTCGACCTTCCGCCACGGGTAGGCGCCATGGAGATCGACATCGATCGGTTGGCCGCCTACGCCGAACCGATCGTCGCGGCCCCTCGGGTCTCCACGTTCCCGCTGGCACGCGAAGACCTCGCCTTCGTCGTCGACCAGCGGGTTCCAGCTGCCGATCTCGCCGAGGTGCTGACCGACGCGGCCGGCGAGCTGTTGGAGCAGCTGTGGCTCTTCGACGTCTACACGGGTCCGCAGGTAGGGGAGGGCCGCAAGAGCCTGGCCTACAACGTGACGCTGCGGGCGCCGGACCACACGTTGACCGTTGACGAGCTGTCCCGGGTGCGCTCGGCGATGGTCGAGGCCGCCTCGGTACGACTCGGAGCGGAGCTGCGCAGTGGCTGACGCCAGCACGGTGGCCCTGGTCACCGGTGGCGGTCGGGGCATCGGTCGGGCGATTGCGCTCGGGCTGGCCGAGCACGGCCTCGCTGTCGCCGTCCTCGGCCGAAGCCCCGACCCGCTGGCCGAGACGGTCGATGCCTGCCGCCGCGCCGGAGTCGACGCGCTGGCCGTCACCGCCGACGTCCGCGACGTCGCCTCCCTGGCCCGCGCCGTCGGGCAGGCGAGCGAGCGCCTGGGTGTCGTCGACCTGCTGATCAACAATGCCGGGCTCAGCGACACCGACGACACCGGGTTCGCCGAGGCCGACCTCGACGACATGCTGACCGTGGTGGACGTCAACCTGATGGGCCCCATGCGTGTCAGCCACGCCGTCCTTCCCGGCATGCGAGCCGCCGGGCACGGCCGCATCCTCAACGTCAACAGCGGCATGGCGTACCGCCGCGCGGCGGCGTACACGGCCTACGGGGTCTCGAAGGCCGGGCTGGGTCGGTTCACGGACCTGCTGGCCTACCAGCTGGCTGACGAGGGCATCGTCGTGCTCGACGTGAGCCCCGGCCTCGTCCGCACCGACATGACCGAGAGCATGGGCATGTGGGCCCAGATGGACGACCCGCCCTGGGGTGACCCCGCCGACATCGTCGCGGTCGCGCTGCGCCTGGCCGACGGAGGGCTGGACCCCCTGTCCGGACGATTCGTGCACGCACCGACCGACGACCTGGACGCCCTGCTCGGTGTGCTACCCGGTGACCGCGACGCCCGCACGTTCGGGCTGCGCACCTACGGACCGCACGACCCGCTGGGCTGACCAACCTCGGTTACGATCCGCTGAACATGGAGTACCTCGGACTCGCCGGACGCCTCGTCATCGGCCTCGTGTTCCTCGTGGCAGCCGTCCCCAAGCTCAGAGACCCCGCCGCCTTCCGCTCGTCGGTCGCGGCCTACAAGATCCTGCCTGAGTCACTCGTCACCCCGGTCGCGCGGGCACTACCTCCGCTGGAGGTGGCCATCGGTCTGATGCTGCTCACCGGCGTTCTCATCGTGCCTGTCTCGGTGCTCGCCGCCCTCGTGCTGGTGGGCTTCGCCGCAGCGATCTGGTACGCCGTGGAGCGGGGCAGCAAGATCGGCTGCGGCTGCGGGTTCCGCCAGCTCCAGACGGTCAGCAGGGCGCTGGTGGCCCGCAACGCGGCTCTCACCGTCGCCGCGCTGACCGCCGCCGTGTGGCCGTCGGCTGCCCTGGCGCTCGCCCCAGGACCTGGTGTGCCGGCGTCGTCGATCGCCACGGCGGACGCCTGGGCGGTTGTCGCCATGGTGGTCGCCGGCTACGGGCTGGTGACAGTTCTGCTGGAGCTGCGGCGGTTCGCGCCTCGTCCGGTGTCAGGCGTGGCGTGAGCACACCCTGGATCATCGCCGCGGGAGTCCTGACGCTCCTCGTCGTCGTGCTCGCCACGGCGCTGGTCATGGTCATGGCCCGGGTGTCCGAGCTCGAGTCCACGCTCACCCGGGTGCAGCGGCAGGTGCGATCGCTGCAGCAGACGCGCACCCCGAATGCCGCCCCGCCTCCTCCTCCTCCTCCGCCGGCGGCATCGGTGGTCGTGCTCCTCGAGGCAGGACGTGACGCCGACCTCGCGCTCGCCGACGACATCCGCCGGTCCGGGGGAGTCTCGGTCGACGTGCCCACGACGGTCTACGTTGCCGACGACGACACCGGTCGCGGCATCGCCGAGGGACTCGCACTGGAGGTCTCGCCGTTCTTCCGGGAGGCTCCGCTGTCCGACGCCTTCCCGAGCGTCGTCGTCCTCGACGAGTCCGGGGGAGTGCTGGCGTCGGGGTCGCCGGCCACCGTGGCCGACCTGGAGTCGTTGGTCACGCGTCGACGGCACGTGCACTCACCCGCCCTGCAATAGACATGTTAGAGTCTGCATAGTCATTCAGGGTGCGGGCGCTCGCCCGCCGAAACGGAGTGGGTATGCGGGTGGCGGTCGCCGGTGCGTCCGGCTACGCGGGCGGCGAGCTGCTGCGACTGCTCCTGGGCCACCCCGAGATGACGCTCGCCGTGGCGGCAGCCGGTGCTGCAGCCGGCTCGAGCGTGACCGACTACCACCCCCATCTGCCCGAGCTGGCCGGATGGGTGTTCACCGAGACCCGGGCCGAGGTTCTCGCCGACGCCGACCTGGTGTTCCTGGCCTTGCCGCACGGGCAGTCGGCGGCACTGGTCCGTGAGCTGTCGCAGACGGTGCCGATCGTCGACCTCGGAGCCGACTTTCGCCTCGACGACCCCGACGAGTGGGCTCGCTACTACGGGGGCGACCACGCCGGTACCTGGACCTACGGGCTGCCCGAGCTACCCGGGGCACGACAGGCGATCACGGACTCCCACCGGGTGGCGAACCCCGGCTGCTACGTCACCGCCGTCACCCTTGCCCTCGCCCCGCTGCTCACCGACGGCCTCGTCGAGCGGGACGACCTGGTCGTCGTGGCGGCCAGCGGCACGTCCGGCGCCGGGCGGGCCGCCAAGGCCAGTCTGCTGGCCAGCGAGGTGATGGGCGCGATGAGCGCGTACAAGGTGGGCGGGAGCCACCAGCACATCCCGGAGATGAGGCAGAACCTACGGCGTGCCGCGGGCGCCGACGTCCGGCTCTCGTTCACGCCGATGCTGGCCCCCATGTCGCGGGGCATCCTGGCCACCTGCTCCGCTCGACTGACCGACCGGGCGAGTCAGGCGGCGGTTACCGAGAGCCTGCATGCCGCCTACGATGACGAGCCGTTCGTCCACGTCCTGGACGACGGGCGCTGGCCGACGACGGCGGCGACCCTGGGGTCCAACAGCGTGCACCTGCGGGCCGCGGTGGACGACGAGTCGGGGCGGGTCACCGTCGTCGCTGCCGTGGACAACCTCGTCAAGGGGGCGGCCGGACAGGCCCTGCAGAACGCGAACCTCGTTCTCGGGCTGCCGGAGGGCACGGGTCTGCCCCGGCGGGGGGTGGCGCCGTGAGCGTCACCGCAGCAGCGGGCTTCCGGGCGGCCGGCGTGCCCGCCGGGCTGACGAGCTCCGGCGCCCCGGACGTCGCCCTGGTCGTCAACGACGGGCCGCGCTTCGACGCCGCCGGCGTGTTCACGGCCAACCGGTTCCAGGCCGCCCCGGTGCTGTGGAGCGCCCAGGTGCTCAAGGCGGGGCAGGTGCGAGCAGTCGTGCTGAACTCCGGCGGTGCCAACGCCTGCACGGGCTCGGACGGGTTCGTCGACACCCACCGCACCGCCGAGCACGTCGCCGGGCTGCTCGAGATCGGGGCGGGGGAGGTGGCCGTCTGCTCGACCGGTCTGATCGGCGTCCGGCTGCCCATGCAGCGTCTGCTCTCGGGGGTGGACGACGCTCGCGCTGCACTGGCCGACGACGGCGGAACCCTGGCAGCCACCGCGATCATGACGACCGACACCCGCCCCAAGCAGGCGAGCGTGGCGGTGGAGGACTCGACTGGGCAGACCCCGACGCTGTGGAGCGTGGGCGGCATGGCCAAGGGGGCGGGCATGCTCGCTCCGTCGCTGGCCACGATGCTCTGCATCGTCACCACCGACGCCGTCGCCGACCCGGCCACCCTTGGTGCGGCACT
>Ga0316198_10002369_pt1 | contig 11354 bp, 14 predicted proteins | sample OudBieAanoxic_MG_FD_204935 | JGI IMG/M metagenome (GOLD analysis project Ga0316198, IMG submission 204935) | Coastal sediment microbial communities from Oude Bieten Haven, Netherlands - site A anoxic | ecosystem: Environmental > Aquatic > Marine > Coastal > Sediment | place: Netherlands... | reverse complement strand
ATTGAATTTAGAGGATTTGGGATTGTCGGCCGCAAGCAGCCAGCGACTGTTGGAAATAGCCAATAGGTGGAAAAATTAACCCTCCCCGGGGTCTTCTAATGCAAACTGCAGTTTGGCCGAACCGATTTCGATGATGGAAAGGTCGTCGATGATGACCGGTTCCTTTACGAGGGTGCCGTTGATCTTAGGCCTGGCCAGGCCGCTGATATGCGTCAGGCAAAATCCCTCGGGTCTTTGGATGATGGTGACTGAAGTTTGCCCGACCAGAAAGCCCTTGACGACCACGTCCGATGAGGGGTGTTTACCGATGGTTGAAATTTTTCGTTTGAGTTTAACCTTGCCGAACCCGCCGGCCAGGTAAGTTATGACACCGGCAGGCTGGTCGTCATCAATTGCAGCGGTGGGCTTGGCAGCTTTTGGTCGCCTGTCCCTGTCGACCTCCCGATCATGTCCTTGATCCCAGAATCTCACAACATTGATACTCTTGGTGGGATTGCTCTTGATCATCATGTTGCGATGAAGCGAGCTATCCATGATGACGGTCTTATCAAGTTCCTCTAAATCATCGTCGAAAATCTGTTGGGTGCCATACAGGTTAAATACGAGTCGATGATTTCCGATACTGATAACATCACCATGTTTAAGCCAGTGGGTAATAACCAGCTTTTCGTTGACAAAAGTACCGTTTTTGCTTTGCAGGTCAATCAGGACAAACCGGTCCCCGACCGGATCTATTTTGGCATGATGCCCCGATACCACAGGATCTTTGATAACAACGTCATTTCTATTCGCCCGGCCCATCGTCAGCGAAAAGCTGTCTTGAAGTTGGTAGTCTCCAAGCAATTCATCTTTAAATTTCAGCGTTAAAGTTGCCATATGTTAGTGCCCACTAAATTCAGATACCCCCGGCCGCATTGGTTGCACAACCGCCTTGATCAAGGACTTTCTAATTATATAATAGTAATCAATTTTCGTCAAGAATTCAGTATATTATGGCAGGAGCTAATCGCTACATTTATAGCTAATGGATATGCCGGCTGGGCTGGCCGTGTTTATTTCGGTCCTAAAGTTGGGCAGGTTTTGCACATATTCAAGAAAATCGGTAATGCCGGGTCCAAAGCCGCCGGTGGCATTGTGGGCCGTAAAACAACCGCCACCTCGAGCCTGGGTTCCAGGGCGATAAAATCGTTTTTGTACCATCCGTTATCGGCATCAAGTTTTTTCATCACGGGATTTAATCTTTTTTAAAATTTCCCAGACCGGCAGGGCCGTCAGGCCACCGATAATGCCGGCCAGGTAACTGGGCAATGGAACGTTAAATACCGACCGCCACAATACACCCATAATAAAGCTGGCCGCCAGCATAGTGACAATGGTTATACCTAATCGCTGCCAGAAAGGCATACACACCTCCTATTCGTCTGAAGATAGCTGCGGAAACATCTTCACTTCGCTGAAGAATTCCACAATGATGATCGCGATAATAACGACAACGCCCACAATTATGATAAAACCGGTTGCATCGCCACCGGCCGGAAGATCAGGAATTTTTTCGGAAATCATTTCCAGTTCTTCATCAGACAGGCAGTCGATGCGGGCTTTGGCTTCAAGGGGGTGAATACCCCGGGCCACAAGTATTTTTTGGATATCATCTCGGGACATCAGGCCATGGAGATAGTCGCGGGTGTTTTGATGGCGATTCGGCGTCAGCAGAGTCTGCGTCCCGACCATGGCCGCCGAGACAGACTGGTAAAATGCAGGGACCAGCACCAATACGATGGCCAAAACAATACTTATCGGCTTGAGTGTTTTCTCAATTAATATCATAAACGAGCCCTTTCGCTTTCTATAAAAAGTCCTCGTTTCGTACCACGATTAATTCTATCCCGTCAATAAATTAGGTTGCACCCGGCGGGTCCGTGCCCGGCGCTGAGCATTGTTGCCCAACCGGGTCGGCTTGCTATATTTATGTTCTCGACATTGCAATTGAGGTTTATGAAATTATATTCAGTAATGTTCATGTCGTTTTTGGAAAAGATGGTTTCGTAAAAAGGCAAGGAAATGCAATATTGCCTGTAGTGCGGATACCGGCAATTAGGCCGGCGGTAAATTGAGGATTCCATGGTTAAAATTGTTCAATATCTTATCCTGACGGTGTTAGTTTTAGCGGTAGGATCCTGCGCGCAGCAGCGGCCGGTTCTCTATCCCAATGCCCATTTACGGTATGTCGGTGCCGAAGCTGCCACGGTCGATTCGGATGAATGCATGCAATTGGCGATTGACTATGGTGCCAGAGAAAGTAGCGGCACCCGGGTGGCCAAGGACACCGCCAAGGGCGCGGCCGTCGGCGGGGCGGCCGGGACCGCAGTCGGTGCGGTAACAGGAAATGTCGGGCGCAAGGCGGCCGCCGGTGCCGCCGGCGGCGGGGCGGCCAACATGACCCGCAGTATGTTAAACTCAGGTAAACCGGACCCGGTGTTTAAAAGGTTTGTGGAACAGTGCCTGCGGGATAAAGGGTATCAGCCCATCGGTTGGCGTTAGAGTGGTGGGAATTTGTTCCTTGCTGGAAAAATGCCGGCTTTCCAACTGAATAAAAAAATTGAGCAATAAGTATTTATACATGGCCCGGATTAAGGGCGGGATTCAATTTAGCCGGACTTATAGATTTCATTAACAAGATCCGCGAACCAGGGGGGTTTTTGAAATACGACGTAGATAAGGATCACTCCAGTTATGGGAACGGGAATCACCATGTCAATGATGCCTAAAATAATGAGAAAAATAAGGGTTTTTGATTTGGTGCTCATATAATTTAATTTCCCTTTAGAATAGGCTTGCGATCAACTGAGTCTCAAAATTCGGCGAGTTTCCTCAGGTGTTGCTATTTCCCGGCCATACTCCCGCGCAATTCTCACGATCCGTTCCACGAACTCGGCATTGGTCCTGGCCAGAACCCCCCGGGAATAGTAAATATTGTCTTCCATGCCAACCCGGATGTGGCCGCCCATGGCCAGGGCCATCAGGGACATGGGCAGATGTCCCTGGCCGATACCGATGACGGACCAGGTGGCTTCCTGCGGGATATATTCATGTAAATTTATAAGGGATTTAGGCGAGGCCGGAGCCCCCCAGGGAGTCCCCAGGACCAGCTGGAAGTGGGCCGGCGGGTCGATTTTGTTTGCTTCCAGCATGCCAAGGCAGGTGATGAGCATGCCGAGATCAAATATTTCAAGTTCCGGTTTGACTCCCCGGATCCTCATTTCTTCTGCTGCACGTTCAAGGAACTCGGGGGAGTTTATAAAAACGGCGTCACCCAGGTTTATGGAGCCGGCATCAAAGGAGGCCAGCTCGGGCCTAAGTTCAAGGGGAGCCAGGCGTTCCTCGATTGGGATGTTTCTGCCCGGGATACCGCTGGTGGTCAAGCACAGGACCAGATCGGTCTTTTCCCTGAGCGGTTCAACCACCTGTTTGAAAATCTCCAGGTCCTGGGTTCCCAGTCCGGTTTCCGTGTCACGCACATGGAGATGAACAATAGAAGCCCCGGCCTGCCGGCATTCAATGGCCGACTGGACAATTTCTGCAGGCGTGATGGGAATATAGGGCGCCGCTTCACGTGTGATCCGGCTGCCGGTGATGGCCGCGGTTATGATGAGCTTTTCCATACGTTAGTCCCTTTTCTCGTATCATTTCCTATCATTTTGAATTTTGCAATGTCAACGACATTAGGATAAAGACAACCTGCAATCTGATGGACAAGGTGGGTAAAATCGAAAGGCAGGGCCCGAAGCAAGGCGGTCCTGCCTCTTTCAAAACCATGTCACCTCATACTATCTCACCGCGACGCTACTCTCAGCCAGCTGGAAGGGTGGTTAACAATTGGATGCCACTTGAAAGGAGATCTAATATGGGATCTGTCAAAATAAATATGATAAATACAACCGACGAGGTGCTGGCCAAGCTGATGAATAGTGCTGCCGGACAATACGACTGTCGCGTCGACTATGAGCCTGACACCCATAACGTGACCAGCAATTGTGATGAAGCGGTAAAGTCCGCCATCGTCCATCAGGTGGCGTCCATTTGTTGAGGATTCAATGGCAGAAGTCGGTGTAACCCGCACATACCAGGAGCTAAATGACAAAATGAAAAGTATTCCCTTTGCCGACAGCATGAGTTTCGACCTGGATCAATATGTAACCGATGGTTCCCTTGACGGTCTCTTTAAAATGCTGGCGGATGAGGAAAAAAAGATCCGCACTGAGCCGGCCGCGCGCGTCACGGATCTTTTAAAAAAGGTGTTCGCTGATAATTGAGCACCGGGGTAGTTTTTGATTTAACAACGCTTGCATCTAGTCCAGTATAGCGTGAAGCATCTCGTAACGATCAAACGGCGGCATCAGGCACGCCCCGGCAAAACGCTTGCGGGCCAGGCTAAGTACCTCCCGTGCGTTGGCAATGCCCTCAGCGACAGGATTTTCGGCGCGGCTCATTCGTTCTCGGATCTGCTTGGGCACATTGATGCCGGCGACTTTTTGGTGCAGGAATTCGGCATGACGTGGCGAGCGCAGCGGCAGAAGGCCCAGGATAATCGGAATGTCAATGTGCCGGGTGGCCGCAACCAGTTCGTCTGTGCCGGCGGCATCATAATACGGTTGGGTGACCACAAACTGGGCACCGGCCGCTATCTTGCGTTCCAGCCGCCGGACGGGCTTTTCCAGCCCACGGGATTCCGGCCCCGGGTCGAGGACAACGCCGGTATAAAGTCCGCTGTCGCGAGCCATTTCGACCAGCCCGAAAACATCCGTGTCACCCACTTGGGTGGTGGTTGCCCGATCCCCCAGAGCAACGAAGTCCCCCGTCGTTATCAGTACCGTTTCGATGCCCAGTGCAAGCGCCCCCCACAGCACCCCTTGCAGGCTCAGACGATTGTGATCGCGGGTGGTACAGTGAAGAACGGCCGGCCGGCCAGTCTGTTGCTGCAGGAGGGCACAAAGCGCCATGGCGCTCATCCGCGGCTTGGCCACAGGATTGGTGGCCACACTGAAGCCGTCGATGGGCAGTTCCGGCAATGATTGCAGGGCGGCCAAAAGAGCCTGGGTTTCAGCGCCTGCCGGTGGAACGACTTCAACCGTGATGGTAAATCCATCTTTTTTTGCGAAAAGCGCGCCCATCAGATACCCTCAGGAGTTAATGCAACAAAATTTGCCAACCGGAGCGGACGCGAGTCGGCCATCCGGCAGAACACATCCGTCCGGTCAAAAACTCGATGGAATTCAGCCGATGCCTGAGTCCCGGTGACTTTACCTATTCGCCACCTTCATTGATTGCAAAGCCTTTGGGCGTCAATCCGGTAGACGCGGGCGTACCCGCAATTTTGGCCAGATAGGTTGCGCCCAGCTTCTTTAGGTGTTCGTTCACATTATCGAAATAATTGTAGTGGGCCTGCTCTTCATCAAGAATGGTTTCAAAAATTTTGGCACTGACATGGTCGCCGTTTTCCTGGCATTTCAGCAAAAACTGGTTATAAGTGTCGATGGTATCATCCTCGAGGTTGGCATCAAAGGGGAACATGGCCTCGACCTTCTGGCCCGGTTTAACCTTGCCGCCTTTTTCGGTGACCGGCTCCCCACCCAGTTCTTTAACCCGTTCGGCAAACTGCTCCGCGTGACGCATTTCATCGATGGCAATCAGTTTAAGGTTGGCGGCCAGCTCGCCATAGTCCATGTCATCCAGGCCGTAATGTTGGTTCATATACTGATGAACGGCCAGCAGTTCCATCGCGCGTGCCTTGTTCAGAACGGCAATAACCGCTTTTCTTCGGTCCTGTTTTGATTTCTTTGCCATAGTGCACCTCCAGATTTAGTTGGGGTTGAAAACTACCTACCTTATGCCTGCTTCCGGTTTGCATCACCGATCCTTACTGTTTATGAAATTTTCAGGGAATCTGTCAATGGTTATAGCGGTTGCCATAAATATGTCCCGTTTGCCAGATTTGCTGATAGGTGACAATATAATATGCAACATCCTGAAGTTGTTGTAAACATGATAACCGCTAAATTGTTTTTTTTATTCAAAAAAATCTAGACACTGAAGAAAAATTATTAGAGCGTTTGGATCAGGCCAGATTGAATGTTATCGACAGCCCGCCGAAAACCCAACAAACCACCGCTGTCGGAATGTTATTCTGACAAACGCTAACTTTGGATGTTAAGGCATCAATAATACACCTTGCGAGTGGATTGCTAAGGGCAGGGCCTTCAACATTAATCTGTGGAGGGGGTTACTGAAAACTGCAGTCTTACGGACCCGATTTCAATGATATCGAGGTCTTGCAGAAGAGTTGCTTCAGTCACAAGTTTCTCATTGAGTTTCGGTTTGGCAAGCCCGCTGATGTAACTCAGGTAACAACCGGCGAGTTCCTTTTTGATGGTGGCGGCCGTTGGGTCGACCAGCAGGCCTTTGACCACGATGTCGGAACTGGGGTCTTTGCCGATGGTGGTAATCTTGCGCGTAAGTTCAACCTGGCCGCTTCCGCCGGATAGATATGTCAGGACACCGGCGAATTCCTGTATCTTCCTTTCGGGACCAGCGGCCTGGGGTTCGATGTCTCTGACCGAAGCGCGATTGGAACCCTTATCCCAGAATTTCACCACGCTGATGCTTTTATTGGGGTTACTCCTGGCCATCATCCGACGATGATTGGTCGAACTCATCATCAGGGTGTCATCAAAGTCAGCTGTTTCTTTTTTGCGCCGCAGTTCGTCTTCCGAAAAATTCAAGACCAGGGAATGCCCGCAGATGGTGATCACATCCCCATGGTTCAGCCAGTGTGAATCGACAAGCTGCTCATTGACGAAGCAACCGTTTTTGCTTTTCAAGTCATTTAGCACAAACCGGTCTCCCACTGAGTCGATCTTGGCGTGATGTCCGGATACAGAGGGGTCGTCAATCACCACGTCGTTGTCATCCCGCCGGCCGATGGTTAAGGATTCGCCTTTTTGCAGTTGATAATTTTCAACTGATTTATTATTTGATTTTAAGGTTATCGCTGGCATCTTATCTTTCTCTTAATATCTAATGTCCTGAGCATTAAAGCCCGATAATCCTCCTTCCTGAGCCCGTACATTTCAACCCATGAAAAAAGGAAAAAATTACATTGAGTATAAGTTATCTCAAAAATAGTAGCTTGCGTTTAAGGGCAAGGCGTCGATTTGATTTAAAAGCGGAGCGTACACGATAGTACGTGAGCATTTTAGATCGAATCGCAACGAAGCCCTTGGACGTAGGATGCATAGTTGAGATGACTTATAATTAATTGTACCATATTGAATGTAAATCCTCACGCGGATTACTGACCCTCTGAGGTTTCGCGTTTAATTCTCTCAATCTCCAGCTCTCGCTGACGGATATAATTTTGGCGAACCTTTTCCACCCTGGCCCGAAACTGCTTTTGACCTTCCCGGCTTCCGTCACCACGGTTCAGCCTGTTGACGGCCTTTTGATATTCCAGGCGGTAACGATCCTCAATTTCCATGATTTGCCGCTCCAGAGCAGTGGCCTGCTCGTAGCGGCGGGCCCTGTCTTCTTTGGCTTTCCAAACCTTGGTCACAATTTCAAGACGCCGGCGTTGAAAGGTGATGAAACGTTCATTGACCTCTGACAGGTACTGTCCAGAATCATAGGCCTGCAGCAGTTTCAGGTACCAATATTGAGACCGCTGATAATCCTGTGCCAGACCGTAGCGTCCTTTTTCATAGGCCAGGGCCAGAGTGCTCATGGCATGCAAGTGATTTTGCACCGCCGCCGACTGCAGTAAAGCGACCCCGCGCGACGGGTTATCGCGCATGATATGAATTTTGTTTTCATAATAGATTACCAGCCGGTACTGGGCCTCGGCGTACCCTCCCTCAGCCGAACGCTCTATCCAATTCAACCCCTTTTGGCGTTCGCCCGCCGATCCGGTGACCAGCATCTGGCGGCCCAGCTGGTACTGGGCCTGCAAATTGCCGTCTGCGGCCTGTTGACGAAGATCATCGAGGGGCAGGTATCTGCCACCGGCCCTGTCAAACAATTGGTCGATATATTTCAATTGCGAAGTCCAGTGGCGCGCCCTCTTGGCGTCCGCCTCCACTCCGTACCGACCATCGCGGTATGCTTCAACCAGCAGTTCGACCAGGGCCTTAGATTTTAATAGGTCGATCGAATAACCAAACCGTCCGTTTTGGTAGGCCGGCGCCACCATTTCCATAGTTTTAACGTGCTTTTGCGCCAGGGCCCGACCCCACCATTGGTGGCCTTTTTCCAAATTCCGGGCGATTCCATGCCGGCCGGAAAGATAAATATCCCCCAGTTCGTACTGAATCCGGGCATCACCCTGGATGGCAGCTTTTTCCAGCAGAGTCACCCCTCGCGTTTTATCGGCGGTTTGGGACTGGAGTAATTGCCGGCCGACGGTCGCCAGTGCCTCCGGATCACCCTGTGCGACCCGCTCTTCTAAAGCATTGATTTCTTCCGCCTGCTTCCGGCGGTTTGACGCCATTTGTTGATTTTGCGGCAGGCCATAGCGTCCCTGACGATAACCGGCAGCAATTTTCTCCAGGAGGGTGGTGGCCCGCGCCGGGTCCCGCGGGAAGCCGTCCGCCGCCTGATTATAACGCCAGGCCAGTTCTTCCATTGCCCGGCCGTGGTCATTGGCGGCGGCTTTTTCCCACCAGCGGCGTGCTTTTTTGTAATTTTTTTCGATGCCCCGGGTTTGATCACCACGGATCAGAAGGCGGCCGAGCTCATACTGGGCATCGGCAAATCCGCTTTCAGCTGCCGATTGCAGCCAATCCATTGCACTGCGGGATTTATAATCCGCGACGGCCGATTTCATCATATAGCGATAGAGCTCATAGTGTGCCTCTGCCAGGCCGCCCTCGGCTGCAACCGCCAACCAGCGTAGTTTATCTTCCGCATTACGGGGGGAGCGGGCCAGCATTATGGCGGCCTTGATGTGACCCTGCCCAGCTGCGCGCTCAAGGTAGTGACGGGAAGATGCGCCTAAACCGAGCTGTGATCCTGGATTTTTTTGCAAAGACAGGGCCAGGTGGTATTGGGCGCCGACAAGTCCCATGTCCGCCAGTGGTTTGAGAATAAAGAGCGTCCGATGCACCCAGCCCAAAAGGGCTATGAAAACGATCAGACCGCATACTATGGATCGGCGCAGTAAACGACGGCGGCTTTGACGGCTCAGGGGCAGGATCGGGAAGCTCTGCGGCCTATGTTGGTAGATCACTAAGACCGCCAGGAGGAGTGTGAGACCGATAAAGTAGCTCATTGAAGCGGCCATCGGAATTCGGAATTGGCCCAGGATGTCAAGAAAACCCAGCAGGCTGAACTGGTGGCTGCTACCATGACCGCCTGAAATGTAGACGGGATTCAAGGCGATACCGATGCAAATTGCCATGATGATTATCAGGCTGATAGTAGTGGCAAGTGATTTTTTCAAGCGGCCGACAGCTGCTGCCAGAAGATAGGCCAACAGAGCAAAAACCAGACCGCTGATCAAGGCAGGGATAAGAAACATAATGGCCATCGGCAGGGAATCGAAATCGGTGTTAAAAAGGCCGGCCACACCGGCGGCAAAAAGGAAACTGGCCGGTGCCAGCCCTGCGACTACGAACATAAACCACGGGACCGGTATGAGGTGAAAAAATACGAGAAACAGAAACCAGCGGGCAGCAACCCTGCCGGCCGGCAGAGTGATGTGATCCGTATGACCCATCAATTTCCTCAATGCGGCTATTATGCGTGTTGGGTACCAGCGTCATGAATCGGCGCTTGATACAGCCAGGTTCAAAGTATCATATCCAATATCCAGGATTATTAAGAGATTATCGGCGTTTTTATCAAAACCTTTATGGTGGCGGATTTGATAACGTTAATAAAAAAGTTCATAACCTGTCTGATTTTGTATAAGGCATTTAGATGCGTTTTTTAATTGGTCAACTATAACCCCCTATGATGATAGTAAAATTGATCAGGTATATTAATTTGCACGCTTGTTGCAACGGGTTGCTAAATTGGATGCTGTCGTTTCAGACTTTCAATTTTTCTATTCCCACGCTCATCTAGCCCCTTGGGTTTTATAAAACATACCGGCTCCGGGTAGATGTTGGTGTCGGGTTGTATTTTTATCTGATAATTGATTCGGTTCGACTCACCGGACCGGCCATTGACCTTATATAATCTGAAAATACCATAAGTTTTAGAAAGAGAGGTATACCATGAACAGAATTCCTGCCTTGTTTTTATTCTTTTCTTTTTGTTGTCTGGTGATTTTTTCCCCGATGCATGGAATAGCGGCGCCTACATCGAAGATGGTCAAAGACGTTGTGGATTACTTTTATGGCGGGCAAACCGAAGGACCGGTTCTGACGGACGCCAAAATGTGTAAGACGGTTAAATCCCTGAGTTGTGAAGAGCCAGCCAACCCGAAGGCCTTCACCTTAGGAGAACCTATCAGGATATGGATGCAGTTTTTTGTTCCTAAAGGGGGCACCTATGACGACATTTTTGTGGAGTATAAACATGAGGGGGTACCTCGAAATTTAGCAGCCCATAAAGTAGAGGGGTCGATTCGCTATCGGCTGGTGGACAGCTATAAATTGAATAAGCGCGGGAAATGGAAAATAACCATCAAGAAAGGGGTGACGGATCTGAAGGCCTTTGATGTTAATGTGATCGATAAATAGAATATCGGTCTTAGAAAATATGAGTCCCAGTAAAGCTCAAAAGGCAGGGTGAAGGGACCCTGCCTTTTTCAAGTTCGTACGCAACAATCTCGATCCCGAGCTCAGGAACCCATGCGATAGGCCTATGATCCGGAAGCTGCACCGGGAGAGGGTGCCTTTGAGATGGAAAATCATCGAGAAGGAAAACTGGGAAAGGTCATTTCCGGCGCCCCCCCTTACCGCCACCGCCACGACCGCGGCCTCCTCCTGTCCCATCCCTTCGACCTTTACCACCACCTCGTCCTAAACCCCTTCCCACATTTTTTCCTTTCGAAGTGTTTTCATTATCAACCTTATTTCGCCCACTGCTTTCGGAGCCGTCATGATTCGTTTCATTGTCTGTCTCTTTTTGCATGATACTCTCCACTCCTTGGGTTTCTCCATTTAACAGCCTGCCAGATGGTAATTCTCTTTTTTAAGCTTATCCACTTCAGGCAAGTTGGCATATATTGGGATGATTCCAAGTTTACACCGATTTCAGATATCATCAATACCTCAACCATTTTAGTCGCATATGCTTAATATGCCAAACTAAAACATATTACCGGATCTTGTCAATATTATCTTGCCTAAATGATA
>Ga0316198_10002367_pt1 | contig 11357 bp, 6 predicted proteins | sample OudBieAanoxic_MG_FD_204935 | JGI IMG/M metagenome (GOLD analysis project Ga0316198, IMG submission 204935) | Coastal sediment microbial communities from Oude Bieten Haven, Netherlands - site A anoxic | ecosystem: Environmental > Aquatic > Marine > Coastal > Sediment | place: Netherlands... | reverse complement strand
GCTGTCGCCATCGACCGACCGGCCTACATGGTGGTCGACGCGGTCGTTCGGGGCGACCGTCTTCTCTTGCCGGACTACACCAACGGACTGCGCGAGATCGACCTCGGTACCGGAGCGGATCTGCGGTCCGTGCTGCCCATGGGTTCCAAACGCGGCCAGGTCACCGGCCCGCAGCATCTCGGCTGCGGCGGCGGCCGTTGTGTGGTTTTCGGGGACCGCTACTTCTGGATCTACTACAACGCGGGCTTCGAGTTCATCGACGAGTACCCGGGTCTGACCACCGGCGCCGGCGCCCAACCTCTGGTCTTCGCCGACCGGATGGTGGTGGCGGGCACGGCCAGCCCGGAGATCTCCGGCGGCGGAGTTCCCTTTCTCTTTGTCCAGTACGATGACGGTTCGGTGGTGCCGCTGCAAGAGTACCCGACCGGGATGGGAATCCCCGAGATCGCCAAACGGATCCATTTCCAGGGACCCACGGCGGGCGGGGTCGACCGGCTTGCCGATGGCGGCTGGGTCTATGTCGATCCGCGCAGCTACGGGGTCTTCGTTTTCGACCGACGCGACCGGCTGATTCGGGCATGGCGGGGGACGAACCCGCGCTTCAGACCGCCCAACTTCGCGGTCTACGAGCCGGTGCACGACGATTCGGGTCGGGAATATTTCTCCCGCTGGAGCCTGGCCCAGACCCAGGTCAAACGACCGGTGGCGCTGGGCCCGGATCTCATCGGCATCGTGGTCGGGATTCCCGACGGCGAGTTCCAACAACGACACGAGCTCGATCTCTACCGGTTGGATGGATCGCCGGTGGCCACCGGCGTCGATCTGCCGGGGGTCAAGGGCGGTCGAATCGTGGTTGCCGATGCCGGCCTCGGCAAGATCGTGGTGGTCGGACAGTCAAGCTGGGAGCCGGGATCGAAAACCATGGCATGGAAGGTAACTGTCAGAGGTCTTGAACACTGAGTCGTCGCGCGCGAGGGCGCGTCACGCACCGCATCATTTCGGAGGGCACGATGCAGCGTGAAATCGTCGGAGTCGTTGTACTCACGCTGGTTGCAGGGTTTGCCGGCGCGGCGCCCCGGGTGCTGGGTCCCGACGATCGTCCCATCGACCGCGCCGCAGTGGTCGCCCATGCCGACGCTTTCTGGGTCCGAAACGGCGCCAGTCTGCCGGTGCTGTTGACGCCCGATGCCGACGATCAGCTTCGCCTCCCCGACCTTCCAGTGGCCCGGCTGCTGGTCCTCGATGCGACCACCGGACGACCGGTGCCCACAGGCCGCCTCAGATGGCCGGGCGCCGAGATCCCCGACAGCGTTTCGATGGTCAGCTGGAGGGCCAACGGCGGCCGGCTCGATCTCGGCTGTCTCGGCGGCGAAAAGGTGGAGTTCTCCGCCGATGGCTACCGGCCCCTGACCGTCACCCTGGAACCACAGAGTCGACGCACGACGATCCTCCTCGAACCGCACGGCGATCTCGAAGTCTTGGTGCACCCCCCCCTGGCCGGCCGGTTGTGGATCGCCGCACGGGACGAGATCTCGACTCTTTCTCCATTCTATTCGGCCGCGACGCAGCATGCGATCGGCGACGACGGTTCCATCGTGGTGCGCGACCTGGACGCGAAAACCGCCTACGACGGGGTACTGGTCGTTCCCGGAAGGACGCCGGTTGTCGGCCACATCATGGGACTGCCGAAGCGCCTCCAGCTCAGGCTCGATCCGGGTCATGCCATCACCGGTCGAGTGCTCGATCGCAGGGGCGCTCCGCTGGTCCGCGCTCGAGTCGAGGCCGTCGGCACCCTCGAAGACCTGGGCGGATTCCGCTACCGTCAACTCGGTTCGACCGATGCCGAGGGTCGATACACCGTCACCGGTCTCCTGGCCGGTGAGATCACGGTCAAGGCCTGTGCGCAGCGCCACGCCTGCGCCGAGACCACCATCGCGGTTGAAGACGGCAGCGTCCCGCGCGCCGATTTCAAGCTGGCGCCCGGTCATGATCTTCGGCTCGTGATCCAGAACGAGTACGGGAGGCCTGCTGCGGGCGCGATCGTGATCGACACGGCGGCCTACCGCAAGTACGAGACCGATGACGAGGGTGTGCTCGTCTTCGAGGGAGTCGAGCCCGGCGACGAGCTCGAGCTCGAGATCTTCGGCGCCGGTCTCCGCCCGTGGCAGGGCCGCATCGACACAGATCAGCGCGAGGTCGTGCTGGCCATCGCCGCCGGCGGCGTCCTCGAGTGGCCCATTCTCACCGACCGGGAGCTGGCGCAGGAGGACGTGGTCGCCACCTGGTCCAGACTCAACGGTCAGGGGCGAGAAGTCGCGGACGGTTTCGCCCACTGGGATGTCGAGGCGCGGGTCGTCCGTGCCGACGGGCTTGACGCCGGCAGCCACCGCCTCGAAGTCCGTCTACCCGGCGCCACCACCCTTCACAGCGAGCTGGCCGAGGTCGGCCTCGGCGAAGAGATCCAGTTGCCTGCAACGGTGCCCGAGAGGGGTTTGGCCATCGCCGGTCGAGTGCTCGACGGCACGACGATCCTTCCCGTTGCCGGGGCGCGGGTGAGCTGCGCACCGGGCTCGCCCCACCAATTCAGAAAACCACAGCACCTCGAGCGCCTGCAGACAACCATCACCGACGCCGACGGGATCTTCCTGCTCGAAGGGCTCGACCCGGGCAGCTGCCGAGCGGTCGTCCGCGCACCGGGATTCGCGAGCTGGCGCCGCGACGGTGTCGAACCCGACGAGGCTGGGGTCGATCTGGGCGACATCGAGCTCGACCACGGAATGACCGTGGTCGGCCGGGTCCTCGACCGGTCGAACCGGCCGCAGGCGGGGATCTCGGTGGAGATCACCGAGGATGCCGCCTACGCCTACTTTGCCGAGACAACCGTTCGGACCGACCACGACGGCTGGTTTCGATTCGAGAACCTGCCCGTCGGCAGCTGGGAACTCCGCGCCAGCCGCGGCGACCAGACCGCCCGCACCACGATCACAGGTCGGCGGGATGAAACCTCCTCCGTTGAGCTTCGGCTGGGCGGGCTCCGCCTCGAAGGCGAGGTCTGGATCGGCGATCGCCCGGCGTCGGGCGGACATCTGGTCCTCGCCACCGGTGGCGCCCGGGGCGACGGGGTGGTGGTCATGGTGCAGTCCGACGTCGAGCAACGTCGCTTCTTCGGGATCGACCGGTCACCCGTCTCCATCGCGGTCGCCGGCGACGGGCGATTCGCCAGTGACGGGATCTCCCCCGGGGTCTACACGGCTTCCTACACCCCACCCGGCGCTGGTGGCGCTCCCGTCAGCCGGGAGTTGGTGATTCCACAGACCGAGCTTCACCGCTGCCTGATCCGGTTCTCGGACGCCGGGCTCGAAGGCATCGTGATCGACCCCGACGGGCTCCCGGTGGCCGGAGCGGCAATCGTCGTCCAAACACGCGACGGTCGCGCGGTGGCCAACGGATTCAGCGATGGTGAGGGTGCCTTTGCCTTCATCGGGTTGGACGCCGGGGCCGTTCGTGTCGGGGCGATCCACAGCGGGTTCGGAGACGCCAGCCCCTTGGATGTTGAGCTTCGGGCCGGCGATCGTGTCGGACCGGTCACCCTCGAGCTGCGAGCCCCCGACGGCGCAGAGGTCAAGCTGCAGGTCCGATCGGCTGCGGGATCATTGTCCGGCGCGCCGGTCTATCTGGTCGGCGCCGAGACCATGACCAACTTCACCGATGGCCAGGGAATCGCCGGTTTCACGGGCGTCGAACCCGGCCGTTACCGGCCGTGCGCAGCGGCCTATGGCGGTGCGGCCGGATGCGGGCCCGAAATCGCGCTCGGCGACGGCGATCAACGAGAGCTGGTCCTCGATCTCGGTAGGGGCGGCCACGTCGATGTTCTGGTCGGACCCATGGAACGGCCACCGGCGCTGCGGGTCCTGACCGCCGATGGCATTGATCTGACGAGTATGCTGATGATGGTCAGTCCACCCATCCCGGGTCCCGAAGGCGTGCAGCTCGGCCCCCTCAAGACCGATGACTATCGGATCACCGTGGCCATGTCCGAAGGCCCCCGGCAGGGGACCATCGGCGCCATCGAGGGGGAGACGACGATCCTCGATCTGCGGTAGCTCCGGTCGCTGTTTTTTGCGTCGAAACCACAAGAACACCACAGGATTGAACCGAGAAGACGCGAGGAACGCAAAGACCTCGCTTCTTCAACGCAGAGACATCGCAATTGAGAGTTGGCGGTGCAGAACGTCGAGGATCCCTGACTTTATCGGAGGTCCGAAGTATCCACCGCCTACCTCCGGCGTCCTCCTCCGCCACGTGATCGGGCAGCGCCACCGCTGCTGCGGTTCATCTGCTGCGATCGTTGGCTGCCGCGTTGGCGGGCATTGTAATCCCGGCTCATGGAGCTGCCGCTGGAGTAGGACGGCTGGGTTGTCGGCCTGCTCGACCCGCCCGTCGACGGTCTGGTTGACGGCTGAACTCGGGAACCCGAGGAGAGATTTCCACCCGAGAGCTCCGGGGTACCCCCTGAAGGTCGGGTCGACGGTTGGGTCCCGGTTGACGGTCTCGTCTGACCGCCACCCGTGGTCGGCCGGTTGATCTCACCCGTTGATGGACGGGTCGCCGGCTGGGTTCCCGCCGACGGACGGCTCCGATCGCCGGCCGAAGGCACGCCATCGGTCTTGGACCAACCGCCCCGGTCACGCCGGTCCCAGCTGCCGTCGTTGTTGCGGCGGAAGACGTCACCGTTGCGATCGGTGTAGACGTTGTTGGCTCGGTTGTTTGAGACCTTGGGCTGTTGGCTGGGTCGAGCCCGGTCCCGGGTCTGGGCAACCCGCCTGCTGTTGTCTGGACGGGCATAGATATTGTTCCTGGTTGATGGCCGGGAATAATGCGAGGGACGGTTGCCGTGACGGTAGCCCGCCCGATACCCGGCGCGATAACCCGCGCGAAAACCTGCGCGGTGGTATGGATAGGGCCGGTACCTTCCCGGCCCCCACCAACCACCCCAACGACCATAGCGTCCCCACCCACCAAAACCGATGGTGAAACGGAAGGGCCCGTTGGAGTAGCTCAGACCAAAGCTCCAGCCGTACCACGGGTTCCAGCGGACGTGAAACCCCCAGGTGGCGGGACGAGGATAGTAGTAGTGGCCCCACCACGGACGGTACCACCAGCCTGTGCCGTAGACCACACAGCCGTGCGAAACATAGCTGCCGGTGTAACCGGGTGTGTAGCCGACATAGACCACCTCGGGGGTGGACTCGTAGATGTGGACGTGGGTGACGTTGTAGACCGGGCTCGAGGGTGGAATGGTGGAGATCTCGGCGGGAATCTCGGCGGCGACGGTCCACGGACCCTTCGGTGAAGGGGCGGAGTACCAGATGGCCTGATCGCAGGCCCAGTATTTGCCGTTGGCCAAAATCACCGATGATGCGGTGTTCACGGCGTAGGACATCTCGGTGTCCTCGATGGCCTCGAACTTGGGCTCGCCATCGTACTCGACGGCAAAGGAGGTGTCGGATCGGTCGACCGCCGCGGTCTGGGGGATCGACTGTTCGAGCACCGCTTCGCGGGCCTCGTCGGTGCCGGCCACATGGGCCCTCAGATAGCCGATATCGGAGTCCTCCGGGATCTCGCCGAATGTCTCGGTGAGCTCGTTGTTGGGCACGTGCTCCCACGGGCCATTCTCGAGATCCTTGGACCGGTACCAGCGGCCCGAGAGCAGGACATAGTAGTTCTGGCTGGAGACCTCGGAAACCACGTCCGAGTCGGTGTTGCCGACATAGAGGATCTCGTTGCCCTGCAACGGCGCCATCTCGATGTTGCCGTCGATGAAGATGAGCTCGGCGGGCTCGGTGGAAACGATGATCTCGGGAACCCGTGAGTCGATGTCGTCGACGGAGACATCCTCGAGCTCCTCCGAGCGTTCCTGCTCCATCTCCTGTCGCTGTTTTTCCAGTTCGGTGTCGATCTTCTTGACGTCTCCCGGGAGCGACGTGGTGATCTTCCATGGACCCAGAATGTCACGGGCCGTGTACCAGCTCCGGTCGGAGGCGAGGAAGAAGTCGTAGTCGTTCTTGACGATCACATACGGAGAGTTGGCCACTCGCTGGAGATCGGAACCTTCGATGTCCTGGTAATCGGGCTGACCGTCGATGAGAATGAGGACCGCCGGTTCATAGCTGATGATGATCTTCGGCGGGTCGTGTTTGAGCCCCGCTGTGGACTGCTCCTCGTGCTCGGCCAGATCGAGTGAGGGAAGGATCTGGTCGAGTGGGATCTCGAGATTCCAGGTCGGGATCTCCCGCTCGAGGATCTCGGCGAGTCTCTGCTGTTGCTCCTCGGTGGCCTCCGGGAATCGGACCGACGGCACCCGGATGTCGGTGAAGGTCACCATCCGGGTTTCGCGATCGGTTTCATACCGGGAGGTCAGCCAGACCGCGCCGAAGACCGGCGCCGCATCGGCGGTGACCTTGATGGAGACCGCGGCGCGGCTTTCGACCTCGTTGCCTCCCCAGCTGTCGAGCTGGGGTTGGTACATGGTGATGATGGCGTCGCCGCTCGAGATCTCACGCGGCCACTCCCAGCCCTCCTCGTCCTGGGCCCCGATCGGCAACGACCACAGAACCACAACCGCAAGAATCCACACAGGCACAACATCGACAGTCCATTTCCCCGGTAGTGTCATCTCGGCTCCATTCGATGTACCGCAAGCCTACCATCTTCTTCGCCGCCGCGAGGTTCGGTGATGAGTTAGAATGGGCCGATTCCGAGATCTGGAGGATCCAACGATGAAGAAGATCGTTCTCACAGCTGTTGTGGCCGTCATGGCGGTCGCCCTTTCCAACCCGGTGGCGGCACAGCAGGTGCGCGACCAGACCAAGCTCACCTACGATGTGCTGACTTCCGAGTGGACCAATCTCATCGGCGGTGTGCTCGAGCTCACCGACGAAGAAGCGACAGCTTTCTGGCCGCTCTATGAGGAGTATGGAGAAAAGAAGGGAGAGCTCTGGAACCGGCGGATCGATGTTATCAAGATCTTCCTCGGCAGCTACAAGGACATGTCGCCTGAGATGTCGCGCATCCTCCTCGATCAGAGCTTCAACATCGAAAAGCAGATGCTCGAGCTTGAGATGAAATACGCGGAGAAATTTGACGACGTGCTTCCGCCCAACAAGGTCACCCGCCTTTTCCAGGCCGAAAAAAAGCTCGAGACCACGATGCAGATGGAGATCGCAAAGGACGTTCCCCTCGCCAAATAGGTAACGTTACAGATCTCGCTGGAGATCCCGATCCGCACTCATCGAACGCACAGAGGGCAGGGCCCGAGCCCTGCCCTTGTTCGTCGGGGTCATCGTCTCCGGCGGTTGTATTCGACCGCTAGGAAAATGAAGAGATGGCCATTTCCTCGTCGTCGAACATCTCGAAGACACCGACCAGCTGAGCCATGGTGATGAGCTTGCGCGCCTTCAAGTTGACGTGCAGCAGCTTGACATCGGCTTCCTTTTCGGATGCCGTCACCTTGCAGCGGATGAGCTCGCCGAGGCCGGATGAGTCGATGACCTTGACCTTGTCGAGGTTGACCACGAGCTTGCGTTGACCGACATCGAGTTCGTCGACGAACGCGCCCCTGAGAACCACGTCTCCCTTGCCGATAGTGAGCTTGCCTTCGAGATCCAAGATCACGACATCGTCGATCTCTCGCCTTGTTATTTCCATCTTTCACTCCCGAGGCTCGATCAGCGGGTCGGCCCGCGTCGAGCGTAGATTCGTCTGCATTATTGCACAGACAACCTCACGTCGCCCGGTTCAGGACCCGACCTCGCCCGATTCATCGTCATCGGGGGAACCGGTCGTCGGCGCCGATGATCCATCGCCCTCGACCTCAGTCGAATCGCCTGAAAGGCGCGCCGCAGCCCCGAGACCCACGGTCCGCAGGTGGAGATCCCGTTGGGGAAAGGGAATCTCGATCCCGTGTGCGGCCAGGGTGGTGTCGATCCCCACGCGGAGGTCGCTGGCGATTGCAACAAAATCGCCCCGAGTCCAAGCCCGGAGCTCGAAATCGAGCGAGCTGTCGCCGAAACCGGTGAAGATGGTCGTGGGCTCGGGATCCTCCAAAACCTCGCTGTGGGCCCTCGCCACTCCGGTCAGCAGCTCGATGACCTTCTCGGCCGGGGTCCCGTAGGCCACCCCCACCGGGATCTCCATCCGCCGTCGATCATCGCTCAAGGTCCAGTTGATGAGATTCTCCGAGATCAGGGTAGCGTTGGGGACGATGACCTCGGCGCCCTGCCAGGTGCCGACCACCGTCGCCCGGATGCCGATGTCCGTGACCCGACCGGAAACGTCCCCGATCTGGATCCTGTCACCGACGTTGATGGGCCGCCCGAAGAGCAGGATCAGACCGGAGACGAAATTGTTCACAGCATTCTGAAGACCGAAACCGATGCCCACGCCGAGGGCGCCGACGAGGATCGTCGCCCGGGAGAGATCGAGACCCGCCGCGCTGACGGCGATCACCACCCCAAGGGTCACGATGACATAGGTCGAGGTCTTGGAGATCGTCGCCGGAACTCCCTTGGGCAGATCGAGTCGCGGCAGAACGTCTTCGTCGAGGACAAAACTGGTGAACTGGGCAAGCTTGGTCGACAGCCAGATCACGACGATGAAGATCACCACGCTCGAGACCGAGAGGGAGAAGTCCCCGAGAGAGTACTCGGCAAGGATGACCTTCTCGAAGGAGGTCTTCACCCGGTCGAAGATTCCAAAGCGTTCGAGCGTGTATCCGGCCCAGGTCAACACGGCGATGATCTTGATGAGCTTGACCTTTTTCCTCGCCAGTAGGTTAACTCAAACGCGACGGCACCATCGATCGGCTCTTCGCCCACTGGATCTTCGGCGAGGGTGCGATAGACACCAAGCCAAGGTGGTGCGTCATCCGCGACGTCCTCTAGTGGGTGGAGTGACGCGGTGGCTTGGGGGCTTGAGGTCTCGAGTTCTTCGGGTCTCGAGCGTCGCAAGCCGATGTTGGGAAGGGGCGCCTTGCTGAAACTGACCCGCTTCGGACCCAAATATCGTCTAATGGGGCACTCGCGAGGCGCGCGATGAGAGATCCGGATTCAGAAGCGCGCTTCTGAACCTGGTTTCTTCAGCGGTGTACCCGTGCGTTGCCAGACACCATATTGTCGGACAAAAAGAGAGCCAGGCACGCGCCGCCGCACGCACTCGGATCGTGTCCGGAGGCGGAAGGCGCGCAGCAGGCTTTGCCGGCGGCGGTGGACCGTATTGCACTCATTCGGCCTTCGGCAGCGACCGGCTCAGAATGACGAACCCGAGAATCCCCGAGGTCAACGAGGCGAAAAGGATTCCGATCTTGGCGGCGGTGATGAGCGCCTCGTCGTTGAAGGCGAGATCGCTGACAAAGAGCGACATGGTGAAGCCGATTCCCGCGAGGCAACCGGCGCCCGCAACCTGGCCCCAGGTCACTCCCTCCGGCAACCGCCCTTTGCCGCTGCGAACCACCAACCAGCTCATGAGGGTGATCCCAAGGGGCTTGCCCAACACCAGCCCGGCGATGATTCCCAGCGCAAGTGGACTCGCCAGAACCACCGTCAGGTTGCCACCGAGCGCCACCCCGGCGTTAGCCAACGCGAAGAGCGGCAGAATGATCCAGACTTGGACCGGATGGAGCGCGTGCTCAAGCATGAGCCCCGCGGGAAGCGCGTCGCCCGCGCCGGTGTGGACGAACTCGAGGGCGTAAAGCTGCTCACGGTCGGTCACGACGCAGCTCGAGGACTCCTGCCGCAGCTTGAGTTTCTCGAGCACCTCCTCGGCATCCGAAACAAATCGTTTCGGGTTGGCCCTCGGCCGCACCGGGATCACCATGGCGAGGAGGATCCCGGCGATGGTGGCGTGCACACCCGAGGCGAAGACCGCGAGCCATACCGCGACCATTAGGATCAAGACGATGCCCCGGCGCTTGACCCGCAACCGGACGACGGGGTAGAGAACGACCAGGAAGACCGCCGCAACGGCGAATGCGGCGATGTTGATCTGCTCGGTGTAGTAGAGCGCGATCACCGCCACCGCGCCCAGATCATCGGCAATGGCCAGGGCCGTGAGGAAGACCTTGAGCCCGAGGGGAACCCGTTTGCCGAAGATCGCCAAGACACCGAGGGCAAAGGCGATGTCGGTGGCCATTGGAATGCCCCAGCCACGTGCGGCCTCACCACCATAGTTGAGGAAAACAAAGAACAGGGCCGGCACCACCATGCCGCCAAGGGCGGCCGCCACCGGAAGGCTTGCCTTGTCAAAGGAGGAGAGCTCGCCCACCACCAGCTCGCGTTTGACCTCGAGCCCGACGACAAAGAAGAAGATCACCATCAGACCGTCGTTGATCCAGTGGTGGAGCGAGAGCTTGAAGACCGAATCTCCCCAGCCGACCCCGATGTAGGTGTGGAGCAAATCGTTGTAGGTCCCGGCCCACGGCGAGTTGGCCCAGATCAGAGCGGTGATCGTGCACGCCAGCAACAGAATGCTGCCCGTAACCTCGGAGTGAACGAACCACTCAAAGTAACCCACGAACGAGTTCCTGTTCGATCTGACTGACGAGCTTGCCATCTTTCCTCCGCTCGGGCTGTTTCGATGAATGATACGCCATCTAGGATCACCTCTCCCGCTTTGTGCTTGGTATCTCCGTGGTTGCGACGTTTTGATGGAATCTGCGTGATCTGCGGGCAATATGCGATGGTGCGATGGGTCAATCCTGAGATGGCCATCGCGATGTTCTTGGCGACCTTTGCGCCTTTGCGGTGAAACTGCGATGAGTGGATCTGTCGCTCAAATGGCCACGCATAAGAGCCGCAGTTTTGTTAGTCTGATTTTCCGCGGAGCCGGAATTCCGCCACGGAGGAAGCCACATGATAAGAATCGCCGTCGCGTTGACCATTGTCGCGCTTGTTCTGCCCGTCTACGCCGTCGCCGCGGAGGAGGGCGACGACACGGGAATGACCGCCAAGGCCTTCAAGGGCCTCGAGCTGCGCAATATCGGACCAGCCCTCATGTCGGGCCGCATCGCCGACATCGCCATCCACCCGACGGACCACAGCATCTGGTATGTCGCGGTGGGCTCGGGCGGCGTGTGGAAGACCGTCAACGCAGGCACCACCTGGGAGCCCATTTTCGATGACGAGTCGGTCTACTCCACAGGGTGTGTCGTCATTGACCCATCCAATCCACACACCGTGTGGGTCGGCACAGGTGAGAATGTCGGCGGCCGCCACGTGGGCTTTGGCGATGGCATCTATCGAAGCACCGATGGCGGTGCCAACTGGACCAACATGGGTCTCGGCGACACCCAACACCTGTCC
>Ga0316198_10002366_pt1 | contig 11357 bp, 6 predicted proteins | sample OudBieAanoxic_MG_FD_204935 | JGI IMG/M metagenome (GOLD analysis project Ga0316198, IMG submission 204935) | Coastal sediment microbial communities from Oude Bieten Haven, Netherlands - site A anoxic | ecosystem: Environmental > Aquatic > Marine > Coastal > Sediment | place: Netherlands... | reverse complement strand
CCCGTTTCTTCTGTAAGGGATGTACCCGGTCTGTACCGAGCTAACAGCTAATAGCTAATCGCGAACGGCTAGTCCTCGAACGGCAACTCTACATCCTCACCGTCGTTGAACGACTTTTCGTCGTCGCCGTTGTCGCCGTCACCGCCATTGCCACCATTGTCGTCAGTCCTGATCCTCCGCACTTTCGATGCCGGCTTGGGCGCCAAGCGCCGGCCTCGTGCCGTGACCCCGGTCGGTTCGAGGATCGACAGATCAAACTCGGCCTCGTGCACCCGCTGGCGTTTCATCGGCACATAGTCGACGTGGATGGTGTCGTTGCAGTGGCCCGGGATCAGGTAGTCGACGCGCCCGGTTCTGCCCTTGATGAGTTCGTACTCGCGGCCGCGGATAAAGGTCTTGATATGGATCTTCTTGCCCCACGCGATCTTGTCTTTGTCGCGGTAGACGACTGTGAATTCCACTCCCTGATCCTGGTCGAAGATCTCGGCGTGGATCGCCCTGTCCGAAATCAGCACCTTTTCCTCGGGCCCGATGATCCGGAAAGAGCCATCACGGCTGACGATCAGGATGCGGTCGTACTCGCTGACCGTGAACTGGTATTTCGTACCCTTGACGTCCGACCCGAAGAAGCCGGTGTCCGGATCGTAGGACACCTTGATGTTCTGTCGTGCCACCGCGCGCACGTTGACAGCTTCGAATGAGTCGATCTCGGAACGCCTCGGATGTTCGTCGCCATAGGTCTTCAGCAGGTGTTCCAGATAGGCAATGGTCGTCGGGGTGAGCTTGCGCAGCTTGCCTCGAACCCCTTTGATGGCCTTGAGGGTAGTTTCCAGATCCTTTCGGTTCTTGTCGATGTCGTACTGGGAAATGCGCCGGATCGGGATCTTGAGCAAGCCGTCGATATCCTCGTCGGTGACCTCGCGGTCGAGCTCCTTCAAAAACGGTTCGAGGCCCTTGCGGACGGCCGAAACGACGGTTTTTGCGGTCTTGGCCTTTTCTATCCGCTTGTAGATCCGATTTTCGATGAATATGCGCTCGAGATCGAGCCAGTGCTTGCGGTCGGTCAGGAGACCCAGCTCGTGCTGGAGCTCTGCCTTGATCAGGCCGCGCAGCTGATCGGTCAGAAAACAGAGAACCTCGGAGACACCCATCTCGACTGGGCGGCGGTCCTTGATCATCACCATGTTGGAAGTCAGCGAGACCTCGCAATCGGTGTGTGCATAGAGCTGCGGGATGACCTCGTCGACGTAGACCCCGCGCGGCAGCTCGACCTCGATCTCGACCTCGTCGGTTGTGAAGTCGTTGATCGTGCCGATTTTCACCTTGCCCTTTTGGGCTGCGCTTTCGATCGAGGCGATCAGGCTTTCGGTGGTGGTGCCGAAAGCGATTTCACGAATCACGATTGTCTTTTTGTCTCGTTTCTCCAACCTCGCCCGAATTTTTAGCTTGCCGATGCCGTCAGCGTACTCGCTGGCATCAATGATGCCGCCGGTCGAGAAGTCTGGGTGGATCTCGAACGGCTCGTTCTTGAGGATCTTGATCTGGGCATCGAGCAACTCACAGAAGTTGTGGGGGAGGATGCGGGTGGACATGCCGACCGCGATGCCTTCGGCGCCGAGCATCAGCAGCACCGGCAGCTTCGCGGGCAATGCTACAGGCTCTTCGTTGCGCCCGTCATAGCTCGGTCGGAACTCGGTCAGCGCCTTGCGAAACAGCGTTTCCTTGGCGAGATCGGTAAGTCGGCACTCGATGTAGCGCGCCGCAGCCGAAGAGTGCCCCGTCACCGGGTTGCCGAAGTTCCCCTGCTTCTCTATGAAATAGTCCTTGTTAGCAAGCACCACGAGAGCGTCACCGATCGAGGCATCGCCATGTGGGTGGAGTTTCATGGTGTCGCCGATGACATTGGCGACCTTGTGGAACTTGCCGTCGTCCATTTTCGACAGCGTGGCGAGGATGCGGCGTTGCACGGGCTTGAGGCCGTCGCGTACTTCGGGGATCGCGCGATCGATGATCACGTAGCTCGCGTACTCGATGAAATTCTGGCCCATCAGGGGGGCGATACGTGTCATCTTGTCTCCGGCAGGCGCGGTGGATTATTCGTCGCCGATGACTCCGGCGACTGAGGATTAGATTGGATGGACACGAATTCGGAATTAGGAATTAGGAATTCTGAATTCCAGGCCGTCTCGGCTGCCAGGTGGGTGGTGGGGAACACAAAACTCATAACTCAAAACTCAAAACTCATAACTCGTAATTCAAAATTCAAAATTCAAAATTCTTTGCGTTCACGCAATATCAGCGATCAAGTTCTCGATGATGTACTCCTTGCGGGCCGGAGTGTTTTTGCCCATGAAGAAGTCGAGCGCCCGCTTGACGTCGCCCATCGAACCTGTGGTGACCGGCATCATGTGCTCATCGTCGGCGATGAACTGTTTGAACTCGGCGGGTGAGATCTCGCCGAGGCCCTTGAAGCGCGTCATTTCATTGTTGCGCAGGCGTTCGGCTGCCTCATCGCGCTCGGCCTCCGAGTAGCAGTAGATGGTTTCTTTTTTGTTTCGCACCCGGAAAATCGGGGTTTCAAGGATGAAGACGTGGCCGGTGAAGACCAACTCCTCGAAGAAGCGCAGGAAGTAGGTCAGCAACAGGTTGCGGATGTGCATGCCGTCGACATCGGCGTCGGTGGCAATGACCACCCGGTTGTAGCGCAGACCTTCGAGATCCTCTTCAACGCCGAGCGCACGCATGATGTTGTAGAGCTCTTCGTTCTTGTAGACCGCCTCACGGCCGAGCCCGTGGGTGTTGAGCGGCTTGCCCTTCAATGAGTAGATGGCCTGGGTCTGGACGTCGCGGGACTGGATCATGGCACCGCCGGCCGAGTCGCCCTCGGTCAGGAAAATCGTCGTTTCCTCGCGCCTTTTGCCCTTGGCGTCCGACAGGTGGACCTTGCAGTCGATCAACTTGGGGATGCGGATGGCGACCTTTTTGGCCCGCTCCTTCGCCTCCTTCTTGATCGCCGACAGTTCCTTGCGTACCCGCTGGTTGTTTTTGACCTTTTCGAGCAGTTTCTCCGCTTCCCTGGGCTCCTTGTGGAGCCACAGGACCACCTGATCCTTGACCGAGTTGACGATCCACGAGCGGACCTCGGTCGAACCGAGCTTGTTCTTTGTCTGCGACTCGAAGACCGGATCCTGGACCTTGACCGCCACCGACCCGACCAGACCGTCGCGCACGTCTTCGCCGGAAAAACCATTCTTTGCGAATTCGTTGACACCCTTGAGCACACCCTCTCGGAAGGCACTCTGGTGGGTACCTCCATCGTTGGTGTACTGGCCGTTGACGAAGCTGAAATATGTTTCGCCATAGGCGTGAGTGTGAGTGAAGGCGAACTCGAGCCGGTCGAGTTTGCAGTGGAAAGCGTCGTAGATTGCCGGTTCGCCGCCCAGCTCGTAGGCGAGCAAGTCGGCGAGGCCGTTCTTAGAGACGTATTTCTCGCCGTTGTAGTCGAGAACTAGACCGCTGTTGAGGAAGGCGTAATAGCGAAGCCGGTGCTCGAGATACTCCTCCTGCCACCCATAATCGTCGAAGATCTCGGGGTCGGGGATAAAGCGGATGAGGGTGCCGTTTCGATCCTTGCCCGCCTTGCCGCCCTTCTCCTCTTTCTTTTTGCCCTGGCTGAAGAGCCCGCGTTTGAACTTGCCGTCGCGATAGCTGATGACCTCGAACTCGGACGACAGGGCGTTGACCGCCTTGTTGCCGACCCCATTGAGCCCGACCGAGAACTGGAAGACGTCGTCGTTGTACTTGCCGCCGGTGTTGATCTTGGAGACGCAATCGATCACCTTACCAAGCGGGATGCCGCGGCCGTAGTCGCGCACCGACACCTCGGGCCCGTGGCGCCTGATGAGGACCCGCTTGCCGTGGCCCATGATGAACTCGTCGACCGCGTTGTCGATGACCTCTTTGAGCATCACGTAGATGCCATCCGCCGGGTTCGATCCGTCGCCGATGCGGCCGATGTACATCCCGGTGCGGAGCCGTATGTGCTCGAGTGCATCCAGGGTCTGGATGGTCTTTTCGTCGTAAACGATTTCTTTCTTCGAATTCGCCATTTCGCCTCAGTTACACCCCTCGCCTGTGCCTAGAATAGCACTGCGGCCATTGGCTCGTCAGGGTCGCGTTGGACGCTGCCGGGAAAAGAAAATGAACGCGCGCCGTGCGCGTTACCAATGATAGCGCAACGGTCGGCAACGAGGATCGAGCATCGAGCATCGAGCATCGAGTTCCCGTATACTGCCCCATCATGAAAACTAAAGAATCTCGATCTGTGTTGGTAATCGGTCTGCAAACCGCCGCCGCCGTTGTTGTGGTGGGATTCATGCTCGGATGCGGAGGCCAGACGGAAACGGTTGCACCGCAGCCGCCGGAGGTGACGGTGGCGACGCCGACCCAACGCGATGTGACCATCGTGCACGAGTTCGTTGGCACGACCCAGGCGCGGGAATCGGTGGAGATCCGGGCGAGGGTCCAGGGCTATCTGGAAAAGATAACCTTTGAGGCAAGTTCCTTCGTACGCAAGGGCGAACTGCTCTTCGTGATCGAGCAGGAGCCTTACCGGGCGCAACGTGATCGAGCGGAGGCCGGGCTCAAGGCGGCCGAGGCGGGTCTGCGCCGGGCCGAATCCGATCTCGATCGTCTCGAACAGGCGGTCCGGACCAATGCGGTCAGCCAGCAGGAGGTCACCCGCGCCCGCGCCGAACGTGACCAGGCGTCGGCCGGCATGCTCCAGGCCCAGGCGGAGCTGACCAACGCCGAGATTCAGCTCGAGTACACCACCATCGAGTCGCCGATCAATGGCATGGTGAGCCGCAATCTCGTCGACCTCGGAAACCTGGTCGGCGCCGGTGAGGCAACGCTCTTGACCACCGTCCGACGGATCAATCCGCTCTTCGCCTATTTTGAGGCCTCGGAACGCTTCTTGGCCCGGGGCCTCGAACAGCGGGGCGGCCATCGCGGCTCAGCTGAAGATGCAATCATGCCGGCAACGCTCGTCCTCAAAGAGACCGGCCTCAGAATCGAGGGCAGGGTTGATGCGTTGGACAACACCGTCGATCCGGCCACCGGCACGATCCAGCTCCGGGCGGTCTTCCCGAATGAAGACGGCAAGATTTTTCCCGGTTTTTTTGTTCACGTACAGCTTCCCGGTGACCAACTCCCCAACGCGGTGCTGGTCGAGGAGACCGCCCTCGGTACGGATCTCGGCGGCCGCTACGTGATGGTGGTGGGCGATGGCAATGTCGTCGAGAGGCGATATATCGAGCCCGGGCCTCTCCAGGATGACAACACGCGCGTGATCCTCTCGGGACTCGAGCCAGGGGAGCGCTATATCTCCCAAGGTCTGCAGCGTGCGCGACCAGGGATGCCTGTGACACCAAAAGAAGCAGCAGGGCAATAGGTCATGTTCAGCCGCTTTTTTATCTACCGTCCGATCTTCGCATCGGTCATTGCGATCGTCATCGTGCTGGTGGGCGGGCTGTCAATCCCGCTCTTGCCGATCGAAAGCATGCCCAACATCACGCCGCCGTCGGTACAGGTATCGACGTCCTACCCGGGCGCCGGTGCCGGGGTCGTAGCGGAAAGTGTCACCGCGCCGATGGAAGAAAAGATCAATGGCGTCGAAAACATGCTTTACATGTCGTCGAAGTCGGCCTCCGACGGCAGCTGCAACATCACCATCACCTTCGAGGTCGGCACTGATGTCGACATGGCCACTGTCCTGGTCCAGAACCGGGTTAACGAGGCGACTCCCGTATTGCCCGAAGAGGTCAAACGCCAGGGCGTCAAGGTCGAAAAACAGTCCACCAACATCACCCTGATGGTCAACATGGTGTCGCCCGACGGCACATTTGACGACCTCTATATCTCCAACTACACCACCACGCGGATCAAGGACGTACTTGCCAGAGTCAACGGAGTCTCCAAGGTCGAGATCTTCGGTGCCAAGGACTTCGGCATGAGGGTGTGGATCAACCCCGACCGGCTGCGCGCGCGCGGTCTAACGACCATCGATCTCACCAACGCGCTGCGCGAACAGAATGTTCAAGTCGCTGCTGGACAGATCGGTGGCCAGCCGGCGCCCAAGGACCAGCCTTTCGAATACTCCATCTCCACCCTCGGCCGCCTCCAGACGGTCGAACAGTTCGAAAACATCATCGTCAAACGCGGTGAGCAGGGCCAGCTCGTGCGGGTCCGCGATGTGGCCCGGGTTGAGCTCGGCGCCCAGAGTTACAAATGGTTCGCCAAGTTGGACGGAGCGCCGTCCAGCGCGATTGCGGTCTATCCCGCTCCCGGCGCCAACGCGCTCAACGTGGCCGAGGGCATCAAGACCGAATTGGATCGACTCCGGAAGGACTTTCCCGAAGGTCTCGAGGCCCGCATCCTCTACGACACCACCGAATACATTCTGCAATCGCTCAAAGAGGTTGTGACCACCCTGATCATCGCCATTGTGTTGGTGGTATTCACGGTCTACATCTTCCTCCAGGATTTCCGCACCACATTGGTCCCGGCGGTCACCATTCCGGTATCTCTGCTCGGCACCTTTGCAGTCATGCTCGCGCTCGGTCTTTCCATCAATGGGCTGACAATGTTCGGGTTGATTCTGGTGATCGGCATCGTCGTCGATGACGCCATCGTCGTGGTGGAAAACACCATGCGAATCATCGACACCGAAGGTCTCGACGCGAAGGCGGCAACCGCCAAATCAATGGTCGAGATCACCGGTCCGGTTGTCGCGACGACCCTGGTCTTGCTGGCGGTCTTCGTGCCCACAATCGTCATGCCCGGAATCACCGGACGGCTCTACCGCCCATTCGCGATCACGATTTCGGTGGCGACCTTATTCTCCTCACTCAATGCCTTGACCCTAAGTCCCGCGCTCTGCGGCATGCTGCTACGTCCCTCGAGAGAACGAAAGAAGGGCTTCTTCGGGCTGTTTAACCGGATCCTAGACACCGGAACAACACGGTATGGCTCGATCGTCAAAATGCTGCTCAGACGCTCGGTCTTTACGGCGATCATCGTCGGCGGGCTCCTGTTGGCGACCTACTTCGGAATGATCGCCATGCCCGCCGGTTTCGTCCCCTCCGAGGACGAAGGCTACTTCATGGTTGCAGCACAGCTTCCCGACGCGACCTCCCTCGGGCGAACCGAAGAAGTCCTCGACGAGGTCTCGGCAATCCTCGATGAGACCGAAGGCATTCGCGGGGTGATCGCCGTCGGCGGCTATTCACTGCTCGATACGGTCGTGTCGCCAAACGCCGGCGCCTTCTGGGTAGTGCTCAATCACTGGGACGATCGTCCGACGCCGGAGCTTCAGATTCAGCCCATCGTCGACGGTTTGAACCGACGTTTTTCCCAAATCCAGGGAGCGATGGTCTTCGCCACCCGGCCGCCACCGATCCAGGGCCTGGGCGCCACCGGCGGTTTCCAGATGGAGCTCCAGGATGTCGGCGGCACCGGCCTCGAACTCCTCCAGCAGGTGGCATATGATCTCGTCGAACAGGGCCGCGCCGACCCGGTGCTCACAGCCATGAACACGACCTTCCGGGCCGGTGTGCCGCAGCTCTTCCTCGAGGTGGACCGCGAGAAGGCCAAGCGCCTCGACGTGCCCCTGTCGGTGATCTTCGATACCCTGCAGGCCAACCTCGGGTCGGCCTATGTCAACGACTTCAACATCTTCGGCCGGGTCTGGAAGGTCATGATTCAGGCCGACGAGCCCTACCGGATCGAACGAGCCGACATCACCAAGCTCCAGGTTCGCTCCAACTCGGGCAGGATGATCCCGTTGGCGACCCTGGTCGATGTCCAGGACACCGTCGGCCCAACAGTTCAGGCCCGCTACAACCTCTACTCCTCGGCGTCGATCACCGGAGATGCCGCCGCCGGCTACAGCTCCGGGCAGTCGATCGCGAAGATGGAGGAGATCGCCCGCACCTCGATGCCGCCCTCGATGAGTTTCGAGTGGACCGGCGTGACTTACCAGCAGCTCGCCGCCGGTGGTGCTGCAGGGTTCATCTTCGCCCTGGCCATCGTCTTCGTATACCTCTTCTTGGCCGCCCAGTACGAGAGTTGGACCCTGCCCTTCGGCATCATCTTCTCGGTACCGATTGCCATCCTCGGCGCCTCGGTTCTGACCCTCGCCCGCGGCCTCGACAACAACGTCTACACCCAGATCGGCTTTGTCCTGCTCATCGGACTCTCGGCCAAGAATGCAATTCTCATAGTCGAGTTCGCCAACCAGCTGCGGCAGGCCGGCAAGACGCCGTTCGAAGCTGCCCGCGAGGCCGCACGATTGAGATTCCGGCCGATCTTGATGACCGCGTTCTCGTTCATTCTCGGTGTCATGCCGTTGCTCTTCGCCTCTGGCGCTGGTGCGGCAAGTCGGGTAGCCCTCGGCACGGCGGTCTTTGGTGGAATGGTCTTTGCGACCGTCTTCGGGATCTTTATCATCCCGTGGCTCTATTTCGTGGTGCAGAGCTTGAGCGAAAAGATCGGCGGCAAGAAGACGCCTGCTGAACCGGAACCGGTAACCGCCGGCGTCGAGAGTTGAGGAGCGATCTATGAAACGACATAAACTGCTGGGGACGGTCGCCGTTACGTGCGCTCTCGCGTTGAGCGGCTGCACGGTTGGCCCGGACTACGTCGAGCCCGAGACCACTGCACCTGACGCGTGGCACACGGCCGCAGTCGAAGGCCTCGAGGATGGCGACGCCACCCTCCAAACCTGGTGGACGGTTTTCGATGACGAGAAGCTCACCGAGCTCGTTCTGCGTTCGGCCGAGGGCAACCTCGATCTGCGATCGGCCCTGTGGCGGGTCGAAGAGGCGCGCGCCCTCCGTGGCATCTTTTCGAGCCAATGGAAGCCCCAGGTGGGTTTCGAAGCTGACGCCAACCGTACGCAGCCGAGTGACAACGGAATATTCAGCGACTTCGCTCCCGAGGAGGGCCTCGAGGCGAACAATCAATTCACCGTGGGTTTTGGCGCCTCCTGGGAACTTGACGTCTTTGGACGCATTCGCCGTCAGGTCGAGGCCGCAGACGCGACAACCCAGGCTTCGGTGGAGGCCTATCGCGATGTGCTGGTCTCCCTCTACGCGGAAACGGCCCTCGCCTACGTCAACGTTCGCGCTTCCCAGGAACGACTGCGGATTTCGCATACCAACGTCGAGACCCAGGAGAACACCCTCCAGCTCACCAAGGACCGCTTTGATTCAGGGCTCGTGTCGGCGCTCGATGTGGCGCAGGCCGAGTCGAACCTCGCCAACACCTACTCTCTGATCCCGGTGATCGAACGGGACATCAACGAGGGGCTCAATCGCCTCGCTGTATTGCTCGGCGAGAACCCAGGCGCGATGCACGCGGAGCTCGACGACGAAGTCCCGATCCCGCACGAGCCGGACGCGGTGACCATGGGGTTGCCGACCGAGCTTCTGCGCCAGCGTCCCGATGTCCGCCGGGCCGAGCGGCTGCTCGCCTCTCAGACCGCGCAGATCGGAGTCGCAACGGCGGACCTCTACCCTACATTCTCGCTGGCGGGGCTCCTGGGTTTGGAAGCGCTGAATATCGGGGACCTCGCGTCCGGCGACAGCGTCACTTGGAACGTCGGTTTGCCAATCCAATGGAACATCTTCTCGGGCGGCCGCATCCGTTCCCAGATCCGGGCCGAGGAGGCGCGAACCAACCAGCTGCTCGCAGACTACGAGCAGACTGTCCTCAACGCCCTCGAAGAGTCGGAAAACGCAATGGTGGCCTACGTCAAAGAGGTCCAGCGGCGAGAACGGTTGAAGCAGGCGGTGAACGCCACCCAACGCTCCCTCGATCTCGTCCTGACGCAGTACACCGCTGGTCTGACCGACTTCCAGAACGTCCTCGACACTCAACGAACCCTTCTCCTCCGCGAGGATGAACTGGCAGTGGCCGAGGGATTCGTGATCGGAAACCTGGTGCGGCTCTACCGCGCTCTCGGTGGTGGTTGGGATCCCGACACGGCCCAGCCGCCGGTTCCGCCGGCTCCGGCCGAGGACGCGAGTTAGGGCGAAGGTCCAAGGTTCAGGGCACCAGACCTGTTCACCTTCCCGAAGAATTGCACAGCTTCGCTGGGCCTTGTGTCTTGAAACTAGAGAGGGTGGGCGGCCTACGGCAGGGCGATCGAGTGCGCCTCGCGGATGAAGAAGTTCTTGCACTCGGCCCAGTCAAAGGGTTCGAGCATTTTTGGCATTGGCTCGCGTTCGGCGTCTTCGAAGTAAGCGAGGCTTTTGAGCACGTGGTAGGTGTTGACCCGTCCTTCGCCGTACTTCAGCGGGTTCGAACGTTCGCCGACGCACCCGATCCTCGATACTCGATGCTCGATCTACCGTCCACCCTTCCGCCCATTTCGGATTTCGGATTTCGGATTTCCGCTCACCGACACCTTGACAATACGGTACGGGAATTCATCAATTTGCCGCATCGAGCATCGAGCATCGAGCATCGAGCATCGAGCATCGAGCATCGAGCATCGAGGGGTGGGCTGCCGCTACCAGCCCCGCACCGGGTGCCACTCGTCCACCACCTCGGTGTCGCGGACGACGTGGTAGCGGTCAAAGCAGGCGGCTGAGAGGCACGAATGGTTGGGCACGATTCGGAGGCGGGTGCCGGGCTTGAGGGCTGCGACGCCGGGGCCGATCAGCGAGCCGTGTTCCTGGGTCAGGCCGACGAGGCGGAGGCCGGGGAGAGGGTGCTGGTCCTCGAAGGTCACCGGCAGGCCAAAACCGCACTCGGGGTCGACGTGGGTCGGGCCGGGATCCTTGCTGAGGGCAAGGGCGCCGGCATCGACTACCGCGCGCGCCTGCTCGGTGTCGACGCTGATGACGGTTGCCAGAACCGAGAAAGCGATGTCATCGAGGTCGCAGCTGCCGATGGCGGATTGGAAGAAGTCATTGAAAAGGTAGTTTCCGGGGCGGGCCTCGGTGACGCCGGTGAGGTCGTCGATGGCACGCAGAGTCGGAGTCGAGCCGACGCTGACTTCTGCGATCTCTATCCCGAGATCACGCAATTCGGCAGCGAACGCGTTCATCAAATTGCGTTCCTCGCACGCCACCTCGTAGGCCTCTGATCGGGAGCGCGAAAGGTATGCGTGGCCGGCATGGGTCAAAAGGCCGCGGAAGTCAACAGATTCGGCATCCGCCAGCCGGCGCACCAGGAGTTGGGCGATGTCGCTTGCCGGATCGACTCCTGACCGGCCGCCGCCGCAGTCGATCTCGAGCAAGACGGGCAACTGGATGCCTCGGGATGTGGCGAGCTCTTCAATGGCCCGCACC
>Ga0316198_10002365_pt1 | contig 11360 bp, 7 predicted proteins | sample OudBieAanoxic_MG_FD_204935 | JGI IMG/M metagenome (GOLD analysis project Ga0316198, IMG submission 204935) | Coastal sediment microbial communities from Oude Bieten Haven, Netherlands - site A anoxic | ecosystem: Environmental > Aquatic > Marine > Coastal > Sediment | place: Netherlands... | reverse complement strand
TGGTGGAGCGAGCCGTGCACGTGGAGGAGGTACTCGGTTAGTCGGTCGTTGCTCACCCTTCGTCCTGTTACCACGCCTGACCTTACCCGGCTCTCCAGTGACATATCGACCCCAGGTCTCGTCTGTAGTTGGGACGGATTGTCGGGTACAGGTGACGACCACAGGACTCGCCCGGAGCCGTCTCCGGAAGCGCTCGGCAGTTCCGTTCGCGACTGCGAGCCGCAACCTCCATGAACTCGGGATCTCGGACATGCTCATTCGGCTGCTGGCCAAACTCGGTACGCCTTTTGTGCTGTTGGCGGCGCTGTTCGATGCGAGCGACCGCCGCGGCAGCTGAGGACTCAGGGCGCCTGGCGGCTGACCACTGACGTGACCTTTCGGTACGGCTGCAGGGCTGCTCGCGCCGGCGCTGACCCGATACCAGGTCGCCTTTGGCCCCATCCGTGCATACCTTGCGGGCCCTGTTCGACGTTCCGGCGCTTGTCCCGCCCGATCCGGAGAGGTCCAATGCGACTCCATGCCCGCGGTCACACGGGCCCTGGCCGCCTCATTTCTCTGGCCGCCGTCCGCCCCGGCCGTCTCGCCCTCCTGCTCCTCAGCATTCTCTTTGCCCTTCTGCTCTCGCGCACCGCCCGGGCCCAATCCTCGACCGAGGCCGTCTACCAGACTCCGGACCAGGCGATCGTGGACGTGGTCGACGTTCTACCGACCCCCTCGGTCGCCCTTGGACCGGATAGGGATTGGATGCTGCTGATCCAGTATCCGAGCTATCCCCCGGTTGCCGAGCTGGCTGAGCGCGAACTCAAGCTGGCCGGTATGCGGATCAAACCCTCGATCGATGGGCGAAGCCGCACGAGGGGAGCGATCGGCCTCTCGGTGCGACGCCTGCAGGACGAGGACGTCACCGAGGTCACGGGACTCCCCGCGGACCCCAGGCTCGGCAACATCAGCTGGTCTCCCGACGGCCGGAAGGTGTCGTTCACCAACACCACGGCTGACGGCATCGAGCTGTGGGTGCTGGAGGTGGAGAGCGCGGCAGCCAGGCGCCTGACGGGTCCGGACCTCAGCCTCACGGCGGGCAACGCCCCTATGTGGCTGTCGGACAGCGAGACACTGATCGCGGCATTCGTTCCAGAGGGCCGGGGCGCAGAGCCGGAGAAGCCCAGGGTCCCCACCGGCCCGGTGATCGAGGAGAGCATCGGACGCAAAGCCCCGGCTCGGACCTACCAGGATCTCCTGAAGAACGCCTACGACGAGTCTCTCTTCGACTACTATTTCACCACACAGCTGGCGCGCGTCGCCCTCGATGGTTCCATCGAGCCGCTCGCCGATCCCGGCCTGCTGTGGGACTTCAGCCCATCGCCTGACGGCCGTTACCTGCTCGTGCGCTGGATCCACCGGCCCTACTCCTATCGCGTGCCGGCGTCTCGATTCCCGCAACTCGTGGAACTCCGGGATCTCGAGACGGGAGAGATCACGGAGGTCGTGGACGTGCCGCTACAGGACGCGATTCCCATCGCCTTCGGCAGCGTACAGACAGGCCCGCGCAGTTTCAGGTGGAGAGCTGACGCCCCGGCCACGCTGACCTGGGCGGAGGCGCAGGACGGTGGAGACGCCGGAGTCGAGGCCGAGGTGCGCGACAAGGTCTTCATGCAGGAACTGCCCTTCGAAGGTGAGCCTGTCGAGCTGGCCAGGCTCGGGTACCGCTACTCGGGTATCTCCTGGAGCTCCGATGAACTCGCGCTCCTGATGGAGATGTGGTGGAAGACCCGTCAGTTGAGGGTGTGGCGGATTCACCCTGCGGACCCCGGGGCCGAGCACGTGCTGGTGCAGGAGAGATCGGTGCAGGACCGCTACGCGGACCCGGGCAATCCGATCATGGAGCCGAACGAGTACGGAAGGTACGTCATCCGCACCGTGGACGGCGGCAGTTCGACGTTCCTGATCGGGAGCGGAGCGTCGCCCGAGGGAGACCGGCCGTTTATCGACCGATTCGACTTCGACACCGGCGAGACCACCCGGCTCTTCCAGTCGGAGGCTCCCTACTACGAGCGCCCGCTGGACGTGTTGGATGCGGACGGTCGCTACGTGCTCACGCGGCGTGAAGCTGTGGATGTCCAGCCGAACTACTACCTGCGCGACCTGGAGAACGGGGATCTCACACAGGTCACGGCATTCCCACATCCGACTCCGCAGCTCAAGGGTATTCAGAAGGAACTGGTGGTTTACGAGCGCGAAGACGGCGTGGGGCTGAACGGCACGCTCTACCTGCCGCCGGGATACACGCCGGACCAGGGACCGCTGCCAACCCTGATGTGGGCGTACCCTACCGAGTACAAGAGCGCCGATGCCGCGGGACAGGTGAGCGACTCTCCGTACCGGTTCGCCCGTGTGGGCGCCTGGTCGCCCTATCTCTGGGTCACGCTCGGCTACGCCGTGTTCGACGACCCGTCGCTTCCCATCGTCGGAGAGGGCGAGGTCGAACCGAACGACACCTACGTCGAGCAACTGGTTGCCGGAGCTGCGGCGGCCGTAGACGTAGTAGCCGAGAAGGGCGTAACGGATCGGAATCGCGTGGCGATCGGCGGTCACAGTTACGGTGCTTTCATGACCGCGAATCTCCTGGCCCACTCGGACCTGTTCGCGGCCGGTATCGCCCGGAGCGGAGCCTACAACCGCACGCTCACCCCGTTCGGCTTCCAGGCGGAGGAGCGTACCTACTGGGAGGCTCCCGAGATCTACTATGAGATGTCCCCGTTCATGCACGCGGACAAGGTGGACGAACCCATCCTCTTGATTCACGGAGAGATGGACAACAACTCTGGCACCTTCCCGCTTCAGAGCCAGCGGTACTATGGCGCGCTTCAGGGCCTCGGCGCGACGGTGCGCTACGTGGTCCTGCCGTACGAATCCCACGGCTACCGATCGCGCGAATCACTGCTGCACATGCTGTGGGAAATGCAGGAGTGGATGGACCGGTACGTTAAGAACCGGCCCGCTGAAACACCGACCACGGACTAGGAGAATCCGGTCATGACGGACGACTTCCTGGACGACCTGCAGAGCCGGGCATCCGAGGCGGGGGTCACGTGCGGCCCCCACTGCCCCGGAAACCGGATTCCTCTGACACCATACGAGGTGGCGCGGATCGCGCGCGGCCTCGGCGTGGCGACGGGCGAAGTGATCCGACGCTACGTGAAGGACGGCTCGGGCGTCCTTGAAGTGGGGGACGATGGGAACTGCGTGTTCCACCGCATCGAGGGATGTGAACTCGATGCGGAACGTCCCATGTCATGTCGCAATTTCGCCGATCCACTGGACGGGGCCGGCCGATTCGTCGAGCGGGCCCGGCAGTACCGCGCTATCCTTCGCGCCTGGCGAGCTACGCGAGAGGCAGAAGCGTCGGCCAGCCCGCACTCGTTTCTCTCGGCTGGTGAGCTCCGGAGGCACGCCGCGCCCGAGCTCGGAATGTGGATCCTGGACGTCGATTCGATGGTGGCCGAGCGTTGCCAGGAGAGGGGAATGCCAATCCCCCATGACCTGGAGGACCGGATCGACATTCACCTGGAAGTGTTGAGGTCAGCGTTGGAAGGCTAACCCCGCCCATCCGCGCTGATTGAACGGGTCGGTCCAGGGTATGGGCCGGCCCGTTCGCTTATGCGGCCGTCATTGAGGGGGGCAGTGTCCTAGCCGTCGTCCCCAGGATCGAGCTCGCGCAGAAACGTTCCGGTCACGATGTCGAAGACCTTGACTGAAGTGACCTGTCGCTCGCTGCCGTACTCCCTGACGACGACTTCCTTCTTGTCCTCACCAGGGCGGTACACCAGCCAACCACCGGCGGGCACGTCACGCGATACATCAGCGCAGTCGCCAGCCTGATATTTCTTCTTCTGCTTGCCCGGGGGCTCACCCGGCATCCATACCTTGCACAGCCCCGGGGGAGGCAAGTGGCCCGGGGGAATCCCGAACTTCGCCGCCGTACTCGCGTTCTCCGAGACGTTCTCTTTCTTCCGCTCCGGCTCGGTACCCTCGCCGGTATCCGTTCCCGGGATGTTCTGCGCCTGAGGGTCCGGCCCGGTCTCCACCTTCGGATTCGAGCTGGAGCAGGCGGTCATGCCGGCGACCAGGAGTGTCACCCACCACAATCGTCGCATCATTCTTCTCCGTCGATAGCCCTGGCGACCCACCGAATGGTCGCACGCAGCGTGAATCGGAGAAATGTCCATTCCAGATGCGTGCCACGACGGATTCCCTGTCTCCAAGCATGTTGCGCACCCGCTCATGCGGCGATTCCGTGCAGAATCGACCAGATCGTATCGAAATGCACTTGGCTTCGCTCTTGCACTCCCTGGTGTGACGTCGGAGCGGTACGCCGGATAGACATGGGTATCCAGACAGCCGCAACGACATGCAACTGCTTGGCTTAGACGTCTCGAGCCGCTGAGCGACCGGATACGGACGGAGTCGAGGCATTTCGTACACCGCGGCAGCGTATGGCAAAACGCTCCGCCAGAGAGAATCGGGACGAGCGATGCCGGATAGCGAAGAGCTGACGAACGTGGGTGCGAATCGTGCCGCTGAGGGTGCCGACTCGCGACTGCTGGCGGTCGGGCTCAACCCCGAGTTTTCGGCCTGGCAGCGGAGGGAACTGAATCAGCTGCTGCTCGATGTCTCGTCCAGGGAGACCCTTCCCGAAGCTCTGAAGGCCACCCTGCGGGGGATCTGCGAGGCCATGGGCTGGAGTGCGGCCTTCGCACGTTGGGACAACGGCGCAGAAGCCGGATCAGAGTGGTATTCCGCTGACCCGAGCCTCGACGACACCGGGGCGCTCCAGGCGGCTCTGGAGCGCGGACCGGTGGCCGGCTGGAGCAACGATGGAGCAGAACCCACCGTTCGGCTCGAACCCCTTATCGCGCTTCCGGAGACGCGGGCGCGTGAAGCGGCGCGCAACGTGGGTCTGTCCGGGTATGCCCTTCTTCCCATCCTGGCGGCGGGAAAGCCCATCGCGATGCTCGAACTCCTTGCGACGACGGCACCGCCTCGAGTGGGTGGACTGACGCGCCCGACGGAGGTTCGTGATGGACTCGAAGTCCTGGCGGTCATCTTGGGTCTGCTGGCGACGAGGGAGCGAATGCGGGGCGCCGTAGGCAAGGCCGCCACCCACGCGCGCCGCAGCATGGCGGAGTTGGCAGAAGTCCGGGCGAAATTGGAGCAGAGCGGAGAATCGGCACTGTACGACGAACGCACGGGCCTCCCGACCCGACCGATCCTGTTTGACCGAATACGGCAGGCGATCCGCCGACGCCAGCGTTCACCGCGGGATCAGTTCGCGGTCCTGGTGGCAGAGGTCGAGGGTCTCGACCGGATTACTAGTCGGAGCGGAGAGCAGGCTGTCCAGGAAGTGATGGTGGCGGCTGCACGAAGGTTGGCAGGGCAAACTCGCCCGGCCGACACCACGGCGATCGACGGGCCCAACCGTTTCGTGGTCATCACCGAGGGGATAAGGACGATCGAAGAGGCCCTCGGAGTCGCAGACCGGGTGCAGAAGGAACTGCGTCGGCCGTTCCCGACCGAACGCAGCGATGTACGGCTGGATGTGAGAATCGGACTCGCGCTGGGGGGGCCGGCCTACGACGAACCGGATGCCCTGCTGGCGGACGCGTCCGCAGCCGCCGTCCGTGCCGCAAATTCGCGGGAGCGCATCCAGGTGTTCGATCGTGCGGTGGAGGACAATCACCAGCAACGCGAGCGGATACGAAGCGAACTCGCGTCCGCTCTCGAAAGGCGGGAGTTTCACCTCGAGTACCAGCCCATCGTCTCGTTGCAGGACGGTCGGATCACGGGCCTGGAGACGTTTCTCCGCTGGCGTCACCCCGAACTCGGGCTGGTGCCTCCGGATCAGTTCATCCCGGTAGCAGCTGATTCTCCGCTGATCCATGACCTTGGGTTCTGGGTGCTGGAGCAGGTGTGTGAGCAGATCAACCGGTGGCGCGGGCACCTCTCAGGGGTGGAAATGCCGCCCGTCGGAGTCAACGTGCACGGGCGCCAGATCTTCCATGACAGATTTCTCGGACGGGTCCGGGAGATCCTCGAGCGACAGGGAATCCAGGGTCGCCAGTTGCGGCTCGACATCGGCGAAGCTGAACTGATGCAGGATGCCGACAAGGCAGCCACCGTGCTGGATCGACTCCAGGGCATGGGCATCGACGTGGCGATCGACGACTTCGGCACGGGGTATTCCTCGCTAAGCCTGCTGCATGACCTGCCAGTCCGGGCGTTGAAGATCGACCGGTCGTTCATCAGTCACCGACGCGAGAAGCTCCGGAAATGGGGGGTCGCTCGCACGATCGTGGAATTGGCGAAGATCCTCGAGGTCGAGGTCATCGCGGAAGGGATCGAAACCAGGGAGCAGTTCCTGGCCCTGAAGAAGGCCGGGTGCACGCAGGCACAAGGATACCACTTCTCGGGACCGGTGGGCGCCGCTAAAGCCGAGGGGATGATCCGCGACGGCTATCCGCTGGATCTCGAGGCCCCCCAGCGCTGACGGTTGCCGCGGTCTGCCGCGGGAATTCCCGTCACTCTGGCCTGATCGGGCGGCGCCTTCTTTTGCGGCGCCGGAGACCGTCGATCCGGTCGGCTTCACCCGAGCGCTTTCGGTCCGATCGAGGTTCGCCCTTCCGGTCATGGCGTCGGGACGGAGCAGACAGCCGGCTCCAAACCCTCCTGGGCGGGCCCTCGGATTCCGTGCTGTACGCGAATCGGCGCCGCCACGAAGACCGACCGCGTCTGAGACGTGCCAGGCGACTGGGTTCGCGCCCCGATGCGGCATTCCTGCTCCCCGGAGATTCCTTCACATCAGGCATCCCGCTCGCCGAACCGTCTGTCGCCGGATCCGGGCATACTCGGTACCTCCGATGGGTAGCGGACTCACCTGGACGAAAAAACGACCCGCTGGCACCATCTACAATAGTCCCCCGCGGGTCGTGGTTGTACCCCGGCTTCAGTCGGCCCGGTGGTGAGAGGCTTGCGTGACAGATTGCGGGAGCGCAAATCCTGGACTGGAAGTGACGCTCGAGACCATGGAGGACAACCTGGACCAGTCCGGAGACAATCGGCCGAATCAGGTCAGTGAGCCGATGGCGGCTGACCTGTGGCGCAGAGCGGCGGAGCTCCAGGAAGAGGACACACGCCGGGCAGAAGAGAGAACCCGCTCTTCCGCGCTGCAGCGTGCCCTCCACGGTGAGGGTGGCGGCACGGGCCAGTTTTCCCTTGAAGAGGTCAAGGCGGCGGCGGCCGACGCCGGAATACCGACGGAATACGTGGAGCTCGCGTGGATCGAGAGCCGGCACGGGATCGCCCCGGAAGGAGACCCGACGTCTGCCTCGGAACGGGCAAGGCGACGCTTTCTCGGTACCGACCTGCAGACCGTGGAAGTATCTCGTGTGTACTCGGCTCCCATGGGCCAGGTATTGAGCGTCATGGGCCACGCATTCCCCAACCCTCCGTTCGGCCTGATCCTGGAAGCCAGCGAGCGCCTGGAGGTGGATGGAAGTCGGGTCCTCGTGTTCGCCGTCCCGGGAATGGAAGTCCTGAGCGGGCAGAGTCCGGTGGCGTCGTTCGCCATGGCGATGCAATGGCCCGACATCAAGAAACTCCTGGTCAGCGTTCGGGCGGTTCCCGGCCCTGCGGATGCGACGGAAGTCGTGATCCGCAGCCCACTCGCCTACTCACGGAAGTTGAACTACGGCGTGGGACTCGCGGTCGGAAGTGGAGCGGGCGTCCTCGCGGGCGGGGCGGCCGTGACGGGCAGCGTCGCACTCCTGGGCGGGGCTATCGTGGCCGGCAGCGCACTCGCCCCCCTGGCGGTTGCGGCCGCGGGGCTGGCCGGCTTCGGGGCGGGGCGATCTCTGATGGAGTTGGGCTATAGGAAGCTGTACAGCGTGGCTCTTGGCAAAGGCCGGAAGGGCCTGGATCAGCTTCTCTCGGCGATCGGGCTTCACCTTCAGACGGACGGAACGTTCACTCCGGGCGCTGCCTACCTGCAGGCTCCGTCGGAGAACGATGGACCTGACCTTTCGACGAAGCCCGGGACGTCTGCGGACGCCCCGGGCTCAGCCGGATGACAGCATGCTTCAAGGCGTGATCGTCAACTGAACTCGATGCCCTGCGCCAACGGCAGCTCCGTGCTCCAGTTCACCGTGTTGGTCTGCCGGCGCATGTAGGCCTTCCAGGAATCTGAACCGGACTCTCTACCGCCGCCGGTCTCCTTCTCTCCACCGAAAGCCCCACCGATCTCCGCCCCACTCGTGCCGATGTTCACATTGGCGATGCCGCAATCGCTGCCCCTGTGCGACAGGAAGTACTCGGCCTCACGCACACTGTCCGTGAAGATCGCGGACGACAGGCCCTGGGGAACATCGTTGTGAATTTCGATCGCTTCTTTGATCTCCTCCACGGCCTCGCGCGGGCTGGCATCCTTCGAGCCGTAGCCGATGATGTAGAGGATAGGAGCGAACGTCTCCTCCTGAACGATGGAATAGTCGTTCTTGGCCGAGGCGATACAGGGACGCACGTAGTGGCCGCCCGGATAGTCGTCTCCGGCCAGGGGCTCGCCACCGTACAGGATCTCACCGCCCTCCGCCTTAACGCGTTCGATGGCATTCTGCAGATCGGCGACTGCGCCCCGCGTAACGAGCGGTCCCATCAGAGTATCGGGATCCAGGGAACTGCCGATGCGCACGTCCTCGTACGCCCGCGTGAGTCGGCCGACCAACTCCTCCTTCACGGACTCGTGGACGATGATCCTGCGTGTGCTCGTGCAGCGCTGGCCCGCCGTACCGCAGGCTCCGAACAGGATCGCCGGCAGCACCAGGTCCATGTTCGCACCCGGCGTGACGATGATCGCGTTGTTCCCACCCAGTTCGAGGATCGTTCGGCCGAGACGCTTGCCCACCGTCTCCGCGACCCGAAAGCCCATCTGCGTGCTGCCGGTGAAGGAGATCAGCGGGACTCGCTTGTCGAGGAGGATCCGTTCCCCGACCGTCGACCCCTTGCCGATCACCAGTGAGAACACCGCCGGGTCGACGTCGTTCTCGCGACACACCTCGGCCGCCAGCTTCGTGACCGCCACTCCGCACAGGGGGACCTGGCTCGAGGGCTTCCAGAGGGTGGAATCGCCACACACCGCAGCGAGGGCCGCGTTCCAGCTCCACACGGCAACCGGGAAGTTGAACGCGGTGATCACACCCACGACACCCAGGGGATGCCACTGCTCGAACATGCGGTGGTCGGGTCTCTCGGACGGCATGGTGTTTCCGTACAACTGGCGGGAGAGCCCGACGGCGAAGTCGCAGATGTCGATCATCTCCTGGACCTCGCCCTCGCCCTCTGCCACGATCTTGCCCATCTCCAGGCTGACCAGCTGGCCGAGCTCGTGCTTGTACTCGCGCAGCTTGTTGCCGATCTGCCGTACGATCTCACCGCGACGCGGAGCGGGAATCTTGCGCCACTCGAGGAACGCCCTGTGGGCCCGATCGGCGATCTTCTCGTACTCCTCCTCGGTGACCTGCCGCACGTGCGCGATCACTTCCCCATCGATCGGACTGGTGGCCTCGAGCTGAGGTCCGGAGCCCAGCCATTCCCCGCAGAAGCCGCCGAGGTTGTTTTCCTCGATTCCGAGCCTGGCCAAGAAATCTTGCATGATATCCTCTATCCTTCATTGAAATAGTACGTTACGCCCCGGTTTCTGGAACCTGCCAGACAGCGTGAGAGGCCCCTCTTTCGCCTTCAGATGGTAGCCGATCCTGTCGGACGCGGCCACTACTCGACATCGAGCCGAGGGTACGTATTGCTGTGGTAGCGCAAACCCACCACCTGCCCGTTGTCGTCCTCCACGAATTCGTAGGTCTCGCCCAACTCTCCGTCGTCCCGAATCCTACGGAACCTGTTTCCCTCCGCGTGTTCGAGAGGGGTCAGGCCATCCACTGGAGACATGGTCGGAAGCCACAGAATCGCGAGTCCGGCCTCCCAGGCGACCACCGCGGCCTCACCGCCCCACGGATTCTCATCGTACGAGCCGATGAAACGCTCGAACTCGGGAGGCAGGAGGGCTGGCTCGTAATCGGAACGCAGCGTTCCCTGCTGCGCCGCGCGCCCGTCGTCGATCGCCTGCTCGACGGCGGGACCGATGATCTGGATGGCCTCCTGCGAGAGTGCAGCCGGACTCAGGGCGATCGCGTTCATCATCACGATCGCCGCCAGCTGGCTGGGCACGTGCATCCGGAGCGCGGAGTAGTAGCCCGGACAGAGCCCGTAGTGCCCCACGTAGGTGACGCCATCGCTACGGTATATGCCGAAGCCGAGTCCACGCGTCGTCTGCCAGCCAGGGTCGAGCCAGTGAACCCTCTGCATCTCTCGCAGGGTGTTGGCGCCGAGCACCTCGTCTCCCCCCGTCTCGATGACCCGAAACTGCCACGAGGCGAACCGGGCCAGGTCCTCGACGGTCGACGCAAAACCGGCTGCCGGGACGACGCCCTCGACCGCGAAGGGCGGCATGCGCTTCCTCGTCCCGTCACGGCGGGTCGCGCTGTAGCCAGCCGCAAGCCGCTCGGGATGAGGGTACTCCGCAATCTCAGGCCAGGTGGCGGTCATGCCGACGGGGTCCAGAATGTGAGACCGGACGTATTCACCGTAGGGCGTTCCGGACACCTCGGCCACGATCTCGCCGGCAAGCGTCAGCCCCAGGTTGGAATACTGATAGTACCGATCGGCCGGGTAGAGCATCTCCTGCTCGCCCAGGCGCTCGACCACCTGCTCCCGGGTCGGGAAATCGAACGGCTCCACCCAGTACGGGAAGTCCGACTCCCTCGGCAGGCCGGCGGAGTGTGTCAGAATGCCGCGCACGGTGACGGACGGCGCGCCCTCGTACGCCTCACGGATGTCGAACCACGGCAGGAGGTCGGTGACGCGGTCGTCGAGTCGCAGCCGCCCTTCATCACGCAGCTGCATCACCCCGATCGCCGTAAACAGCTTCGAGATCGAGCAAATGCTGTACGCCGTCTGCGGGGTCGCCGGCGCACCGCTCTCCGGGTCGGCCAGCCCCGTCGCGCCCGCCCAGATCAACTCCTGGTCATGAACGAGTGCGGCCGAGATCCCGGGGATGTTTTCGTACGCTCTCTGAGCGTCAAGCCATGTCTCGACGACGGCCACGGCCTCGCGGACCCGCGGATGGTCGGCAACGGTCTGTCCCGACAGGGGGGTCGCGACAACCGCTACCAGACCGAACGAAAACAGGTATGGTAAGCGCATTCGTGGATCGCCTCGCTGCTGGGGTCGAGTGCCGTGGACGCCGGGTATCGGCA
>Ga0316198_10002364_pt1 | contig 11366 bp, 10 predicted proteins | sample OudBieAanoxic_MG_FD_204935 | JGI IMG/M metagenome (GOLD analysis project Ga0316198, IMG submission 204935) | Coastal sediment microbial communities from Oude Bieten Haven, Netherlands - site A anoxic | ecosystem: Environmental > Aquatic > Marine > Coastal > Sediment | place: Netherlands... | reverse complement strand
TTTGTCAACAAAGACCGAATCGCTGCTCGGTCCTCTGATATCTGTTTTCTGTCCACTTCTAAACGGCTATAGCCATCTGGCGCTTGTACAACTGACTATAAAGACCGCCTTGTTGCAGTAACGTCTCGTGTCTGCCGGTTTCGACGATGTGGCCTTGATCAAGGACAATGATTTTGTCGGCGTTGCGCACCGTGCTCAGACGGTGAGCGATGACCAGAGAGGTACGACCTTCAAGCACCCTTTCCAGGGCCTGTTGAATCAAAAACTCAGCTTCGGCATCCACCGAAGAGGTGGCTTCATCTAAAATCAGAATTCCTGGATCGGCCAGGATGGCGCGGGCCAGGGCCAGTCGCTGTTTTTGCCCCCCGCTGAGTTTAACCCCCCGTTCACCGATCTCTGTGTCATACCCTTCCGGCAGCTGGGTGATGAATTCGTGGGCATTGGCGGCATTAGCGGCCTGGATAAGCTCGTCGCGGGTGGCATCCGGTTTCCCATATAGAAGGTTTTCAACCACACTGTTGTTAAACAAAAAGGAGTCCTGCAGTACCACGGCGACTTGCTGCCGCAATGAAGACAGTTTGATCCGGCGTAAGTCATGACCATCGATTGTTATTTGTCCCTGGTTGGGGTCATAAAAACGACAGATGAGATTGGCAATACTGGTTTTGCCGGCACCGCTGGGACCGACCAACGCCACCATTTCTCCGGGAGCCATTTCAAATTCAATATCATGCAAAACTTTATCACCGGTGCCATATCGAAAAGACACCCCGTCAAAAACCATCTTGCCCTGAATGGTGGGTAAAGCAACCGCATCGGGGGCATCCCTGACTTCAGTGGTTTCATCCAGAATTTCGAAAATTCGTTCACCGGCGGCAATCGCTTCCTGGAAAATGTTGTCGACTTCGGTCAGGCGATTGATGGGCTCATAAAAAGAAGTAGTATAAGAAAGAAAGGCCACCAGGGTTCCCATGGACATTTCTCCTTTTACCACCATAAACGCACCCACACCCAGCACGATCACCGAACCCATGGCTCCCAGAAATCGTATAGCGGGGAAAAAGACCGACCAGTATCGGATGCCCTTCACCCGCGCCCGGTAGTAGCGTTCACTCTCGGTCGTAAAGCGCTGGCGTTCCATCTCTTCCCGGGCGAAGGCCTGAATCACCCGGATACCGGAAAGGTTGTCCTGGAGTTTGGCATTGATGTCCCCCAGACGGGCGCGGACATTGCGATAAACGGGCCGGATTTTGGTGTTGTAATGTCGCAGGGCGATGGCCAGGATCGGGACCGGTATCAGGACCAGTGCGGCCAGGCGCCAATCCAGTACCAAAAGTATAATGGATCCGCCGATCAAGCGGATCAGATCGACGGCCGTCAGTGCGGAACCATGGGTAACAAAATGCTCCAGGGCGCTAAGGTCATTGGTCACCCGCGACATCAGCTCGCCGGTGGAGGTGCGTTCAAAAAATGACAAGGACATTTTCTGCAAATAGGCATACAGCCGGACCCTCAAATCAAATATAAATTTTTCGCCCAGGGCATGGCGAATGTAATTATCACCGATCTGAACCAGTTGGCCCAAGGCATAGACCCCTACCAGGGCAGCAATCATAACCCCCAAGTATTTAAGATTAAGCACGTTGATGATCCCATCGATAATTTCTTTTTGAAAAAGTGGCGGCACCAGTTCCAATCCCGCCCGCCCGACGAGTAAAAACGCACTCAGTATCAATGTTTTCCAATAAGGCGTTAAAAGAAGAAAAAGTCTTCTCAGAATATGCATGTGTCACTCCTGTGTGAGACTATCAGCGAAAGGTTTACATAGGCAAAGGGCGGACACGCCCAAAGGTGCGGCCGGGAGTATAAAAAAAGATGATCTGAGTGTAAAGAGTTGTTTTTTTACAATACTATCAATGCGATAGGTTCATGGTGATATGTATTTTTGGGGATTTGCCATAAATTCCCTGTAAATCCGGTAGTGGTCCGTATCTTCATAAGCGATTTGTTTGACCGGAGCATCGTCAAAGGACAGGATCCGGGTTTCGGGACACGCCAGCAAAATAGGTGAATGGGTGGCAATGATAAATTGGGCCTGACCGCTGCGCCCGGCCTCCTTGAGTAATTCCAGCAACTCCAGCTGACTTTTGGGAGACAGCGCTGTTTCCGGTTCATCCAGGATATACAGCCCTTTAATTTTCAACCGTGATTTAAAAAAGGCCATCAGGGATTGGCCGTGGGACTGGGCCATCAGGGATTTGCCGCCGAAATATTCCAGCAACCCCGGATCCATGGTCAGCCACTCATCCAGAATGCGGGCAAAATTATTAAAAATGTCCGAGCTGAAAAAGGACCCATTCACCCTGCGGCCGTTGGCCCATTCAATGCTGATAGTCTGGTACAGAGCATTTTCATAGGGGCTGGCATTGTAGCGCGGCCGAAGAATTCCCTGCCAGATATAGATACCGCATTTGCGGGTGATGGCTTCAACCAGAGTCGACTTCCCGGAGCCGTTTTCACCCACAAAAAAAGTCACCGGCGTGTCCAACTCAATACTGCTGGTTTTCTGGAATAGTTCCAGATTAAAGGGATAGTGGTCCCGGGTTGGGTATTTTTCAGGATTTAGCGTTACTTTTTTCAGATGCACGTATAAACCTCCTTTTACACTGGTTGCAGTTTTGCTGGCCTAGGATTGATGGCAAAACTCGACCGGACATTTGTCAGCTCATGCCTTAGCCAGAGTGCAACCACCACTGTTTCGACGGCAGCGGTGGCCAGCTTGATCCACCATACTGATTGAATCCCCCAGCTGAAATAGACCGGCAGCGTAAACACCAGGCCGGCAAACAGGGCATTATCCACCACCGCGCCAACCAGGCTGGGATAGGTTTTCCCCAACCCCTGAAAAGCCGTCGACGCCACCATGATGGTCCCCACCATAACAAACCCGATGGCAAATATTCTTAAATATATTACGCCGAATTGAATAACCTCTGAATTGTTGCTGAAGATGCTGATCAAAGTTTGCGGATACAGCAGACAAATTACGCTGCAGCCAACCATAAACACTGTGGAAATCAGCCAGGCCCTCCCGATAGTTCCGGTAATTCGCGAAAATTTCCGGGCTCCAAAATTTTGGCCGACGATGGCTGCCATGGCTGAGGCGACGGCAATGACCGGAATATATATTCCCTGCAGAATTCTAAACCCGATGCCTATCGACGCCAGCGCCGCAGTGCCGTACATACTGATTACCCGATAGGTGATCAGTAAATTGGCAGCCAGCAAAAAGTGATTCATTCCCGAGGGGACCCCAATATACAGGATTTTTTTAATAATTTCAGGATTAAAGCGCCATCTCCCTTTTAAATTAATATGGAATTGTTTGAAAAATATCATGTAGCCGTATATTCCAAGAGCATAAATATGAGAAATCAACGAAGCAATTGCGGCACCGCGCACTCCCAATGCCGGCAGACCCAGCCAGCCGAAAATGAGAATGGGATCCAGAACAATATTTAATATATTTGCCTGGAGCATGATGATCATCGGGGTTTTGGTATCTCCCATCCCGCGGTAACAATTGCCGATGGCATAGAGAAAAATCATGAACAAAAAAGAGATGGAAAAAATTTGAAAGTATTGAATTCCCCATTGGAGGGATTGGCCGCTACCGCCGAAAAATCTGATATAAAAAGGGGCGATTAACAAACCGGTCACCGCTTCGACAGTGCCGATGACAAGGGCCATCAAAAGGCTTTGCTTGAATACCTGTGCTGCTTGGCTATAATCTTTGCGGCCGAACGCCTGGGCAATCAGCGCCATGCCGCCGGTTCCCAGAATCGTGGAAAATCCCAGGTGGATGAAAAAGGCGTTGCTCGAAATGGAAAGTGCGGCAACAGCATCAGGCCCCAGGCGCCCTACGAAATATATATCCACCAATAAATAAACGGTAAATAAAACCATGCTGATCGTAACCGGCACGGCCAGTTTTACCAGCGTTTTGAGAATAGGACCTTCGGTGAGGTCAAGACGTTTCGTAGGTCGTTGATTTTTCAATTTATATTTTTATTTAATTATTTCGATCTGTTGAGCTCAACAAACTATTACCAAATCCGAATATCGAATCCCGAAATTCTAAACAATATTTAAATTCGAATGTTCAAAATTCAAAGCAAGTAATTCTGAATCTTCAGTACGGTTTTGGTCATTGTCTTTTCGGTCATTGGGATTTGCTTCGAATTTCGTTATTCGCATTTCGAATTTGCCGAGCAATAGCAAAAATGAAAATTCAATACGGCTCTATTTTTTAATTTTTAAATGGTTCGAATTTGATTCCATTTGATTTAGCGAGGCTATCGCTTCTTCCGCCCAATTTATGTATGCCCGGTTTACATGTTCGCCATAGGCGAATGCCAGTTGCCAGAAGGGCATATTGGGATCATCGACTTCCTCATTGTTAAACCGCTCTTTTAATGTTTCAATCTTTTTTAGATCAGTCATCTGACGACTCCGGAAACGTTCTATTTGAAGAATGTTATCCGCAACCGAAATTTGTCTGCCGAACATTAGTTTTAAAAGGGTTTCATGTCGCCCGATATGACGACCGGTAGGTTCCATCAGCCACTGCTGCAATTCCTCGCGTCCCATTTTTGTTATGGCGTAAATGTGGCGGTCCGGTTTGCCCTCCTGTTTGTGAATGGATTTGGTGGCCCGCCCTTCTTCGGCCAATCGTTTCAAAATGGGATAGATCTGGCCGTAACTTTCGCTCCAGAATCCGGCTACACTTTGCTCGTAGAATTTTTTAATATCATAGCCGGACATGGGCCCGTACGATAAAATTCCCAGAACGGCGACTCTGGTTTTGCTTTTCTTCATAGTTCTCCACTTTTAATATATCTAAATGATATATAGCAAAAAGATATTATGTGTCAAATGGATAAAAAATAAATTCATTAAAAATTGATTGTTTCAGCAAGAATCGGGTGGCATGGGTTTATGAAATGATCTATATTGCGTTTAGATTTAACGAAAGGTAATGCAGGTTATGAAAACACCCTCTCTATCCCAGACCAGCGACGATTACGATCGGGTTGAAAAGGCCATAAAATTTATTGAGAATAACGTTTCTTCTCAACCGGATCTGAAGGAAATTGCAGACCATATCGGTCTGAGTGAATTTCATTTCCAACGCCTCTTCGGCCGCTGGGTCGGTATCAGCCCCAAGCGGTTTTTACAATTTTTGACCAAAGAATACGCCAAACAACTGTTGGAAAATTCCGTCAACCTTCTTGATGTAACCTATGAAGCCGGTCTGTCCAGTCCCGGAAGGCTTCACGACTTATTTGTCACCTGCGAGGCTGTTACACCGGGAGAATACAAAACCAAAGGAGAAGGGATTACCATTAAGTATGGTATTCATCGCAGCCCCTTTGGTGACTGTCTGCTGGCGACCACCGAAAGAGGTATTTGCGGTTTCTTTTTCGTAAAATATAGACAAAGAAAGGACCCCCTTACTGAATTACGCTATTTTTGGAAAAATGCTGATATTGTAGAAGATCCGCAGGCATCCCGTGAACTGGTTGATCGAATTTTTAATCCGTCCTTCGCCAACACCTCCGCACCGTTGCATTTGATTTTAAACGGTACCAATTTTCAGATAAAAGTCTGGGAAGCCTTGATCAAAATTCCGTTCGGTGCGGTGGTTTCCTATGAAGATGTGGCAATTCAGGTGGGCATCCCCGGTGCCACCCGGGCCGTGGGCAGTGCGGTCGGTAAAAATCCCGTTTCCTTTATCATCCCCTGCCACCGGGTGATTCGCAAGACGGCCGATTTCGGCAACTACGGTGGGGGCACGGCCAGGAAGAAAGCAATACTTGGCTGGGAAGCCGCGCATATGAGTATGGCGCAAAGCGCCTGATTAAGCTCATAGCTCATAGTATAAATGGTATTCTATCGTTTGGTCAATATTGTCCAACTGATAAAAAGCTGCCATATTCGTCGGTCACCGGAGTGACTCATCAATTTTTTTCAACCATGTTGAAGTTGTCTCAAAACAGCAGATCACATTCAAGGACAAGGCGTTGCACCTAAGGTGATGAAATTGAATTCATTACGCTGATGGAATTTGATTCCTGGGAGGCGGTCAAGCAATTCGCCGGTGAGGACTGCGAACGGGCCTATGTGCCCCCGATGGCCCGTGACGTCCTGGCCCATTTTGATGAGCGTTCCCAGCATTATGAAATACGCGAGAAAATAAACTATCAATCGGTGATAACTTAACGATTATCATATATCGTTATAATTTTACCGTTGGCTTGGCCTTCAACGCTTTTAACATAGGCATTTATCACCTTATCCATTGGAATTGCATTATGCCCGGGAAAGTAGGCTTCATATTTATCGACGGCGTCTTCAACCAGACCCGATGAGACAACATTAATCCTGACGCTATTGCCCAATTCCAAAGAGGCGGCTTTAACAAAGCTGTGGATTCCACCATTGACCATGGCCGGGCTGGTTGTGCCTGCAACCGGGTCATCGGCCAATATGCCGGTACTTAAGGTAAACGACCCACCGGTATTCAGGTATTTTTGTCCAATTCTTACCAGATTTACCTGCCCCATCAGCTTGCTTTTCAGCCCGATATGAAAGTCTTCTTCCGTCATCGCGTCCAATGCGGCCCACTTTGCTTCTCCTGCAATACAAACAATGGCATCAACTTTTCCAATGCTTTCATACATGGCTTCAATGGATTTGCTATCCGCAATGTCTACATTTACATCACCGGAATTTCGACCGGCGATTACAATTTCATGCTTCTTTGCCAAATGAACACTAACCTTTTTTCCTATTGTACCGGTACCGCCAATTATAAGAATTTTCATTCAATTTTTTCCCCTAGTTTTAGTCCCTTTTTAATAATCGATCAATCAACGTCATTTCATGGTAATACACAAAACCAAAATGGCAAGCAAGCGCCGTGGCTTACGCCACCCCACAGCTTATTCCCGTCAAATGATCAACTGCTTTTCTAAGCCAGAGCTTTCTTAATCCGGTCCATGGCAGTTTTAACGTTTTCATAATCGTTAAAGGCGCTGATCCGTATATAGCCTTCGCCGCATTTTCCGAATCCGGCGCCCGGCGTGCAAACCACAGCGGCTTTTTCGAGAAGCCGGTCAAAGAACTTCCAGGAATCAGATCCACCGTCAATCCAGATATAAGGAGAATTTTCACCACCGATATATTCAAATCCGAGAGAGAACATTTCCCGTCGAATCAAGGCAGCATTTTTCAGGTAATAGTCGATCAATGCTTTAGTCTGTTGTTGGCCTTCTTCGCTGTATACGGCTTCCGCCGCTTTTTGCACGGGATAGGAAACCCCATTGAATTTGGTTGACTGGCGGCGATACCAGAGTGCGTGCAGGTCTTTTCTTTCGCCTTTATCTGTGTAGGCGACACATGTTTTTGGCACCACCGTAAAGGCGCAGCGGGTACCTGTAAAACCAGCCGTTTTAGAAAAGCTCCGAAACTCGATGGCGACTTCCCGGGCCCCTTCGATCTCGTAAATTGATTTTGGCAGTTCGTCATCGCGGATGAATGACTCATAGGCTGCATCAAACAAGATAAGGGCTTTGTTCATACGGGCATATTCCACGCATTCCTTCAGTGCAGATTTAGAAATGGTTGCTCCGGTGGGGTTGTTTGGATAGCACAGGTAAATCAGATCTACCTTTTCCCGGGGTAAATCCGGGATAAAACCGTTTTCCCGGTTGCCCTCCAAATAAACAAGTCCTTCATAGCGGCCCCGGTCATACCCCCCGGTTCTGCCCGCCATGACGTTGGTATCGACGTAAACCGGATAAACCGGATCGGGGATCGCAATCTTTATATCTTTAGAAAAAATTTCCTGGATGTTACCGTTGTCACACTTGGCACCATCGCTGATAAATATCTCATCCGGGGAAATATCAGCCCCCCTGGCCTGAAAATCATGTCGGGCTATTTTTTCCCGTAAAAATTCATAGCCCTGCTCGGGACCGTAGCCCCGAAACGTCTTGGCGTCGGCCATTTCGTCTACTCCCCGGTGAAACGCCTGAATGCAGGCCGGGGGCAGGGGTCGGGTGACATCACCGATGCCCAGCTTAATCACCTCCCGGTCCGGATGCGTTTCCTGATAGGCGGCGGTTCGGTTTTTAATTTCGGCAAACAAATAGGATGCCTGAAGTTTAAGATAGTTTTCATTAATTGTGATCATCGTTTACTCCTGTAAATTTATGATACTTTTTCGCCATCATCAATCGGGAATTGGGCTGTTTCTTTATAGGTGGACATGACGATGGAGGTCTTCGTCAGCTGGACACCATTGATGGACCTGATGGTTTCGCGGATCAGGCGTCCGATTTCTTTGGTATCCGATCCTCGCAGTTTGACCAAAAAGGCATCTTCACCGGCCACATAATGAACTTCCTGAACATGGGGGCGGTGAGCCAGTTTCCTTCCAAGCTCGATTTCATCAGCATGTTCATCCGTTTTTACCGTGATAAACGCAACCAGACCTTTGTTAAAAAATTTGGGGTTTAGTCGAACTTCATAACCATCTATAATTCTATGCTTTTCAAGCTTGCGAATTCGTTCCAGAACTGCCGAAGGCGCTAAACCTACCTGGCGCGCTACATCCACATTGGGAATCCGGGCTTTTTCCTGTAAAATTTTCAGTATATTTAAATTAATATCATCAATCATTCTGATATTCCAAAAATATTCAGAATAATATTCTTTAATTTTACTTATGTCAAGAAGTATATACTAAAATCAGGGTAGCAGCCGTCGCTACGCAAGGGCGTGACGATGGCGCGGCAGGCAGGGCCGGTGCAAGGTATTAAAAGGATAATATCATTATAAAAAGGTCCCCCGCGGCTATGATGTCGAACATCCCAACGCCGAATATCTCCGGTATAATGATCTAACCGACCGGGTTGAAGAAAAAGTGCCGGATGCGTTTTATTCGAATGCACTTATTGACTATGCATATACACATTATAAAAATATGTTGCCCCTGCACCGATGGCTCAAAATAGCTTTCGACGATTAGGGTTTAATGGGTTTAATATGAATTCTCAAAAAAGTAGAGATAAAATTCTCTAACTGTGCATTTGTATCCAAACGAGGAATTTACTATACTGCTTGACTCAGTTCGACAGCCCGGTTTATGGCGCTGTCAATGGCTTCCATGATACCGGCCTTAAAGGCATAGGTTTCCAGGGTATACAGGCTTTCGATGGAAATTCCGCCCGGCGTGCTGGCTTCACTGATGAGCTCGTGGGGAGGTACCTGCCGGGTATTCCAAACTGCCATGGAGCCGGCGATGGTTTGATACACAATTTTGGTTGCGGTAGTACGATCGATCCCGGCCCGAACACCGGCATCGATGAGGGACTGAAACAGCATGTAGGTGATGGTGGGACTGCTCAAGGCCATTACGGTATTGATCTGTTCCTCTTTTACAACCACATACTCTCCCAGGCAGGCGAATAGCTCAATAATATCCTCTCGTATGTCTTCTGCGACATGGGCGTTAAAGGCCAGGGCGGCGATACCCATCCCGACCTGGCTTGGTGGATTGGGCAGGGCCCTGACCACAGGGAGCTGATTCCCTAATCCCTCATAGGCTTTCATGGGTATGCCGGCAGCCACGGTAATAATCACCTTGTTATCCGGCAAGCCGTTGCGTTTCAGCTCTTCCACCACCTCTCCCACCACATGGGGAAGGACATTGATAAAAATAAAATCACCCATAGAAACAGCTTCCATATTATCTTTAGCGGTGGATATGCCATAGCCTTTTTTCAAATGTTGACCTTTTTCTTTAACCGGATCACTGACTATCAGGCATTCTGAAACAGCATTATCGGACTTGGTCAAATTGGATAAGATGATTTCAGTGATGTGGCCGCCGCCGATAAAGGCGAGGGATCGATCTTTTAAAGCCATAATTTTTTCCTCACAAGAGCTGGTTTGTATGAAATCCCCCTCGATCCCCACATTCGGCGAGCTCATGTCGAGCCGCTTTAATAAAGGGGGAAGAATCGGTTATGCCCTTATCTAAAGGGAGATAGATGGAATTAGGTTCCCTCCTTAGCAATAGGGGCTTTGACTGAAATTCAGAAAATTTAAACAGGCACCTTAATTTCAAGGATAAGGATATATGACAGTCATACCATTTCGGATTGGACTGACAAGCGCTTAACTCTGACAATGCCGATAATTTCCTGTTTTGTACAGAAAAAACTCATATTCAATTTGCCAGAATGTAATATTTTAACATCGTATTCAACTTCGTTCAGCGGTCCCGGTCTGGCCGGAATTAAAATTCGCATCAAGTTAAAACAAAGCTTTTTAGAATGACCGGTTTGATTTCCTAATTTAATAAAATTACTTAATATTTCTGAAAAATGACCGATATAGTTGTTGTCAAAAAAACGATTCATTTTTAAAGCGTTTTTTACAATAATTTTTACCGCATTTGCGAATTTCGGAACATTATTATGGAAAGCGGTATAATATTTAAACGGGCATTGCAGAATTTGGTATAATCGGCTATTTACTGCTACCTGGGGCATTGAACAAGACTTTTTTATTGTAAGGTACTGTAAAGAATGGAAAATAAGATTCTGATAGTAGAAGATGATTCCGTCATCGCCGAGATGCTCAATCAATTTCTAACCCGTTCAGGGTATCAGGCGAAAATTACCCACAGCGCTGAAGAAGCAGAGGAAGTTTTAAAGGTAGAAGAAGTAAACATCATTCTGTCGGATATACAACTTCCGGGCATGGATGGGATCACGCTTACCAAAAAAGTTAAAAAAAAATACAACCTCGATGTCATCATAGCCACCGGCTACAGTTCTAAATATTCCTATGAAGATGCCATCAAAAACGGCGCAAGCGATTTGATATTCAAACCGATTCGCTTAAATGAATTGATGCTGAGAATCAACCGGGTCATCCGGGAGCGATCGCTCATCAACGAGCGTGACCGAATGATTGAGAATTTGAGGAAGCTGTCCATCAAGGACCCGCTGACCGATCTTTATAATTCAAGATATTTTTACGAACAACTCGAAAAAGAAATCACCCGATCAGATCGCTATTTTCATCCCCTTTCACTGATTTTCATTGATATCGACAATTTTAAGTCAGTTAATGATTCATACGGCCACATGGCGGGCGATAAGGCCATACTGATGATTGCCAAAAAAATGGAGGCGTCTCTGCGATCGCTGGATACAGCCTATCGTTTCGCCGGAGATGAGTTTACCGTAATTTTGCCGGAAACTGACGCGAATCAAGCTGAGGTGGTAGCT
>Ga0316198_10002363_pt1 | contig 11373 bp, 7 predicted proteins | sample OudBieAanoxic_MG_FD_204935 | JGI IMG/M metagenome (GOLD analysis project Ga0316198, IMG submission 204935) | Coastal sediment microbial communities from Oude Bieten Haven, Netherlands - site A anoxic | ecosystem: Environmental > Aquatic > Marine > Coastal > Sediment | place: Netherlands... | reverse complement strand
GCGCTGCTTAATCGGGCCAAAGAGAAGGGGAGTGATACTTTAGGGCTTAAGCCCATCGCTTCTGGCTGCGAAAGAACAGAAAGTGGGCTTAGAAACAGTGATGCGCTGAGTTTAATGGCAGAGTCGACTATCGAGCTCGATTACACCTTGGTAAACCCGGTTTCATTCGAGCCGGCGATAGCCCCGCACATTGCAGCCGCACACACCAGCATTGATATAAGCCCCGAGTCGATACTCAATCGATTGAGCGGTGCACTGGAAGGCCTCAATGGCAGTGAGCTTTGTATCATCGAAGGCGCGGGAGGTTGGCGTTTACCCTTAGGTGAGGGGCACTTTCTCTCTGAAGTGGTGCAGCAACTTTCGGTGCCCGTTATCTTAGTGGTTGGAGTTAAGCTTGGCTGTCTGAATCATGCCGTACTCACACAAGAAGCAATAAAAGCCGATGGATTAAAGATAGGGGGCTGGATTGCCAATATCGTCGATGGCGACACCAGCTGCCTTGAGGAGAACCTCGCCAGCCTACAATCATTGATGAATGGCCCCTGTTTAGGCGTGGTACCGCATCTGCAGGAGTTGAGCATTGAGACGGCTGCAAGTTATCTGAATGTAGACTCTCTGATATAAGCTTATCGAGTAGCCCCGATGTCATATCTAATCTCACTCTCTCTGTGACAGTCTAGGTACAGGCTTTGTTTATCAAAAGTTTATACGGCATACCCCCATCTCAATAGATTGTTAATAACATTAACACTGCTGAGACAAAAAGTTGAATAGTTATAGTGTGATGGCGTTTTGCGGATAGATTTCGTTAACTATTTATCGTTTTTGAGATACAGCTAGTGAATAATGAACAAATATATTGTTATCAAATCAGCTGTTGAAACCCTGTATTAGGAAAACAAGAAAAACATTTATATGTCTTTTGAGTATAATTGAAATTGTTTTTATTTCTGTTTGATTTTAAAAAATCAATTTTTTGATACTAAATAAAATATTTGTTGCACAAGGTTAATTGAGTGTGGTCAGTTTCGCGCCCAAATGTTACCGGTGTCCTCCTTAAGTTTCTGGTTGTTAAGGTTTTTTGTTGTAGCTCACTTTATTTTATTCTGATATTTTCATTTCGGGTCTTAATAAAGAAGAAATAACAATGAAACTACAGAAAACGATATTAGCTGTTGCTTTACTTACTGCACTGTCTGCATGTTCGAGTGACGACGATGATAATAATGCGGCGTTTAGCCTCACTATTGCGCATGTCAATGACACTCACTCTAACTTCGATCCGGTCAAGTCCAGCTTTTCCATGGGAGAAGAGGGCGAAGTCGTATTTAACGAGTTTGGTGGCTATCCAAGAGTGCTCGAGGCGGCTAACGACATAAAGGAAGATGCGGCAGAAGCTAAGGAACCCTTATTATTCCTGCACGGTGGTGACGCTTGGCAGGGAACAGCCTATTTCAAACTCAACGACGGTATGGCCAATGCCGATCTGCTATCACAGATGGGCATAGATGCGATGGCTCTGGGTAACCATGAGTTCGATCTCGATACCACTAAGTTGGCTTCATTTATCGATGCCGTAAACTTCCCACTACTCGCAAACAACATGAATGCAGACAACGATCCTGCACTCAGCGGCTTATCCAACCTTTTACCTTATCAGTTGTTCGCATTTGATGGCGCAGTAAAGCGTAAGATCGCCGCAATTAGCGATGCAACGGCGAGTGAGCAAGTGGTTGCCGTCGTAGGTGTCGTGCTAGAAGATATGCCTACTATTGCAACGGGTACCGGTGAGGCAACATTCTCAAGTGAGATTGAGACTACTCAAAAGACGGTTGACCAGCTAAAAGAGAAAGGGGTTAACAAGGTTATCGTCTTATCTCATATCGGCAATGCGCGTGATATTGAGCTGGCGGCAGGCACAACGGGTATCGATGTGATCGTTGGCGGTCACTCACATACCTTGCTGGGCGACTTTACCGAGCTTGGGCATGGTGATAATGGTCAGTATGCCCAACTTGTCACTCAAAAAGATACCGTGGGTAAGACCTGTATCGTTCAGGCTGGCCAGTATGCACAAGCTATTGGTCAGGCAACGGTGAGCTTCGATGATAAGGGTGAGCTCCTGACATGTAATGGTCAAAATACGCTGCTGTCTAATGAAACCTATTACAGTGATGCCATGCGTGAGCCTGGTAGCCTGCTGACTGGTGATGCCCATCAAAAGGTTGAGAGCTTCATAGACTCCAGCAAACAGATCGATGATGTCGATGAAGACGAGGCTCTCAGAGCGCATATTGATGCGACCTACAAGCCAGCGGTTGAAGAGGCTTATGGCGAAGTGATTGCGACTGTGAATGAAGATATCATTCATGAACGCCGCCCGGGTGACAAGGGCACCGATATGCATGGCTCTGATGTCGCACCGCTTATCGGTGAAGGCATGGTTTACTGGGCCAATCAGGAAGCCGTTAATTCGGTGATCGGTAAGACGGTTCAAATTGGCCTGGTTGGCGCCGGTGGTGTCAGAACTAATATCGATGCAGGTGAGTTCAGAGAAGGTAACGCAAGCCTTGAGATGTTACCGTTTTCTAACTACCTTTCTGTGTTGACCATCAATGGTGTGGTGCTCAAAGATCTGTTAACCACCACCATAGATGCAACCCTTCCTGAGGGGAGTCATGCCGGTAAATTCCCTTATGTGGGCGGCATGCGTTACACCTTTACCGAAGATCTGAAACAGCAAAGTGGCCATATTAGCCAGTTGGAGTTAAATACCGGTACCGAAACTGAACCTAGCTGGGAAGCGATTCAGGACTCGGGTGAATATGTCGTCATCGTCAATAACTATAATGCCAGCGGAAACGATGGCTGGAATGCCTTGGGTGAAGCGCAGCTTACCTCGACCGACCGGGTAGACATTGTGATAAGTGGCGATAACTACAAGGCCTATGCGGTCGATCATCTGACCTTCGATGAGGCCAGTGGAAAGTTCGGTGTTGTCTATGAAGGTGCTGCGCCGAGTTGTGATGACGGCGGCGTTGATATCTGTAATACCGATGCCCGCTCTTTCATCGATTATGCCGATCATAAGAAGGTGTTAGAGACACTTCCTTTCGAGTCGACGACAGTGATCTACAAAGACTAAATTGGGTCTAGTTTACCCAATGCACTAAAAGCGCATTCATCCGAATGCGCTTTTTTATTTCCGACTAATTCATTGACCCTTAGTATTTATGAGGCGCTAACAGATGCGATAGTTCGCTGCCGACAGGTATCGGTATCTCCTGCTGCAGGCCGCAAAACAGGAAGGCTTGCTTGTCGCCGATAAGAGATAGCTTGTCTCCCAGTCTCCATAATGCCGTTCCCTCCTGAATGGCGACGATGGGAGTGACAGGATCGACACAGGTAAACTCGAGTAACCGCTGCGCGCGAGTTTCACCGTTGTGACCCGGGGCCTGGAAGTTGGTGTAATGTGGATTGAGTTGAAAGGGCAGTAGGCCCAGGCCATTGAAGGAGCTGGGTTCAACGATAGGCATATCATTGGTGGTTCGAATGCTGAGGCCCGCAATATTCGAGCCCGCACTCCAGCCAATATACGGCTTGCCTTCACTCACCTGATTGGCTATGAGTTTCACCAGATCGTGCCTGTAAAGTTGATGCAGCAGATTGAAGGTATTACCCCCGCCAACCAATATTCCATCGGCTTGCTGAACCGCCAGTCTGGGATCTTCATATTGATGGATCCCGCTTATTTCAATATTGAGCTCACCTAAGCTGGATATGACTCTTGTGAGATAAGCGTCGTGGCTGATACTGACGCCGGCATAGGGGATAAACAGCCATTTCTGATTTTGCGGTTCGATCCGGTTTGCCAACTCATCGACCAAAGGTTTAACAAAGGGAATAGCGTGGGCAAGGTAAGGCGTGTCTCCAACACGTGAGCTGGAGAGAAGTAAGGCGTTTATACTCATATTCAGTCCCTGTTATCAACATTCAAGTCATATTAACAAAGATTAATGCCTATCTGTATCTGTTGCCAGTGTCGCGCTTTAATTTTTAAGATTAGCTTAATGTAAGCCTCCTAGACTGCACATTCTTTAAATTTATGGTTTTGCTGTGAGTCCGAATTGAGTTGAATTTGTTCAGTTATACATATTCTTACTCTTCTTCCCTTGAATTCTCGCTTTTTGGACATATTATGTCTTTAAGAACGCAAAATCTGGTACTCAGGTACTCTATAGGAGCTTAAATGAAGCGTATTTTTTTATTGATTGCAACGAACATGGCAATCTTACTTGTGGCCTCTATCGTGATGTCGATTTTAGGGGTTAATACATCGACCATGGGTGGTTTACTCGTGTTTGCTGCAATTTTTGGTTTCGGTGGTGCATTTATCAGTTTGGCCATCTCGAAATGGATGGCTAAAAAAACCATGGGCTGTGAGGTTATTACCACACCTCGTGATAACACCGAGCGTTGGTTAGTTGAAACCGTTGCCCGCCAAGCGGAGCAAGCCGGTATCAAGATGCCTGAAGTGGCTATCTATCAATCTCCCGAGCTCAATGCTTTTGCTACCGGTCCGAGTAAAGATAACTCGCTGGTTGCTGTCAGTAGTGGTCTGCTTTATGGCATGAGCCAGGATGAAATAGAAGGTGTCCTTGCCCACGAAGTCAGCCATGTCGCTAACGGTGATATGGTGACCCTGACCTTAATCCAGGGTGTCGTTAACACCTTCGTTATCTTCGCTGCACGTGTTGTTGCCGGGATCATCAACAACTTCGTGTCCAGTAATGATGAAGAGGGTGAAGGTCTGGGGATGTTTGCTTATATGGGGGTCGTGTTCGTTTTGGATATGTTATTTGGTATTCTTGCGTCTATGATCGTGGCCTACTTCTCCCGTATTCGAGAGTTTAAAGCCGATGAGGGCGGTGCTCGCCTGGCGAGTAAAGAGAAGATGATTGCTGCACTGGATCGTTTACGTCAGGGTCCGGAAACCGGTGCTATGCCTGCTCAAATGGCCGCATTTGGTATCAATGGCAAAAAGTCGATGGCTGAAATGATGATGAGCCACCCACCTCTTGAAAAGCGCATTGCAGCCTTAAGAGCGAGCTAATCTGAGTCAATAGAGATGGGATAAACCTGTCGAATAAATAATAAACGGGAGCCTTGGCTCCCGTTTTTGTTTTTTAGAAAATGGGAGTGGTTATTCTATCAATCAAAGCTAAACATGCTTAGCCAGCTTTATTTGGCGTTAACTGCATATTTATTGACTTGTCTTTGACTGATATAAAAATGTTATTTTTACAGACATCATTCAAAATTGCATAGCGCTAGTGTGATCAGTGTCACTTAAATGGCTTTATTGGTTGATAAAGCAAAGAGTTATTTGATTAAGCGCACGTTTTCTTCTGAGGGCACTTGCTAAAGTAATATAAGCAGAAAAGTTGCGATTTTGCAGTTCCTTAGCTATTTTATGCAGAGTTGTGCTAAGACTTTTGATAGCAAGATGGGGTTAGATCAAGAATAAAACTCCACTATGTTGTCTCTTATAGAGGATATTTATAGTGAGCAAGAAAATTTTAAGTGCGTTATTTGGTGCTGGTTTAGCCGCTTTGGCTTTATCTCCAGCGGCTATGGCTGAGTCACAAGAGCTTGCAGAAATGCACGCTGAGATGGATGGTTGTGAAGCATGTCATGCCGATGGTGAGCCTTCTGCAGATGGTGCATATGAGTTTGAACAGTGTCAAAGCTGTCACGGTACACTGGAAGAGATGGACGCCGTTCATCAGCCACACGAAGGCAACCTTATGTGTGCCGATTGTCATGCTCCACATGACATGAACGTAGGTGATAAGCCAGCTTGTGATAGTTGTCATGATGATGGCCGTACTGCGGAATCTACACTTAAGTAACACACTTAGGTAGTTTACTACGGTAAATCATTTAAAACGTCAGCCTAGCGCTGGCGTTTTTGTATCCGCGGCCCGGTTTTTTTGATCCTTTTGATTAAATCTTACCTGTCTTTTTTTGGTGCAAAGGGATGCACTCTTGCTGTTCAAGCTATCTAGCTTTCTCTCCTTTCTTATATTTTAATTCAAATAAAACAATTGTTTAACTTTTGGTATGTTGATTGCAATACTCCCTTTATTAAACCTGTCGTTCACACTTTCGTCGACTGAATGAACATTCAAAAAATTTATTCATAAATGTTCAGCGAATGGGGTAAATGTATAAGCGGAGGCCTGTTTTGAAAACTGCTGAAATTCTTGAACTTACCTGTGTTAAGAAGGCTGAAACTCGGCTGAATACCCCGCATAAGCTGGCTATCGTCGGAGCGGGTTGTGGTGATATTGAGTTGCTGACACTAAAAGCTGCGCGGTTAATTTCATCGGCCGAGTTGATCGTCTATGACGCACTGGTCAGTGATGACATTCTGAGCTTGGCAGCCAAAGAGTGTGAGCTACATTTTGTCGGCAAGCGTTGTGGTCAACCAAGTGCACTGCAGGATGATATTAATGCACTCTTGCTGGAGTGCGCGGTTCGAGGCTTGAATACGGTGCGCTTAAAGGGAGGGGATCCTAATGTCTTTGGTCGAGGTTGTGAAGAAGCGCTATTTTTAGCCAGAAATGGCTTTGCCAGTGAATTTATTCCGGGTGTTACAGCAGCGCTCGGCTGCGCTGCCAGTGCCGGAATTCCGCTGACGCATAGAGGGGTAGCCAGATCTGTCACTCTGGTGACCGGCAGTGTTTTTGATGATAGTGCAGTGGCCTGGCAATCTTTGCTGGCGGCTCAAACCAGTTTAGTGTTTTATATGGGAAAGACGCAGGCGGCAAAGATTGCTCATGGCTTATTAAATGCTGGCGCGAATGTACAACTTCCGGTGGTATTTATCAGTAATGGCGCTCGAGCCAATCAAAGGTTGACCTATGCCAGCTTAGGCAATATGGCTGATACGGCACGAAAAATCGAAGTTAGCGGGCCCACTATGATAATTGTGGGCGAAGTGGTCTCTGTGGGTAAAGAGTTATCAGACTTAATGGATAGCATTGGTAATACAAGTGCTGAACCCGTTCTTGAACGCTTGGTAAATGCCGGAGAACCGGTATGAAGCAAGCCTATCAGGGGGTGGTAAAAGCTTTGGGCCGTGGAGCTAAAGGCGCCAGAGCGTTAACCCTTAAAGAGTCTATATTTCTGATCTCAGGTTTTTATACCGGCATTGGGAGTCAGGTTCAGCTGGCTGCGGCGTTAATGTTAATGCGGGTTCGCGGTGAAAATGCGACAGAGATCGCCGGCGCCGCAATCGGTATCAAGTCGACAATTTGTGAACAGTGGCAAGAAGTGAACCCGACAATAGATTGGCCCTGCTATGCCGGTAAGCGTGAGTTGCTGCCCTGGCTATTGTTGGCGGCTAAAGTGTTAGCAAGCCAAGGTGAACGGATACTGCTTCATGGCGACCCTAACTCACTGAGTCATCGTAAACATATCGCCGCCTTTGTCTCTGCTTTAGCTATCCCAACGGTATCAGCACCCGATGAAGCCAAATCTGCGCTGGACCATGGGGGGATCTGCTATGTCGATGCCGATAGTTTCTCGCCTCTGGTGGCCAAGTTTCGAGCTTTGCATCAAGAGCTCGGCTTGCGAAGCCTTTTCCAGACAGCGATTCGCTGCACCAATCCGGGTAATGCTCCCGTTAGCATAAGAAGCTACTTTCATCCTGGCGTAGACGAACTACATGCTGAGATAGCCAAGCTGATGGCAAGACACTCAGCAGATCAAGTGAGTGACTTCGCTTCTGGTTCTCTGTGTGAAAACCAGCCTCATGAGCGAGTAGGCATTTTTAAAGGGCTGCAGGGTGAAAGCGAAATCAACCCAAGGATCAAGACCGAGTTGACGATTGTCTCTAAAGAGGGAAGGGAGAAAGTCTCAATTCCTGCCCTGTTAGAAGGAGTTGTCGGACTCAGCACCTTAACTTCACATATTCAGTTTGAGTCAGGGAAAGCCTCTGCACTGCTTGCTGGCGTGTGGCTATCGAACCCGGGAAATGATGAGGTTTTCCTACCTGGATTTCAGCAGCCAAAGAGCACTGCTAAGTTGATGCAGATAGCCAATGCGACTGTGATCGGGACCTTGGCTATGGTGTATCTGCTCCTGGGACGATTTGAGAATGTCAGTGACGCCGAAGAGTTCGCGAGAACGAGCTGGTCAAGCCGTCATGACGCTTTGATTAAACCAGCAGTGCATAGGTGTACTGAGCTTTCTTAAGCGGCTTTTTTGAATAAAGGGCCGCTCGAGCGCTTAGCTTAAACCAGATACACACGTGATAAGGAGAGCGAGATGCGAATCTTCATTCTGTTCGATACAAGCTTTTGTCAAGGGCTTGATACGCCTGGCCTGACACAGACTAGCTCTAGACTATCAAAGCACTCTCAGCACTCTCAGCACTCTCAGCGTTCTCGGCATTCACTGCAATCGGCACTCGAGGTGAGTGTAGACGGTGAACCTTATGAGGTCATTTCATTGCCTTCATTGCGAACCTTGGAAGATATCTCTCTTTCAGCAAAATGTGATCAATTGCTATTTTTCACCGCGAGTCTGACGGAGAATGATGTCTGTTTCTTACTCAGGTTGCTGCGTTGTTCCGCGATCCCTTTGATAGTGAACGCTGCTCATTGGGAGGATGAGGGGCTGGCGAGATTACTCGAGTGTGGACGTGTGACTTTTGTTCCAGAAGAGTTGGACCATCAGAGAGTATTAAGCATCATTCAGCTTTCCCGACTGAGGTTCTCGCTTGCAACTATGCAGGTAAATAAAGTGTTGGCGCTCGAGTCATCTCTGAAAACACAAAAATTGTTAGCGAAGACGAAAGCTGAGCTACAGCGTCACGGATTAAGCGAGTCTGAGGCCCACAAGACCTTGCAAAGACAAGCTATGGATAAGGGCATATCCATAGAAAAACTTCTTTATCAGTTATCTTAACCCCGACTCGCTTCATCGACTGTATCCCTTCATTTATGTAACAGGAATGCCAGCACCAAAATGGTGCTTTGGTACTTTAAAAGTGCGGGAAAAATTCTAGCCTTGTATTGAGTTTCTTTTTTATACATTTTAAATCAAGTGCTTACTTGATTTTGTTTATTGGCATAGTCACTGCAAGTCTCTATGCAGGCTATGACAGTCGTTAGTAACAATTCAGATCTTACCGGCAAAGGTGCCATGTTCTCATAGAGGAGCATGGCGCCTTTTTGCTTTTAAAGATCTCACTGAATAATGGAGAGTGCTTCATGGGGTGTATAAAAACCGAGCTGGATCTTAAACCAAAATTACTCGTTATCGGTAATGGCATGGTCGGTCATCACTTTATCGAGCAACTGTGCGATCTAGGGATGAATGAACTGTTTCAGGTGGAGGTGTTTGGCTGTGAGAAGCTTCCGGCTTATGACAGGGTTCAGCTCTCAAAGTATTTTGAGACGGGCAGCCCGGATGCATTAATGTTGGCCAGTGTTGAGTCATATGCGAAGCGGGGGATCACCCTGCATTTAGGCAAGGAGATCGTTCGTCTGGACACCGAGAGCCGCTCTGTCTTCACATCTGATGATGAAATCTGGCGTTATGACAAATTGCTTCTTGCCACCGGTTCCTATCCCTTCGTGCCGCCAATTCAAGGTAAAGATCGCCCCCAATGTCTGGTCTATCGCACTATCGACGATCTCGAGCAGATAAGTCAGGCGGCGCAGAGTGCCCAGTCAGGTGTCGTTATCGGCGGAGGCCTGTTGGGGCTCGAGGCCGCAAATGCGTTGTTAACCTTGGGGTTAGAGACCCATGTTGTGGAGTTTGCACCACAACTGATGCCCGTTCAGCTCAATGATAAAGCGGGTGAGCTGCTGTGTGACAAAATTGAGTCCTTGGGTGTGTCTGTGCACACCAGCAAGGCGACGACCGCCATAGTTGCTGGTGAACATGCCCGCCATAGAATGACGTTTAACGATGAGAGTTACCTTGAAACTGACCTTATCGTTTTCTCTGCGGGCATTCGTCCGCAAGATACCTTAGCGCGCCAAAGTGGTATCGAAGTGGGTGAGCGTGGTGGCATCGCCGTGGACTCCCACTGTTTAACCTCCGCACCGGATGTGTATGCCATCGGTGAGTGTGCACTCTGGCAACAACGCATTTTTGGTTTAGTGGCGCCGGGTTACCAGATGGCGAGAGTCGCACTGTCCCATATCGCTGCAAGTGTTTCAGGCTCAGTAGCCACTGAGTTTAAAGGCGCCGACATGAGCACTAAGCTTAAGCTCTTGGGCGTCGATGTGGCTTCAATCGGTGAGAGCCGAGGCTTTGAAAATGCGCAATATGTAGAGCTCAGTGACAACCAAAGCGGTACCTACAAGAAGCTCTGGTTAGATGAAACCGGACAATACCTTAAAGGTGCTGTGCTCGTCGGTGATGCCAGCGATTACACATTTTTGTTAAACCAATACCTGTCCGGTGAAAAAATAGAGGTGCCGGCGATATCACTCCTGCAACAAGATAGCGATGCGCCGGTGGAATTTAATGATGATGCCATTATCTGCTCCTGTCATCAGGTGACAAAAGCCGACATCGTTGAAAGAGTCGTTGCTGGTGACCACAGCTTAGCGGCTATCAAGGGCTGTACAAAGGCCGCCTCGGGCTGCGGAGGCTGTGGCGCCTTAGTGCAGGAGATCATCAGCCAGACCATGGAGGCACAGGGATTAGAGACGCAAAAGGGCATATGTAGTCATTTCGAACATGACAGGCAGGCCCTGTTTCACCTGTGTCAGGTCGACAATATCTCAAACTTCACCAGTTTGATCGAAAAGCACGGCACTGCAGACGCGGCCAAGCTGAGCTTAGGGTGTGATATCTGTAAACCCCTGGCGGCATCGATTTTCGCCTCATTAGAGAACGAGTATGTTCTCACTGTAGAGCACGCCAACCTTCAGGATAGTAATGACGCCTATCTGGGTAACCTTCAAAAAGATGGCTCTTACTCTGTCGTCCCCAGAATTGCCGGTGGAGAGATCACACCGGATAAGTTAATTGCCCTGGGGGAGATAGCGAAGCGGCACGATCTGTATACCAAGATCACCGGCGGGCAACGTATCGATCTGTTTGGCGCCGCATTGTCGGAACTTCCCATAATTTGGCAATCATTGATAGAGCAAGGGTTTGAGACGGGCCACGCTTACGGTAAGTCACTCAGAACGGTTAAATCTTGTGTTGGGAGCACCTGGTGCCGTTACGGGGTTCAGGACTCCGTCGGTATGGCGATCGAACTTGAGAATCGCTACAAGGGGCTGCGCGCACCCCATAAGATTAAATTTGCCGTTTCCGGCTGCACCCGCGAATGCGCCGAGG
>Ga0316198_10002362_pt1 | contig 11374 bp, 4 predicted proteins | sample OudBieAanoxic_MG_FD_204935 | JGI IMG/M metagenome (GOLD analysis project Ga0316198, IMG submission 204935) | Coastal sediment microbial communities from Oude Bieten Haven, Netherlands - site A anoxic | ecosystem: Environmental > Aquatic > Marine > Coastal > Sediment | place: Netherlands... | reverse complement strand
CGGGAGCAGCTGCCTAAACAAAGCCTGCCGAGTGCACGACCTCTGCTACGAGAACGACTGTATCCGGCCGAACTGTTTGTTCTCGACGCAAGCCGACCTGGCGAATGGTTGTGACCAGTCCATTCTCCAGCAGTGCAACGACCCAAGTTGTTCGACGAGCATCAAGGAGAAGCTCGTCTGCAAGGTCGCGAAGAACCTCAAGGACGAAGCTGATCCCGAAGAATGCGGCCAGCAACCGTGCTCCGGAACCTCCCTCTGTTGCCAGATTGCCGGCCATCAAGACGAGCTGAACGAGCGGCTGAGAGCCTGCGACGGGGGTTGCCAGGTCTACGACCCGGATGGCGACCCGACCGGAACGCGCATCTGCCCTCCGTGTTTCCCGGGATGCGGGCACAGGCTGAATTGCACAAACGCGGCAAACATCTGTTCCTTGGGTGAGTGCGTGGGCTCGAACCCCGGAGAGCTCTGCCAAACCTGCGAGTAAGTCCTGGCAACCCACCCCGAGGCTGCCGCCGAGTCACTCGCTCGCCTCAGCCTCTTTGGCCTCGCAGTATTCCCAGCCCTCGAGAAGGTAGTTGCAGTACGCGCTGTCGCTGATAGCAGGCCGGCACCCATTCCTTGCTGCACACGCAGTCGCAATGAGGCCCAGTCGGCAGGTCCAGGGTCAGCGTCAGTGCCAGCGTCAGAGTCACTGTGAGCTGCGGCGCCTGTGCGCTAACCTCCGCTCATGTCCGCGCCGACGCATCAGGAACCAGGGCTTCTTTCCGATGGCATCGCCCGCTTCGTTCCCCCGGGCACCGACCCTGCAGCGCTCCCGCGCTCCTTCGCTCTCGTTGAGCCTCTTCCCGCACTCGGTCCTGTTCCCGACTCGTGGACGACGACTCCAGACTTCGATTCGAGCGCGAACGCCTTCGTCGCCACCATCCCCACCGACCCCCGCAGCAGCCTCTACGCCACAGGTGAGGTCGCCGGGCCCCTGCTCCGCAATGGCTTCGTGACCGAGTGCTGGGCCAAGCAGCCGTTTCGCCTCGAAGCGGATGGGAAGCCGGCGCCCAACTACGATGAGAAGTCGAAGAGCCTCTATCACGCGCACCCCTGGGTCCTGGCCGTGCGCTCCGACGGGAGCGCGTTCGGGGTTCTCGCCGATACGACCTTCCGGCTGCAAATCGATCTCCGTGACGGAATCCGTCTCACGAGCTCGGAGCCCTTCCCCGTCATCATCATCGAAGGCGCGTCCCCGCAACACGTAGTCCAGCGCCTCTCCGACCTAACCGGCCGGATCGAGCTTCCACCCCGCTGGACGCTCGGCTACCACCAGTGCCGCTTCTCGTACTACCCAGACGCGCGCGTCCGCGAGCTCGCCGAGGAGTTCCGGGCTCGCAAGCTCCCCTGCGACGTCATCTGGGTCGATATCCACTACATGGACGCCTACAAGGTATTCACCTTCGACGCGGAGGGCTTTCCCGACCCCAAGGGCACCAACGACTTCCTGCACGGCCTCGGCTTCAAGTCGGTTTGGATCCTCGACCCCGCGATCAAGGCCGAGGCGGGGTACGCGGTCTACGACGAAGGCGTCGCCGAAGCTCACTTCCTGATCAACGCCGAAGGCCGCGAGCACCACGAGTGGACCTGGCCCGGCGACGCCGCTTTCCCCGACTACACGCGCCCCGAGACGCGAGCCTGGTGGACCCGCCTGACGCGCGAGTTTCTCGAGGGGGGCATGGACGGCGTCTGGGTCGATCTCAACGAGCCCTCGCCCATTCTGCCGCTTGGCGCCGAGCTGCCCGAAGACCTCGTGCATCGCGGCGGAGGCGACATCGCCCCCGGAAGCCACGCCCAATACCACAATGTTTACGGGTTCTTGATGTCCAAATCTACACGGGATGCCATGCGCGAAGCCCGGCCCGAGCGGCGCCCTTTCGTTCTGACGCGCTCGAGCTACCTCGGCGGCCAGCGCTACGCCGCGACCTGGACCGGCGATAACGTGGCCACCTGGGAGCACCTGCATTGGTCGGTGCCGATGGCCCTGAACCTCGGTCTGTCCGGGCAGCCTTACTCGGGGCCTGACGTCGGCGGATTCGCCGGTACCCCTTCTCCCGAGCTCTTTGCGCACTGGATGGGCGTGGGCGCGCTCCTGCCGTTCTTCCGGACTCACAACGCCTTGCACGGCGACCAAGAGCCCTGGTCATTCGGCGAGGTCGCCGAGGAGCAGTCCCGCATCGCCCTGACGCGTCGCTACCGGCTCCTGCCCTATCTCTACACCCTCTTCCACGAAGCCTCGGTCACCGGCCTGCCTGTCGCTCGTCCGCTCTTCTTCGCCGACTCGGCGGACCCCTCCTTGCGCAACGAGGACCACGCGTTTCTCCTGGGCGGCGATGTGCTCGTGCAGCCCCAGCTCCTAGAAAACGAATCTCACGACTTCGCAATGCCCAAGGGCCGCTGGCGCCGCTTCGCTCTCGCGGGAGAAGACCCCGATGCGAGCAGCGCAAACCCCATCCTTCATCTACGGGACGGCGCGATCCTCCCGCTAGGTCCCGGCGGACAAACCAGCGAGGAGGCGACCCAGGGCCCGCTGACGCTCATCGTCTCCTTGGACGCCTCGGGCAGAGCGCAGGGACGCCTCTACGAGGACGCAGGCGACGGCTTCGGTTATGCACAGGGCGACTATTTGCTGACGACTTACCGGGCGGTGCCGACAGATAGCGGCGTCGAAATCAGCATCGCGAAGCAGGAAGGCCAGCGTCCCCGTCCCGGGCGCGAGCTGCATATCGAGTTACTGACAGACGATGGCGTCATCCGCGCTGCGGGGATCGACGGGCAAGTCGTGACGGTGGCGTGACGGGGTTGGTGTTGGGCGGGTGGCGCTGTGCGGCTTGTGCTGCCGCCGGTGTTGTCTTGCGGGTTGGTGGGCGGGGGAGCGGGTGGCGACGTGTGGCTTGTGCTGCCGCGGGTGTGTTGAAGCGGGGTGTTGGGTTGGGTGCGTGGTACGGTTTGATTACACCGCCCCGCCTAGACGCCCTCGGCGGTTGGTTGGTCCCGCCCCACCACCCCCACACTATCGCCCACCCCCACCCGTAGTTCTGGTATCACTCTCACGCGAGTGAGCAGCGTGCCTGGCGCGGCGTTCGCTGCGCTTCGCCTTGCCGCCGCTTTGCGCCGGGCTTCGCCCTTCGGGCTCGCGCTGCCGCCTGCTGTCTTGGAGGCGGGAGCAACGGAGAGGCACTGCCACGGTCACGGCCCCACGGCCACGGCCCCACGGCCACCGTCCACCGCCCGGCTTAATCGCACCGCCGCGCTCAGTGGCCCGACGTGTCCAGCACCCTCTTCGACAACGGCCTCAGCAACAGCCCGTAGAACATCTCCAAGTACCTGCGCGTCTCATCCCGCTCCAGCGACGAAATGTAGCGCCAGAAGCCGTAGATGCGCGACAGCTTCATGAGCGTCGAGGCGTAGAGCTCCCAGTTGTAGCGCTTTTCCACCCGCTCGATGCCACCTTTTGAAATCGCCTCCCAGACCTTGGGGTCCTTCTCGCAGGCTCGGAAGAAGTCGAGCATCTGCTGCGTGATTTCGGCGCCCTGGGTCGGGTCGATGTGGAAGCCCGACTTTCCGTGTTCGATGATCTCGAGCGGGCCGCCGTAGCGGGTTGCGAAGGTCGGAAGCCCACTGCTCATCGCCTCGATCACGGTGAGGCCGAACGCCTCGAACTGGGCTGGCTGCACGAAGGCGCCTCGCTGGTCGGCCACGAAACGGTAGAGCTCGCTGACCTTGTTCTTGTCGGTCTGCATTTCGATCCAGCGGACTTGGCCTTCGAGATTGCATTCGTCGAAGAGCCAATGGGTGCGCTCGATTTGCTCCCGCTCGTCGCGGTCGTTCGACTCTTCGGCGCGGAGCCGGCCGCCCACGATGACCAGGTTCGCGACCTCGCGCAGCTCTTCATTCTGCGCATACCATTCGACCAGGCCGGCCATGTTCTTGATGCGATCCAGGCGCGACATCGCGAAAAGCAGCGGCTTGTCCTGGTTGGTCAGCAGGCCGCGGTACGCGCAGTCCGGCGAGCCGTAGACCATCGTTTCGATTTCCTTCCGGATCTCTTCGGGGCGACGCGCCTCCTCGAAGTACGGGAAGAACACCCTCGAGTCCGCACCCGGCGAGACGATGTTGAACTTCGGGTCGAAACAGTCGATCCCCGAAACCACCCGGTAGAGCCGCGGCATGGAAAACGAGCTGTAGCTCTCGTATTGCCCTACGCTCTCGGCCGTCCCGGCGATCTCTTGATAGGTGCTGGTGATGATGAAGTCCGCGGTGTTCATCGTCATCAGGTCGGCCGTGAACTGTGCGGAGAAGTGATGGTCGGACTCGTGGCTCTGCCAGTGCAGGTCCGAGAGCAGGTACTTCGTCTTTTCGAGGGCGTGCGCGATGTTGCACTGCGTGACCCCGAGCCGATGCGCCAGGACGCTCGCCACCAGGTTGCCGTCCGAGTAGTTGCCGATGACGAAATCGGGGCGCACGCCGCCAAGCTCGACCAGAAGCTCGCCTTCGGCATCGATGGCGTAGCGCTCCAGGTACGGCCAGACCTCGAAGCGTGAAATCCACTGAGGGATGACCTCGCCGCTGTGGTAGTCGCGAAACGGAACCCGCAGGATGCGCGCATGCTCCGTGCCGAGGATCGGCTCGATGCGCTCGTCACAGGTCGTGCCGTCCGCCTCCGGAATCAAACGCGAGAGCACGACGATTTGCGGCTCGATGTCGAGGCCCTGGTTGTGAATCGTTTCGCGCATCTCGCGCTCCAGGGCGCGAACCTGGTCGAGGATGTAGACCACCTGCCCGCCCGTGTCGGGCTTGCCGAGCACATTGGACTGCCCGAAGTAGCCGTGCGGCGAGACGATGACGATCGAGAAGATCATCGGCATGCGCGCCAGGAAGCTCTCGAGGATTCTCGGGGACGGGGCCTCGAGGATGTCGAGCAGCAGCTCCATCGTTTCGCGAATCTGGGCCGGCGTACGGCCCCAACCCGGCTCGAAGCCCAAGCGTCGAAGCTCCCGGCTGAGCTCGTCACTCGCCTCTTGTTGGGGCTCGAGAGCCGTGACGGCCTGGTCGAGCGCCTCCCGCAGCTCGTCCACGTCTCGAAGGGTGCCGTTGAGCATCAGCTGCTGCCCGCGTATCTGGTGGACCTGCAAAAAGTCGAAGAGCAGCTTCTGACCGCGACCGCCATCCATGAAGAGCCGCCCGGCAAGGTGCCGGTTCAGAAACTCCACCCCGCGCCCGATGTTGCGAGGATCCTTGAGCTTCGGGAAGCCGCGCTCGAAAGGGCTGAGGTCGACCTCGAGCACGTAGCGGTCACCCGGCGGAATCCCGGCGGCGGCGCGCTCCTTGACGTCGAGGTACTCGGTGACGCTCAGCTCGCGGCTGTGCATATCTTCGCTGTGCACCTGCAGGTACTGCCAACGCCCCACCCGTTCGCGCACGGCGAAACAGATGAAGTGCTCGGTCACCACGGCCTCCTGAGTGTGCCGCATAATCGTCTTCATTTTGGTGTCGCGAAGCGGCGCGCCAACTTCGGTGTCGGCGAACTGCTCGTACTCGTGCACGAGATCCGACCAGAGAAGGAACTGGCGGTCGAGCCCCGTCAGTCGTCTGATCAGCAAGTAGAGTGTTTCGCGATGGGACTGGAGCAGCTCGTTGAGCGACTGAATCATTCTTGTTCCTCGGGGGGGACTCTAATGTCCCCTAGGAAATCGTACCAATCGATCCCCTCGAGGATTCCGCGTGCGTGTGGGCTCTTGGCAAAGTGAACGCGCGGTCGCCCGCGAAGCTTGTCGAGCTCTGGTGTGTGATTGCTCACGACCACGCCGAGCGTATCCCCCGAAAGCATATCCCAGTCGTTCCCTGAATCGCCGGCGACGAGCAATCGCTGCGGCTCGAGGTTCCACTTGAAGCAAAAGAAGCGAATCGCGAATCCGCAGGACGCGCGAATCGGGAGAACGTCCAGGTAGATCTCATGATCCAGAATGGTAGTCACCCGCAGCCCCTCTTGGCGAACGCGGCGACGAATTTCTTTGAGATCCGGAGCGACCTTGGGGTCGAGGCGATAGCGGAGCCGATACTTCGTTTCCGACTGGTGAACGCGTTCTAGGCCCGGAATCTCGCCAATCACCCGGTGCACCTCGTTCGGATCCCAACGGTAGCGAATCTGGCGCTCCCAAGAACGGTCGGGCAGCAGGTGAGTCCCGTAGTGGAGCTCGCTTCCTGCGGCTGTGATCAGCACATCCGGAACCGGCATCTCGAGCTCGTCCATCAGCGCGAGGGCTTCGGCCAGGGTCCGCCCCGTCGCGATGCCGAAGCCGACCTTGGCATCGGTGTTCTCCAAGCGCTCCATCAGCGTCGCCATCGCTTCGTCGTCACCGGTCAATGTGTCATCGACGTCGGTCACCAGTAGCCTGTCCATGCCGGCGAGATTGTTGCGTCGCCGACGGATGGGCACGTGTCGCGTGTCCTTCACGACTTTCCGCGCCTCTTCCACATAGCGCTTGGCATGGCTGCCCCAGGAGTAGTTCGCGTGCGCCGCGCGGAGCCCGTCCTCGGACCAGCGTGTCCATCGCTCTGGGTCGCTCAGGGCGTCGCGCATCGCCTCGCCGATCGCCTTGGAATCGAGCGCGTCGACCAGGATGCCGTTGTTACAGGTCCCAATGATGTCCGTCGGACCGCCATCGTTGGTGGCGACCAGCGGCAAGCCAGTGGCCGAAGCTTCGAGCAGTGTGAGGCCGAAGGGCTCGGTCAGCGCAGGGTTGACGAACAGGCCTCTGGTCTTTGCGGCAAGCCTGAAGAGCTCGGGCACGTCGCTCGGCTCGTGGTGCTTGGGATAAGCCACCGTGCCGTAGAGGTCGTAGCGATCGATGAGCGTGAGGATCTGGGTCAGGACGCGGCGCGGGCCCGGGCCCATCTCGCTGATGTCGTCCCGGTTGCCAGCGACGATAATCAAGTTGGCCATGTCCCGAAGGCCTTCGGTTTCCCCGAATGCACGGACCAGGCCTTCGAAGTTCTTCCGCTCGTCGGCGCGGGCCAAGGCCAGCACCATCGGCTTGCTCGGGTCCTTCAGAAACCGGTCGAGCTGGGCGGCGATGTGCGGGCGCTCCCAGTCCTCTGCGGGCGGCGAGAACCGAGAGAGATCGACGCCCGGCGGGATGACTTGCATGCGCTCTGGCTGGTAGTGGTCGTAGAGCTCGTACTGCTCGCGGACCTCTTGACGCGTGCTCGCGATGACGAGCGCGGCGCTTTCGAGCGTGCGCTCCTCGGCCTCGATGCGTTGGACGAAGCGGTAGGTCTGTTCGCTTTCTTCGCCCTTGGATTGGAGACGCAGTTGCTTCACCCGGCCCAGGGAGTGCCCCGTGAAGACGAAGGGCACACCGAGGAGCTTCGCGAGACGCGAACCAACATAGCCGGCGTCGGCATAGTGTCCGTGAATCAGGTCCGGCGGGCGTTCCTGCATACGCACATAGCGCATGAGCTGATCGATCAAGCTGTCGAGGTGCGGCCAGAGAGTTTCTTTTCGAAGGTAGCGCCGCGGGCCAAAGGGGATGCGGACGATTTGGGCGCCGCGACTGATCGGCTCGAAAGGCCTCGAGTAAATCTCGTCGACGCGCTTGTCGAAAATCTGGCGAGTGACGACGTCGACGCGCTCGATGTCCGGATGTTCCGATAGCGCCCTCGCCTGGTCCACCACGTACGAGACCTGTCCGCCGGTGTCGGCGTCACGCCCGAGCTCGATGTCGGTTGCGCGAACCAGCCCGTGGACGGTCAGCGACAAGACGTAGAGACCATCGGGCCCCGGTGCTCTGATCGTGCCGGCGCTCGTGTCCTTGGCCCATTCGGTCAGGTGCCGCTCGTAGAGCGCGAAGTCGGTGGTGGTGGCGCCTCGGATTCCGCAAAGGTCTGCCGCGAACGCGGCCGCGCGGTCCAGGGTGACCTGCTGATCCCATTGCTGCAGGATCCCGAGACATACCACGGCGCTGAACGCGTCTCCCGCGCCGACGGTGTCGATGAGATTCTTCGCCGGTTTCGCGTGCGCTTCGAACGTCGTCTGACCGCCAATGACGGACAAGGCTCCCTCGGCACCGCGGGTCACGATGATGCCGTCGTTGCCGTGTTTGCGTGCCAGCCCGAGGGCGGCGTCGCGGCACTCTTCGAAGGTCGCGGTTTGCTTGGAGGTCAGCTCCGCGAGCTCCTTGTCACTAAGCTTGATCCAGTTGCCATTCCACAGACACCAATCGACCTTGTCTCGGGTCCACCAGGGGTCCCGCAAATTGATGTCGATGAACGAGGGGGCATCGGCCTCGTCGCGGAGCCTGCGCAGCGTCGACCAGCTGTCCTCGGAGCGAAGCGCCAGCGAGCCGTGATACAGCAAGCCGATGGGCTCCTCGAAGGCGGCGCGGATCGCCGGTTCTGCTCGGATCGAGTCCCAGGCTTGCCCTGGCGCGATCTCGTAATGGTTTTCCCCGTCGATGAAGCTCGCGGTCACCCGGCCGGTCGGGCGCGCCGGGTCCGCCTGCACGCCGTGGGTCATCAGGTCCCAGCTGGTCATCCGCTCGATGACTTCGCGGCCCTCGTCGTCGTCGCCAACCGCGCTAATCACCAAGGGATTCGAGTTGAATCCCCGCAAATGCCAGGCGACGTTGAACGGCGCGCCTCCGAGCACACGGCTGCCGTCCGCGAAATGGTCGAACAGCACCTCGCCAAAAATGACCGGTCGTTTGTGGAATCGATGCACAGGCTCTCAGCTAACGTATTCCGGGGTGCAGTTGGTCTCGGTTCTCGCTAGGCTCACGCAGCCATGAGCGTACCACGTTCACTCCTTGCGTCAGATTTGGATGGGACACTGATCCCCCTGGAACGCGATTCTCAACGCTTGCGTGAGGTCACCCAGTTCGTAGACGTGGTCGACGATAGCGTCAACCTGATGCTCGCCTACGTCACGGGTCGCCACCTGGCGCTTGCGCGGGAAGGAATCGCGGAGGTCGGCCTGCCCTCGCCCGATTGGTTTGTCTGCGATGTCGGAACCAGCGTGTATCGACGCGCCGACGCCGGGTTTGAGCCGGATGAAGCATACCGCGAGGCAATGCGAGCGGCCTTCGGTGGCCTCAGTGGCGTCGACATCCGCGCGGCGATCGGCGCCATCGACGGGCTCGATCTTCAAGAACGGGAGAAGCAAGCCGAGTTCAAGGTCAGCTACTACACCCGCGGCCGCCCCGAGCCGTACGTCGACACCGTTCAGGCGCGGCTCGACGCAGCGAACGCGCAGGTGAACCTCGTCGCAAGTCACGACCCCGTCAGCGGCCGCGGCCTCCTCGACGTGCTCCCTGCCGGTATCGCCAAGGACTACGCCGTCCGGTACCTGCACGACCACAGCGGCGTCGATGAGCAGCACCTGGTCTACGCCGGCGACTCGGGCAACGACCGCGCAGCCATGCTTACCGGCTTTCGGGTGATCGTCGTCGGCAACGCCGATGAAGAGCTCAAAAAAGACCTCGGGATCGAGGCCGTGGCCCAGGGAATCGCCGAGAAAATCTATTTCGCGAAGCATCCCTATGCCCGAGGAGTCTTAGAGGGACTCCGGCATTTCGGCTTTGTGAGCCAGTAACTTGCGACCGCCAGCTGCCCGCCACCGGCGGCAGCCTCAATGCGCGGCGCCCCAGCTGTTGCCCCAGCCGGCGTCCACCGGCAGCGGCACCGATAGTGGCACCGCGTTCTGCATCCGGTCGATGACGAGCGCCTCGAGCGCTTCCCGCTCCTTCGGCGGCACTTCGAACACCAGCTCGTCGTGAACCGTCAGCACCATGCGGCTGTGCAGTGCCTGCTTTTCGATGTCGCGCTGAATGTCTACCATCGCGACTTTCATGATGTCCGCTGCGGTCCCCTGAATCGGAGTATTGCAGGCGATGCGCTCTGCTGCGGCGCGCAGGTTCTTGTTCTGGCTGCGGATGTCCGGAAGCGAGCGGCGGCGGCCTAGCAGCGTCGTCACCAGGCCGTTGGCGTGCGCCTGTTCGACGACTTCGTCGAGGAACGACTTGACCCCGGCGTACTGATCGAAAAACGCATCGATGTAGCGCTGGGCCTCGCCCCGCTCGATCTTGAGGTTGCGAGCCAGGGCGAACTGGCTCTGGCCGTAAATGACCGCGAAGTTCACCGTCTTGGCCTCGCCGCGCATCTGCTTGGTCACTTCCTCGGGCTTCACGCCGAAGAGCGCGCAGGCGGTCTGCACGTGTACGTCATCGCCTCTCGAGAAGGCGTCGACCAAAGCGGGGTCGCGGCTCAGGTGGGCCAGCACCCGGAGCTCGATCTGGGAGTAGTCGGCCGACAGCATCGACCAACCCTCCGCCGGCACGAAGGCGTCCCGCACCCGGCGCCCCATCTCGGTGCGAATCGGGATGTTCTGCAGGTTCGGGTCGCTCGACGAGAGCCGCCCGGTCGCCGCGACCAGCTGGTTGTAGCGCGTGTGGATGCGCCCGGTGTCCGGATTCACCTCCCGCGGTAAAGCGTCTAAATACGTGCTCTTGAGCTTTGAAACCGATCGGTATTCGAGAATCGCCTGAGGCAGCGGGTGAAGCCGGGCGAGCTCTTCGAGCACCCCGTGGTCGGTCGACCGCCCGGTCTTGGTCTTCTTGCTCGAGGGCAGGCCGAGCTCGTCGAAAAGGATGGTCTCGAGCTGCCGCGGGGACGAGACGTTGAAGTCGTGGCCGGCCAGCTCGGTACAGCGCGCGTGCAGGCTCTGGAGCTCGCTGTCCGCCGTCTTGGAGAGCTCCGCAAGCAGCCCCGTGTCGACCCGAATCCCCGTGAGCTCCATGGTCGCGAGGACGCCGGCCAGGGGCAGCTCCACCTCGTAGAAGAGCCGCTCGAACTCCCCTTCATGCATGCGCGGGGTCAGCAGCTCGCTCAGGCGGAACGTGTAGTCCGCACGCTCGTTGGCGTACTGCGCCACGGCTTGCACTTCGAGCTCGTCCCAGGCCAGGGCCTTCTTGCCCTTCCCGCGGACGCTCTGTTCGCTGCTCAGCTCGCCATCGAGCTCTTGGCGCGCCACATCCTCCAATCGATGCGCGTGTCGGCCGGGGTCGAGCAGGTAACTCGCCAAGGACGGATCAAAACGCACTCCCCGAAGGGTGACGCCGCGCCGCGCCCAGAACGCCTTTTCGCGTTTGGCGAGCGTGAGCTTGGGGATGAGCGAGTTGTGCAGCAGCGGCGTGAGCACCGACCCAGCTTCCTCCCAGCTCAAGTGATCCGGCGCGCCGATGTAGCGATGGCCGAGCGGAATGTACGCGCTGACGCCGTCCACCCAGCTCAGCGCAACGCCGACGAGCTCTGCCCGGATCGGATCGTCGATGTC
>Ga0316198_10002361_pt1 | contig 11375 bp, 6 predicted proteins | sample OudBieAanoxic_MG_FD_204935 | JGI IMG/M metagenome (GOLD analysis project Ga0316198, IMG submission 204935) | Coastal sediment microbial communities from Oude Bieten Haven, Netherlands - site A anoxic | ecosystem: Environmental > Aquatic > Marine > Coastal > Sediment | place: Netherlands... | reverse complement strand
TGCATCGAGCAGGGTCGCGAGTACACGGCCTCGACCTCCTATGAGGAACGCCTGGCGGGCATCTACCGGTCGGAGAACAAGGGCGCGAGCTGGGAGCACATGAGCGACTGGAACCCGCGGCCCATGTACGCCAGCCAGATCCTCGTCGATCCGACGAACGACCAGCGCATTTACATGCAGAACTCGTTCAGCGTGTCGGAGGACGGCGGCCGGACGTTTCGTCGGGTGCGGCAAACGATTCACGGCGACGACCGCTTCGTCTGGGTCGACCCAGCCGACTCGCGCCACCTGATCAAGGCTTCCGACGGTGCTGTGGGTATAACCTACGATCGCGGTGACACCTGGTTGTTCGTCGAGACCTTGCCCGTTAGCCAGTTCTACCGTGTCGGGGTCGACATGTCCCACCCTTACCGGGTGGTGGGAGGCCTGCAGGACAACGGTACCTGGATCGGCCCCAGCGCGAACTATCGAGCGGAAGGCATCCTCAACGAGGAGTGGCTGCCGATCGGTGGCGGCGACGGGTTCTTCAGCCTAGCCGATCCCAGGGATCCCGACATCATCTACACCGAGTCGCAGTACCTCGGTCTTTCCAAGGTCGACATGCGCACCATGGAGCGGCGTAACATCCGCCCTGGCACCGGCGAGGGCTTCCTCGGTGGCAGACGCAACTGGGATGTTTGGGGTCAGGACAAGGCCACGCCACTGCTCGGCAACAACATGCTACCGGCGAACTGGGACGGTCCTTTCCTTCTGTCGCCGCATGACCCGAGTGTCATTTACGCCGGCACCAATGAGGTGTGGAAGAGCACCGACGGCGGCAACTCCTGGGCGTCGCTCGGCGATCTGACGACCCGCATCGACCGGGTCGAGCTCACCATCATGGGCCAGCATCCGAACGCCGAGACCATCTCGCTCGACGACGGCGCACCCTACTACCCGACGACCTCCTACATCGCCGAATCGCCGCTCCGGCAGGGCCTGCTTTACATCGGCACCGACGACGGAAACTTTCAGATGTCGGGCGATGGGGGTGAGACGTGGATCAACCTCACCGACCGCTTCCCCGGGTTGCCCACGGGGACGTGGATGGCGGGGATCGAGCCTTCGCGCTTCGCGGAGGGCACCGTCTATGCCGTCTTCGACGGTCACCGCGACGACGATTTCGAGAACTACATCTACAAGTCGACCGACTACGGTCAGAGCTTTTCCAGCATCGTTGGCGATCTGCGGGCGCAGCGCGTCGTGCGGGCGATCAAGGAAGACCTGCGCAACCCGAATCTCCTCTACATCGCCACGGAGTTCGGCTTCTTCGTGAGTGTCGATGGCGGCGGCCACTGGGTCGAGTTGAAGAACAACATGCCGACGCTGCCGTTCAACGATATGGTCATCCACCCGCGCGACAACGACCTGGTGCTGGGCTCGCATGGCCGCGGCATCTGGATTCTCGACAGCATCTCGGCGCTGCAGGAGCTGACGCCCGAGGTGATGGCTTCACCTGCACATTTGTTCTCCACGAAACCGGCCGAGCAGATCCGCTATGCGCGCATGACCGGGGCTCCCGGTCACAACATCTACTACGGTGAGAATCCCCCGCACGGCGCGATCATCGACTACTGGCTCGCCGAGGCGGGCCCCGAGGTCGGCATCAGCGTTCATGATCAGATGGGAGCGGAGGTTGCCACCGTCGAGGCAACCTCGGAGCGCGGCATCAACCGCGTTGTTTGGGACCTCCGGCATGCACGCTTTTCGCCCCCCGCGGGATCAAGCGATGAGGGCGGTTTCGGCGGCTTCGGACCGGGTGGCCAAGGCAGGGGGCCGAATGGTCCCTACGTGGTTCCCGGCACCTACGTTGTGCGGCTCTCCGTGGCGGGCGAGACGTACGAGCAGGCCCTGGTTGTCAGTGAAGATCCCCGCATCAATGTAGGCCTCGAAGAAAGGCGCGCCTGGACGCACACGCTGCTGCGCGTCGGCGGTATGTATGAGGTGGCCAACGAGCTCGTCGGCGCCTTGGCGGAGCATGCTGCCACGCTCGGAGACGATGCGGCGAGCGACTTGGTGGCGGAGGGCGAGGAGCTCTCTCGGCTGGCGGGCGAGCTGCGCCGACGCACGCAGTCACTGTATGGCTCGATCGGCGGCTGGACCGGCGGCCCGACGGCCGATCAGGTCGCGCAGATGAGCTTCTTCTCCGGCCTGGTCGAAGAGTTGAGGTCGCGCGTGGCAGCTTTGACCGGCATCACGATAGAGTAAGGACGCGACGACAGGGGCCGGGGCGGGAGCCTCGGCCCCTCTTATGCTATCTGCGCCTCGGGCGAGCAGTGTGCTCCTATCATGCGAGCCCACAGAGCTGCTCGGGGCCCTGGGGCGGAGGACCGCCTGGTGGGAAACGACTCTGCCGCCATTACGGTTTGCATGCTCACCCGTAATGAGGAGGACCGCCTGCCGGCTTCGCTGCAGCCCCTGCGCGGGCATGCGGAGCGCATCCTGGTTCTCGACTCGGAGAGCGAGGACCGCACTCAGGAGGTTGCCGCCGAGCTCGGTGCGGAAGTCAGCTTCAGGGCTTGGGAAGGCTACGTGAGCGCCCGGCGGCACATCCTCGCCCAGGCAACGACCCCCTGGGTTCTCATGATCGATGCCGACGAGGTGCTCGATGCCGGGTTCTGGGACGAGCTCCATCGCTGCGGGTTTCCAGATGTCGCGGCCGACGGCTTCCAGGTACGCCGGCGGACCGTCTACCTCGGGCGCACGCTACGATTTGCGGGCCAGCCGGATTGGAAGACTCTCCTGTTCCGCCGCGAGAGAGCCTACTTCGAGGATCGGGCCGTTCACGAAGCGGTGCAAATCGACGGCAAGGTCGAAAGGCTCGATAGCGAGATTCTGCACTACAGCTATCGCTCACCGGAGGAGCACTTCGAGCGCATGCGACGCTACGAGCTCCTTGCCGCTGAGGACCTGTACCGGCAAGGGAGGCGGGCGAATCTGTTCGACCTCTGGTTCAGGCCCTTCTGGCGATGGTTCACTCAGATGTTCGTGCGTGGCGCCATTCTGGACGGCAAGCCGGGTTGGAAAATTGCTCGCAGCACGGCAGCGAGCGTGCGGCTGCGGTTCACGATGCTGCGTGATCTCAATCGCCAGGGCGGCGGCGAGGGGAGCTGAGCTTGCACGTCGTTCACCTGGACCTGGAGAGAACCTGGCGGGGCGGGCAGCGGCAGGTCTTCCTCCTCGTTCGTGAGCTGGCCGGGCAGGGCGTCCGGCAGACGGTGATTTGCCGCGAGGGTTCGCGGTTCCCCGAGGTCCTGGCTGGATTCGACAACGTCGACACGGTCGCGGTGCCGCACAGGCTCGCGGCGCTGCGCCGGCGGCCACGCGGCGACCGCGTTATCTACCACGCTCATTCCGGCAACACGATTCCGCTCGCAGTCCTCGGCACGGGTGCGCGTCCCTCGGTGATAACACGGCGTGTCGACCTCCCCGTTCATCCCTGGCTCTTTCACCGTGCCGACGCCGTGGTCGCCATCTCATCGCGTGTGGAGAAAGTACTTCTCGAAGCCGGAATCTCGCCGCAACGAATGCGCCTCATCCCCGACGGGATCGATCGGCGCCGCTCGCTCGATGCGACGGTGACGGTGGGGCTACGCGAGCGCATCGGCGTGCGCGAGGGCCAGTTCGTCGGCCTGACGGTCGCGGCACTGGTGCAGGGAAAGGACCCACTCACGTTGGTCCGGGCGCTGGCGGAGCTTCCTGCCGGCTACCTGCACGTCTGGGTCGGAGGCGGGGAGCTCTCGGAGCGAGCGGAGATCCTGGCGAAGGAGCTGGGGGTCGGCGAGAAGCTCGTTCTCGTTGGATGGGATCCCGATCCCGATCGGTGGTTCGGCGTTGCGGATGCGCTCGTGCAGCCGAGCGTCTCCGAGGGCCTGGGGTCGATCTTCCTGGATGCGTTCCACTTCGGCGTGCCGGTGGTCGGCGCTGCGATTCCGGGCACCTCGGACCTCCTGGAGGAAGGCGTTTCCGCACTGAAATTCCCCGCTGGTGATTCCGCTGCCCTGGCTGACTGCATCCGCCGCTGCATGGACGAGCCCGCTCTGCGCGACGAGCTCGTCGCCGACGCGGCGCGAAGAGTAGTCGCCTTTGACATCGACACCGTCGCCGATGAGTACCTACGTCTCTACCGGGAGCTACTCGACAGATGAAGAAAATCGTCCTGACCATCCTCTGCCTCGTCGTGATTGCCGCTTGCACCCAGTCCGTGCCTCCGACGCAGGTGCTGCGAGACTGGGAGAACCCGGAGGTTTTCGGGCGCAACAAGGAGCCCGCGCACGCGACCTACATTCCGTACGCCGATAGCGAATCGGCACTCGCCGGCGATGCCTCGGCCTCACCGTTCTTCCGGTCGTTGAACGGCACCTGGAAATTCAACTGGGCGAGTCGTCCGGCGCAGCGTCCCGCAGGTTTTTTCGACCCTTCCTTCGATGTGGGCACGTGGGACGACATCGCGGTTCCGGGCAACTGGGAGCTGCAGGGCTACGGAGTGCCCATCTACGTCGATACGGGGCCGATCGGCGCATTGGGATCGCAGCCGCCGCGAGTGCGTGAGGAGCGCAACCCGGTGGGCTCGTTCCGCCGCGAGTTCGAGGTGCCGGCGAGCTGGGACGGGCGGCGCATCTTTCTTCACTTCGAGGGTGTGCGCTCGGCTTTCTACGTGTGGGTCAACGGAGACGTGGTGGGTTACAGCCAGGGGAGCCGAACGCCGGCCGAGTTCGACATCACGTCGTACGCGAGCTCCGGCAACAACACGCTGGCCGTAGAGGTCTACCGTTGGAGCGACGGCAGCTACCTGGAGGACCAGGACTTCTGGCGCCTCAGCGGCATCGACCGCAACGTGTACCTGTTCTCTACGCCGGTTGTGCACATCCGCGACTTCTTTGCCCGGGCTGCCCTCGATGCTTCCTTCACCGACGGGGTGCTCGATGTCAGGGTGAACGTTCGCAACAGCTCAGCCGCGGCGGTGACCGGGAATCGGTTACAGCTCGACCTGATCGATGCCGGCGGCGAGTCGGTTCTGGCGGCACCGCTCGGGCACGGCCTCGATATTTCGGCTTCCGGCGAGGTCGCCGTGGAGCTCTCCCAGGAGATCAGGACACCGCTGCGGTGGAGCGCTGAGACACCGAACCTCTACACGCTGTTGATCTTGATTCTCGATGAGGCCGGCAACCCGTCAGAGGTTGTCAGCACCAAGGTCGGTTTCCGCGATGTCGCGATCCGCGACGGAATGCTGCAGGTCAACGGTGTGCCCGTGCACCTGAAGGGCGTGAACCGCCATGAGCACGATCCGGACCGCGGCCACGTGGTTTCGGAAGAGTCGATGCTCGCCGATATTCGGTTGATGAAGCAGTTCAACATCAACGCCGTGCGCACTTCCCACTATCCGAACGTGCCGCGCTGGTACCAGCTCTGCGATGAGTACGGAATCTACGTGGTCGACGAAGCCAATGTCGAATCTCACGGCACTGGGTACCACCCCGACCGCACCTTGGCCGCCAAGCCCGAATGGGAAGCCGCGCATCTCGACCGCATGATCCGCATGGTCGAGCGCGACAAGAACCATCCCTCGGTGATCATCTGGTCGCTGGGCAACGAGGCGGGCGACGGCGACAACTTCCGGAGCATGTATGACTGGACCCGCGAGCGTGACCCGTCGCGGCCGGTGCAGTACGAGATGGCCGACCTGCGAGATCACACCGACATCTTCGCGCCCATGTACGCCCGCATCCACATACTCGAGGCCTACGCCAGCGAGCCGCGTGATCGCCCCCTCATCCTGTGCGAGTACGCCCACGCGATGGGCAACAGTGTCGGCAACCTGAAGGACTACTGGGACGTCATCTATGCCAACGACCAGCTTCAGGGCGGCTTCATCTGGGATTGGGTCGACCAGGGGATTCGCGCCGAGACAGAGGAAGGGGAGGCCTACTTCGCCTACGGCGGAGACTTCGGCCCCGCGGAAGTGCCCAGTGGAGACAACTTCTGTATCAACGGCCTCGTCTCCCCCGACCGCGAGCCGAACCCGCATCTGTGGGAGGTCAAGAAGGTCTATCAGAACGTCGACGTGCGGGCCGTCGATCTCGCCGGCGGCCGGCTCGAGATCGAGAACCGATTCGATTTCACCGATTTGTCGGATCTCGAGCTGCGCTGGACGGTGACAGGTGACGGGCGCGAGGTGGCCGGGGGAAGCCTGGACAACCTGCGCCTCGCACCCCACCAGACGCGGGCGGTGAGCCTGCCGCTTCCGTCGATCGACCCCGAGCCCGGCGTGGAGTACTTCCTCGACGTTCGTTTCTTTACACGACAGGACTCGACGCTGGTGCCGGAGGGTTACGAGGTTGCGTGGGAGCAGTTCGAGCTTCCCGTCCACATGCCGTACACGGGGGCGCCGCTGTCTCGCGCCCAGAAGCTCATCACCTCTGAGGAGGACGGCGAGCTCCGCCTTGAAGGCGAGGGTTTCAGCCTGGCGATCGACCTGAGCGATGGTCAGATGACCTCGCTTGTCTTCGGCGGTACGGAGCTCTTGCTATCGGGGCCGGAGCCGAGCTTCTGGCGGCCGCCCACCGACAACGACTTCGGCAATGACATGCCGGAACGGCAGGGCATCTGGAAAGAGGCCGGTCGCGACCGGGACATCAACCGCGTGACTTGGTACCAGAACTCCAACCGCGACGTCCACGTCGACATTGCGGCCACATTGCCGGCTGGCGACTCCGAGCTCTTCACCGAGTACGTGATCTACGGGAGCGGCGAGATCGTCATCAACAATCGGCTCGCTCCGGTCGCCGTCGATCTGCCTGATCTGCCGCGGCTCGGAATGGACATGACCTTGCCTGTGGGTTTCGAGAACGTCGAATGGCTCGGCCGCGGCCCGCATGAGAACTACCAGGACCGCAACAGTGGTGCCGCGGTAGGTCTCTACCAGAGCACCGTCAGCGAGCAATACGTTCCCTACATCAGGCCACAGGAGAACGGCTACAAGACCGATGTCCGCTGGGTTGCCCTGAGCAATGACGAGGGCGTCGGACTGTTGGCCGCCGGCATGCCCACGATCAGCTTCAGTGCTCTGCACTACCTCAGCGAGGACTTCGACCCGGGTCCTGAAAAGGCGCAGCGCCACACCGTGGATCTCGTCGAGCGCGATCTTGTTGCACTGCGACTCGACCTCGGCCAGATGGGGGTCGGCGGAGACACAAGCTGGGGAGCTCGGCCCCACGCCCAGTACATGCTGCCGCCGCGGGAGTACGCCTACAGCATCTTGCTGAAGCCGTTCTCCTTGCGGGATGGTGCCGCTGCCGTCCAGGCCAGGCACAACTTCAAGAGTTCAGGGCGGTAGCCGGGCCGCCCTGCATGACTCTGCAAGGGACCCATTGGCCATCGCGGGCGCGTCGGGTAGCGTAGAAGCCCCATGTCTTCTCGTGCTCGGCGTATTGCGGCGGTATTTGTCGTGCTCTCGGGCGTCTTGTGTTCGCCTGGACAGGCTGGTGAGGAGCCGTCCGGGGGGGAGCCGCTCCGGGTTCGCGTCGCCTACTCGCCTGTCCTGCGTCACAATCCCGGCTGGCAGCGGCAGCTCGAGTGCGCCTTCTCGCGCGTGAACGCGATCCTCGATCCCGTGATCGGCCGCCCGATCGAAATCGTCGACAAGGTCGTGTGGCTCGGGGGGTCGACGGAAAGCACAGCCTACGAGCTGCGCCAGAATCTGGTGAGCGCCATAGAGCCGGGCGAGGCCGAGATCGTCATCGGCCTCGCGGGAGGCTCCGGCCCGACAACTCGGGATTTGGATTGGGGCGGTGGCGAGCTCGTGGTCGAGGAGGGCCTGGCCCACTACACTCGCGGCTACGTCGTCATCGAGGTGGGCGGAGGCGACATCTGCGAGGGCTACCGCTTGCTGGCGCATGAGCTGGCTCACGTTTTCGGCGGCATTCATCGGGCGGACAACGACCTACTCATGACGACGGGCGGCACGGGCGTCGAGATCGATCCCCTCAACGAGGCACTCTTTCGTCTGCATGCCGACCGGAAGTTCGGCCCTGGAGTGGCGCCGTTGAGTGGCGAGGAGCTACGCACCATGTGGCGTCTGGCGCGAGCCGATGTCGACCGGGCGGACACGTGGCTCGTTGTCGGGATCTTGGCGGCGCGCATGGGCAAGCCGACCGACGCCTGCGCTTACTACGAGCGTGCCCTCGAAATGGCGCCGGACTTCGCGGCGGCACATGCCAATCTCGGGCATGCGAGATTCCAGCTCGAGGATTTCGCCGCCGCCGAGGACCATTATCTACGCGCGCTCGAGCTGGCTCCGGGCCAGGGCATCGTGCACAACAACCTGGCGGCCATCTACTACGGCCATGGCGCGCCCGAAAAGGCCGTTCCGCACATCCGATCGGCACTCGTGGTGGGATTCGAGGTCGACCCGCAGTTCATCGCGGCGGTGGAGCAGGTGACGGGGCAGAAGATCCGGCGAGACTGAAGGCGCTGAGTACGGCGACCGCGGGCAGCCGCTGTAGAAACCAGAAACGCTAGTCGAGGGTTTCCCCCGGGAGCGATTCGTACTGCTCGCGCAGCCAGTCTGCCACCGGCGCATCTTCCGGAAGCTCACGCCCTTGCAGGGTGCGGAGAGGGCGGATGCTCGAGACGCTCGAGGTAACGAAGACCTCGCTCGCCTGATCGAGCTCCTGACGTAGCAGAATCCGCTCCTCGAAGGGCCGTCTGGCCGCCTCGAGCGCCTGTAGGCAGAAGGCGCGCACGGTTCCGGCCAGGATGCCTCGGGACAGAGGCGGCGTCACGATGATTCCTCCGATCACCGCGAAGATGCTGGCCGTGTCGGCCTCGGCAATATCTCCGTCGATGGTTGTCAGGACCGCCAGGTTCGCCCCGTGGCTGCGCGCCGATTGATGCGCGATGATTCTCCACATCGACGACGTTGTCTTGTGGCCGGAGAGCACCTCGTCGGGATCGGTACGTGGCCACTCGACAATCCAGGCCCTCGCCTCTGAGTGCGTACCCTCGGGTACCGGTGTCAGGCGAAGGAGCAGAGTCGGTTTTGGCTCGGTCGGTGGGTCGAGGCCAAACTCAGTACCGCCGCCCCGAGTGACGGTCATTCGCAGGGCGCAGAGCTCATGCCCGGGAATGAGCCCGACGAGGTCTCGTGTCGCGCGTGAAAGCCGGTCCTCGAGATCTCGCGGCAGCGGGAAATCCAATGCCGCGGCGCTCGCCGCGAGCCGCTGCAGGTGCTCGACAAAGAGCACCGGACGGCCGTTTCGGACGGCCACCGTCTCGAAGAGGCCATCTCCCAGGAGCAGGCCACGGTCAAGGAGAATGCGGTTGATTTCAGGTGGAGCCTCATCATCGCGCCAGGCCGTGCCGTCCAGCCACGTTGCACCGATGCCTTCAATGGGTCCTGAGCTCGAGGTGACGTTTCTCTTCATCCCTGCCATCCTGCGCCGTGAACCTCCACCGTACACGGCAGATCTTCGTGCAGGCTTACCCGGATGTCCAGCAGCTTTTCACACACCCAGGCATTGGTGCGCAGGTGGCTGCTGATCTGCGGGGTGGTGAAGCGGGAGATGCCTGAGGCCAGGGCCACGTAAGGCAAGATCTGGTCCGCCAGATGGCGTTCGACCACTGCGGTGCTGCGATGATGTGAGAGCAGGGCCTCCGCAGCCTCTCGGCCAACGGCTTCTGCTCGCTTGCCCCGCCGGCCCAGGGCTGAAAAGCCGCAGGGGGGAGACGGCGAGACGCCGTCTCCACTCTCACCGGCACACCCGGATCCGTACACCGCCTGCAGGAAGCAGAAGCTGCCTTGCCCCGCACCCTCGACGGTTTCCTCGGCGATGTCGATCGGCAGCGGCGGAAGCTCAGTCGCCAGAATCTCGCGGGCGGCCGAAGCCTGACGCTCGGCAATATGGCGGGGCAGGTCGCTGGCGACCGACAACCCACTGGTCGATTGCAGCGGACCCATTCCGGTCCAGTCGATCTTGTTCACCACGGTCCTGCCGGCAACCTCGGCCTCGATCATTCCGCCGCCGCGAGGGTACCAGCCCCAAGCGCGCAAGCGTGGATGGAAGTGCACGCCCAGTGCGGCCAGGGCAGGGCGCAACACGCGGTCGAGATAGTGGAAGGACGGGCTCCATTCGACATGGGTTCCTCCCTTCAGTCGGACCTTGCTGGGGCCATCGGCGAGAGCCAGAACCGGGAGCAGTGCCTGCATTACCAGTGTGACGGAGCCGGCGCTTGGTCTCTCTGCTGCGACGTCGAGCTCGTACTCACCGGCGCGAATTCGTCCAGGGGTCAAAGCCACCCGGCTGGACCCCATGACGTCGCCCTCCAGCCGGCCGTCGCACGCGGCGGCTACAGCGCGCACGCCGGTGAGGTGCTGTGCCGCCAGCCCGGGCTTCGATCTGCGGGCCCGGATGTTGGCAATTTCGATCGGGGCACCGGTGATTGCAGAGAGCGCCAATCCCGTGCGTAGGATCTGGCCGCCCCCTTCGCCAGCCGCGCCGTCGAGGACAATGGGTTCACTATGCTTGCTCATGATGGGTCCATGCTGCGGTGGAGTATTGGTGATTCCGCCGCCGTGTTACAACCCAGCAGGTATGGTGCGCAACGGTTGCGCCTGGCCAGAGCTTGAAATGTGCCGCCCGAACGGCGACGATCAGATGAGTGCCCGATCCCGCCGCACGGTCAGCGTGCCAACAACGGGCTCCTGCAAATCGAAAAGATCAGGAGGATGCTGGTGAGTCTTCCCAGTTCGGTCTTGTCCGCCACGTGCCTCCTGCCGGAGGATGCCCGACCCGGCATCTTCGCGCCCCCCAACGCCTGATCCCGGCGCCGCGCGCGCCACCTCTGAGTCGAGATTCTGGTTTTTGGAGATCTAGGCTCCTCGTGGGCAAAATCCGCGACGAGTGAACAAGGAGAGGGGCGATGGCCGAAATCACGGTTCCCGCTGACCGCGTTTTCCCTATTCTCGAAAACAACATTCTGGTGGATGGCTTCCACATCGTCATCGACCTTGAGAAGTCGCATGGCTCGATCATCGTCGATGCTCTGACCGGCAAGGAGTACCTGGACTGCTACACGTACTTCGCCACCATGCCGATCGGCCACAACCACCCGAAGCTGAACGACGAAGGCTTCCGCAAATCGTTGATGCAGGCGGCGATCGCCAATCCCGCCAACAGCGACATGTACTCGCAGGAGTACGCGGCGTTCGTGGAGACGTTCCGCAGAGTTGCCGTGCCCGACGAATTTCGCTACCTGTTCTTCGTCGCCGGCGGATCCTTGGCCGTGGAGAACACGATGAAGGCGGCCTTCGACTGGAAGGCGCGCAAAAACAAGGC
>Ga0316198_10002358_pt1 | contig 11376 bp, 11 predicted proteins | sample OudBieAanoxic_MG_FD_204935 | JGI IMG/M metagenome (GOLD analysis project Ga0316198, IMG submission 204935) | Coastal sediment microbial communities from Oude Bieten Haven, Netherlands - site A anoxic | ecosystem: Environmental > Aquatic > Marine > Coastal > Sediment | place: Netherlands... | reverse complement strand
GACTATTCTGCTGGCGATCTATTTCCTGGTCGACGGCATCTCCGAAATCATTGCCGCATTCAAAATCAAGCCGGACCAGGGCTGGGGCTGGCTCCTTTTCAACGGCATCGTAGCGGTCCTGCTCGGCGTCATGATCTGGCGCCAATGGCCGGTCTCCGGCGCCTGGGCGATCGGGATCCTGGTCGGCATCCATATTCTGATCACCGGGTGGTCGATGATCATCCTCGGCACCGGCGCCCGGCGCGTCGCCGGCGCCATCGAAGACGCCGTTGAGGACGTCGTCGAAACCGCGGGAGACACAGCTGAGAGCGTAGTCGACAAGGCCAAAGACACCTTTGGCAACGAAAAGGACTGAATCCACGAGATTTTGTGGTGCGGGCGTCCTGCCCGCACATTATGGGTGGATTCGTGCGGCCGAGACGGCCGCACCACAACAAGCCGCGGAGCGGCGACAAATGACTAGCCTGGGGCGTGAGCCCCAAGAATTGTCGCAAAAAAATTGAGAGAGCTGCGGAGCAGCGACAGATATTTGTCGCCCCTCTGGGGCTTTCTTATGAATTGAAGATCCGACTTCTGTCATCCTGAGCGAGGACCGCCGCGGGCCGAGTCGAAGGACCCCCTGTCATCCTGAGCGAGGACCGCCGCGGGCCGAGTCGAAGGACCCCCCGACTTCTCCGGAGAGTGCTGAGCGTCTTCAGTCTCACGCTTCGGGAGATCCCTCGACTACAGCGTCGCTCCGCTCCACTTCCGCTCGGGATGACAGGGAAAGGGAGAGCTTCGCCTGCTCGGGAGGACAGCGGAGGGGCCTCGCTTCCAAATAACTTGAATGGCCATCCGAACCTCATGTGGTTTGTTTTTAATGAAATAGGCGACTATGAATCATTTCGCGAAGGAGTCGCATGCTCACAAGTTATTTCCTCGTGTTGTCGGCCCGAAGGGCCCTGGAAAGCTCGGGATGACAACCTGGCACGATCGTCTACCATCCCCCTATGAAAATGAAATCGATTTTTCAGCGCGAGGACGGCGCACGCGCCAAGCCTCAAGCCTCTTTGTGTACAATTCCCCACCTTGAACGAACTGAAGTCTCTTTTTCTCGTGTCAGTTATCGTGCTGATGGCCATCCCCTCGGTGGCGCAGCAGAGTGATCTCTTCGAAGACGAGACCGAGTTGCTCGAGACCCTCGACGATGAGAAGAAGAACGAGCTGGTCGTCGCGCCGATCCCGATCGTCAATCCGACCTTCGGCATCGGTCTCGCCGTTGGCGGGATGTACCTCTACCGGCTCGATGAGGAATCGCAGCCTTCGTTCACCGCGGCCGGCGCCGCCTACACCGACTCTGAAAGCTATGCTTTCGGCATCGGACAGGCCGCTTACTTCAAGGACGACGCGTGGAAGATCAAGGGCGGCGCCGGTGTCTTCGATGTCAACGTTCGTTTCTACGGCATCGGCAGACTTCTGGGAGACAAGGGCATTTCGATCCCCCTCAACCAGGAGGGCTGGGCCGCCGGGGTCCGGGCACTGCGCCGAATCAAGGGCGATTGGTACGTGGGTCTCCAGTACTGGTTCCTGAGGATCACCTCCCGGTTCGATACCTCGAGCCTCGACTTCGACCTGCCGCCGAAAATCCAGCTCAACAGCCAGGTCGCCGGCCTCGGAGCCATGATCGAGTACGACAGCCGCGACAACCGGTTCAACACCACCAGTGGCCGCTTGCTCAACGCGACCTGGAGCAATTCTGAAGAGTCATTCGGTAGTGATTTTGATTTCTCGGCCGGAAAGGCCGACTACAATTTCTATCACCAACTCAAGGAGGGGAAGGTCATCGCCGGCCGCGCCACCCTGTGCATGACTCCCGGCAACGCCCCATTCTACGCGCTCTGCAAGTTCGGCCAAGGGGTTGATCTTCGGGGTTATTTCGGCGGCCGCTTCCGCGACGAACGGATGGCAACCCTGCAGGCTGAATACCGCTGGAAGTTTTCAAAGAGATGGGGAGTCGTAGGCTTCGCGGGATTCGGCGAGGTCGCTCCATCGTGGGGCGACTTCACCCTCGACGACATTCTGCCGAGCGCTGGCGTCGGTTTACGTTTCAAGCTTTCGAAAACCACCGGTCTCAACCTCAGCGTCGACTACGCCGTCGGAAAGGACTCGGACGCGTGGTACTTCTATGTTGGGGAGTCGTTTTGAAGGCATTTCGGCTATACGGCTGTTCGGCTATTCGGCCCCTCGGTATCGACAGTGAATCTTCAACGCGCCGTTTTGCCGCATAGCCGTTTAGCCGTAGTGCCTTCTCGTGTAAACTCCCGCATCATGAAAAACACGAGATTCGTCTTTCTGCTCGTTTTTGCGTTTGCCTTCATTGGCATCGCGAATCCAGTTCCTGTATCGGGTCAGACCACTGATCGCGATGTCCTTCGCGACCGCATCGACATGCTGGTGTCAACTCAAGAAGCTACCGTCGAGGGTGTGCCGATAGCCGCGACCGCTCTCATTGCCGAGCTCTATGCACGGCGTAACTACCAACCCGCCTGGTCTGATCCGGGGATGGTGAAGCAGCTCTTCGACCAGGTCCTACGCTCGGTGGAGCACGGACTGAACCCCGATGACTTCCATGCTCGGCTGCTTGGGATGCGCCTCAAACCAGGCACGATGGCAAATGATCCAACCTTCAAGGCGGACACCGAGATCCTGTGCACCGACGCCCTCGCTCGCCTGGCGATCGCCCTGAATTTCGGCAAGCTCAACCCCGCGGACCTCGATCCGGCGTGGAACTTCAGCCGTCAGATCGTGCGACAGGATCCTCTGGCGTATCTCAACCAGGTCCTTGATTCCAAGACGGTAGCGAGCGCACTGGCCGCCCTCGGGCCGCAGAATCACTACTACCGGTGGTTTCAGGAAGGGCTCCGAGAGTACAGGTCGATCAAGGCGGCTGGCGGTTGGCAGAGTGTATCGGCTGGATCACTTCTCGAGGTCGGCTCGAGTGGGCCGAGGGTTGCGGACCTCCGGCGACGACTCAAAGTCACCGGCGACATCAGAGGATCTGAACCCGCCAACCCGGAGGATTTCGACAGTGGACTCCAGGCTGCCGTCAAGCACTTCCAGATGCGCCACGGCATCGAGGCGGATGGCAAGGTCGGACCGAGCAGCATCGAGGAACTCAACGTCCCGGTCGAGGCACGGATCAACCAGCTCCGCGCCAGTCTCGAGCGGATGCGCTGGGTCTTCCGCGATCTTCCAAAAACTTACCTGGTGGTCGATATTGCCGGTTTCCGCGCCTACCTCACGGTAGACGGTGAGCAGATCTGGGAGACCCGCGTCCAGGTCGGCAAGCCCTACCATGCCACCCCGATCTTCAAGGACACCATCCGCTACCTCGATTTCAACCCAACGTGGACCATCCCGCCAGGGATCCTGCGCAAGGAGACCCTTCCCGCAATTCGCAGAGACCCGAGCTATCTCAGCCGCAACAACATGAGTGTCGTGACGACCTCTGGCAAAATCGTCGATCCATCAACGATTGACTGGGCTGCAACGACCAAAGGTTTTCCATACATGATTCGCCAGGAGCCCGGCCCGCACAACGCACTCGGCCGAGTCAAGTTCATGTTTCCCAACAAGTACATGGTCTACCTCCACGACACTCCGAGCAAAGGGCTCTTCGCTCGTACCGAGCGCGCCTTCAGCCATGGGTGCATCCGCACCCAAAACCCCTTCGACCTCGCGGAGCTCCTGCTCAAAGATCAGGGCTGGGACCGTGCACGAATTGACCAGGTCGTCGCTTCGAAGAAGAACACCAGGGTCAACCTCGAGAACCCCATCACGGTAATGCTCCTCTATTGGACAGCCGAGGCCGACGAGGATGGAACCGTCTTCTTCCGCAGGGATGTCTACAACCGCGACGCACCGATCATCAAGGGTCTCGATGCGCCGTTCCGCGTCAGCCTTCCGAAGGGCGCACGGGAGGCCATCGGGTACCGGTAATCGGGCTTACGATTCCTCGGTCATCTCCTGGAATCGATCGCCCGCATAACGTGCAATCCCGATCCACACGAGGGCCAACAGAATGATGAAGAATGACAGCACCCGCACGGCTGTAAACTCTTCGACAACGGCCCCCAGCAGCAGAGCCAGGCCGACGGCCACCACTTTTGCCGAGCGGTAGAGAAACATGTCGATGAAGGCCTTGGCCTTGTATTTCTCATCTCGACACAGCGGCGTGTACAGGGACTCTCGGGCGCTCTGGTTGATCGAATAATTGAGGCCGTTGTCGACGGTGTTGAGCGAGCTGCCCACCCACAGGATGGGTAGAACCACATAGAGTCCAGATGCACCCAGGATCATCACCGGCATTACCAAAAGCGCCGCCTTGACACCGAACCGGCTCATGACATTGGCGGTCACAAAGAGCTGCACGAAGAGCGCGACCATGTTGGTGATGGCGTAGACGGTCGAAAAATGCTCGCCAGTCGCCCCTGGCACATAGTGCACCACGGTGGCGGTGAACTGGTAGTCGAGCAGTTGCGAGACGACCTCGTAGATCCCGACCAGACCGAATATGGCCAACAGATACCGAGATCGAAAGACGAGCCGGGCACCCTCGAGCGCGATGCCAGTCCGCGTCTGTTTCTCCTCACAGTTCGGAGCCTCGATATCGGTCGGCGCACCCCGGCGTTCGACCCAGCGGCCGGCCGCACCCGCAATCGCCGCGATGAGCACCATGATTCCGGCACAGATCAAGGCCCAGTCGGCGGGGTCGAAGTTCTCGATCTGGGTCCGAACAAAGAAGGAGCTGAAGGCGCCTCCCGTCACGCCGCCGAGAATGATGGGACCGTAAAGGCGACGAGCGTCGAGCGGCGAGACGCTGTCATTGAGAAAGGCGAAAAAGGTCGCGACCATCAACGAGTTATACAGGTCGCCAAATATATAGAAGCTCCACACCGTCGCCTCGCCGGCGTTCGGCAGCAGCGCGCGGTACATCAGTAGAACGACAAAGCAGAAGGCGGCAAAAACATAGGTCAGCTGTTGCCGGCGGAGGCTGCGGGCGAGCCACGTGAAAACGAGGACCGCAATGAACACCGCCGCCAGGTTGCCGATCTTGGCGATCAACTCGGCCTGGGGACCGGAGAGCTGCCAGCCGAAGAGGTCGAAGCTGTGGCCGCCGACATTGTAGTAATCGATGAACAGCGCCTTCTTGATCGGTTTGAGGATCCAGAATGTGGTGATGACCGCAAAGAAATAGAAAAACATCAGCGTGACGAATAGCCATTCACCTCTGTGCACCCGTGCGGAGAGTTTCTGTTCTGCCATTTATTTTTGTTCGCGACCTCTACTCTAACGCGCTTTTGATGATTCAGATTTCAATTCATCTCAAAACCGAGACTGGGCCTGCGCGAAAGTGAAACGAACTCTCACTCTTCGTCGAGAAACTCGGACTCCTCGAGCCACTCGTCGTGGGGATAATAAATCCACAGTACCGAACCGTCCTTGATGGCATCTATGAGGATCTTCGAGATCCCGGGCCGAACCGCCGGGCATCCCCAGCTGCGGCCCACCAGCCGATCCTTCGCCCGACCCTCCGAAACGTACTGAGCGCCGTGGAGGACAATCAGGCGTTCTCGGGCTTTGTCATTCACACCCTCCTCGAGTCCGTCGAGCTTGAGTGAGTAACCGTGGCGGCCGATGTACGTCTCAGCGGTGATGAACAGACCAAGGCTCGATTTGAGCGTGCCCTTCTCGTTTGAGAAACTCAGAGCCTCCTCCATCGTGCCGCCCGAACCGCGGGGACTGCCCATCCCGTGCGCCACCCACTCCTGGTAGAGCACCCGGGGAACCTTCATGTCGATCACCCACAGCCGCTGCTGGTACGACGGGATCTCGTAGTCGATGATCGTCAGCACCGGAAGCCGAATGTGTCCGTCTTCCTCCGCCTGTTCGTAGGCTTCGAGGGCGAGTTCCAACACCTCCGGCCGTAGATTGTTCGTCTGATCGAGGATGGCCTGCGGCTCAACCGCAGCTGCCGAAAGGACGCTCATCATCCCCATCACGAACGTCATAAAAATCTTCACATTCGTATTGTAGGCAGGTCCTTCAGGGCGTTCCAGTGGCACGTCATTTTTGTAGGCGGGTCCATGCATGGCACTTCCGGACCGCTCCTTGGTCTTGTAGGCGGGTCCTTCAGGGCCCGCCCGAGCGCATCGAAGCCAGTTTCCTCAATATCGGACCGTTCACTCCTCTTCCCGAAGCACATCTCGCCACATGATGTCTTCGGGAGACGCGTGACCGAAAAAATCTGGCCCCACTTCTCCCATCAAGGGCGCACCCAACCACGGGAAATCCCACCAATCATCGACCAAACCCGCACGCACTGGATTCAGCAGGATGTACCGCAACACCTTGTACAACCCCTCTCCCCTTCGAACAATATGATCCCAGTAACCCGGCATCCAAGCGTCAAGCTCGGGCTGTTTCTGACGGACCTGCCGCGAGATGCGCCCCTTGAACGCATTCGTGATCTTCCCGAGAGTTGATCCCGCGTTGCACAGCAGCAAATGAATGTGGTCCGGCATGATGCAGAAGCCGAGGACCGGGTGGTCGTTGTGGAGCTTCAAAATCTCGTCGCGGGCAATTGTTGCGAATTCAGGATTCCCCAGCCAACGTCCGCGGTTCGCTGTGCAGACAGTCAGCGACACAACGTGATGTTGCCCGTCGAAGACTTCGTCGTTCAAGTGGTGTTTTTTCCGGCGCTGCACGGTTGCATCGTACATCCATGAGCACGTTCGCAGTATTCATCGACCCGTTGGCAGGCCCTGAAGGACCTGCCTACAAGAGCAATACGTGTCCGTTGATTTGTAGGCGCGTCCTTCAGGGCGCGCCCGAGCGCACCCCCAGTAGCGACGGCATTCGGTGATTCATCGACCCGTTGGCGGACCCTCGAACCCGCCGGCGGCAGCGATATGTAGACGAGGTCGGGGATCGCCGGCCATCGGCCACTCGCTGGTGACGGTGCGTCACGACGCCCGAAGGGCGTCAGTAAGGATCCGCCTAAAGAGATATTCGGGCTGGTCGTTTTATCACAGAACCTCGAATGGGGTCCCAAGCACCACGAGAATAACCTTCTCCGTGTTGATCTCCGTGATCTCTGTGCCTCTGTGGTTCATCACTTTTCACAACGCGTCGTTTCGTCCTGTTTGGCCAGCATCCGCCAGGCGGCAACGCCCCAGCCTGCGATGAGCATCAGGCCCCCAAACGGAGTGATCGCGCCAAACCAGCGCGCACCGGTCAGCACCAGGAGGTAGAGGCTCCCGGAAAAGATCAAGGTTCCCGCGAGGAGCAGCCACGCAGCTGGAATCAAACGCCGTTCTGGCCAGCGGCTAATCGCCCATGCCAGGGCCAGCAGACCCAACCCGTGGTACATCTGATAGCGGACACCTGTTTCAAAGGTCGCCAGCATCTCGGAGCTCAGGCTCGCCTTCAGCGCATGCGCGCCGAAGGCCCCGAAAACCACACCCAACCCGACCAAAATCGACCCAACGGCAAATATTCGTCGATCCATCTCTCCTCCAATAGCCTGCCAGTGTATCGGTGCACCAGCCACCGACTCTCTTTGACCGGGAATTCAATTGGGTCATTGGAGATTAATCAATTCGAGCATTGAGATTCACATTACCAACCTAACAAACTAGGAGGTCCGATAATGCGCACGAAAACCGTCCTGATCCTCGCCCTGGTCATGACCATGGCTGGAATCGCGTCAGCCCAGGATCAACCCAACATCCTTGTCGTATGGGGTGATGACATCGGCCAGTCCAACATCAGCGCCTACACCCGCGGCATGATGGGCTACGAAACGCCGAATATAGACCGCATTGCCAACGAAGGCATGATCTTCACCGACTACTACGGCGAGCAGAGTTGTACCGCCGGCCGTTCGTCCTTCATCACCGGCCAGAGCGTCTTCCGCACCGGCCTGTCGAAGGTCGGTCTGCCCGGCGCCGACCTCGGCCTGCGCATCGAGGACCCGACAATCGCCGGCATGCTCAAGGCCCGCGGCTACGCCACCGGCCAGTTTGGCAAGAACCACCTCGGCGACAAGGACGAGTTTCTCCCCACCAACCACGGCTTTGACGAGTTTCTCGGAAACCTCTACCACCTCAATGCCGAGGAGGAGCCCGAAAATGAAGACTACCCGGCCGACATGAAGCTTGCCGACGGTTCGACCTTCATCCAGAAGTTCGGACCCCGCGGCGTGATCCACAGCTACGCAGACGGCCGCATCGAAGACACGGGACCGCTCACCAAGAAGCGAATGGAAACCATCGATGACGAAACCGTCACAGCGGCGATCGACTTCATCGAGCGCCAGAACGCCGCCGGAAAACCGTGGTTCGTGTGGTGGAGCGGTACCCGCATGCACTTCCGCACCCACGTCAAGGAAGAACTGCGAGGCATCTCCGGCCAGGACGAGTACTCCGACGGCATGGTCGAGCACGACATGCACATCGGCGAGTTCCTGAAGGTGCTCGACAAGCTCGGCATCGCCGACAACACCATCGTCTTCTACTCCACCGACAACGGTCCCCACTACAACACCTGGCCCGATGCCGCCTCGACCCCCTTCCGCGGTGAGAAAAACACCAACTGGGAAGGCGGCTGGCGAGTCCCCGCCATGGTTCGCTGGCCCGGCAAGATCAAGGCCGGCTCCTACACCAACGAGATCGTCCACCACATGGACTGGCTGCCCACATTCGTCGCAGCGGCAGGTGATGACAACATCAAGGCCAAGCTCCAAAAGGGCGGGGTCCAGGCCATCGGCCGCAGCTACAAGGTCCACCTCGACGGCTACAACATCCTGCCGCTGTTGACCGGTGAATCGAAGAAGAGCCCGCGCCACGAGATCTTTTACTTCTCCGACGACGGCGATCTGACCGCGTTGCGCTACGACGACTGGAAGCTGATCTTCATGGAGCAGCGAGCTGAGGCCACGCTCCAGGCATGGATCGAGCCATTCGTGCCACTGCGGTTGCCGTACATCTTCAACCTTCGCCGCGATCCCTACGAGCGCGCGCAGATCACCTCCAACACCTACTTCGACTGGTTGATCGACCGGGCCTACCTACTGGTTCCGGCCCAGACCTACGTAGGTAGATTCCTGTCTACCTTCAAGGAGTTCCCTCCCCGCCAGAAGGCGGCCAGCTTTAGCCTCGACCAGGTGATGGAGAAGCTCACGCCGACCTCTCACTGACACAGCGAATGATATGCTCTGGCGGGCCTTCGGGCCCGCCATCTTCCTGCATTGGAGCCGAACATGAGAATCGCAAACACCGCAGCAACCATTGTGGCGTTAACCTTACTTCTGGCCTGCAACCCCTCGGGGAACGAGAGCCAGCCCGTCGCGTCGACGGACCCGCTGCCTTCCTGGAATGACGGCGGACCCAAACAGTCGATTCTCGACTTTGTCGCCAGGGTCACCGACCCGTCAAGCGGCGATTTTGTTTCCGAACCGGAGCGTATCGCCACCTTCGACAACGACGGCACCCTGTGGGCCGAGCAGCCGCTCTACTTCCAACTGTTCTTTGCTATCGATCGGGTCAAGGCGCTGGCTCCGGAACATCCCGAATGGGCAAATCAGCAGCCATTCAAGGCAGTCCTCGAAAACGATCTCGAGGCCCTGGCTGCCGGCGGCAAACGCGGTCTGCTGGAGCTTGTCATGGCCACTCACGCAGGGATGACGACCGAGGAGTTCGAGCAGATCGCGACAGCCTGGCTCGACACGACAGAGCACCCGACAAGCGGCCGGCCGTTTACCGAGATGGTCTATCAGCCCATGCTCGAGGTCCTCGATTACCTGCGCGTCAACGGCTTCAAGACCTACATCGTTTCTGCCGGCGGCATCGAGTTCATGCGGCCGTGGACCGAGGAGGTCTATGGCATCCCACCCGAACAGGTGGTGGGTTCGAGCATCAAAACCTCCTTCGAGGTGCGTGACAGCGGCCCCGTGCTGATGCGGCTGCCCGAGATCGACTTCATCGACGACAAGGCAGCCAAGCCCGTGGCCATCAACTCGCACATCGGCCGCCGGCCGATCGCCGCCTTTGGCAACTCCGACGGCGATTTCCAGATGCTCGAGTGGACCACCACCGGGCCCGGCGCCCGCCTGGGTGTTCTGGTCCACCACACCGACGCCGAGCGCGAGTGGGCCTACGATCGCGATTCCCACATCGGCCGACTGGACAGGGGCCTGGATGAGGCCGCAGACCACGGCTGGACCGTCGTCAGCATGCGCGACGACTGGAACACCATATTCCCGTCAGCGGACTAGTGGTCCGGATCTCTGGGCTGGTTGGGGCATCCGTTGGCGGGCCTGATGGACGTCATGGCCATCACCGACTTCCAAACCAAGGACCTGGGGCTCGTGGTCCAGGAGCTTCAAGACTTCACCAACACGGACAACCAATTCGTCCATTACCGTCAGGTCCCGGGTTTCGAGATCGAGGTCTCGAGCACGCTGCCCATCAACCTCGACGGCGAACCCTACCGTTGGGACCACATCAAATTCGCAATCCTCCCGAACTGCTCGCCGGTGGTGTTGCCGGAGGGCTGTCCGCTCATCAAAGGGGCCTGAGAACGTCGAGCCCGGAGATATCTAGAGCTTCAGCTCGCCTTGAGAACCGGTGGCGGCAACTTGGAGATTTTTGCGGTCGCTCGGAACAGATCGACGGCCTTTTGTGCGTTCAGCCAGAATTCCGGCGAAGTCTGGAAGGTGGCACCGAGCTTGAGCGCCATCTCCGCAGAAACAGAAGTGCGGTCGTTGACGAGCCGGTTGATCACCTTGACATCACATCCGATGTGATCCGCAAGCTCTTTCTGCGTCATGGCGAGCGGCACGAGAAACTCCTCGCGGAGGATTTCGCCCGGACCAGTTGGTTTTCTTGTCTTTCTCATATTTACCATTCCTCAGTGATAGTCCCGGATGTCGACATCGGCCGGACCATTGTCTGTCCAACGGAAGACAACTCTCCGCTGCTCGTTGATCCGAATGCTGTGAAAACCGGCCAAGTCTCCCCTCAAGGCCTCCAGCCTGTTTCCTGGTGGTGACCTGAGGTCTCTCAGTTCGTGTGCATAGTCGAGCATGTCAAGCTTCCTTGCGGCAATCCTCGCCACCCCACCCCAACCAACCCGTTTCGGCACTGTAGCGTCAACAAAGAACCTCTGGACCTTGCGGTTGCTGAGGCTCTGGATCGCCATTCAGATATTATATACCTTTATTAGGTATACCTTGTCAAGGTAACTTCGAGACCACTCAAGCGCGGCACGCGTCGACATGGCGTTACGGCTTCTCTCCATTACGATTCCCGCTGCACGTCTCGTGTCATCCTGAGC
>Ga0316198_10002357_pt1 | contig 11378 bp, 10 predicted proteins | sample OudBieAanoxic_MG_FD_204935 | JGI IMG/M metagenome (GOLD analysis project Ga0316198, IMG submission 204935) | Coastal sediment microbial communities from Oude Bieten Haven, Netherlands - site A anoxic | ecosystem: Environmental > Aquatic > Marine > Coastal > Sediment | place: Netherlands... | reverse complement strand
CTTCCAATACAGCCAAATCAATAGCAAAACATGTCTGCCTTAAACACAGTGGGCGTGTTGGTCGCTCAGCTGCTGCCAAAAAACTTGATGATTCAGCCGTTCGTTTAGCGGTTATTGCACACGTCCGCCATGCTGAAACCAACTACGATGAACTCCTTATGGAAGGTTGGGAACGTTTTGATACGCGCGGTATGGTCAAAGATCGATTGAACTTAGTTTGGGTATGACAATAAAACAACCGTAGTGACATTTTTTCATCGTTCCAACCCCAAACGGATTTAGATCACTGGTTTCGTTGTAATTGACGAACCGAGGACGTTTGCCGGGAGTGAGCCCTCTTAGAACACCACCATCAACGCTTTCGCGCGCCCGTCCTACCAATGGTGCCGACCGGGTCCTGTTCACCATTAGCCTGATCCCAGCGGACTTCACTTCCATGTTGGCATGCGAATCCCAACAAGGAGAATGACCGGTAAAACAATTGGTGATAGCCAGTATGTACCCCACGATGTGCCTGGCTTGGGGTTAATGCTATGGTCCTGCCGCTATCATCTTTATGAAGGGCATTGTTTTTCCGTCTATCAGGTAGTTTCCAACTCGATTTTTTTTCTGCCTTAGATAACAATTTCGTAACAAAGTGGCTATCTGTATAAATTCCCGTTTCCTTTTAACTTGGAGGCATGGCAAGATACCACATGGATCTATGAGTGCAATTATTATGGGATAGACATGGTATACTTGCTCTGCCATTATAATTCTTTCGGCTGATCCGAGGAGCATTTATCCCAACATTTGACAAGTGTGCGATTCGGAAGCTACTCTCAAATTAGGATAACTCGTTTATTGACGCCACAAAAAAATTTACACTGGATATGGACACACTCATCAAACAAAGGAGATTATGATGAAAACAGTTAACAAAATCATGGTTGCCATCGATTTCTCTGACTATTCCCTTCCCGCAGCAAAATTCGCTTCGGATTTGGCTAAAGATGTTTCAGCAAGCCTTTTGTTGACAAATGTTCTAAACCAAAGAGACATCGACATGATGAATAAAGTGGCTCTACGAGTTCCTGAATTTTCTGTAAAAAAATATGTAGATCAATACCTTGTTGATCGAAAAGAACGTCTTGAAGAACTTGTGAATAAAATCAATATCGGAAATCTCGAAATCGAGGTCATTGTCTGCACTGGCGTCCCGTATAAAGCATTGTTAAAGGAGATAGAAGATAAAAAGCCGGATCTTTTGATTATGGGAACTAAGGGAAGGTCAAATCTCGTGGATATGATCGTCGGATCGTGCGCACAAAAGATGTTTCGCCGCTGCCCAATTCCCCTTCTGAGTATAAGAGAACAACAATCTGAAAAATAGCCTTTGACAATTTCAAAAATATTGTCGTACCGGTACCCCGTTTTCACAATGGCAGTGTGGGCAGATACGACCGTTTTCTCACAGATAGGCCAATATCGTAGGCTTCGTCAAGATGGTATACGCCATGCTGGATCAGGGAGTTGTGTAACAGTTTCAATGAAAAATTCAATTGCGGGATATGCCACTGGCACCTCCAATATCCCGGTGAGAACTGGTACAGAATTAATGTCCACTATAGATGTGGTTCATGGCCGGTTCTCTTTTTTGTTTATCATAACAAAGCTGCCAGCTGATTCGATTGCAGATTCTGGGTCTTCTTCGATACTTATGGGGCCTGGCATATAATCCCAAGTTAAAGAGTGGTTTGTTTTTGTGGGATAGTCAGAACGTACTTGCCTTGACCACATCAAACCCATTACATTATACGGTAAATTGAAATAATAATTCTACCAGAATCAGGTGAAAGGAGTTGACAGATGAATAGTTGCAAAATTGCTTTTCTGTTTGCGACAGTCTTTTTTACTACCTTTACCCTGGTAACGGTTCCGGTTCCGTATGTTGCCGCGGAACAGTCAGGAACCTTTTCAGGAGCCTGGGTTGCCAGCGGCAAGCTCCAGCCGTTCGACTTCACGAAGGGACGTGATGTCGAAACTTTCAAGCTTACCGGCCACATCAACCTTGAAGTTGCTGTTGGTAAGTTCGAGGATTTTTGGGCGGAATGTGTGGGTTTAAATGATTCTATCACAGGCAGTTCTGTGCGGTGCGTCTGGCGGAGCCTGGAAGACGATAAGGCCTACAGCGTTCTCAAGGGGGAGCCACTTGAAGAAGGGCAAAAGGTTAGCGGAGAATTTGTGGGCGGTACCGGCGGTCTCCAGGGCATCAAGGGAACGTTTAGCTTTACCTGGATTTCTACCTTTATTGACGAGAACCAGAATACATTCACGGGTCATACACAGGATCTTAAAGGATATTATAAAGTGCCCTAAATTTGCGCATAAAGAATCTAAACGAGACAATGGGAGCGCAACAAAGCTACCCATAGGCAATTTGAATCTCTTGGTTTTACCTATTTTAGTAAAGAAAGGAACACACCCATGTGGATCATTGAACTTCTCGTCGTGCTATTTTTCATCTGGCTGGGCGCTCGTCTGGGAAGCATTGGTATCGGGTTTGCGGGTGGTTTCGGTGTGCTGGTCCTGGCGCTTGTTTTCGGAATCAAGCCTGGCAGCATCCCGGTGGATGTCATTCTTATCATCATGTCGGTGATTGCCGCCATTGCCGCCATGCAGGTGGCTGGCGGCCTCGATTTCATGGTTCATTTGGCCGAAAAAGTACTGCGCAGCAATCCCAAGTACATTACCTTTTTAGCGCCGGTGGTGACCTATACCATGACAATCTTTGCTGGTACAGGGCTAACAGCATTTTCAACCCTGCCTGTCATTGCCGAGGTAGCCAAGGAGACCGGCGTCCGGCCTTCGCGGCCCTTGGCCATAGCAACGGTAGCGTCCCAAATTGCCATTACCGCATCCCCTATATCGGCCGCAGTGATTTTTTTCGCTAGCGAACTGGAAAAGGTGAACGTCAGTTACGTGCAGCTTCTGACAATTTGTATTCCCAGCACATTTCTGGCTGTCATGCTGGCCGCGGTGGTAACCAATTTTTTGGGAAAAGAGCTCAAAGACGATCCGGTCTATCAGGACCGACTGTCCAAAGGCCTCGTATCAACAATATCTAAAACCGAGCAACGGGAAATGGAATCTAGTGCCAAGCTATCTGTCGGGATATTCTTGCTGGGGCTGATTGCAGTGGTTTCCTATGCCACGGTCATCAGTGGCAATGTTGGGTTGATAAAAGATCCTGTATTACCCAGAGACCATGCCATCATGACAATCATGCTCACGGTGGCCACTTTTATATCCCTGTTTTGTAGGATTGACACCAACGATGTTCTTAATGCTGCGACATTCAAATCCGGGATGAGCGCCTGTGTCTGTGTATTGGGTGTGGCCTGGCTGGGCACCACCTTTGTTTCCGCTCACATCAAGGAAATCAGCGTTTTCGCCGGTTCTCTCTTGGAGTCCAAACCCTGGTTGCTTGCGGTGGTGCTTTTTTTCGCCGCCATGCTACTCTACTCTCAAGCAGCCACCACAAAGGCCCTCATGCCGGCTGCGCTGGCTTTGGGTATCAGCCCGGTGGCCGCGATTGCTTCTTTTGGTGCGGTTGGGTCTTTGTTCGTGCTGCCCACCTACCCGACCTTGCTGGCAGCGGTGGAGTTTGACGACACTGGATCGACGCGTATTGGCAAATATGTATTCGATCACCCCTTTCTTATACCGGGCATCACGGCAATCGCCCTTTCTGTGGTGATCGGATTTATGATCGCTCCAATTGTACTATAGCGAAAATCAATGGGGCCTGATCCATAATGGCAACCCATAAGGAGACGTAACCACCATGATTAAACTTGATGAGGTATTGCACAAAGCATCCAAGAAAATAGGCGTGGCCCCGGCCGATCTCAAGGATTTTTTCAAACGTGGCAAGCAGGTGACATATGCAGCGGAAGAGTGGCTTTTTCACGAGTCAACGCCACGTCAGTGGGCTGGTATGGTGATCGACGGCGAAGTCACTATTGTTCGGGGGCTACATGGCTCTACCAGGCACCTGGCAGTATTGACGTACGGGGCTCTGATTGCCGAAAGTGCTTTCTTGGAGGAAGAAGCCCACGGCACTGGTGCATTTACCCGCAACGGTACCACAGTCTGGCAAATTTCCCAATCGGCGATAGCAGCTTTTAGAGATGAGAAGCCGGATCTTTTCTACCGCATCGTTGCCCGGGTAGCCGCGGGCATCAGTGACCGGCTACGCATGGCAGCTGAACGTGTGACTGGCACCGAGCCCGCGCAACTCATCGGTGATGTGCGCACTGAACATGATTCACTGGGAGAAAGGGAGTTGCCGGACGAGGCCTACTATGGGGTGCAGACATTGCGGGCTATGGAAAATTTCGCTATATCAGGTGTTTTTGTCAAGAACTTTGAGCACATGATCGAGGCCTTTGCCTTTGTCAAGAAAGCTGCCGCCCAAGCCAACTGTGAGCTGGGGGTGTTGGATGAAACAAAAATGATGGCCATCAGTCAAGCTTGTGACGACCTACTGGCCGGCAAACTGCACGACCAGTTTCCCGTTGACATGTTTCAGGGCGGTGCCGGAACCTCTACCAACATGTGTGCCAACGAGGTGATCGCCAACCGCGGTCTGGAGATTATGGGCCACAAAAAAGGGGATTATGACTACCTGCACCCCAATGATCATGTAAACTGCTCCCAGTCCACCAACGACGCCTATCCTACCGCCATCAAGCTGGCGGTCTTGCTTTCGCTCAAAGACCTGTTGGGCGCTATGGTTGAATTGAAATCAGCCCTGGAAGCTAAGGCTGCCGAGTTCGCCGATGTATTAAAAATGGGGCGCACGGAAAACCAGGATGCCGTGCCCATGACACTGGGCCAGGAGTTTTCAGCCTATGCCGTGATGGTCGAGAGCGCCGCCGAGGCCCTGGCACACACGGAGGAAGAGCTCCAAAATATCAATATGGGGGCTACTGCAATTGGTACCGGAATTAACAGTCCCCCAGGCTATTCCGATCTCGTGACTCAAAAACTCTCTGTGGTTAGCGGCTTTGCCCTGCGCAGAGCCCGCAACTTGGTGGAAGCTACCCAGAACGCCGGTGCCTTTGCTCAGATGTCCGCCACCTTGAAACGGGCGGCCGTACAGATATCCAAAATCTGTAACGATCTGCGCTGGATGTCTTCCGGTCCGCGTTGTGGTCTGAACGAGATCAACCTGCCGCCCATGCAGCCGGGATCTTCAATTATGCCAGGCAAGGTCAACCCGGTAATCCCCGAAGTGGTCAATCAGATTTGCTACCAGGTGATAGGCTACGATGCTGTTGTCTCAATGGCGGCAGAAGCCAGTGAACTGGAATTGTGCATGGCGGAACCTATCATTGCCTATGATCTGCTGCACGGGTTGATGATTCTGAAAAACGCCTGCATTTCCCTGACCAGTCGCTGTATCGTAGGTATTACCGCGAACCGTGATGTGTGCCGCAGCTATGTAGAAAAATCAATAGGCCTGGTGACCGCATTGGTACCTGTTATCGGTTACGAAAAATCAGCAAGCATCGCCAAGGAAGCCTTGAAGACAGGTGGCAGCGTCTATGAACTGGTGCTGGAAAAGGGCTGGATGAAAAAAGATGAACTGGATGATATGCTGCGACCGGAAAACATGACCGACCCGCGTAAAATACCAAGATAGCCATCTTCACCATAACCGCAGTAATTTTGGCAGAACGTTCTTAACAGGACAAATTAACTCTGATGGGACTCTCTCAAAGAAGGATGACAATAAAAGCCAACTAGAAGCTGATCATATGAAAAAGCTTCCTCCCCTCAGCGGATATGCTAAGCTTCCAATTATAATTACAAGACACCATAATGGACAGATCATCGCAACAAATGCCCAGAAGATTCAGGTTCTCATTGCACCGGGTGCCGTTGCGTAAATGGCAATTCCAGGAGTGAGAATAGCGGACAGCGATCATCGGTGGTCGGATAGGCTAATCGCTCTTCATGTAATCCCAAAGGAGTTCTTTTATGGCAAAAAGCCCGATACGGAAACAAAGTAGGAAAGAACTTAACTATGAGCGTAAGGCAATCGAGATGGCCCGCACACACTGGGAAACGGAAAAATGGAAGGCCATAAAGGAGCGCAAAACCTTTCGCGGCCTGCAGATAATACCCTCTTCAAGCTTCTATGACGAATCCCACGGACACCGCCCTGGAGAAAACAACTGGAAGGGCTATGGGTTCGATCTGCACCCCCAGGTCTTCCTGGTATCGGCCGGGCTGGTTGCACTTTTCATCTCATTGACCGTCATTTACCAGGAACAGTCCGGGGCGTTTTTTCAAAGCCTGCTCAACGGCATCGGCAATACATTCGGCTGGTTTTACATCCTCGCAGCCAATTTTTTCGTAATCGTCATGGCGCTTCTGGCCGTGAGCAATTACGGTAAAATCCGTATCGGCGGGCCGGACGCATTGCCTGAATTCAGCACGGCTAGCTGGTATTCCATGCTCATCAGCGCGGGCATGGGTATCGGGCTGATGTTCTGGAGTGTGGCTGAGCCGGTGTTCCATTATGCGACGCCGTCCCCCATGTTCGACGTGCCGGCCTCCACTCCGCAGTCCGCCCAAGTGGCCATGGGGCTGACCTACTACCACTGGGGGATTCACCCGTGGGGCATCTATGCCTTGGTCGGCCTGTCCCTGGCTTTTTTCGCGTACAACCGGGGGCTTCCGCTTACCATCCGGTCAATATTCCATCCGCTGCTGGGCGACAGGATTTACGGGTTCTGGGGTAATCTGATCGATATACTTTCCGTAATAGCAACCCTTTTCGGTTTAGCCACTTCGTTGGGTCTCGGGGTGAAGCAGGTGTCCTCTGGGCTTAACTACCTGTTCGGGCTACCTACCACAACAACGTTCGCCATAACGCTTATCGCCGTCATAACGTTTCTTGCGGTCTTATCCATCGCCACAGGCCTCGACAAGGGGGTAAAGTTGTTGAGCATGGCCAATATGTGCACCGCAGCTGCCTTCATGCTTTTTTTACTGGTAATGGGACCGACAGTTTACATCCTCAAGGCGTTTACGCAGAATATCGGTTTTTACTTCCAGAACCTGCCGCAGCTCAGTTTTTGGGTGGAGACCTATTACGGAGCGGAAGGGAGCAACTGGCAGAATCCCTGGACCATTTTCTACTGGGGCTGGTGGATATCCTGGTCGCCCTTTGTTGGGATGTTCATCGCGCGTATCTCCAAGGGGCGCACCGTGCGCGAATTCATTCTGGGAGTGATGCTGTTCCCCACCCTGCTCTCTTTTTTGTGGATGTCAGTATTCGGCGGGTCCGCACTGTGGCTCCAGGTAAGTGGGGTTGCCGACATCGCCGGGGCCGTGAACGCCGATGTATCCACCGCGCTTTTCAAACTGCTCGAAAGCTTTCCGCTTACGCAGATCACATCCTTTATCGGCATCATGCTGGTCACTATCTTCTTTGTCACTTCCTCCGACTCTGGTTCGCTGGTGGTGGATCACCTCACCTCCGGCGGTCAGCTCGACTCCCCGGTGCCCCAACGCATCTTCTGGGGTGTCATGGAAGGCGTCTGCGCAGCGGCCCTGCTGATGGGAGGGGGATTGGCGGCGCTGCAAAGCGCCTCCATCGCCACTGGACTTCCGTTTACTATCGTATTGCTCATTATGTGCTACAGTCTTTATCGTGGTTTGCAGGAAGAGCATTACCACGCCACCATCATCGGTAAAATGCAGCCGGAGGTCCATCGTATCGAAGTGCCGATGGGGGCAGCGGATTCATCTGCGAAATCCTGATCACATGACATGCGCGAGTTTGACCGATCGAAAAGAACAAAATGGATTCGAGCTGCTGAAGTAGTAATTCGATATGAGACAAAATGCTTCCTTGACATGCTGGGGGGGATTTGACCGGTCGAATGCTGTTTGTATATTTTCACTTTTTGCCGTGCTTCCAGAAAGCACTATTCGGTGCACATGTCCCACCTCAGGCCATTGCCACTGCAACTGGGAAGTTCGTTCATAGTTCTCACAGTTATGTACCTTAGAATAAACAAAACCATATTTACCGAAAACACGACGGCCAAATTCTGGTACGACATTCAATTATTCGAGCTGTCTTTTCTACCCTAAAGATCATCCCAACCAGCATCGGATGTGATGGACATTGCCGAAAATGGGGCTACGGTATGCGATAACTAAGATAAAATAATTATCCTATTCATGAGTTTCAATATTTCTGAAACAGATCAAACATTCCGAGAGAATGCAAATTTTGAGCTGCACCCCTTACGTTTGGTGGCAGATTCTATTTCAAGTAGTTCATGAGATAGACGCGACATAGGTCAAGGATCTTGCACCTTGGCATTGCTGCTATTAAAGACCGCTCTGGTAAATAATTGTCCGACCACAACATATAGGGGCTTGATGATTTGTGGATTAGTTGACTTTCATTTTGTTATCACATGGGAAAATTGGAAACAGATTTTTTGGATTCCTTCAAGTGCGCCACGAGCGCACTTTTAACATAAAGTGTGCGTAACTGCACAGAAGGTGAGGGTGGGTCCCTCGGAGTCGGCTTGCAGGAGCAGGCTTCAAACCACCTTATCTGCGCTGGTAAAGAGCCAGGGTGGTAAGCGTTAAGGAAAAGGCATGGCAACGACCGTGTCAGGTATGGATCAAGGAGATGAGCGCAAGCGAACCATTGATGAGGTGTCGTAATATCACGGATGGCGTCAAAACTGCGGGTGCTTGGAGACTTGCAGGATAAGTCCAGAGGGAGCCTGTGTATTGTCTGGGCGGCGTCCGGCATAGAGATGGCATGACCTTGATCCAGACTTTTGTGCGGAACGTGGGAATCATCGAGCTCAGTCCTTATTTCAACGCCGGCTCCAGTCGGCCTGCCAAAGACCTCTATACGGTTATGGGTGTTCTTTTTCTTCAGCAAACCCATGACCTGACTCACGAAGAGGCCGTTGATCAACTCTGCTTCAACATTCAATGGCACTATGCGTTAAACATCACTGAAGAATCGGAATCGGCTAAATACATGTGCCCCAAAATCTTATGGAACATGCGCACCATCGTTGCTGAAAATGGCCTGGAAAAAGTCTTGACTAACCCCGGCACACACAAGTTGGCCGAAGTGTTCAACGCCGATACTGACAAACAGCGTATCGACTCGGTCCATATAGGTGTGGCAACGAAAAACCCACACCATTAACGCAGCAATAAACTAAGAATGGGAGAAAGCATGCCATGCCAAGTGTTATATCCCATCTGCAGAACCTCCGTGAGGCCCTGACCCAGCGCAGGTTGATGCCAACAACGCCCTTTGTCACAACCTTTTTGCAATACCTTATATATCATTCTGGTGATGAGTGTGATAACGGCCGCAGTAACGGAGTTCGCTGCCAAATAAATCAACGTGCACAGATTTTTGAGTATTGTCAGTTTGACGGACCTCGGTCTGATCATTTTACGACCTTTTTTGATTTGCATTCTGCGAAATCATTCATAAAATCATGGTTTGATAATTCTTCCCGTAAAGAGGCGAATAAAGATGCTCCAAACGATCTCGCAGGAACGCCGGGTCCCGTCCGGCAGTGGGTTATCCCGGACTAACCGACCAAAAAGAAAGGCTGGATGGATAGGTATCGCCGCAGGCATCTCTATCGTGCTGGCCTCAGGATGCATCCGAATTCCCGAGGAAAGCTGGACGGTCAGTCGCCGCAGCTCGTTTGAGACCCGCAGGCTAACCGCTGAATGCACGGCCGCCTGCCTTGCCCCGTCCGTACCGGCCCTGACGGCCCCGACACCGACGTTGAATGCCGACGGTTTCAGCTTGCTGAGCTGGAACATCTTCAAAGGTAATAAAGAGGGCTGGGCTGAGGATTTCAAAAAACTCAGCCGGAATGCGGACATCCTCAGCCTGCAGGAAGCCTATCTGACCAACAGCTTGAAAAAAATGCTGGAACAAGAACAATACCAATGGGATATGACAGCGACACTCGAATACCGACAAATCGAGGCGGGTGTGTTGACGGCCGCCAGGATAGCCCCGAATTTCACGTGCGCATTTCGGGAAACCGAACCGATTACCCGCATTCCCAAAAGTGTCCTGATTTCCCGATACCCCCTGTCGGGGACAACGTTGGAACTTCTGGTAGCAAACATCCATGCCATTAATTTTACGATGGGCACGTCCGTATTTCAAAAACAGATCGATCGCTTAGAAGGGCTTCTTGCCAAGTGCCGGGGCCCCTTGATCGTATCGGGAGATTTCAACACATGGACCTCCGGCCGCATGTCCCGTGTGAATGCCATGGTTCAACGCCTTGGCCTTACCGCCGTCAGGTTCGACGAAAACCACCGATCCAGATTTTTCGGCCACGATGTCGATCACGTTTACTATCGCGGACTGGAGGCTAAAAATGCTGCGACACCCATTGTTTCCACCTCTGACCATAACCCGCTCACGGTTGTTTTCAAACTGGCGGATGAACCGGTTCCTGAATTTTAACGGATTTGTTGCGTCATCCCTCGCCGTTATCCTGGCATTGTGTATCACCTTTCATCCCTGCCTGTCCCATGCCGGCATGGAGTCGGAGATCGATCACCTGCTCGAGTACATTGAAACATCCGGTTGCACATTCAATCGCAACGGAACCATCCATGACGGTCAGGACGCCGGTGAGCATATCCGGAAAAAATATGCGCATACGAAGCGTTACATAAAAACCACCGCGGATTTCATCCAGTATGCTGCCACCAAAAGCAGCATGAGCGGTAAACCGTATCAGGTGACCTGCGAAGGTATTGAAACCCCGACAGCAAAATGGTTGTCGGATGAGCTTGCCCGATTTAGGAAGACGTCACAATGAACGGCATACCAGCCGCATACCCAGGCATGTTTTTGTTGAAAAACGAAATATAATCCAGCCAAATGTGGATGATGTCTTGAAGCATATCGAAGCGGGTTTCATGGGTGGACCCAATTGTCGGAGCTGTCCTCGGCGCGACCATCTTTCATTTTATCGGTAGTGGTATGGATTAAATTACGGGGAAACTGATCGTCAACTGATAGATCAGGAAGCCTTTTCGTCCCCACTGAATCAAATTTTTATACAAAATAGCCTTAACGTACCTGTAATTTCAGTTAATTGCATGTAACTGTCTATTAAACGCCCAGCTATAAAAAAGGCTGACCACAATACCTGGTGGTTGGTCAATCCGGCAAATATGTTGGGTTTGAAATTGATGTCACAGGTGAAAATTGACGGCAGATTTTTACTAATCCCTCCAACACATCACCAGCCATGCATACCAATTTTCAACGACCGTAGTTACAAGGCGCG
>Ga0316198_10002355_pt1 | contig 11383 bp, 11 predicted proteins | sample OudBieAanoxic_MG_FD_204935 | JGI IMG/M metagenome (GOLD analysis project Ga0316198, IMG submission 204935) | Coastal sediment microbial communities from Oude Bieten Haven, Netherlands - site A anoxic | ecosystem: Environmental > Aquatic > Marine > Coastal > Sediment | place: Netherlands... | reverse complement strand
TTTATAACTGAAGTAAACGTAAAAGTACCGTATTTAAAAGCCTGGCAGTCTCTTGTGGGTTGGTAACACGAGCTCAGGATAATAAAAAATAAAACAAAGAGGAAGGGCCATTTCATATATTGCAAAATAACAAAATAGAACGGATATCTAAGGCGCGTTTTATGTGAATTTACAAAGTACAGCTGCTATTGCCCTACATTTTTATTAAATGATTCAAAGCTACCGTCTTCATAGAAAATAATTATTTTTTTAATTGATTTGGATTTGGAAGAAGATTCTGCAGATAATTCAGGTTCAGTAGGGTGGGAAGGAGCTGTTTCTTTTTGAACTACCGGAAATGAACCCTTTCCGTTAAGCAGCCAATAAAGATTTACTTCGGGAAACGACTTAACAACTTTTAAGACGAATTCGAGGCTGGGTTTGTTTCTGCCAGTAAGTAAGTGGGAAATGGTAGATCTCTGGACCGCGATCTTATCTGCAAAAGCAGATGCAGAAAGTCCGTAATAATTCATTATTTTCTCTAAGCGCCGTACAAATTCTTCGGTGTTTACCATTGTACAATATTTGAATTAATTAATCTTATATTTCTTGTAATATGTACCAAAAAATCAGCTTAAAATATTATATAAATAATATATGTAAAGCTATTTAAATAACTGAAATAGAATATTTTAAACTATTATATTAAAATATAGCACAAAATTGTTTACAAAGGTATTCAAATCATGGAATTATTTTACCAATAGTGTTTACAAATGTAACTAATTTAATCACATTTGTAATTGAATTTGCCTTTACATTTGCAATTCAAATTAAATCTATTGTGAACTTTTCTACTTTAAATTACCAGGATATTAAAGAGCCTTCTGTTCATGGAAGATATATTAGCAGTTCACAATTGCATTCTTTTATGACTAGCAATTCTATTCAGAAGAAAATTTCCTTAATAGGCAAATCGGTAGAAAGCAGACCTATTCAGAAAGTAATATTAGGTAGCGGGAATACAAAAATCTTAATTTGGTCCCAGATGCACGGAAATGAAACGACAACCACAAAGGCCGTCCTGGACTTAATTAACTATTTAAATAAAAATAGTGATCTGGCCAGTCAAATATTATCATCAGTTACATTAACCATAGTACCTGTCTTAAATCCTGACGGAGCAGTTGCATATACCCGGAAAAATGCCAATAAAGTAGATTTAAACAGGGATGCTTTAGAGTTAAGTCAGCCAGAGAGTAAAGTGCTAAGTGATTTATACAATGAAATAAAGCCGGATTATTGTTTTAATCTGCATGATCAGCGCACAATTTATAATGTAGGTAGCTATGAGAAACCGGCAACGCTGTCATTTTTAGCTCCTGCACATGATATCGACCGGAAGATTTCAGCCAGCAGAGAAGAAAGCATGAAAATTATTGTCGCCATGCACAAAGCGCTGGCAACTCTAATACCGGATCAGATTGGTAGATATGATGATGCCTTTAATCCTAATTGTGTAGGAGATACATTTCAATTGTTGGGAACACCCACCATATTATTTGAAGCAGGTCATTATCCAGGGGATTACAAAAGAGAGAAAACGAGGGAATTTATATTTTATGCCATAATAAAGGCATTATCAGTAATAGCACAGGAAGAAATTCAGGAATACAATTTGGATGATTATTTTAATATTCCTGAAAATAACAAGAAGTATTTTGATTTATTGCTTATAAATGCACATCTTATAAATAATAAATATGGCGAAAATGTGGGTATACTTTATAAAGAGGTATTGGAGGGAGAATCCATAATTTTTGATCCATATATTGAGGCCACAGGTAGTCTTAAGGATTGTTTTGGCCATAAAACTCTTAATTGTTCAATTCAAAATGACCTCGATTTCTTAAAATCTGACATTAAACTATATCAGCTCCTTTTTTAAATAATATCACGAAAAAACGGTAAATTTTTGCATATAACTCAAAAAAACGTATTATTTATTACATTTAAATTCTTAAATTTATCGCGAAGTAAAAATTATTCTAACAATGGGTAAGATAAAATTAGACGAAATAGACCATCAAATTCTGGATATGTTAATTGATAATACCAGAACACCTTTTACAGATATTGCCAAAAAATTATTGATATCTGCAGGAACGGTTCATGTTAGAGTTAAAAAAATGGAGGAAGCCGGGATTATTCGCGGATCTTCACTTACTCTGGATTATGTAAAACTGGGTTATTCTTTCATAGCCTATGTGGGCATCTTTTTAGAAAAAACACATCAAACCAAGTTTGTATTGGAAAGATTGAATCAAATTCCGAATGTTACGGTTGCGCATATCACAACTGGTAAATTCAATATCTTCTGTAAAATAAGAGCCAAGGACACCACCCATGCAAAAAATATCATTTTTAAAATAGATGATATTGAGGGAATAAGCCGAACAGAGACCATGATCTCCCTGGAAGAGAGCATCAATGACAAAAAACGTTTGATGCATACTATTTTTAATGAATTATAAATGGATATATGAAATTAAGTTAGACTTCCCAATTTGGTATTAAATCCATTGCCTTAATTGATATTCTGAATAACCTCCAGGTACTATAAATACATACTGAAAACGATTAGTTTCCTTATTAGCGAATATGAAAAGCTCTGAACTCCAAAAAGAAGATTTTAATCCTTATTATGCACCTTATATTGCCGCTTTGGGCGATGTAAAATTAGTGGAGACCTTGAAAAAACAAATAGAGAATTTTCCCTCATTTATTTCTAGTATACCTGAAGACAAATTAAATTATAGTTATGGTGAAGGTAAATGGACAATTGCCCAGGTGTTAGTCCATATATTAGATACGGAGCGCGTTTTTCAATACAGGGCTCTTCGTTTCGCAAGAAATGACAAAACCCCTTTACCCGGTTTTGATCAGGATATGTTTGTATCGCAATCGAATGCAGAAAATTGGAGTAGGGAAGAGGTGATAGAAAATTACAGGATCATACGTAAATCTACCATTAGTCTGTTTGAAAAATTTTCTGAAAAAGATTTGAAAAAGGTTGGAATAGCGAGTGATTCACCTATGAGCGTTGGTGCTATAGGTTTTATTTGTTGTGGACACCAAAAACACCATAGAAATATACTAAGGGAGCGTTACCTTAAAGATTAATCTAAACCTTTTTAATCCTCATTTTCATCTTCAAGATTAAGTTCTAAAGTAGGTCCTTCAATAGACTCATCTTTTATAGCTTCAATCCCTTCAGCCATATTTTCATCAAAATTAGCTATGAAATGAGAAAGACTTTTACTTATTCTAATAAGATAAAGGGTGTCTTCAGTTTGTAACTCTACTGCTTCAATAAATTCGCCGCTAAGATTTCTAAAAGAAATAATATCCTCATCTCCATATCCGTCAGGATAGGATTCAATGAGAAGGTTGGTTACCCGGGGATTTAACTTTTTGTAATCTATAAGTACACGTTTCATATACAAGTATTTGAGCACAACTATTATAGTTGCTTAATCTTATACCTAAACTATACTTTTTTTTCCTTCAGTATTTCAAAGAGTTGTAAAACTACAAATTTAGTATACGTAACTGCTATTCTTTGTAGTATGCAAATGCCTGACTTAAAGTATCATCAGGAACTCTATTGTCAATCTGGGCTTCACCAATCCTTTTTAAAAGAACGAAGAAGATACTACCGTGCGAATTCTTCTTGTCGTATTTTAAAAGATCTATAATGGCACGGATGTCGTTATCGTTAAAATCAACTTTTTTAAAATGTTGGCTAACCGTCAACTTAATATCTTCCAATTGATTAATTCCCAAACCAGTTTGTTGATGAGACAAATATGCCTCCAATATCATACCAATGGCAATAGCTTCTCCGTGAAGCAAGGATTCATGTTCTTCATGCTCTAAAAAATAGGATTCAATTGCATGACCAAGTGTATGGCCAAAATTTAATATTTTTCTAAGACTCTTCTCCCTGGGGTCCTGACGTACTATTTCATTTTTTATAAGTATTGACTCGTAAATATGATCTTCCAGCTCGTCAAGAGATTTAACTTGTTTAAGAACTCTCCAGAACGGTTCACTTGTGATAAGCCCGTGCTTCAGCATTTCCGCAAAGCCACTGTTCAATTGCCTTTTATCAAGCGTATTCAAAAATTTAGGAATAATAAGGACCATTTTAGGCTGGTTTATTACGCCTATCTGATTTTTTAGCATTCCCATATCTACTCCTGTCTTTCCGCCCACAGAAGCGTCCACCATTGCCAATAAGCTTGTTGGGATGTTGATAAAATCTATTCCTCTTCTATAAGTTGATGCCACAAAACCACCCAAATCCGTAATAACACCACCTCCAAGGTTTATCAATAAGCTCTGCCTGTCTGCGCCTTTATTTGAAAGCTCTTCCCATACTTTAATACAACAAGTAATACTTTTATTAATTTCACCAGATTCTATCTCTATAGTCTCAAAATTATAATTCCCACCAAGACTGGCCAAAAATTTAGGTAGACAGTGTTCCCGGGTATTTTCATCCACTAGTATAAAAACACTGGAATAATTTGTGATCTTTAAATGAGATTCCAAAGCCTCATATCCCGAATATTTAAAATGGATTTGTGTAGAAAAAGAAATAATTGATTCCATTGGACAGTTTGTTTTATTTCAGGTGATAATTTTTTATTAATACCTTATTAAAATCAAAACACAAAATAAAGGCTATTTTTAATAAATGAATATAAATTCTGTTATTATCTTTGAATTGATAACTAATTAGTAACAATGAACAGAATTTTCGAAGATACCTCAACAGCATTTTCTCTTAAATCCGATTCTGAATTAGAACGAGCATATTTTCTTTTTAAGATGATAGCCAACGAACCACTCGTTAAAATTGGTACTGCCATGACCAATTTTGCGCTGAAAGCAAAATTACCTGTTGACGGCCTTATCAGGGCAACAGTTTTCGATCATTTTTGTGGCGGTGTAAGTGAGGAAGATTGTATGTCGGTCGTAGATAAAATGTGGGGTAAAGGAGTTAGCTCTGTGCTCGACTATTCGGTGGAGGGAAAGGATACAGAAGATCCTCTGGATGCCGCCCTGGAAAAAAACCTGAAGATATTGGATTTTGTAAAGGAGTTAGACTCCATTCCTTTTGCTGTTTTTAAACCTAGTGGATATGGCAGGTTTGCATTATTTCAAAAAATCAGTGAAGGAAAGCCTTTGACTGCAAAGGAGAAACAGGAATGGGAAAGGGTAGTAGGCCGTTTTAATGCAACATGTAAGAAAGCCTATGACCTGGATGTTTCACTCTTAATAGATGCGGAAGAAAGTTGGATGCAGGATGCGGCAGATGGCTTAGTAGAGGAAATGATGCGAAAATATAATAAGAAAAAAGCTATTGTTTTTAATACGCTACAACTTTACCGCTGGGATCGTTTGGATTATCTCAAGGAACTTCATTCTAAAGCCAAAAAAGAGGGATTTAAAATAGGAATAAAGACAGTGCGTGGAGCATATATGGAAAAGGAAAATGAAAGAGCTGAAGAAAATAATTATGCGACGCCAATTTGTGCCACAAAGGCTGATACCGATGTTAATTATGATACTACGGTGGCCTATATTGTAGATCACCTGGATAGTATATCCCTTTTTTCAGGTACGCATAATGAATTGAGTTCTTACAAACTAATGGAGTTAATGGAGGAAAAAGGGATTGCTCATAATGATAACCGCGTTTGGTTTGGACAGCTATTTGGCATGAGCGACCATATCTCTTATAATCTGTCGGATAAGGGTTTTAATGTTGCAAAGTATTTACCCTTTGGACCTGTACGCGACGTAATGCCTTATTTAATAAGACGCGCAGAGGAAAATACATCTGTTGCGGGACAGACAAACCGGGAATTGGAACTAATAAAAAAAGAGCGGCGTCGAAGAAAACTCTAGCGCGACAGTTAAATACAATAATCCAAAGGAAATAATAGAACCACTAATAAGAAGCTTTTACACATACCTGTGTTTAAGCATTTATCATTATGCCTGAAATAGCTATTGTTTTACATTTATTAATACGGCCTCACAACTCGACAAGTCAGAATTAAGAATAATATTCTCTGAGTTGGAACCATCTTTTATTACGATAGAGACTGTATTTGGAGGAAATTTACCCAAATTATGGGCGTAGAGAAACAAATCGTTAGATTTATTCAGATTCAATTTTACATCGAAACTTTTTTTCTTATAAGTTAATACGTGTTTGGCAACAATTTGCTCACCGTTCAGATAAATAGATACAATATCACCATCTGCTCTACCATGGTCATAAAGACTAATTGTAATTAATTCGTTATCTACCAAAAGTTCTTTTTGATACGAAATTTTTCTTCCTTCAAAAACAGTTCTACTAGGGGCCTTAACTATTTTTGGAACTACCACTTCTTTTGTCTCTTCCTCCACTACAGTAGTTGTTTCAATAGGCTTTTGCTCCTCTGCTACAGGTTTCTCAACTACTTTAGCAGGCTCCGGAACTGGTTCAACAAATACCTCAGCAACTTCAAGAGGGGCTTCTAAAACTACGTTTGGTGTGTCTTCAACCTCAGCAGGAGTCTCTAATACTACGTTTGGGGTTTCTTGAACCTCAGTAGGAACTTCGACGATGGCCTCTTCAGGAATTTTCTCTTCTTTCTTTATAGTAAAATAAGGAGTGGCATACTTTGCGATATGGTATTTATTAAGCGGGAAAAGTTCTATCCCCATGATTTTATATTTATTTCCGGGAGGGAGGCCTTTTCTGAGCTTTACATCTTTTGCAAAGTGATTGTTTTCAAAAACACCAAGTACTTGCACTACCACATCGTCCCTGGTTAAAAAGAACTTTATGTTTTTGTTTTCATCCAAATTGGATGTGGTCCATTTTATGTCAACAGGACCAGGAGCAATCCAAACTGTTCCACTTGTAGGATAAGTGATTTCTATGGATGAACGCCATTGTATTCTTTCGTTTATTCTTTGTTTATTTAGCTGACGAACCGAATTTTTAAAATTATTATAAGGAACATAGGCAGTAAGGCCAATATTTGCTTCTTGTAATAACTGATAAAATTCTTCCAGTTCAGCAAGGACATTTATTAAAGGGATTTTACTGGGATAGGTCTTCTTAATAAAATTTATTTTGGAAATAACTTTTTTCGCATTTTTTTTATTAGCCGACTGATTATAATTCTCCGAATTTGCCTCGGTTAAATTTTTAGCATAATTAAGCTTGCTATATCCAAATCTATTCTCTAAAAATTTAATGGCTTCTTCGTTGCTGAGAGAATTGGTTTCTTTAAATTTCTTTGCTATTTCGTAAGCTAATAAATATTCTTTCAGGCTTTGTTCCTGACTTGCTTTGGCGACTTCAGCACTTACTACTGCCGGTGAATTCACGGCCTGATTCAAAATTTTAAGAAACAGATCTTTATTTAATAGTTCCTGTGTGTTGGCGAAACCACCTTGGTAATAATCAAATACCAGGCTGGGTGATTCAAGTAAAAGATAATTCTTATCGGTTGTATTGCCTAATTCAGCAGATCCATAAGTTTCCAGAATACGCTGCTTGGCCTGCTCATTCCATGAATCGGTACCCTCATTTATAATTTTCTTACTCAATTCAATGGGATCATCTATCCGTGAATCATTTAATGGGGCCGTATTATGCGCATGGTTGGGCTGACTAAATAGAAACCACAATAAAAGAATAATTATATTTTTCATTAAGATATTTTATGACGGCAATGTAAAATCAATTTTGGTCCTTCCAGACTATGTCTTATTTTCAATAACAAACTAAAAAAAAGATATAATTTAAGATTGACCGGCTCGGATATTTGATAGTCGCTTATCCTACATAATAACTCAAAAAAGCCCCAATTTATTATACCTCTGCACTTATATACGTAATATTTTCTTATTTAGTTTTAAGTAATGATACTTTAAAATAATTCAAAACTTATTCTATGTAGGAATAAGGCTACATATCAAGTTTTAGATGTAGAAAGCTTACTTTTTATAATTATGGAGACAACTAATTGATTATCAATAGTAAACTACTTCTTAGAATCAAATAGTCTGCATAAAAGAGTCAATTTTAGTCATTGGAATAGTCCGTGGGATAACGGAGGTAGGTATATATATTAATCAAGTAGGTGCAATTCTTCTATTACCGTTGTACTGTCGCAGTTTTTTACGGTCAAAGCCATCAGTTGTTCTTCTACAAACCCTTCTATTAAATATGTCTTACAGCCTGTGTTTTTAGTATCACTCTTTTTGAAATTAACATCACCTTCATTCATAAAATAATCAATCGTAAGAGAGTCCAGTATTTGGTCATATAACATCTGATCAATCTGATTTGAGTACGTAAAGGGTTTGGAACGCAATTCTTTTAACACCCTACAATTAGGAAGGTAGCAAAAGCTAACACCCGTTTCATCAGACTTTTTTTTCAGAAAAAAGAAAAGGAAAACAAGTCCGATAGATAAACCAATAAGGTAAAATCCCAGTCTTTTCAGAAATGCCATTAATTAAAAAATAAGAAAGTTGATATCACTGTATTTCAGATCGAACCATTCACCTACAGATTTATTGGTAAGTATGCCATGATACATATATAAACCATTTCGAAGTCCCCTGTCAAATCTCAGCGAATTTTCCAGACCTCCATCTTCTCCTATTTTTAGCAGATAAGGTGTAAAAATATTACTTATGGATACGGAAGCAGTCCGGGGGTATCTTGCAGGAATATTAGGCACACCGTAATGAAAGACTCCAAATTTTTCGCGAGTGGGTTTATCATGAGTTGTAAGCTCACTAGTTTCAAAACAACCTCCCATATCTATGCTAACATCAATTATCACAGATCCTTTTTTCATTTGTTCTACCATAGTACTTGAAACCACAATAGGAGATCTGTCGCTGCCTCGCACGGCTCCTATGGCTACATCACAGCGTTTCAGGCTCTTCAAGAGATTCTTGGGTTGTAACGTAGAGGTATAAATAGTCTGTTTAAGATTCGTTTGAATGTTTCTTAATTTGGTAAGGGAGTTATCAAAGACCTTAACATTGGCTCCAAGCCCCAGAGCCGATCGGGCGGCGAACTCTCCAACGGTTCCGGCTCCCACAATTACTACTTCTATGGGGGGTACACCACTAATATTACCAAACATAAGCCCGTTTCCCTGGTTAGTTGCAGCCATAATTTCTGAAGCAATTAGTACAGAAGCGATACCCGCAATCTCACTTAAGGAACGGACAGCAGGATACTTACCGTCCTCATCTCTGATATATTCAAAGGCTATTGCGGTGATTCTTTTTTTGGCCAGTTCCTCAAAATATTCCTTAGACCTTGTTTTTATTTGTAATGCGGAAATAATAGTTGCCTGTGGATTCATTAATTGAATTTCCGACAGGGTAGGAGGTTCTACTTTCAAAAGAAGCGGACAAGAAAACACTTTCTTTGTATCGCGCGTTATGCTTGCGCCGGCTTCTGTATATTCCACATCAGTATAACTCGCGCTTTCGCCGGCACCTGCCTCCATTAAAACCCTGTGGCCATTGGATGTTAAGGCATTTACAGCATCCGGAGTAAGACAAATACGTTTTTCCTGATATTGGTTTTCATTTGGAATCCCAATAAAGAGTTCTCCTTTCTGTTTTAAAATTTCAAGCGTTTCTTCCTGTGGAAGTAGCTGTTGTTTACTAAATGGAGAGGAAGGTTGATTCATAAACAGTAATTGGAAACCGCAAATTAATGGTCAATCTCAAAATTACAATTTTTTTTCAAGTAGTAGGTTTGTAAAATGGAGTGCAAAAAAAATCCTGCACCAGCAGGCAGGATTTCGTTAGTATTTTAACTAAAGAGATATGTTAAACAAACTCTTTAAGGAATGTTGGATCTGCTTAAATAGCTGTTGTAAAGATTGATTAGGGGTTTTTTGAGACAGATCTTCTTCCAGTTTGTCGTTATTTTCAGGAAATACTCCAAGTTTTGCATTGGCCTGCCGTTCTTTGTCCTTGTAGTATTGTAACTCTGCATCCATGGCATCCAGATCAATACCATGTACGTATTTGTCATAGAGTTTTATCCTAATAAAGTATACAAACGGGATTACGACCATACAAACAGGTAGTATCCAAAATATATTCTCAGTATCGACATATATGTCATCGTCATAAAGAACTTCAAAAATTTGAAACGCGTACATGCAAATGGGGATCAACAGAATATGATACCACCAATGCTTGTTGGTAAAGAACCAAATCAATAATAAATAAAAAGGTACTATTTTGCTTAATAAGAACCACCCATATGTGTATAAGTCCTCAAATCCATTACGGTCAATTGTCATCCCCAGGAAATTTATAGTGGCCTCCGGATCTCTGGATAAATAATCATGTGCTTTGAAAATGAAGGGTGAAGCTATGATTAAAAATATAGCAATTGACTCAATGAATAATCTCTTTTTGGCCTTTTTACTCTTATCTGTTGTGCGGTTCATTTGGCAATATAAGTGAGGGATTATATTGCTCTAACGCAAAAAAGGGCAATTTATGATTGCCCTTTTTTGAAATTATATCATTTACAAGAAATAATTATTTTACTTTATGTGGATTTTAGTTTTGTCAACACCATCTTTGTGGAGTAGTTGGTCTTCAACAGTATTGTCAGGGGTCAAGGCTGCTGCCATCAGAATAAGGCAGGTGCATATTCCAAAAAAAAGTTTCTTAGTGCTCATCGTAAATAGTTTTTCGTTAAAGATTTGATTCATTCTCAATAACAAATGTAGGAAAAAATACACTAACAATTTGTAATTTATCGGAAAAATATAACCTTTTAACGCAAAAAGTGTACATTTTACCGACTTTTTTACCGTTCGTCGAATACCATACAATAAAAACAAGCCTTGTACGATACGGAATTCTTTAAATCTAGTGCGAAATTAGATCAAATACTCTTAGGTAGAGCTAGCTGATTGAAATTCAGGACTCTTAAGTTCTTTATGTTGACTCATATTTTGAGCACAAAATCCAGAATGAGTATTCAGGAAAATTTTTGTTTTATTTAAACAGAAATTTAGAATAAATCCCGGGCAAGAGATTTAATTTGAGTAGTGCAAAATTCATTGGTCGATGTTATTGTACACTTTATCGAAGATAACAATATTGAATTTTTTACTAAATATAAACTCGAAATCACTTAAGATATCATTTACTAAGCTAGTTTTAAAAATTTACCCGGGCTGGATTATTTGGATTTTTCGGGTGTCAGGATCAATCACTTCCAGGACGAGTTTTGTGCAGTGGGCAGGTAGATGCTTTTCAATCTTTTCTG
>Ga0316198_10002353_pt1 | contig 11388 bp, 4 predicted proteins | sample OudBieAanoxic_MG_FD_204935 | JGI IMG/M metagenome (GOLD analysis project Ga0316198, IMG submission 204935) | Coastal sediment microbial communities from Oude Bieten Haven, Netherlands - site A anoxic | ecosystem: Environmental > Aquatic > Marine > Coastal > Sediment | place: Netherlands... | reverse complement strand
CGAGCTGGCAGTGTCGGCCGCCGGGTGGGAGAACGCGCTCAACGCTGGCGATATCGATGGGATTGTCGCGTTGTACACGGAAGACTGCGTGCTCATGCCGCCAAACGCCGAGATGGCGAAAGGGCACGCTGCAGCGAGAGCATCCTTCGGTGGGATGGTCGACGCCGGTCTCACGGGGAACCTTGACACGGTCACGGTTGCCGCGGCTGGAGACATCGGACACCGTACCGGCACCTACTCGCTGCAGACTGCGGACGGGACGGTCGTTGACCAGGGTAAATACACCGACACCTGGCGCAAGGTCGGTGGCGAGTGGAAGATCGCCAGCGACATCTGGAACAGCGATTGGGCTCCGTTTGCGGGCGCCACGACCGTCGCCATCACCCACGATGTGAAGGATGGCGACCACTGGCTCGCGGCCTGGATGGGTGAAAACAGCCGGCACGAGATGTTCTCGGAGCACGGCGTCGCGAATGTCCGCGTCTTCCAGAACCCGGACACGCCGACCCAGATCGGACTCCTGGTCGACCTGACGGACATGGAGGCCTTTCAGGCCTTCCTGAACTCGGAACAAGGCGTAGCTGCCAAGGCCGAGGACGGTGTCATCGACAAGGGCATGCGGATGTACATGGAAGTGAAATAGCGCTCGGCGCGCAAACGCTTGATGTTTCGTGGGGCGGCAGATGCCGCCCCTTTTTTTGCCGTCGGGTCGTCAGGGAGTGTCTATTTCGCCTGCGTACCGATGAAGGCGATCGCTGCGGCAAGAACACCGGTTCCGAGAGGCACTGAAACGGCGATCAGGAATCCGAGCCGGTCCGAGGTCATACCCACTTGGGCTCGGCAGGGATCGAGTTCGCGGTGCAGGTCGCCATCGCGGTGCTCGGTCGTTTGCGGGATTTCGCCGCCTGCCCCGTCGCTTCAGGGTCGGGGGAGCGCCGGACAACCCGTGGTCAGAGAACGTCCCAGCCGTAACCGCCGCGCTCGTAGGCGGCCTCGGCGAGGCCCTTGATGAATTCGTCGTCGTTGTCGTCGATACGACGGAAGTGACGCCGTGCGCGGGCTTCCACCTGGCCGGCGACGACTTTCGCGATCCAGATCTCCTCGCTCGCGGCATCGGCGCCCTTGTCCTCGATCGCGGCGGTCACCCGGCTGATTACGCACGCGAGCACGAAGAGATCGATCATGACGTTGGCCAGCCGGCTGGTGGCGAGCTGCTTGCCGATGATGTCTTTGCCGTGCTTGCGGAGCAGGCGGTCGGTCATCGCCGCGAGATTGCGGGCCGCATCCTCGAAGATCTCGACTTCGGCCTGGAGAGCGACGTGAGCCTTGGTCATCCTCGGGTTGGTGACCGGCAGACCGGTGGCCCAGGCGGCACGCTGCTTCGCGTAATCGTAGAGCAGGCCGAAGCCCTTGATGGGGTCGTCGAAGATGCCGCGCAGCGAGCCGGCGAGCTCCTTGAGCCGTTGGCCGACGTCGTTGAGCGAGGTGAGCGCGATGTAGAGACGCAGGATGTCGTTGGTCCCCTCGTAGATGCGGTTGATCCGGCAGTCGCGCAGGACTCGCTCGTACGGGTACTCGCGCATGTAGCCCGTACCGCCGGCGATCTGCAGGGCCTGGTCAGCGGCTCTCCACAGGGCCTCGGTGGCGTAGACCTTGGTGATCGCCGCCTCGACCGAGAAGTCCTCGTACTCACGGTCCGCGAGGCCGGCCACCACCTGGACGATGCTCTCGGTGGCGTAACAATCGGCCACCATGTATCCGATCTTTTGTTTGACGAGGCCGAAGCTGCCGATCGGCTGACCGAACTGGTGGCGCTCAGTAGCGTGGCTCGATGCGAGGGCAATCAGCGTCTTCATGCCGCCGACGCAGCCCCCGGCGAGCCCGGATCGGCCGTTGTTGAGGATGGTCATCGCCACTTTGAAGCCACCGTTCAGCGGCCCGAGGAGGTTCTCCTTGGGCACCTTGACGTCGTCGAGGAAGACCGTGCACGTCGAACTCGCACGGATGCCCATTTTGTCCTCGTGGGCGCCGACCGAAACGCCGGGCATGTCGCGGGTGACGATGAAGGCGCTGAGCTTGGATCGGGCCTCCTTCTTGCCGGTCTTGGCGAAGATCGTGAAGAAGTCGGCGATGCCGCCGTTGGTAACCCAGAGCTTGGAGCCGTTGAGGAGGAAATGGTCGTTCTTCTCGACCGCGTGGGTCTTGATCGACGCGGCGTCGCTGCCGGCTTCCGGCTCGGTGAGGCAGAAGGAGGCGATGAGCTCACCGCTGGCCAGGCGTTCGTAGTACTTCTTTTTCTGCTCTTCGGTCCCGTACAGCTTGAGACCGCGCATGCCGATCGATGAGTGGGCGCCCACCGTGACGGCCACCGAGGCGTCGTGACGTGCGACCTGCTGGATAGTCCGCGAGTAGGCCATGTTGCCGAACCCGAGGCCGCCCTCGGACTCGGGCACGATCAGGCCGAAGAGACCGAACTCCCGCAGCTCCTGGACAAAATCGTCGGGCATCTCGCCCGCCACGTCCCACGCACGGAAGTCCCCGGCGTGGCCCTCGAGGAGAGCGTCGACCGACTCGACGACCGGGGCCAGGACCTCGCGCTCTTCGTCGATCAGGGTGGGAAATGGAAAGAGGACCGGCTCCTCGATCTCGCCGGCACAGAGTGAACGCATAAAGCTGATGCTGGTATCGCGCATGACGGCCTCCTCGACTGCCCGGGTTGTGATGACGCGGTCCCAATCTGATTCCGCACCCGCCGCATGTCAAGCATCGACCGGCGACGACGGGCGAAACAGGTTGAAGGTCAGCCGTCGGGATTGACAAAGGTTTGACTGAACCCACGGCCTGCCTTCGATTACAATTCCCGCCGTGGAGACAAAGCTGCCCAGGGCTCTGTGTTTTTTCCTCGCGATCGTCGCGACTGTAGCTGCGGCTCTGCCGGTATCGGCGCAGACCTATGCAACCGTCTTTGCCGGCGACGGGACGCCCCTCGCGACCGATATCTACCGGCCGTTCGGGTCCGGTCCGCATCCGGTGATCCTGATCCGCACACCCTACGGCAGGGACGGATGGGTCGAGCCGTGCCTCGCTTTCGCCCTTCTCGGCTACGCGTGCGTTGCTCAGGACACCCGCGGGCGGGGGGATTCCGGTGGCGACGACACGGTTTTCCGGGACGACGCTGACGATGGTCGAGCGACGATCGAGTGGTTGGCCGAGCAGTCGTGGTGTGATGGCAACGTCGGTATGTTTGGCGGTTCCGCCTTCGCCATTACCCAGTACCTCCCGGCGCCCGGGGCTGACCCGGTGTTGCGCTCGATCGCTCCGGTGGTGGCGACGCCGGATCTCTACCACCACGCCTTTCTCCAGGGTGGTGCGATCCGCGAGGCGCTGGCCGTGAACTGGCTCAACGGCCAGGGATCGGGATTTTTCTATGACGAGGTCCTGGAGCATCGTCTCAAGGATGCGTGGTGGGATGCTCTCGAGGTGCTCGAGCATGCCGGTTCGGTGCACGCCGCCGGAGTGCACGTCGGAGGCTGGTACGACATCTTCAGTCAAGGGACGCTCGATGCGTTCACGACCCTTCAGGACGGTGGTGGCTCGGGAGCGGTTGGGCGGCAACACCTGATCATGGGACCGTGGACCCACGGTGGTTTGTTCACCAATTTGATTGGGGATTTTGTATACCCGCTCAACGCTGTGCGTGATCCCATCACGATGCTGCTACCGTGGTACGACGCGACCCTGCGCGGTGACACGTCGGAGATTGAAGACTGGCCGGCGGCGAGGATTTACTTGATGGGTGCGGTCGGCGAATCAGGTGCGCCGGGCAACGAGTGGATCGACCTCGAGCAATGGCCGCCTCCGGTACGGCCGAGAAAGTTCTATCTGTCGGTGGACGCCGGGTTGGCGATGGGAACCGCGAAACCCGGGGAGCTGACCATGGTCTCCGACCCCTCGGACCCGGTGCCGACTCTGGGTGGCGCCAACCTTCACCCGAGCTTGATGGTCGACGGGCGAGAGATGGGCGACGGCCCACAGGACCAGCGAACCATCGAGGCGCGGTCCGACGTGCTGACCTTCACCACCGAAAGATTGACGCAGCCGGTGACGGTGATGGGACCGGTCCGGGCGAAGGTCTGGTTGGTGCCGGACACGCCGGATCTCGACCTCGCCGTTCGCCTGACGGATGTTTATCCAAACGGGCGTTCGATGTTGGTGCTCGACGGCATTCAGAGGGCGCGGATGCGCTGTGGAGATGATAACGAGTGCCTACTGACTCCAGGGGTGCCCGTGGAAATCACGGTCGAGCTGTGGTCGACGGCGCTGGTCTTCAATGCAGGCCACAGCATCCGAATCTCGGTCTCGGGAAGCAACTGGCCGCGGTTCGAGGTCAACCCAAACGACGGTCTGGACCTCAATCTCCAGACCCCGGGCCAGGTGGCGCAACCTCGGTTGCTCTTCGGGGCGGATCACCCATCCCTGCTCGAGCTACCGGTGCTGCCGATGGTGCGGCGTGCGGGTGGACGGGTGCGACCTGCAAGCAAGGGCATTATTCGAGCTTCATCGAATTGGGCAGAGAAGTCGTTTGACGGGAGTGATTCGAGCAGTTCGATCCGCGAAGCATTGATCGGGGCGAAGCGTCAACCGATGGACGCGTTCCCAACCTCCCCCCAGCGTTCGAGACGCTAGCTCGTTCGAGTCGAATCGTCGGGCCGGGCGTCGGATCGGTGGCGCCAATGGTGATCTGCGATATATTTTGAGACATGAAATATCTGTTGCACGGGGTGGTTCTTGCGATTCTCCTCACTGGTCCAGCATGGCCCGAGATTTCGGAAGAAGGGCCGTTGGACGAGGCCGTTTCGGTGGCAAAGAATACTCTTTCCGAGAAATTCGGGGTCGAAGAATCTGAGCTGGAGCTGATTTCGGTCGAGGCGGTCGAGTGGAGGGGCCCGGGAGTTCGGTGCCAGGACATGCGGGAAGGGCCGGTCGTCGCTGGACACACCGTTCGGCTCCAGTTAGGGACGAACAGCTTTGACGTTCGCGTGGCGAATGGAGATGCGCGGATCTGTGGTTTTCACCGGAAGAACCAATTGGTGACCCCGGGCACGATCGATCCGGAATTGCAGGACCAGGTAGACAAGGCAACGGCGGATCTTGCCGCCCGAACCAAAGCCGATCCATCCAAGGTCGAGGTCCTCGAGGCAGTCTCGATCGTGTGGCGGGACTCGAGCATGGGTTGTCCAAAACCGGGCAGGGACTACCTTCAGGTTCTCACTCCGGGTGTGCGTATCCGTCTGAGGTTCGGTCTTAATGTCTTCGAGTACCACGGCGCTGCCGGACGGGCGCCTGTCTACTGCGAGCACCCATCCGACATCGAACCTCTGCCCGGCGGCCCGGTTACTGAGTGAGGCGCGCAAAAAAATGCCCGCAGCCTGATGGCTGCGGGCGAGAAATTTCCGATTCAGACCGCCTACGGGGTCTCGATGTTGACGACCGTACGGTCGAGTTCCATCACCCCGTCGGTGAAGAGCACGCCGCCAAGATACTTGGTGGCAGACGCGAGGCCCGACCAGTTAACGGTGATGGTACCTGGGCCAATGCTTGCCGCGGGGGGTGCCGTTACGGTCATGTTGCCTTCATCCGGGCCGAACGACCAGGCGAAGAGGTCGTAGGCAGTGACCGGATTGACGGTCTCGTAGTGGATCACGAAGACCGCATACCAACCGGGCAGCGGGTTCGGCACGTTGACCTCTTCGTTCGAAGTCGCCGATCCGCTGGTACCCACCAAGGGGTATCCTGCCGTGTCCGGACCCTGAACCTGGAGATCCAGATCGTCCGAACCGGTACCGTCGCCGACATTGGAATCGAAGAGCGAGAACCGTGCATAAACGCTTCCAGGCGGTACGTACACGAAATGGAGAGTGTTCCCACCCTCCGCAACGGAATCGGATTGCACCTCCGCAGGTACCAGGCCTTCCGGATCCGCCGTGAAGACGCCTTCGTAGCCAAACTGAACATCGAAGTCCAACGAACCGTCGGTTCCGGTGCCGCTCACTTCGGCGGGTGCCGCCAAGGCAATCGGTTTAACTGCGATCGGACTGCGCACCGAGTACTCGCCACCGTGGGCCCACGTCAGTGAACCGAACACCCACTCGTTGACGACCGCACCCGAGGTCGCGGTAAACGTCACCTCATAGGTGGCCGACTGCCCGGGCTTCAGCTTGATTCTCGTTGGCGTTACCACAACATCGATTCCTGCAGGCTGGTCCACCGATACGGTGAAGGACTTGAAGCCGTTGTTGTTGGCCACGTTGGTCACCGTTCGGGTCACCGTCTGCTGGCCGGCCAGCTCGGCAATCCCGATCGAGGGCAAGTTCAGGTCGCTTGCATCGAGGGGCACCCCGATAGAGGCGAGGAAATCGCAACTTCCTGGTGTGAAGATGCCGAGGCCGGCACCGCAGGTAAACGCCGCATATTCGAAAAGTCCTGCATCATAGGCCAGACCCGGATCGAAGGCCCCGTTCGGCATGATGTGCCCGGCCCCCATGTCGAAGGGATCGGCAGGCATGTCGCCCCAGGTCTTCAACAGGTCCTGACGCGCGGTAGTCATCAGAGCCGACTTCGCTATCGCGGGTGTCCAGTCCGGGTGCGCCTGTTTCAGGAGGGCGAAGGCGCCGGCAACGTGTGGGCTGGCCATCGAGGTGCCACCGATGATCTGGAAGAGCTCACCCGGTGTCTGGCCGTCGTTTGGATCGGGCGTCTGGGCTGCCAGAATCTGGACACCCGGCGCCATCACGTCCGGCTTGATGATGTCCGGAGCGCCGCCGTTAGGCCCACGGGAGGAGAACCCGGCGATCCGGTTCTCTCTCGAAATTGAGATGCTCGGACCGACGGTGCCGGTCACCGTTTCGCCGGCGGCGGTCGTGTTGATCAGATCACCGTCGAGATATCCGATCATGATGCCGGGGATCGTCGCAAGGTCAAGCCCCCCCATGAATATCGGGTCCATTCGAGTCGGATTTGCCCCGTCGTTGTAGACCACGATGGCCTGCGCACCCGCAGCTGCCGCGTTGTCGTACTTGACGATGAAGCCGCAAGTACCACGAATCACCAGGGCGATGTTCCCGGCCAGATCACCCGGGTTTGTCAGTGCGGAGCACCCGTCGAGAGGTTCAGCCGGCACGACCGAGGCCGTGATGTCCCCGGTGTCGGCCAGCCTGACAGGCCCGGTTCCTTCCAAACCTCCATAGAGGTCCGCGATGGAGGCTGGGTCGGAGACCATGAGGCCGGTCCCGAAGACCTGGTCGTCCTCGATCGCACCAACGGCCGTGATCCAGGGAACTCCGGCCGGCGTGCCCGTGGTCTGGGCGCCCGGGCCGGCGTTGCCCTGCGATGTGGCCACGAAGACTCCGGCATCGGCGGCAAAGAGAAACGCGATGTCGTCGGCACCTGTGAAATTCGTGCCCGAGCCGCCGATCGAGAAGTTGATCACATCAACGCCATCAGCAACGGCCTGGTCGATGGCGGCTGCGGAGTCGGACGAGAAGCAGCCGTTGTCGTATCCTGGAGGCGGAAACGACCCGTTCCAGCAGACCTTGTAGGCGGCGATGCGAGCGCGCGGCGCCATTCCGCTGACCATCCCGAGCGGCGTGCCGCCGATGGCCGCCGGTACACCATAGTTACCGCCCGCGGTGGAAGCAGTGTGACTTCCATGGCCGTCGTTGTCCCGGGCGGAGTGAAACTCGCTGGGAAGCAGACCTGGGCCAAAGCCACCCTCACCGTCGCCCCCGCACGGATAGGATTCATCGAGTACGTCCGAAAAACCACTGTTGTAGCAACGGGCTGCGATCAGTTTGTTGTTGCATTCGAAGGGGGCATCGTTGGGGTTGGCCGCCATATTACCGAAGTCACAGCCGCTAGGGCTGAAACCCGCGGGGATCGGCCCGAAGGGAATTTCCGGCCCCTTGTTGCCCTTCTTATGTGTCGGCACATCGGCGAAGCTCGGGTGCTCCGGCCAGATGCCGGTGTCGACGATGCCGATGACGATATCCTCACCCGCATAGCCCTTTGACCAGGCCTCGCCCCCCTCGGTGAGACCGATAAAGGTCGGGCTGGTGTCCGTGGTGGGATACATCACCTCGTCCTCGATGACCCTCACGACGTCCTTGCGCTGCCTCAGTTCGGCTACCTCGTCGGCGGTCAGCCTGGCCGCAAAGCCGTTGAAGGCGTACTTGTAGCTGTATACCTTTGCACCGGCGGCGGTGACAGCGGCCAGGGCCTCGTCGTGGTTCGATTCGAGGTGCTGAACGTATTTTTTCACGTTCTTGCTGTGCGGGTTGATTTTCTTGCCCTTGCCGGGTTTCGTCGCTGCCAGACCCTTGATGCCTCCTTCATAGGCCACCACGGGGTCGCCCTCGAGTTGAACAATATAGGTCTTGGTTTCCTCGGCCGATACCGTGGCCAGCGGAGCCACGACCAGACCTAACAGCACAAACAATAAAACCAGGAATCTCGTCTTCATTTTGAACTCCTTCTTTTCATTCGATCGTCCAGTAATCGGCCCGAGGCTGGGCAGGCCCCCACGGCTCAACATGATTCTCGAGCCACCGCGAAGCAATCTGCTTTTTGATCGAACGATTATCGTCACGAATATTCAGAAAGTCAACCGCGTGCGGACAATCTCTGAAATACCGCTATCTGTTCGATCATCCAATCATCGGCTCGAGGTCTCGTTCGCCCCTCCCATCCCAGACTGACTCTCGAACCACCGCGACATGCATTGCTTTTCATTGGAATGAGCATGAGTCGCAGTACGTGAGAAGTCAACCCCGGAAATGTGCCGCTGGTCACACCCTCGGGGCTCTCTTCAAGGGTTTTACCTCGTCTGGAGAATTCAGTAGGTGATGACCCAATCGGTCGAACTCAAGCTCGCTTTCAGGTTGAGGGTCAGACGGATGGGGCCTGTCAGGGAACCCTGCACGCGTCGCTCTGCTTCGGACGGTGGGGTGAGGTTTCAGGTTTCGCGGATAGACGTCCACAAGCCGGCGAGCCTCGAGGGCCCGCCACGCAAGGTGAGTGGTGACGCTGGTTGCTCGGGACGCTGACTACGAACCCGGGAACGTCTCCCGCAACACTTCGAACCAGTTGGTCACGAGCGTGACGTTGTTCTGGCTGGACAGACCCTCGCCACCCTGGAGGATGATGAAGCTCTCGCCGTCGGGCGTGATCTCGTAGTCCGAAAAGATGCTTCCGGCGATCGCAATGCCGCCCTGGGTGTTCGACAAACCTCCACTCGCCAACGGTTTGGGTCTTCCGGCCCGGAATAACCCGTCCGCGGTCGAGACCGATGCCGACATCAGCCCGTCTTCGTCGCGATAGATCAGCTCTGATCCATCCGGCGACCACGATGGCCAGGTGCCGCCACCATCGGACACCTGCCATTTGCCGGCCGCAAACGGGAACGGCCGGACATAGATCTCGGAGCGGCCCGACTCGTCGGCCATATAGGCAACCCACTTCCCATCGGGAGAAATCATGGGGAAACGATCGAAGAACTCGGTCGCGAGGTACTCGACCGCCTCGCCGGACCCGTCGGCCGGCACTGCCACGATATCGAAGGTTTCGTTCTGGATCTCGCCGAGGATCCACTTGCCATCCGGGGTCCATGAAGAGGCCCAAAAATCGTGGTCGATTGCGGCCAGGCGTTCCGCTTCGCCCGATCCATCGGCGCGTTTTCGATAGGGGTTCTCGCGGCCGTCGCGATCGGAGGAGAAGGTGATGTACTTACCATCGGGCGACCACACCTGGTCGCCGTCGTATCCGTCATGGAAGGTCAGCCGGGTGGCGACCGAGCGCTCGAGGTCGAAGATCCAGACATCCCAGTTGCCGTCCCGCAACACCGTCAATGACAGTCGCCGCCCATCCGGCGACAACTGCGGGTTGGCGTAGGTCCCGGGCTCTTCCCACAGGGTCGAGACGACGCCGTTACGGTCCATTTTCTTGACGGGATACTCCGGCACGCCGATATCGCCGCTGACATATGCGAGAGTGCCCGAGTTGGAGAAGCTGATCTGGGCCCCGCCGCTGGCGTCGCTCGAGGTCACCCCTTGAACAATCGGCGCCGGCGAACCCGTCGCCTCCATCTTCTTGATGTCGAAGGGCATGGCGAAGAGGGTGTTCTCACGAACGTAGACCAGGTGGCCGGAGGGCACCCAACGGCCATAGCTGCCGCCGCGGTGCAAGACCTTGCGCTCGCCGCCGTCGAGAGAGACCGACTCGATCACTGCCTCGTCTGCACTGTCGGACCCTTGCAACAGGGTGGTAAAGATCACCTGGTTCCCTGGAACGACCTGCGGCCAACGATGGGCAATTTCAGTGGCCTCGGTGTCGACAGTCGTCAGCGGCTGGAGCTCTCCGCCGGCGGCGGGAACCGTGAAAAGGCCGGAACCGCGCTCGGGAGACACCACGATGGTGCCATCGGGACTCCAACTCGCACCGCGACTGCGGTTGACCTTGCTCAGCCGGATCGGAGTACCGCCGGTGATCGGCACCTTTTTGAGCTCGGTCGGCGTCACGAAGCCGATCCACTGGCCGTCTGGTGAGAAGAATGGGTGGTAGGGGACATCGGCCGAGGTGCCGCTTACGATCGGCGTTCCTTTGAGCTGATCCAGAGATCGGACCGACATCGATCGCTCCGTCTCCCCGTCGGCGACGTAGATCATCCTGGTCCCGTCGGGCGACAGCGTCACGCTGGAACCGAGGGTGACGAAGAGGGGGTCGTCGGAGACCGCCACCTCGAGGCGCATCGTCTGATTGGAAGTGTTTCCACGCAACCCGGAAACGAATGGGGAGGCGACCAGGGCAACTGCTGTGGCACCTGCGATGGCCCAGGGGAGCACCCGCTTCCAGGTCGCCGGTGCTGCTGTGGCCTCGGCTGCAACTGTTTCAGCGGCGGGATCCTCGAGGTAGCGCTCGATCGCGATCCGCGCCTCGCCGATCGCCTGCAGCCGTTGGCCGGCTTCCTTTTCGAGGCATCGCTCCAGCAAACGGCGAACCGGTGCCGGGGTGTCGCTCGGGAGATCGTCCCATTCGGGCTCGCGCGCGAGCACCCCCGCAAGGGTGTCCGACAGGGTCTTGCCGGCGTAGACCCGATTTCCGGTCAGCATTTCCATCAGGACGACGCCGAAGGCCCAGATATCGGCCCGGCGGTCGACGATCTCGCCGCGCGCCTGCTCCGGGCTCATGTAGGCGGCAGTGCCGAGGAGGACGCCCTCGCCGGTCATATCGGCGGTCATGGTGGGAGACAGGGAAAGGCTCTGCGAACCGGAGCCGGACGAAGATGAGATGTACTCCAGGGCCTTGGCCAGCCCGAAGTCGAGCACGGTGACCTGG
>Ga0316198_10002351_pt1 | contig 11390 bp, 11 predicted proteins | sample OudBieAanoxic_MG_FD_204935 | JGI IMG/M metagenome (GOLD analysis project Ga0316198, IMG submission 204935) | Coastal sediment microbial communities from Oude Bieten Haven, Netherlands - site A anoxic | ecosystem: Environmental > Aquatic > Marine > Coastal > Sediment | place: Netherlands... | reverse complement strand
TTCTGCTCGGGCCACTCGACGCCGACCACGACCTCGTTGAGCGACTCGCCCGTGCCCACGCCCAGGGCGATGCGGCCCGGTGCCAGGCAGCCGAGGGTGGCGAAGGCCTGGGCCACGACGCCGGGGTTGTAGCGCAACGTGGGGGTCAGCACGCTCGTGCCCAGGAGGACGCGCTCCGTCGACATGGCCGCGGCCCCGAGCCAGGCGATGGCGTTGGGGGCGTGGCCGTCGGTGTGACGCCAGGGCTGGTAGTGGTCGCTGGTCCAGACCGAGTCGAAGCCGAGGCGGTCGGCCGTGATGGCGAAGTCGAGGAGCTGGCGCGGGCCGAACTGTTCGGCCGAGGCCTTGTAGCCGAGTCGAAGCATCGTTTCCTTTCTGGAGGGCGTCGACGGCCGCCGGATCCACGACCGCAGGAACTCGAATCATGCGTCCCAACGAAGTTCCTGTCGACCACGCCAGTCGCTAGCATCGATGCATCGTGTCTCACGATCGACCTGGCGCCATGCCGCCGCCCCAGCCGGGGCCGAAGCCTCGCGCACTCGACCGGGCTCCCCGGTTCCTGCTGCGGGCGCAGGCGTGGCTCTACGCCTGGCTGTCCAGCGAGTCGCGCGTGGTGCTGGGGATGGTCGTCGTCGTCCTGGCGGTGGTGGTCGCCATCACCCTCTCTTCGACACGCCTGCTGCGCATCGTCTTGGATGGGCTGGACATCGTGGCCCTCGTCGCAGTCTTCCTCGTCAACTGGCTGGGCAATGGCGGTGCCCTGGTGCCGATCCCGGGGGCGCGCTTCGTGGGACTGCTGCTGGTGTTCCAGCAGGCGGTCATCCTGCCGTCGTGGGAGGTCTTCGCCATGGCCGGCGCGGCCATGGCGCTGGGGCTGTCCAGCTACTACATCGCTGGCGCACGCACGGCGGCCTCGTACGCAGAGGGTGATGCCGAGGGTGCCGCACAGCTGGCGCACGATACCGGCATGCTCGACGAGGACGCCGTCGAATTCTCGCCGGGCGCCGATCTGGATGTCGCCGCCGTGGAGGCGATGGTCGGGGCCGATCGGCCGCCCGCAGACACCGCCGACCGACGTCCGGCGCCCGCGTCCACCGGGAGGGTCGCCCGCCTGCGCCGGAGCTTCACCACCTCGCTCAAGCGAGCACAGGAGCGCGCGCAGCCGATCATCGAGCAACGCGGCCTTACCGGCATGTTCCTGCTCTGTTTCGCGCCCATGCCGCTGGGCACCGCTGCGGCCTACGTCGGAGGCCTGATCCATTTCAGCTTCAGCCGCTACCTCCTAGCTTCCTTCGCGGCCAAGTACCTGCTGACCGGCATCGTCGTGTTCCTCGCGCTCGTGTTCAGCGACACCGCCGAGGCCGTGGCGATTCCCGAGATCCACATCCCCATCCTCGACATCACGCTCTTCGACGACGGGCTCCCCTCGCTGCCGCAGGAGTCGCCGGCACCGGGAGCCACGGGCACCCCCTCCGACTAGGAGCTCGAGAGCTCAGGTTCGTCGGCCACAGCGATGGGCTCGCCCATCTCGTGATAGGGATCGTGCATCTTCAGCGGCTTGGCCGTCTTCGACGAGCGGCGGATGTTGAGGATCTCGACGAAGATGGCGAAGCCCATGGCGGCGTAGATGTAGCCCTTGTCGATGTGCTGGCCGAAGCCGTCGGCCACGAGCGTGAAGCCGATGAGCAGCAGGAACGCCAGGGCCAGCATCTTCAGCGTCGGATGCTCGTCGATGACGCGCGTGATGTAGCCGCTTGCCACCAGCATCACGATGACCGAGATGATGACCGCGGTGATCATGACCGCGACCTCGTCGACCATGCCCACCGCGGTGATGACCGAGTCGAGGCTGAAGATGATGTCGAGGATCATGATCTGGGCGATGACGCTCCAGAAGGAGGTGACCCTGCCGGCGTCGCGGACGTGGTCGTCGCCCTCCATGCGCCCGTGGATCTCCCAGGTCGCCTTGGCCAGCAGGAAGAGGCCGCCGCCGATGAGGATGAGGTCGCGCCCGCTGAACTCGTGGTCGAAGAGCGTGAACAACGGCTCGGTGAGGGTGACCACCCAGCTGATGCCCAGCAGCAGCAGGATGCGCATGCCCATGGCCGCGAGGATGCCCACGCGCCGGGCGCGATCGCGTTGGTCCTCGGGCAGCTTGTTGGCCAGGATGGAGATGAAGACGATGTTGTCGATGCCGAGGACGATCTCGAGCGCGGTCAGCGTCAGCAGCGCGATCCAGATCTCAGGGTTCAGCAGCAGGTCCATCCGTCCTCCCTCAAGTCTCGGCTCCGGCGCAGCCTAGCGGTCGTGACCGCGGCTTGGCCAGTGGCTCTGAAACCAACCTTCTTGCGCCGGGCAACGGCATGACCGACCACGGCATCAACATGACCGACCACGGCATCAACGAGACCACCTCTACCCCCACGCTGACCGGCGCTACCGTCCAGCCGCCGCTAGCATGGTCCAGCCATGCAGCAGCCCAGCACCGCCCCGCCCGCGCTTCCCGACGCTGACCGCCACGCCGATCCGGAAGCGCTCCTCGCACTCATCCGGCACAGCGTCATCGGCGACGACGAGGCCTTCAACGGGCCCTTCGGCGTGCGCCGGCTGACCTACGCCGACTACACTGCCTCCGGCCGCAGCCTGACCTTCATCGAGGACTACATCCGCGAGCAGGTCATGCCGCTGTATGCCAACACCCACACCGAGTCGAGCGGCACGGGCCTGCAGACGACGCGCTTCCGCGAGGACGCCCGCGACATCATCCGCGCGGCCTGCGGCGCCGACCGAGACGAGTACGCGGTCATCTTCTGCGGCTCGGGCTCCACAGCCGCGGTGGACAAGCTCATCGGCATCCTCAACCTCCGCCTGCCGGCGGACCTCGACCAACGCTATGACCTGAGCAGCCACATCCCCGCCGACGAGCGACCGGTCATCTTCATCGGTCCCTACGAGCACCACTCCAACGAGCTGCCCTGGCGCGAGTCCATCGCCGACGTGGTCACCATCCGGGAGGACGCCGACGGACACATCGACCTGGACCACCTGGCCGATGAGTTGCGCCGCTACGCCGACCGTCCGCTGCGCATCGGCTCCTTTTCCGCCGCCAGCAACGTCACCGGCACCAAGTCCGACACGCGCGGGATCAGCACCCTGCTGCACCAGCATGGGGCCCTCGCCTTGTGGGACTACGGCGCGGCCGCGCCCTACGTGTCCCTGGACGTGGCGCCGCGCCGCCCGGCCGTCGACGGCGACACGGCCCACGCCGCGCTCGACCACAAGGACGCGCTCTTCATCAGCCCCCACAAGTTCATCGGCGGTCCGGGCACGCCCGGCATCCTCGTCGTCCGTCGGGCGCTGCTGACCAACTCTGTGCCGGCCGTGCCGGGCGGCGGCACCGTCGCCTACGTCAACGCCGAGGAGCACGTCTACCTGGCCGACCCGGAGCAGCGCGAGGAGGGCGGCACTCCGGCCATCATCGAGTCGATTCGCGCCGGGCTCGTCTTCGGGCTCAAGGACGCGGTCGGCCCGGCGGTCATCCGCGACAGGGAGGAGGCGCTCATCGAGCGCGCGCTCGAGCGCTGGGCCGGCGTGCCCGGGCTGGAGGTGCTGGGCAGCAAAGAGGCGCCGCGTCTCTCGATCGTCAGCTTCGTCGTGCGCCACGGCCACCGCTACCTGCACCACAACTACGTGGTGGCCCTGCTCAACGACCTCTTCGGCGTCCAGTCACGCGGTGGCTGCTCGTGCGCGGGACCGTACGGCCACCGCCTCCTGGGCATCGATATCGAGACGAGCCACGAGTTCGAACGCGAAATCACCCGCGGCTGCGAAGGCATCAAGCCCGGCTGGGTCCGCGTCAACTTCAACTACTTCATCGACGAGGCCGTCTTCGCCTACATCCTCGACGCGGTCGAACTGGTCGCCCGCCACGGCTGGCGCCTGCTGCCCCACTACCGCATGGACCCGGCCACCGGCCTGTGGCACCACGTCGGGCGCCAGGCGGAAGCCCCGCTCTCGCTGCACGACATCAGCTACACCGCGCAGGGCATGGCCTACGAGCAGCACCGCCGGCAGGAACCGGCGAGCGCCTTCGCCGGCTACCTGGCCGAGGCCCGGGCGCTGATGGCGCACCCGCCGGCGCCGGCCCAGGCACCCCAACGCGCCGCCGACCTGGTCGTCGGCGACGACTTCGAGGTGCTGCGCTGGTTCCTCCTGCCTCAAGAGGCTTCCGCGCAGCTCCGGGCCGAGGGCTGAGACGCCCGGCACAGGTAAGCGCCCCGCCGGGGGAGAAGTCGGCGGGGCGCGTCTGAGAGGGCAGCCCGGACGGAAGTGGGTACCGCCCGGGCTGTCCGAGGAGAGTTGGTTACATCTGGCTAGGTGCCCGCATCAGCGGGGCTTGCGCCAGAGCACCTTCTCGATGCTCTCGCCGACGTCGTTGACGCGATCGTTGCGATACATCTTGCTGTCCTCGTAGCACTTGTCGAAGCCAGCGCCGCCATACATGTAGTCGATTTGGCCGTCGCGCGTGACGAGGACGTCGTCGCCGGCCTTGCCCTTGAGCACGTCGCCCTTGGCCTTGCCGCCGTTGAGGAAGTCATCGCCGTCGCCGCCGTCGAGGATATCGAGGCCGCCCTCGCCGAAGATGCGGTCATCGCCGCCCTCGCCCCAGACCTCGTCTGCGCCGGAGCCGGCCCAGACCTTGTCATCGCCAGAACCGGCCATGATGAGATCCGCACCAGCGCGGCCCATCACGACGTCGGCGCTGCCGCCGGCCTCGAGGACGTCGTCACCGCCGCCGCCAACGAGCTTGTCCTTGCCGCGTCCGCCGAGCAGCTCGTCGTCGCCGGCTCCACCCCTGACCACGTCATTGTGGAAGCCGCCGTTGAGGAAGTCTGCCTGGGCGCCGCCGAAGAGCTTGTCGTTGCCGGCGCCGCCGCGGATCACGTCTTCGCCCTGGGCGCCATAGATCGTGTCGCGGCCCTTGTCGCCGAAGACGACATCATCGCCAGGCCCGGCGAAGATCACGTCGTTGCCATCGCGGCCGTGGATCTCGTCGTTGCCCTCGCCACCGCAGAGCACGTCGTCCCCGTCGGTGCCGTAGATGATGTCGTCGCCGTTGGTTTTGTAGTTGTCACAGTCCGCAGGTGAGACCGCAGCGACCGGAATGGCCATCGCCAGCGACACCGCAGCAGCGGAGAAGATGGCGGTGAGCGACAGTCGGGCGGTCATGGTCGTCGTTCGCATGACTCCTGTCCTTGCTCGTCGATCGATGGGGTTAGATCCTCACGCTCATACGCTTGTCCTGCTTCTCTCCCACCCTCTGGGAACCGGTCACGGAGAGGGATCGGCCGCGACCGTAGAGGACGATGACAGTCGTACCGGCGGCCCGACAGGGCCAGAGCGCCTAACGAATGGACTGTTCGATCGGAAGGGCTATTAGTCCCGACTTTCTTGTGCCACAAATCCTGCGCTCACGAATCGGCACGAGCGCCCGCACGGGCAGGTAGATGTCGGTGACCCACTCGCTGTGGTCGGGCGTGTCGCGCCCATCGACCACGTAGCTCTCCCAGGGCCCGCCCATGGGGTCGCACCCACGGCGCGTGCAGTCGGTCTCGAGGGCCCGGTAGGCCTCGGGCAGCCGATCGTGGTCGCCCGAGTGCCTGCCGTGCAGCACCGGCCCGCCCGGCAGGAAGCTGGGAACGACGATGCCGGCCGGGGTGATGGGTTGGGCCAGCGGCACGCCGCATTCCAGGGTGATGAGCGCGCCCAGGGAGTGGAAACGCGCGAAGAGAGGCCCGGCCGGCGCGAGACCCTGCTCGCCGACCGCGTCCATCACCAACTCATGGAGGACGCTGACGGTACGGCGAAGCCTGGGGCGCTCGATGGTCGTGCGCACCGACGCGACGTGGCGTTCGGTCAGCTGGATCAACTCGACCAGCTGACCCTCTTGGGCTATGGGGCTCATCGCTCGGACCCCGTGCTAGCCCTCCTCCTAGTGCCACATGGTCCATCTGCACCGGGCCATTTGGCTAGTGCCGTCTGACCCGTTCGCTCGGCCTGTTCGATGGCCCGCTGCAGCTGGGGCGAAGAGATCGGGTCGATTCAGGCGACCGGGATGTAGAGCTCGGTCTTGAGCTCGGAGGCGTCGACCTCCTCGGGGTCGTCGATGTAGATCTCCCAGAACGGGCCCGCGGGAGCCTTGCCCTGCTCGGTGACCCAGGCCATCAGTTCCTGCCACGTGTCGCCGATGCTGTCATAGGGCCCGACGTGGACGGCGAAGGCCGCCCGTCCCCCGCCGACCGTGCTGGGCACGACCTCGCCGGCGGCGCTGAACGGGCGGGGCACCGGGATGGCGCACTCGAAGGTCGAGCTCTCACCCTCGCCCAGGTCGAAGTAGCGCGCCAGCGGCTCGCCGCTCGGCTCGATGCCCGCCGATACCACCGCGTGGTAGATCTTGGGAAAGGCCTCACCCATGGCCGCGCCGACCTGGGCCATCGGCCGCGTCATCTTGATGGCAGCGGTGTGGTGCTCGGTGGTTCGTCGGATCTTGAACGCGGACATCATCGCTCCTTCGGAGGCCAGTAGATCTCGGTGCGCAGCTCTTCGGGAGCGGTGGTGTCGGGATCGTTGAGGTACGACTCCCACATCACCGTGGCCGGGTTCTTGCCCTGGCCCTCCAGCCAGGCCTGCATCTCGCCGTAGGTCTCGGCGAGCCTGTCGTAGGGCCCGACGTGCAGGCCGACCGCGGCGGTGCAGCCGCCGATCTCGCCGCCCACGACCTCTCCGTCGCCGGCGAAGGGCGCGGCCACGGGCACGCCGGCCTCGAAGGTCACGCTGTCCTCGCTGAAGGCGGTGTACTTGCAGCAGGCCGGACCGGCAGGCGCGACCCCCGCAGCGCCGAGGGCGGCGAAGGCGGCCTTGAAGGCCGGGCCCATGGTCTGGCTGATGCGGTCGGGCGGTGTGGTGACGCGGACCACGGCCGTGTGCTGGAGCGGCACTGATCGGAACTCGAATCGGGACATGGTTCTCCCTTTCGGCTGATGCTGGAGTGACGGACCGGATGAGGTGGTCGCGGGTTCACTCGATCACCCGCGGGCCGCCCGCATGTGCCTTGACCGGGAAGGAGATGTCGACCTGGTTGAGGTAGGTCTCTTCGTCGATGGAGCCCGTGCGGTACCACTCGATGGAGGCGCCGAAGACGGGCATCTCGGGATGGGCCATGAGCCGCCGGCCGATGAGCTCGTAGGCGTAGCCGATACGGCTGAAGGGGCCGACGTAGGTGGTCATGGCGTAGGTACCGCCGCCGACCGACTGCTGACCCAGGCCGCACTCGGGCGGCAGGTCCTCGTCGATGGTCCAGCCGGCGTCGAAACGGAGTCGCTCGGGCGGCGTGATGTGAGGCGGGTCCTGGGCGATGCCCAGGGGCAGGCCGTCGGTCGAGTGGCCCAGCTCTGCGAGGCGCTCGCGGACACGGCCCCAGAGGTTGCCGTCGACCTGGTCGTAGGGGCCCGTGTGCCGCAGGAAGGCGATGCGGATGGAGCGCAGCTCGGTGATCCGCGTGGACGAGATCTCCGCTCCCTCGATGGTCTCCGAGAGGCCCGGCTGCCGCTCGTTGTGGCCCAGGCCGCCGGCGCCCTGGCGATCACGCCACTTGCCGGGGCTGACGCCGAAGTGGCGGCCGAAGGCGCGGCTGAAGACCTCGTGGGAAGAGAAGCCGTTGTCCAGCGCGATCTCCAGGATCGTGCCCTGCCGCAGCATCAGCTGGGAGGCGGCGCGCTCCAGGCGCAGGCGCTCGACATGCTGGCGGGGCGTCTCCCCGGTGGTGGCCTCGATGCGGCGTTTCAGCGTCGACCGCGAGAGACCAGAAGCCTGCGCCAGCGCGGCCAGGCTGAGGTCCCTGTCGAGCCCGGCCTGGATGTGCACCAGGACCGGCAGCAGATCGGCGTCCATGGCCGCAGGATGCGCCGGCCGGTGCGCCGCGTCTTGACGATTCGGCTCAGCCGGTCTGACGTTTCAGCTCAACCCCGGCGTCACCTCGTGGATCTACCGGAGCCGGATGCCCGTGGTCCCTCCGACGACTCAACTCGACGACCCGGCGCCGTAGGTGCCGTGGTCGAGTTGAGCGATGGATGGCCGCGTCGAACGTAGCCACCCCGTGACTGGAACCCGTCAGAAGCTTGCCCGTCACGTCACGTTGAGCCACCCCGTGGATGATGCGCCCTGGGGTGGTGGCTCCACGGCTCGGTGCGCAGGCGTACTAGTCGGCCGCGACCTCGTAGACGGCCTCGCCCTTTTCCTCGAAGGCGTTCAGATTGTCGATGGTGGTGTCGGCGATGTTGGCCAGTGCCTCGGCCGTGAAGAAGGCCTGGTGGGCGGTGATGAGCACGTTGGGGAACGTCAGCAGCCGCGCGAACGTGTCGTCCTGGATGATCGACTGGCTCTGGTCCTCGAAGAAGCCGACCGCGTCCTCCTCCTCGTAGACGTCGAGGCCGAGGTAGCCGATGCGGCCGTCCTTGAGGGCATCGATGGCGGCCTCGGTGTCGATGAGAGCGCCGCGACTGGTGTTGACGATCATCACACCGGGCTTCACCGCCGCCAGCGACTGCCGGTTCACGAGGTGGTGCGTCTCGGTCGTGAGCGGCGCGTGGAGAGCGATGATGTCCGACTCGGCGAAGAGCTCGGGCAGCCCGACGTACTTCGCCCCCAGCTCCTCCATGGCCTCGTTGGGATAGGGGTCGTAGGCCATCAGCCGGCAGCCGAAGCCCTTCATGATGGTGGCGAAGACGGTGCCGATGCGGCCGGTGCCCACCACCCCCACGCACTTGTCGTGGAGGTCGTAGCCGAGCAGGCCGTCGAGCGCGAAGTTGCCGTCGCGCACGCGGTTGTAGGCCCGGTTCGTGCGCCGCACGAGACTGAGGATGAGCGCGACCGCGTGCTCGGCCACGGCGTAGGGTGAGTAGGCCGGCACGCGGCAGACGCGGATGCCGACCTCCCTGGCGACCTCGAGGTCGACGTTGTTGAAGCCGGCGGCGCGCAGCGCCACCAGGCGTGTGCCGCCCTCGGCCAAAGCACGCAGCACGTCACCGCTGACCTCGTCGTGGACGAAGACGCAGACGGCCTCGTGGTCGGCGGCCAGCGGCGCATGGTCGGGGCTGAGCTTGGCTTCGAAGAAGTCGAGCTGATGGGTGGAGCCCTCTGCAGCGGCACCGAGGTACTGCTCGTCGTAGGGCTTGGAGGAGAAGACGGCGACTCGCATGCCCTGAGGGTAGTGGAGGTGGTACCCGAATCGGAAGGGCCGGGATCGGTTCTCCCGGCCCTTCCGCTCACGATCTTGCCCGCAGGCGTCGCGCTACGCGATCTCGTACTGGATGAAGACGTTGATAGCGAGCTCGACCTCACCGGGCAGGACCGGGGTCGCGACGCCGGCGTCCGCGGCCGCGAAGGCTACCTCCGCGCGGTCCATGTAGATCGGCTGCGGCTGCCGGCCGCCCGACTCGCTGATGCTCACGACGCTGACGATCTCGACGCCGGCCGCGGCGGCCAGCTGGTCGGCCTTGGCCCGGGCGTCCTCGACGGCGGCCGTGCGCGCGAGCTCCTGGGCCGCGGTCGGATCCTCGACACGGAAGCTGATGCCGTTGATCTGGTTGGCACCGGACTGAACGGTGGTGTCGACCACCTCGCCGACCATGCTGATGTCACGGACGGTCACGTTGACCGTGTTGCGCGCTTCCCAGCCGGTGATGGTGGGAGGCTCGCTGTTCCAGTCATAGCGCGCGTTGAGGCTGAGGTTGGTGGTCTGGATGTCCTTCTCGTCGATGCCCAGGGCGAGCAACGCCTGCACGACCACATCCATAGAGGCGGCAGCCTTCTGGGACGCGGCGGCGGCTTCCTTGGCCTGCTCGACCACTCCGATGTTGATGTCGGCCACGTCGGGCACGGCGTTGACGCGGCCCGTGCCGTTGACGCTGATCGTGCGTAGGGTGTCGTCGCCGCCCGAGTCCGACTGGGCCTGGGTCGCGAGCGCGCCGGCGCCCAGGAAGGAGGCGGCAAGGAGGCCGGCCGTGAGGCCGGCAGAAACCCAGCGCAGGCTGGGTCGGGTGAGGGTGATGGTGGTGTTCACCGTGGTCGATCCTCCGGGTGTCGTGGTTCGCTATGACGAGAGTGGAAGACGCGTGTCGACGCCACCTCGCACGGTTCAGACGTCTACGCTCCGCGAGCGGTTCCCTCGCCTGTGGCTACGAGCCGGCCTTGAGCGGGAAGATGATCTCCGTCAACCACTTGCTCGGGTCCGGCTCGGCCGAGGGATCGGTGAGGTAGATCTCGTAGGGGCCGCCGTTGGCCACGTAGTCGGGGTTGCCGTCGAGCCAGCCGCGCATGGCGTCATAGGTCGCGTCCAGCGTGTCATATGGGCCGGCGTGCACCGCGATGGCGGCGGGGCCGGAGGGAAGCACACCCGGCTTGACGTCGCCGTCGGGCGCGATCGGCTTGTCGACCATCACGCCCGCTTCGAAGTCGACGGTCTCCCCCATCGAGTGGTAGCGCGCGAAGGGGCCGCTCGAACCGGTCACGCCCTGCTTCTCGAGCGCCTCCCGCACGGCCTGCTGGACCCGACCCATGGCCAGCGACAGGGTCGACGAATCGACCTCGGAGCGCATGGTCGCGGTGTGATGGCTACGGAGGACGCGAAGCTCGATCTTGGAAGACGGTCCTCGTGGGTCAGGCATGACGGTACCTCTGTGATCGGGGGTACCACTCTGGCCCGCCCCAGGTCACGTGCGCAAGCCGCCGAAAGTCATGGTCGCGGCTCGGCCGGCGAGCCATCGGCTACGGCCTTTCGTTCCTGCCGGCCGCCGCGCCGGGGGCTGGACAAGCGAACGGGGTCCGACGCCAGGGGGAAGACGTCGGACCCCGTCCTAGTCGCAGATCGGCCGCCCGAGGCCGATGCATGTGGTCTACGCGAGCGTCGTCCGTCGCGTCAGCTTCTGGAACCGGGCCGGCACCCACCACTTGAGGAAGTAGAGCCGGCAGCCGAGGCAATAGCCGGATACCGCGAGGACGGCCTGCAGTGCCCCGACCGCCGCTGCTACGACCCAGCCGGCTGTCACCAAGCCAAGGACGAACAGGGCGGTCGCGACAGAGAAGCCGATGAAGCCGAGGGCCTGTGCGAAGCGCGGCGGGAGTTCGTGCTCCAGCTCCTTCGGCGGTGCGATGCGGAGGGCCCTGCGAACCGCGGGCCAGGCACGCCCCAGGATCGAGTAGCGCGTCCCGAAGAACGCGCTCGCCCCCAGCGCCACGGCCAGGAAGGCCACGGTGATGGGCGCGTCGAGGAGGAAACCCACGGCCAGGATGACGACCGACAGCGCTGCGCCGAAGCGGTGCCCGCGTGGGTC
>Ga0316198_10002350_pt1 | contig 11392 bp, 12 predicted proteins | sample OudBieAanoxic_MG_FD_204935 | JGI IMG/M metagenome (GOLD analysis project Ga0316198, IMG submission 204935) | Coastal sediment microbial communities from Oude Bieten Haven, Netherlands - site A anoxic | ecosystem: Environmental > Aquatic > Marine > Coastal > Sediment | place: Netherlands... | reverse complement strand
CGTATTTTCAACGATGTATGGTGACCCAGCTTATATGGAGCGTGTTGGTAAGGGTCTGGATATCAAAATAACTTTTATGGAAAGGGTACTGAATCTATTCTCGGGGGATTTTCATGCTTTTAGTAGTTTAGATTATAGACATAAGCCAGCCATCTTATGTGAGTATGCCCATTCTATGAATAATAGCTTAGGGAACTTTCAAGACTATATGGATAAGTTTAAAGCCTATCCTCGACTTGCTGGTGGCTTTATATGGGACTGGGTCGATCAGACGCCTAGAATGGAAGTAGATGGGGAGACCCGGTGGTTATATGGTGGTGACTATGGTGAAGATAAGACCCATGGCATCTATTGCGCTAATGGGATTGTAGCAGCAGATAGACAGCGCCACCCTGCAGCAGAAGAAGTAAGAAAAGTCTATCAGCCTTACCACGTTACTTTTGATGATCAGACTGGTCAGTATGAAGTTTTGACGGATCGTCTTTTTAAAGATGGATCAGAAGTGGTTTTAAACATTGAACTATTAGAAGATGGCGAGCTTGTTACGTGCATTCAAGTGACAGATTTTGCCATAGAGCCAGGTGGTTCTTATAAGGGTAAGGTCACGGACTGGCAGACTTATAAGGATCATCAGGTTACTTATTACATTAATTTTAAGTTTGAAATGGCCCATGGGACCTGGTGGTGTGAAAAAGGTAATCTTATAGCGTTTGAACAATTCTCCAGGGTTGCTAGTGTTAGTCAGATAGAGTATTCAGGACAAGTATACAAGGGTTCTGAAAAAGAGACCAAGGCCCTCTTAGAGGTGACGGTTAAGGATTTTGTCTACAAGATTTCTAAAGTTAATGGCCAAGTACTATCGATTTGTCATCTGAAGAAGGAATTACTTGAAGCACCACTGAGGCCAAATTTCTGGCGTGTACCAACAGACAATGATTATGGTCTTTCTAACTTTGTTCCTTGGCTTAAACGCTTCTATATTGACGAAGGTCTAAAAGTAAGTCCTTCAAAAGCAAGGGTTAAAGCATTTGATGTAGATCACGTAGATGGAAGATTAGTGGTTGCACTTAAGGTGAAGATGGCCAGATTTAAAGGTGCCTTCCTTATGTCCTATTCGATTCATGGTGATGGAAGCCTTGAAGTGGCTTATTCGGGGCGACCTAAGAAAGAACTAAGTCGATTTGGTGCAACCATGCATCTAGCCAATGCTTATAAGGAAGTGCGGTGGCTGGGTCGGGGTCCAGAGGAGAACTATTGTGACCGTAAGACGGGATCGCCTCTTGGTCTCTATAGTTCTTCCATTAATAACTTTGCACATGGCTATGTGCGTCCGATGGAGAATGGTAATCGAACAGATGTTAAGTGGCTCAGTTTATTAGCACCAGGTGGCATGGAAGTCCTTGTAGAAGGACTAGATCAGCCTCTTGAAGTAAGTGCTTGGCCTTATAGTTTTGATGCCTTAGAAGCTGCGACACACGGTCACGACTTAAAGGAGCATGTAACGACCACTTTGAATATGGATCATAGACAAAAAGGGGTTGGTGGTGATTATCCTGGAGACTTAAATCTTAAGGACCCCTACAAAATAAAATGTGATCAGACATATACCTATAGGTTTAGACTTACCTTTTTCCAAGACTAAGAGAGGGCTTTGCAGGCTGAAAGTGATGAAGGTCCTCTGATGAAGATGAAGTGGTCTGATGTATAGTTAAATAAAACATATAATAGTGTCAAAAATAGGACTTTGTAAGGAGAAAGTCCTATTTTGTTATATGACCAAACAGGGGAGAATAGACTTAGACAAGTAATCCTAGAGGGACCATGAATAATGGTAGGGTTATAGGCAGTAGAGGTGGGCCACCACTTAGGAGGTTTTAAGATGAAAAAAAGTAGTGTTGCATTATTGGTAGTATTAACAATGTTTTTATCAATGATTACGGTTAGTGGTCAAGAATCCACTGGCTTTAAAGATGTAGCAGAGAATCATTGGGCTAGGCATGACATAGAATTAATGGCGAAGAAAGGTATCATAAATGGCTATGAGGGCCGTTTCAGACCAGAAGATACTGTGGCAAGAGATGAATTTGCTAAGATGTTGGTCAAAACATTAGGTTTAGAAGAGAAGGTACCAAGTACACCCTATTTTGATGATGTCAAAAAAAGTGATTGGGCATATACGTATGTTGAGACTGCGAGAAATTATCTGACGGGCTTTACCAGTAGTACAGGTTACCGCTTTAAGCCAGATGAGCCTTCAGTGAGAGAAGATATGGCGGTGGCTGTCATTAAAGGGCTCTACGACAAAGGTCAAGTGAGTGATCCTAATAAAACCGACATTTCTATACTTGATCGTTACAGCGATGAAACAAGTATTTCCACTAACTTAAGAAAATATGTAGCTGCAGCAATTAATGAAGGTCTTATGGTTGGGAGTAACGGTGAATTCGATCCTATGGGTCACTTAAGTCGAGCAGAAGCGGCCACGCTACTGGCAAGGTTAATTGACGATGAAGAAAAAGTCGTCTTTGACGGGGACAATAAAGTGGTTATAAGTGATACAACGACAAGTGATGCAATCAGTAATCAAAAACCTAGCCTTGAAAAAACAGTGGGTAATCAAGGGGTTGTACTTGATTGGAGTCAGGTAGGAGCTAGTGGCTTTAAGTATTACAAAGTAGTCTTATCAAAAAGCGATTCAACACCAAGTTATAGTGAGAATGGTTATGCTATAGCGATATCTGATGTTAGCAATACACGTGTTGAACTAAAATCAGGTATGGCCTATAATGGTGGCGATTTGGGTGGTGTCATTAAAGGTGGCGAGACCTACTATGTAGCCATTACAGCAGTTTATGAGGATGGAAAAGAGACGTCGAATGTGGTGAGCGTAACCATACCAGGTAGTTATACAGAAGCAAGTGATGAAAGCCGGACACCTGTGCTTACTTATAGTATGGGTACATCAGGTGTAGAACTTAAGTGGAGTCAAGTGCCTGAGGATGGTTTTTCTTACTACAAAGTGGTACTTTCACAGACAAAAGAGAAGCCTTATTACCCTGATTATGGTTACCTGACTTATATCAGTGATCCATCAATAACGACCTACACTGTTCAAGAAGGTAAAGGCTACAATGATGGTTCTAAAGGTGGTATTGGTGGAGAAGTGGAAGATGAAAGTTACTATATGACCATTACAGCCGTTTATAGCAATGGTAAGTACACATCAAATGCTGTATTCGTGACGGTAGCTGATCAATAGAATTAATTTGAGTGATGGGCCTAATGTTGGTAAAGAATTCTCTGACATTAGGCTTTTTATTGTCAGAAAATATAAGGTCCCATCCCTAATTTCTTCTTAAGATTGACAATCGACGGTGACTTTGATATGATTCCCATGAATATTGTTGCAAACAATTTGAAGTGAGGAATGACAAGTAATATGAATCAATTAGAGCTCCTTAAATCAATTTCATTGACCTATGAAGAAACTTGCGTATTTGATGACTTTTCTTTAGAGGTGCCCGAAAGTAAGGTGACTTGTATTGTTGGTCCATCTGGATGTGGCAAGACAAGTATATTGAACCTTTTAGCAGGTTTAGTTAAAGTGACACAGGGTCAGGTGAATAAAGTGGATAGGGATGTTGGCTATATATTTCAGGAAGATCGATTGCTCCCTTGGGAGACGGTATATAACAATGTCCGTATCGTCAAAGATCAAGAGACTTCTAAGGAAATTATGTCAATCCTAAAAGCATTAGAAATCGATGATTTTGCTCATAGTTACCCTAAACACTTAAGTGGTGGTATGCGTCAGCGCTGTGCTATTGCTAGAGCGTTCTATTACCATGCACCTTTATTGTTAATGGATGAGCCCTTTAAATCATTGGACTATGACCTTAGATTGAACTTATGTGCTTACTTGGTGAAGTTGTGGGAAAAGAACAGAAACACGATTATTTTTGTTACCCATGACATTGATGAAGCGCTACTACTAGGTCATAGAATTATTGTGTTGTCAAAAAGACCAGCTCAAATAGAGGCAGTATTCAATTTAGCAACAGCCCCATCAAAACGAACGGTTATGGATGAGGAACATGCCAACCTAAGAGGGAAAATTATTGATTTAATGACCAAATAGTTATGGGTCAATAATTGAAAGAATGGACAAGGTAGACAAGAATCTACTAGAATAGAAAGAGGCTATAATGAAGAAAATAGTAATGATGATGATGATGGTATTATTAGTGACAGCTTGTGGAAAGACTACGGATGACATGTATGACAAAGTTGAAGCGGTGACAGAAGCTGTGGTAGAAGAAGCGGTAAAGGAAGAAGTTGTTACAGAAGCGGTAGAAGAACTTGCAGAAGCAGTCGTGACAGAAGCGATGACTTTGAAAGTTATAGCACCTTATGGAACACCAGTGTTAACGATGGTGAAGATGTTTGTAGAGCAACCAGAAATTGCTGAAAATGTTAGCGTTGAATACGAAGCTTTGCAAGCAACCGATGTCTTGACTTCTGAGTTGATTAACGAGAATGCTGACTTTGCAATCGTACCTACCAATCTTGCCGCAGTACTTGCATCTAAAGATGTGGGGTATAAGTTAGCGGGATCAAGTGTATGGGGTATTTTCTATATAGTGACAACTGAAGAAATCACTTCAATAGAAGAGCTTAAAGGTAAACGTGTGGGTATGATCGGTAAAGGTTTAACACCGGATGCTATGTTCAGATATATTCTGACAGAGAATGGCCTTAATCCAGATGAAGATTTAACCCTAGAGTATTTTAGCGGTAGTTCTGAATTAGCCACTAATTTTATCAGTGGTCAAATTGATTATGCAATGATGCCTGAACCTGTATTGACCAATGTACTATTAAAGCGTGAAGGCTCTATTGCAGCGATTGATCTTCAAGCATCATGGGCAGACGCTACAGGGATGGATAGCTATCCTTTATCTTCAATAATTGTCAAAGAATCTTTGGCAGAAAGCTCACCCGAGATTGTTGAAGCATTCTTGAGGATCTACGGTGAATCTGTTGCGTGGCTTAATGAAAATCCAGCTGAAGCCGGTGCCTATTATGAATCATTGGATCTGGGTTTACCAGCAATGATTATAGAAAAGGCCATACCTGCCTGTAATTTAAGGTTTATCCCGGTAGATGAAGCTAAGGAAGATATCGATAAGTTCTTAGACGTTCTTTATACATTTAACCCCAAAATTGTTGGAGGTCAACCAATAGATAAGGACTTATACCTTGAAAAGTAAACGTTACGCGTTATTGTCCACCATCATTATTATACTAGTATGGTGGTGTGCGGCAATAATTGTTGGTAAATCAGTGAAAATCCCATCACCCATTGAGACCTTTAAAGCGTTAATCGTCATTATAGGTCATGAAAAATTCCTTATGCAAATAGGCTATACCTTAAGAAGAACCCTTATTGGTTTTTCTATTGCCTTTGCATCAGGGGTTATTTTAGGTGTGCTTTCTGGTTTGTTCCAACCGGTCTATTACTTATTAAGGCCTTTGGTTCTTGCGCAACGTTCTGTGCCCACGATGGCAGTGATTTTATTGGCACTCATTTGGTTGACTAGAGAAATAGCACCTATTCTTGTGGGTGTTATTGTTATATTCCCTATGATCTATAGCGCAGTCGTTGATGGTATTAGGCAGATGGACCAACAGTTATTAGAAATGGCGAAGGTCTACCACCTAAGTGCAAAAAAGAAGCTACGACACCTATACCTGCCTTCAATTGCAAGTTCGTTGAGAGCAGTTGCAGCTGCAGCTATTAGCTTGAATCTTAAATTATCTATAGCAGCGGAAGTATTAAGTCAAGCTGATCCGGCAATTGGTAGTGAAATGTTTATGGAGAAAATAGCACTGAATACAGCAGGTGTTTTGGCTTGGGCAATTATTGCTATAGCTTTAGGATGGTTATTAGAATCTGCAGTCAATTTAAAAGTGATTTCTTGGATGAAATCATGGAGGACAAGGTAAGCGCATGAGCATTCAAATGACGAAATTAATTCCTGTTGAAGTAGGGTTCATTCCCCTGAACGTAAAAGAGTGTGATGTGAAATCAGCTATTGATGATATAGGCATTTCCTATAGTGACTTAGAAATAAAGACTTTCGACACCATTACTTTCGTTGATTGTGGTATTAACCTGGAATATGTACGCTGTCCTTTCTGTCATAAAGAAGCCATTAAATGGTGGGCAAGTGTCATGACTCAAGGAGAAAAAACAGGTTTTAGAAACAGAGGTATTGTGACACCTTGCTGTGAAAGATTTCTAATGTTAGAAGAAATGGATTATTGCCTTAGTATGGGCTTTTCTAAGTATATTATTGAAATCATTGAACCTTCAGGTCTACTAACTAGCAGTGATGTCTATCAAATAGGTAATTCACTAGGATGTCCTATGAAGAAAATCAGTGCCAGATACTAGACCTTATTGAAAGAGCTAGACTTTGTCAATCAAGTAGCCATGAAACTATAATAATGTTTTACTGTTTCGCTAACCTGTGTTATAGTGTACAATGGTAATAAGACGACTAGGGCTGTCCTTAATGGGACAGCCTTTATTATAAGCAATCAAGTAGAATTGTCCCCTTCGTTAAGGAAGGGTTAAATAAAAGAATCAACTTATACCAAGGACCTTTGGTGAAAAACCTATGTAGTTATCTATATAAGGCCACTAGCAAGGATTACCGTCTTAGGTAGGTCATTGCCTAATACATGAGAAGAAAGGGAACATTATGCCATATAATTATAAACTAACCATTGGATACGACGGAGCTAGATATTCCGGTTGGCAAAAAAACAAAAATGCAAAAGAGACCATTCAAAGTAAACTAGAGGCTGTAATCAAAGAGGTGGTTGGAGAATCTGTGAACCTTATTGGTTCAGGCCGTACAGATAAAGGGGTACATGCCGAAATGCAAATTGCCAACTTTTCATGTAAAACACGTCAAAAAGCTAATAGTCTTAAATACCAAATAAATGCTTTGCTTCCAGAAGATATTGTGGTTCAGGCAGTGAATAAAGTCGACGAAAGTTTTCATAGCCGTTTTTCGGCTGTAAGTAAAACATATAGATACACCATATGGAAAGCTAATTGTGAAACATACCCATTGTTCCAACGTAAGTATGTCTATCATATAGAAGAACAAATGGATGTAGACTTGATGCTTCTAGCTGCACAAAAATTTGTAGGCGAACATGATTTTAAAGGTTTTTCAAGTGATAAGACTAAGAAAAGTACAGTTCGTACCATTACTCGATTCGATATTATTGAAGAAGAGGACTATATAGAAATTGAAATAGAAGGTAATGGTTTTCTCTATAATATGGTGAGAATTATTGTTGGTACTTTAATTGAGATTGGTCGAGGCGAACGACACGATGGCACGATTGATGAAGTTTTTGCTTATAAAAAACGTGAATTAGCGGGTTACACAGTGCCAGCCAAAGGACTTTCCTTAGTGGACGTGGTTTATAAAGATTAATTTGACGCATGATTAATGGAGAATATTATGGATGGTAAGAATAGAAGCAACATTAAGATCGGTGGCCATGTCATGGTGGTGCAAAAGCATCACCAAAGGTCGGGTGAACTAACAGAAGGCCTAGTCAGTAAGATATTGACGAATTCAAAGAACCACCCCCATGGCATAAAGGTTATGTTAGTGGATGGCATAGTCGGTCGGGTTCAAGAAGTTATTGAGGATTAAAAGTGAATTATATTAAAGGCACAGACTTAATCATTTCATTTGTTGAATGATTAAGTCTGTGCCTTTTTTTGTTATGTTTTAGGAAAGTCTTCTAGCAATTAAGCTGAAAACGCATCATTCTGAATTCATATCAAGAATCCTAGGTAGACGAATCAATCAGTCATGCTCATTTACTCTAGTTGACGTGATAGGTCATAATCTCTTTTTCGTATTTTTTTGCGGTCTTTGTAATGGCGATACCACCAGTTGCTGTTTCTCTGTGACAGGCAGGCATAAGATCGCCTACTTGTTTCATCGCTATGACGACTTCATCAAAGGGAATAATAGAGGGCATGCCAGCTAAGACCATCTCTGCGCAAATAAGGGCGTTAGAAGCGCCAATGGCATTACGTTTATGACATGGCACTTCGACTAGGCCAGCCACAGGATCACAGATAAGACCCATAAGGTTGTTAATAGCAATAGCGGCGGCATCAAAAGCCTGGTGTATACTACCACCCATTAGATAAACCACTGACGCAGCTGCCATGGCTGATGCCGTACCAATCTCCGCTTGACAGCCGCCTTTAGCACCTGAGATACTGGCTTGTTTGGCAATGATCATCCCTACAACACCAGCGGCAAAAAGTGCTTCAATAATTTGGTCATCGTTGAAGTGGTTAGCTTCTTGAATGGCTTTTAAGGTGCCAGGTAAGACGCCGGAAGCGCCAGCTGTTGGGGCTGCAACAATGCGGCCCATAGAGATGTTAACTTCCATTGTACTTAAGGCATAAGCCATAGCCTTAGTAGTTGTCTCGCCACAGATGGACTTTCCAGTGCCGATGTTGGCTTTAAGCTTATAGGCTTCTCTTTGTATAATCTTCCCCTTAATCTGTGGGTTAGATTCATCCATACCCTGATTGATGGCTTCTTTCATGACAAGCCATTGCTGTAACATTAGCTTGTAAATTGTATCATTATCTATGTCACTTTGTTTGTGTTCGTATTTGAGACCTACTTCGTAGAGATTAAGACCATATTTTTCATACTGGTGAAGTACGTCTGCTGCAGTTTTTAGGTTCATAATAGATCCTTCCATGGATTGAATAGTAATTTCAGAGGCATTGATTAAGTAATCGCCTCGAAGAAAGTAAGCTTATTAAGGTTACGTAAGGCCTCGATTTGCATGAGGGCTTCTTCAGGGATAGTATCATCTGTCTCAATAACGATGACGGCACGTTCACCTTTGGTTTCTCTAAAAAGTTTCATAAAAGCAATGTTAATATTATTGTTAGCCAATATTTGACTAATATTAGCGACGAAGCCAGGTAAATCTATATGCTGGGCAATCATTGTGGCATAGCGGCCAGTTATAGAGACATCTATCTCATCAATGGCAATAATTTTAGCCTTGCCACCACCGATGGAAGAGCCCACCATTTCTTGGCTATAGCCTTCGTAATCCTCAAAAACTATTTTTACGGTATTGGGGTGAACTTCACCTAAGTCTTTTTTATAGAAGCTGATTTGTATACCTTGATCGCTTGCAACAGCAAAGGCATCAGCAATTCTTGGGTCATCTGGTTTCATACCACAAACACCTCCGACCAATGCTTTGTCGGTACCATGTCCTTGATAGGTGTCGGCAAAAGAGCCATGTAAATAGAAGGTGGCTTTCTTGATGGGGCGACCGAATATTTTACGGCAAATATAGGCCACCTTTGCAGCGCCGGCTGTATGTGAGCTAGAAGGACCTACCATAGTAGGGCCGATAATATCGAATATTGAGTATTGTTCCATATGACCTCCTGAAAATTATATACTACAAGTATACAACATGTTTTTACTCTAATAAAGCTAGTGTACGGATATTTCTTAAATGGGTGATGAATCGCCTTATATTTGGGGGGAATGATGATAGGCAAGAGATATTATTGAGTAACTTTTCAATGTAGGGTCTTTATAGTATACTGAAGTCTAGAGATAAGGAGATTTTTCATGAGGATTAGTCCAATTATTACAGATTATTTTCATGCTTGGCTTGAGCAAGATTGCGATAAATTTTTAGGGACAATAAGTGATGATTTTTATGCACGCGAATGCACGGGTGATGTTTATGAAGGAAAAGAGATTGCCAGACGTTGGTTTGAGAGCTGGCATACAGGTGATCATCAAGTCCTATGCTGGGAGATAGACCAAGCTTGGCAATTAGATAATTGTCACTTTGTCACTTGGACCTTCACATGTAGGTACGATAATAACCTCACGACATTTAAAGGTATAAGTCATCTCTTGATTAAGAATAATAAAATTTGTCAATTAAATGAATACAGTCAAGAAGCTGAAAATAAATACCCCTATGGGAGGCCGAACCATGTATCCAATGAGACTTAGTAACAATGAAATAAAGAATATCGAAGAAATCTATCAGATTATCGAAAAATGTGATGTTATAAGAATTGGTATTTCAGTAAATAACAGGCCCTACATCGTGCCTTTGAATTTTGGTTTTAAGGACAATGTATTTTATTTTCATGGCGCTCAAGAGGGTCGGAAAATAGAGATGATTCGTGAGAATCCTAATGTATGCTTTGAAATGGACACGGACCATCACCTTGTCGGTGAAAGTGACAGAGCATGTGATTGGACAATGACCTATGCCAGTGTAATGGGTACAGGGCTTATGACTATAGTGGATGATTGGGACCGAAAGAAAGAAGCGCTAAATATATTGATGGCTCAATACGGTGGTGATAAAGAATATGACTATGATGACCGAATGCTAAGTAGAATTGGTATTATGAAATTAGAAATAAGCGAAATAAGTGGTAAGAAAAGTAAGCAATAGTGCGTATTAAGTAAGAGAGAGGTTTGGATGAAGACAATATTATTTGATTTAGATGGCACCCTATTGCCGATGGATATTAAGCAATTTATGGACTTGTATTTTCATGAAATGTATAAAAGTTTCGAGGGGATTGTGGACAAGGCAACTTTGGTTGATCACGTAATGAAGGCGACTGAGACGATGGTGAGAGATACAACAAGACAGACCAATGAAGAAGTCTTTATGAAGGCCTATGAGGCCTTATCTGGTGCAGATATGGTGGACCATAAAAAGCGATGGGATGATTTCTATGGAGGTGGGTATAAGCATGTAAAAGCCTCGAGTAAAACTAGTCATCAGATGATTGAAGCTGTAGCACTACTCAAAAATAAAGGTTACCAGCTGGTACTTGTGACCAATCCGTTATTTCCAAAGGACGCTATTATACAAAGAATTGTTTGGGCAGGATTAGATCCAGAGGATTTCGCCTATATCACTTCCTTTGAGGGGAATAGTTATTGTAAACCTCAATTAAAAATGTATGAAGAGGTACTAGAACATCTAGGCCTTAAGGCGGAAGCATGTATGATGGTGGGGAATGATGTGGATGAAGATATGATTGCAGGTCAATTAGGGATGACCACCTATTTGGTGACGGAGCATATATTGAATCGTGGTAGTGGTCCGATTGTAGTAGATCATCAAGGTGATTATGATGATTTCTTAAAGTATGTAAAAGCCTTAGCGCCTCTGGTGTAGCAATGATACTTACATTGATTCCTTAGTCTAATCACTATATATGCATCAAAAAGGGGCTGTCGCACTAGCAAAATTCTTTTTGCTG
>Ga0316198_10002349_pt1 | contig 11394 bp, 11 predicted proteins | sample OudBieAanoxic_MG_FD_204935 | JGI IMG/M metagenome (GOLD analysis project Ga0316198, IMG submission 204935) | Coastal sediment microbial communities from Oude Bieten Haven, Netherlands - site A anoxic | ecosystem: Environmental > Aquatic > Marine > Coastal > Sediment | place: Netherlands... | reverse complement strand
GTCTGATCTGCAAAATACTAAAATAATGAATGACGGTAAGTCGACCTTTCAAGATGTTTATAGTGAAATGATTTCCGAAATAGGTGCTAAAACAGCCAACGCAGATGTAGCGATGCAATCTTCAGCAGTATTAAAAAATCAATCTTTTGAACGTATTCAATCGGTGAGTGGAGTTAATATGGATGAAGAAGCTGCAAACCTACTAATGTATCAACAACACTACAGTGCAGCTGCACGTGTTATTACCATTGCTAGTGAATTATTTGACACTATTTTACAGGCGGCTCGATAATATCTCGTTATCATCCAAATGCTGTTTTTGCATCTGGGTGATAATGTTAAAAACAATCTATTCAAGGCAGTGCTTTAAAAGACAGATTTATTTTTAACTTTTTCCAAAGTAGCTGTACCTGTTATTTATACAGTGAGCCTTTTTAACCCTTCGTATACTTCTCAAATTACCCTTTTTACCTTTTTTAACTGTTTTATAACTATACTGGCGTGATTTTTGCATTTTAATTAAATAGGTGAGCGTCAAGCTCAAAAGAAAATCAGAGAGGCCGTATGCGAATTTCATCTCAAATGCTTTTTATGCGTAATACTAGTTCATTAATGTCACAACAGTCTAAGTTAAGTGACCAAAACTTGCATATGGCGAGCCAAAAACGGGTGATTCATGGTAGTGATGATCCGGTTGCTATTGCGACCATTCAACGCTTAAAGCAAGATGTTTCCGTTGGCGAGCAATATATTGAAAATGGGGAAATGGCCCAGTCCGCTAACGAGTTAATTGATACTGCACTTACGCAGAGCACCAATATTTTACAGCGCGCGCGCGAATTGATGGTGAGCGGTAGTAACGGCATCATGAATGAATCAAATCGAGAAGCGATTGCTGTTGAACTTGAAAACTTACGCGAGGAATTAATGGGGGTGGCTAATACTAAAGATGGTAATAGCCAGTATATCTTTGCCGGCTTTGAAGTGGATACACAACCTTTTCAAAAGAATGAGTTTGGTGATGTTATATATCATGGAGACAGCGGTGAACGAGACTATAGAATAGGCTCTGGAGTGTCGATTCAAGGTAATGATTCTGGATCTAGTGTTTTTATGAATATCGCAGAAGGTAATGGTACTTTTGTTTCTGAAGTTGGCAGTGCTAATACTGGGGGAGGAATAATTAGCTCAGGTAATGTCATAGATGAAAATGCAGCACGTGGTTTTTTAGATCAAGATTATACCATTTCGATTTCGGATAATGCAGGTGTCCCAGAATATTCTGTTTATGGATTAAAAGAAAATGCTGTCTCGGGCAGTGCTACGATTAAAATTAATAGTATTGATTTAACAGATCCAAGTATTTCAAATGTTGATCCTGCCGTGAACGCCTTTAATGAAATTAAATTTCTAGAAACTTCGGTTGGTTCTAAGGTGTTTAATATTTCAATTAATGGGGTGTCATCCGCATCACCTTATAATGCAAATAATGTCAATGAATATAGCGAAGCGCAATCCTTTGAAATAGACGGTATCAAATTTGAAGTTAATGGTCTTCCTGATGATAGCGATAGTTACGCGCTAACTAAGTTTGTAGAACCAACACCCTATGAAGATGGCCAAGCGATTACATTCAACGGCATTAAAACTGAGCTTAAAGGAGATGTAGTTGCTGAGGATTCTTTTACCTTACGACAAAGTGAAGAAAAAGATATTTTTGCAACACTACAGAGCTCTATTGATGCTTTGCGTATTCCCGGTACCGATAAAACGGCTACGGCTGCACGTAATAGTGCATTTAGTAATTCATTGTTACAAATTGATGGTGCGATGGATAACGTGATGAGTACACAAAGTTCAGTGGGTGCACGATTAAGAACCATTGATAATCAACGTGAATCAACATTGGACTTTAATTTAACGGCTCAGAGTACGTTATCCAGTTTAGAGGACCTAGATATGGCGGCGGCGATCAGTGAATATCAAGAACAATATAGTATGTTAGAGATCTCTCAAAAAACCTACGTACAACTGCAACAACTAAGTTTGTTTAACTTGATATAAAATTGCTGCGATAATTAACATAGGTAATGATAATGTTATTTTGCTAAACGAAAATTTTCGCATACACACGCATCGGTTAGCGTATTTATGTTGTTGTTATTTATGGCCTATTATTAGTTGTTTTTAACACTATTTTTTATCGCTCGTTTTGCCGTAACAAGCATTTTTTCCAGAGCGGAATCATTAAAAAATATACAACACCTGCAATAGCACCATACAAGTGAGCATTAACTAATACTGTGGCGGCAATTAATGATTCAGTCAGAAGTGAAGGGCCATTAAACTGTTCAAAAGCAATTTTAACCAGAAAGCCTACCGCCAAAATAATACCCCATTTATCTGCTTTTTTTAATTCATCGCAAACCCCGATTGCAAACAGTGCATGCAATACCCCTGATAAGCCTACATACCATTGCAAGTCCGGTTCTAATAATAATAAACAAATACTAATAAAAAGGGCGCTAAAGAGTGATGCTACTAACAAAGAGATTTTTTTAAACGTTTCTAAAAATAAAGCACTAACCACAGCTAACCCTATGCCATTAAGTATTAAATGGTAACCGTTAGTGTGGCAAATATGTGTCGTCAGCAGACGCCACCATTGGCCCTTTTCAATATCGCTGTGATAATATGCTAACCATTGATGACTCTCTGCTTGAAAAATAAATACCAATAAACAAAGTGTCAAAATAATAGCGTTGTTAATCCATATTGAACGCATTAATTAACCTTAAAAAATGAACCTTAAAAAAAGTTGAAACAAATAATGAGTAAAAGAGCGGTTTGCAGCCAATGTAATAAAGCATTGCGTGCGTGTATTTGTGCCTCAATTTGTGCGCTTGATAATCAACACTTTTTACATGTTTTGCAAGACCCAAGTGAACAACATAAAGCGATTGGCACGGCACGAATTTTAGCGTTATCTTTGTCACGAGTAAAAATAACTACGGCAGATACCTTTGCAGCGACTGATTTTGACCTTGATAACACGTTCTTAGTGTTTCCCGATGAGCTGGCTAATACAGTATCAAGCTTACAGGAAAAGCAAAAAATAGATGCTAATACGCAATTTATATTACTCGATGGAAGTTGGAAAAAGGCTTATAAATTATTAATGAATAATCCTTTTTTACAAGCATTACCGAAAGTGATGATGGATGTCGCAGATAAAAGTAATTATCGTATTAGAAAATCCCCCCGAGAAGATGGTTTATCGACGGTTGAAGCTGGTTATGCTTTATTATCCGCATTAGAAAATGATGAAAATAAATTTACTCCCTTATTAAATTCATTTAATAAAATGATCGACTTTCAAATCGCGAGTATGCCTGCTGAGGTATATCAGAAACATTACTTAGACACAATTAAAGGAGGTGATGTTTAATGCCATTACAAATATCTGCAGGTGTAGAAATTGCCGACTGGCAATTGCAATTAACGGCGATTCGAGCACAGGGTGCTGGTGGGCAAAATGTAAATAAAGTTAACTCTGCTATACATTTACGTTTTGATATTAAAAGTTCTACTCTGCCTGATTTTTATAAACAGCGTTTATTAGCATTATCTGATCATCGTGTCACGGAAGATGGCGTTATTATATTAAAAGCGCAAGTACATCGTACTCAGGAAAAAAATAGAGAAGAGGCCTTAGCCCGCTTAAAAGAACTGATTTTAAGTGCCGTTAAGATACAAAAATCAAGAAAGGCGACAAAACCTTCTCGTAATGCAAAAAAACGTCGAGTTGATGATAAAAAACGAGTGGGCAATAACAAAGCGTTGCGAGGAAAGGTCACTGATTAATTGAGACTTTAGAGATAGTAGGAGCAACAAGGTCAGTGAGTAGATAAATGACAGAATAGATTTATACGCAAGTGACTTCAAGGTACTTTGTCAGGCACGCGGCCCCTAAGGCAAGGAAAATAACTCCAGTTTGAGTTGTTATAAAATCTCTATTTAGAATAACTATCCATCGAAAACTCTATTTTATGCCTATCACCTTTGCGCTAGTTTTCCTTGCTGACTTTGTAGCTTGAAGTATCATAGGCATATTATTTAACCCTAATTGGGTTTTGACAAAATGTATCACACAGAATAGTTTATTAAGTGACAGTCGTTATGGTTTTTATTGATGTCATAAAATTGCCATTTGGTGTTGTTAGTTTAATTGAAAAGAGTTGTTAATTTAAGAAGGGGTAGTTATGTCGTTAATGGGTTTTTATGCACTTCGTAATGAAGATACAGAAGAAGAGTATACATTGGATGCCGATGATTTTATCTGGGAAGATGCGAATCAATCAGGAGAGCAATATCGTTTCATTCATGTTGAAACCGATGAGTTACCTGAAGTAGTTGCCACTTTTGATGTTGATGCTGATGAGTTTGTAGTGCAAATGCCGAGCGGCTTTGAAGAGTTGGAAGACGGGTTATATATCAATACCAGTAGTGACGATTATGACTCGGATATTGACTTTGGTTACGACGATTAAGCTTGCTTTATCGGCTCAAGTTTTTTTCAAAAATACCAGTTATTTCTTAAAGAGCTGTAGTAACAGCTCTTTCTTTTATTCGCATTAGCTAATGCGAACAAATTTTCCGCTTTTTTCATCTAACGCACACAGCTCTGAACTATAAAGATCATAGCGCCATCCATGTAGTTTTAAAGCTCCTGATTCAACACGTTTTTTAATCCACGGAAAGGTCATTAAATTATCTAAAGATTGCTGAACACCTTTTTGTTCGCAGCAGCTATAGCGGCTTGCTTGGTCTTTTAATTGTGTGTCTGCAATAATATCATCACGAACATGCTCCAGTTGTAGCATCCATTTAGAGATAAAACTTTTATCGACTTTTTTCCCTGCGCTATCCATCAATGCTTTAATGCCACCACACTGTGTATGCCCTAAAACAATAATACTTTCGACTTCAAGGCCTGTGACGGCAAATTCCAATGCTGCACTGGTACCGTGAAAATTATCAGTATCTTCACAGGGTGGAACCAAATTAGCTACGTTACGGATAACAAATAAATCGCCAGGTTCGCAATCTAATATAATGGTTGGGTCAACGCGAGAGTCAGAACAGCTTACTATGGCTATTTTAGGAGATTGACCTTCGTCAGCTAATTTAAATAGCTGAGCTTGGTTTTCTTGATAGTAACCTTCACGAAAGCGTTGGTATCCTGCAATTAATTTATCAGCAGCAGACATAGAGTTTTCCTTATTATTGACATAATGCTGATAATAGAGGATAAACTTCATTAATAAAAATTAATAAGTTTTATTTTTACCATAAACAAAGGTTAATGATTAAATATGCGCGCTACTCTTCATCAATTAAAAGTGTTTCGTCAAGTCGCTATTTCCATGAATTATACCAAAGCTGCAGATAAACTAGGTTTATCGCAACCCGCTGTGAGCATTCAATTAAAGCAGCTTGAAAATAACTTGGATATATTCCTCTTTGAAAAGATAGGTAAAACCTTATTCCTGACTCCTGCTGGTAAAGAGTTAAAGATTTTTTGTGATGAGTTGTTTATCAGTTTTGATAACATCGATATGACATTAAGTGGTTTAAAAGGTGAATTAGCAGGGGATTTTTGTTTATCTGCGGTGACCAGTGCTAAGTATTTTACGCCACATTTGCTAGGCGCCTTTCATAAATTGCATCCTAAAGTTAATTTCCATCTGGATATTGTTAATCGAGAGCAAATTATTCAACGCTTGCATGAAAATAAAGATGATTTAGTGATCATGGGGTTAATTCCGGAAACAATGGCATTAACTAAATATCCTTTTGTAGATAATCCGATTATTTTAATTGCCAGTCCTCAGCATGCGTTAGCAAAACGGCAACATATTCCATTAGCAGAGTTATCTGAGCATGCTTTTATACATCGAGAAAAAGGGTCGGGTACACGCAAAGCGTTTGAGCAATTCCTAAAAGATAAGAATGTGCCACTAAAGGTCAATATGACACTAGGTAATAGTGAAACGATAAAACAAGCTGTGATGGCTGACTTAGGTATTTCCGTCGTTTCTAAACATAGTGTTACATTGGAGCTAAGTACTGGCATCTTAGTCGAGTTAAAGGTGGAAGGTTTCCCACTAGTTAGGAGTTGGTATTTAGTTCACCATGAGAGTAAACATTTATCTCCGATTGCTAAGGCATTTATTGATTTTGTATTATCCGCAGAAAAAAATGTACCGGCATTACGTAATCGTTTTTTAGAGCAGCATTTCTTTAAAAAAACATAATCCAACTCTTTATCCATTGCACCTTTAAGGGGGCATTTTTTAAAGTATTTTGTAACTGCTTTTTTAAGTGGATATTTCATGCCGGTTCAGTCACTATGTTTGCTGTTTTTAGCTCATCTGTGAATTAAAAAATCTAATCGTCAGTAATGGCTCGGAAAATTTATCGCTGTGCGATATTTTTTGTGCTCGGCGACTACGTTTCAAGTTAAATCGATAAATAATAATAATAAGTGATCATAAAAGGTGGCATAGCGTTGAGTATTATTTTAGGCATTGACCCTGGGTCTAGGATCACTGGATATGGTGTTATCCAACAAAAAGGCAATCAATGTATTTATTTAGCCAGCGGTTGTATTCGTACTAAAGGTGATACGCTCGCACCTAAATTAAACATGATTTTTAATGGTATTGCTGAAATCATCCAACAATATAATCCTTCTGAATTTGCTATTGAACAGGTGTTTATGGCTAAGAACCCTGATTCGGCATTAAAGCTGGGCCAAGCAAGAGGGGCGGCAATGGTTGCTGCAACACAGTCTGATTTGTATGTGTGTGAATATTCAGCAAGGCAAATTAAGCAAGCGGTAGTTGGGAGCGGAGCGGCTTCGAAAGAGCAAGTACAATCCATGGTCATGCAAATACTAAACTTATCGGGGCGTCCTCAAGCTGACGCGGCTGATGGGTTAGCAGTGGCTATTTGCCATGCTCATACTGCACAATCTTTAGTGGCAATGGCTGGGCAAGTAAAAAAAACGGTAAGAGGTCGTTTCCGTTAATTTTTAACACACTATTTTTAACTTTTTATCTATCATTACACTCCCTGTTTTTAGTGCTTAACTGCTTATTATCGAGAAAATATGAACAAACTATCTGAATTGCAGGTTGGTATTCTATATGCGCTAGGTGCTTATTTAATGTGGGGATTTGCACCCGTTTATTTTAAATACTTAGGATTTATTCCGGTTTACGAAATTCTCGCTCATCGTGTTATTTGGTCGGTTGTAGTCACTGCTTTATTTATTACTTATTTAAAACATTGGCCTAATGTTTTACTGGTTGCGCGTAATTATAAAAGCTTGTTGGTATTAACCATGACATCACTATTAATTAGTTGTAATTGGCTGGTCTTTATTTGGGCTATTAACCACGGGAAAATGTTAGAAGCGAGCTTAGGATATTTTATTAACCCCATAGTTAATGTGATCTTGGGTTTGGTTTTTTTAAGTGAGCGTCTATCTCGTATTAAGTGGTTTGCGGTATTATTAGCTTTTATTGGGGTGAGTGCACAGGCTTGGCAAGTGGGTGAATTACCATGGGTGTCATTAGTACTACCAATTAGCTTTGCTTTCTACGGATTATTGCGTAAAAAAGTAAAGGTTAAAGCGATTACAGGTTTATTCATTGAGACGCTGGTGGTACTACCGATAGCCGCTTTCTATTTAATGGTGATGACAGATAGTGAAACATCGAACCTACTTCTTAACCCATGGGCACTTAATCTATGGCTTATGTTTGCTGGTGTCGTGACCGCTCTGCCATTAATCTTTTTTGGTCAAGCTGCTTTACGTTTACCACTTTCAACGCTGGGCTTCTTTCAATATTTAGCGCCTTCCATATTATTTGTGTTCGCCGTATTGGTTTACGATGAACCTATCTCTTTTATCAAGATGTTTACCTTTGCTTGTATTTGGTTTGGAATATTAGTGTTTGTTTTAGAAAGTAAATTAATTAAATGGTTTAAATAAAACAAACAAGCATAAAAAACACTGGATATTTACTCAGTTGTTTTTTATGCTTGTCATCATTTATTTATTAAATAGTAAGGCAGGGAACAGCATGATTGGATTGTTACGCGGTATTTTATTAGAAAAGCAACCTCCTGAGATATTATTAGATGTTTCCGGTGTTGGTTATGAAATACAACTGCCGATGAGTTCCTTTTATCCTTTACCTGCTGTGGGTGAAGAAGCAGTCGTTTATACGCATTTTGTGGTAAGGGAAGATGCTCAATTATTGTATGGTTTTGCCGATAAGCATGAAAGAGCAATGTTCCGTGAATTAATCAAAGTAAATGGAGTGGGGCCGAAACTAGCCCTTGCTATTTTATCTGGCATGTCGGCGAATCAGTTTGTGCAGTGTATTAACAATGATGCAGTTAGTACGTTAGTTAAATTACCCGGTGTAGGTAAGAAAACGGCTGAGCGATTAGTGGTTGAAATGAAAGATCGTCTGAAAAACTGGGGTGGTTCTGATCTGTTAACACCTGAATCCGATAGGTTATCGCTCACCAATGACTTTGAAAGCACTTTTGTTAGTGGTAACGCTAAAGATGAAGCGATTAGCGCATTGATAGCATTAGGTTATAAGCCTGCTGTGGCAGAGAAAACCATTCAACAAGTTTACCAAGAAGGTATGGATTGTGAGGCTCTGATCCGCAGTTCATTAAAAAATATGATGTAAATGCTTTATTATCCATCTATTCTGTTTTCATTTATTTAATGTTTTATCTATATCGTAACTTATTTCATAACTTATACCTTAACCATCAATAGAGTCATTCATGATTGAAGAAGATCGCCTTATTTCCGGTACGCAAAAGATCGATGATAATTTAATCGATAGAGCTATTCGTCCTAAATTATTAGCGGATTACGAAGGTCAGCCGCAAGTGAATGCGCAAATGGAGATCTTCATTGAAGCTGCTCGTCAGCGTAATGAAGCTTTGGATCATTTACTCATTTTTGGACCTCCAGGTTTAGGTAAAACTACTTTGTCGCACATAGTCGCGAATGAACTTGAAGTCAATATTAAAACAACATCAGGTCCTATCTTAGAAAAAGCCGGTGATTTAGCTGCGTTATTAACCAACCTTGAGGAGAACGATGTTTTGTTTATTGATGAAATACATCGCTTAAGCCCTGTGGTTGAAGAGATCCTTTATCCGGCAATGGAAGACTACCAACTGGATATTATGATTGGTGAAGGTCCGGCAGCGCGCTCTATTAAGTTAGATCTACCGCCATTTACACTGATTGGTGCAACAACTCGTGCCGGTTCATTGACTTCGCCTTTACGTGACCGTTTCGGGATTGTGCAGCGATTAGAATATTATGACTTAAAATCATTAACTAAAATTGTGATGCGTAGTGCCTCACATTTACAACTAGTGATGGATGAATTAGGCGCGGTTGAAGTGGCGCGCCGTTCACGTGGTACACCACGTATTGCTAATCGTTTATTACGACGAGTTCGTGACTTTGCACAAGTTAAAAAGGCCGCGGTGATCAATGATGAAACGGCTAAACAAGCTTTGGATATGTTAGAAGTAGATAATGAAGGCTTCGACTATATGGATCGTAAGTTATTAATGGCTATCTTAGATACTTTTCAAGGCGGCCCTGTAGGCTTAGATAACTTAGCAGCAGCGATTGGTGAAGAAAAAGAAACTATTGAGGATGTTTTAGAACCTTATTTGATTCAACAAGGTTTTTTACAGCGTACTCCTCGAGGGCGAATTGCGACTAACCGTACTTATCTACATTTCGGTTTTGATAAACCGTCGATATAGCGCAACATTTTAACTGACTTTCTACTTTTTACTGCATATTGAAATTGATGATATCCTTTTCAATATGCAGACTATCTTAATTTACTCTCTTCTATTTCACAGTTCTAATTTATTTATTCAAGAGCATACTTTTCGCTTGATCAAGATCAATATAAACAGTATAAATAACGTCCAGTAGGTCCGTAAGTCATTGATGTTAAATAATTGTTTGTTTTATGTTAAAGCTTGGTTAATGAATGTGCTTGTTTCCTTGCTGCTGTTACATTAAGTTAACAAGCAAGTGTAAATCTCTTTTTTTGATTGGTTAATTTCAAAAGGAATGGAAAATGATTAAAAATATTTTGCCTGAAAATAGACATATATTTCTTTCTATGATTAACCAATTCTACACTGTAAAAATGATTAAAAAGAACGCAATTTTTCTGATCCAATGTGCATCCGTTTTCAATTTTATTTTTTCATTCTTTAATTTTTTTATTAAAGAGCACAATGTCCAGCTTAGACAGTTAAAAAATACTATTCTCACCTCAACTTCATTGGTTTTCGAACGTGACTATTTTTCAATACAGCTGTCACCCAATAGTGGTTAATACGCTAATTATCTACCAATATTTTATATAAATTTCAAAACATATAATTTTTACACATTAAACATTTTAACATAACCAATTTACACATTAATAACTTAATAAGCTTAGGAGAATACAATGGACGATATTGTTGATTTATCGCGATTTCAATTTGCCATGACCGCGATGTATCACTTTTTATTTGTGCCTTTAACCCTTGGGTTATCTTGGATCTTGCTGATTATGGAATCGCTTTATGTGATGACCAGTAAAGAGATTTATAAAGATATGACCAAGTTTTGGGGCAAATTATTTGCGATTAACTTCGCACTAGGGGTTGCTACTGGTCTTACAATGGAATTCCAATTTGGTACTAACTGGGCTTATTATTCGCACTATGTCGGCGATGTATTTGGTGCTCCACTTGCCATAGAAGGCATGATGGCTTTCTTTTTAGAGTCGACTTTTGTTGGTTTATTCTTTTTTGGCTGGGATAGGCTGTCTAAATTACAACATTTAACGGCTACATTCTTTGTTGCTTTTGGCTCAAGTATGTCTGCGTTATGGATTTTAATTGCCAACGCTTGGATGCAGAATCCAGTCGGTGCTGAGTTTAACTATGAAACCATGCGTATGGAAATGAATAGCTTTGCTGAACTCGTCTTTAATCCTGTGGCACAAGTTAAATTTGTTCATACAGTGGCCGCTGGCTACGTTGCTGGTGCTATGTTTGTATTAGCGATTAGCTCATACTATTTGCTAAAAGGTCGTGATATTGCCTTTGCTAAGCGCTCTTTTGCGATTGCAGCTGCGTTTGGTACGGCAGGTATTCTTAGTACTATCATCTTAGGTGATGAAAGTGGTTATGAAGTAGGTGATGTGCAAAAAGTTAAACTGGCTGCAATAGAATCAGAGTGGGAAACCCATCCTGCGCCTGCTG
>Ga0316198_10002348_pt1 | contig 11400 bp, 7 predicted proteins | sample OudBieAanoxic_MG_FD_204935 | JGI IMG/M metagenome (GOLD analysis project Ga0316198, IMG submission 204935) | Coastal sediment microbial communities from Oude Bieten Haven, Netherlands - site A anoxic | ecosystem: Environmental > Aquatic > Marine > Coastal > Sediment | place: Netherlands... | reverse complement strand
CAGTGATTACAGCCTGCGGTGTGTATCACCCCCCGAGTGGTCGTGGCTATGATTATGATCGTGGCTGGACAATGGCTCGCGGTGACGTTGGTGCGGACCGTTACGTTTATTATGCAGGCGGTGCGGACGCCAGGCGGTTGGCTTCGTTGAGTCACCAGGTGGAGGCCAATTGCGGGTTCACTATCAAGTATGCCTACGGTGATCCACCTGCCAACATCCGGGCCGTTGAGTTTGCAGAAGGCTACAATTCGGTTTCAGTGCCGGTTATTGAGAAAAGGCTGGAAGTTAACATCAGCGAAGCGATCGAGCGCTGTGTTAAAAAGACTGATTAAACCTAGATTCCGCAGTTGACCGCTCCGAGGATATATTAACGTGTTGGTGTGCATGATCTTTCATGGATTAAACAGATTCACCGTTTGGGTGAGTTGCTACGCCCCGTGTAGCCGCCCTGAGTGCCCGCCTGGCTATGCAAAAAAACTCATTAAGGACCGGCCATTAACTCATTTTTTTGCTACGCCATCCGAACACTCAGGACGACCACACAGGCCGTTCAACTGCGGAATCTAGGTTAAAGGGGAAATGACCGAGTCTACCAATTACTCCGAGTATACATGGGGGGGATGCCCGGTTTCCACGGGCGGTTGAGTTGAGAGTATGGGGGAGACGCAGGAAATGAAAGTCTCGTCAACATATAAATCGTCGCCCAGCGACCGGTGTGCTCGCAAATATTCCCTTGGGGCTACGCTAAAATTCTAGTATCTTGAAGCGGCTTGAACGCGCGTTCTATTATTTGCACTATACGGGCCACGCCGAGCACCTTCAGTCCAGCTCCAGAACCGATTCGGTGTGCGCATCACCGAACACCGCCATCGTCTTCGGCGCCACCAGAGTGCTGCAGACCGCCTCGATCTCTGCGTAGATCGCCTGCGGCCTTCTGGTATAACGGCGCGAGAAATGAAAGGGTACCAGGCGCGCGACACCGGCCGCCGCCGCGATTTCACCACAGGCACGCGCGGTCAGATGCCCTGTGCGCCGGGCCTGCTCACTATTGGCTTGCAGAAACGGCGCCTCGCAGAAAAAAGTATGCGCATGCTGTGCCAGTGCCAGCAGACGCTCACGGTTAGCGGGCGTATCAGCGAGGTCGGTGGCATAGGCCAGTTTCTTGCCCGGAGTGAGCAGCACCAGCTCCGCGCCCATCGCTGCGGCCGTCTCCCGCGTGCCGTCGGGCAGTTCGATCACGGCGTTCGCATTGTCCGCCAGCAACTGCTGTTTTAATTCGGCCAGCCAGGGGCCTGGTTCCAGCCCGCGCGACAGCAGACGGTTCTTGCGGATATTGAGCTGCCTGGCGGGCTCGAACGCATAGGCGATCACCGGCACCTGATGATGGTCAAGCGTCACGGCGCGGATCCTGAAGCCCGCTTCGTCGCAAATCACACCATTGGCGATCTCTACGCTGTCGAGCTGTTCGCACCGCCCTCGCCCGGCCTGAGTACGGAAGCGCTGCAGCCGATCAGCGTGCACCTCCGCCACTTCAAAACAGGGCCCTCCCTCACCCACACGATCCCAGAGGATGCCCTGGATGAAGCCCGCAATGTGTTGCGCCAGACCCGGTGGACCATACATGCGACAAGCCGGGAACTCGCCGATGCGGGAACGCAGCAGCCACAGGAATCCGCCGATGTGATCCATATGGGCGTGGCTGACGAACACGTCTGTCACCTGATGCGCCACTCGGGCGGACAGGCGTGTACCCTGTCCCAGGTCGAACAACAGGCTGCGCCCCAGATGACGCAGGCGCAGATGCAGTAAAGGATCACCGAATACACCGTTTACCAGAGCCACGTCGACCGCACCCACGCGAGCGGCGACGCGCGCGCCCCCCGACTCATCCAGCGGTGCCAGGAGATCGCCGGGCGGGAGATAGTCGATCCGTTCCGCTGCAAAAGGGGGAGCGGTCTCGACTACACCGTCCGCGGTCCGCGTCGCGTCGCGGATCAACAGCGTGTCGAATTCCCGCACTGCCGCGGGCAGGCGCAGCGTCAACTGGTCCGCGCTCATGTCCTGCACCTCGGCCATTGCCCGGGTGGCGTGGTCGTGCAGCAACACGACCTGCCGGCCGATCCAGGCATCTGGCACGTCGAGCGGCGGCGGTACACCGACCAGATTGACAGCTGACAGTGTGATGGTTCGCTCAATGGCATGGCCCAGATAGTCGTCCCACTGCCCGGTTCGCCGGCGCGCGCGCACACGTTTACCCGGTCTTGCGGCTGCTGCCGCCACAGGCACCGCAAACACCTCGGCCGCTGCACCCGCCAGTTCAGCCGCCAGCGCCGGCGCCCGATCTGCACCTGTCATTACCAGCACCGTGTCTACGCCGGTTGCTTCAAGCAGGCCCGTCAGCAGTTCCCTGCCGGCGACACCCCGCACCACCCCCGGACCATCGATCAACACCACGCCGTCAAGCCGAGTCTGCAACAGGCGCTGCACGGCCACCAGCAGGGGCAGACGGAAGCGTCCCGCATCCAGTGTTGCCAGGCCTTCAAACGCGATCACTCGCCAGCCGCCAGCCGTCCACCTGCCGAGCGACACGGCACCGGGCATACCGAAAGCCGGCGAACCCGGATCAGCGCTCACACACCAGCAGTCGCGCCCGCTTGCGTCAAGTGCCTGCCCCAACTGGGCGGTCGTGACCGACTTGCCTGTGCCGGGCGGCCCGTATAACAGGACACGCCGGTCCTGTAACAGGACCGTATCGATGATTTCTGTGGCCGAATTGGCCAACACGGGAAAGCCGCTTTGCGCTGTAGTGTCTGTCATGAGGGCTATGATGTGACGCCGGACGCGCTTTGACAACCAGGCTTGTCAGGAAAACGCGCGGTTGTGGGAGGCACCTTCTGCCTTAAGGGCTTACTCGTCAGGAGGCACGTGTAACAAGCGCAAACACGACTGCTTCTCAGCAGCCCGTTTTACCCATACTGATGCTTCCGGTGTAAACTGTTGTCCAGCTATGACGAAAGCGAACGTCAAACTGCAGGGTATGCTTTACGCGCCAGGGTTTCTTCGGTGCCGCCATGCTGCCCATGTCGGAACTCGAGTACACAGGAATCGTGGAGAGTCTGCAGAACCTCGACAAGCGCTTCGCCGTGCGCAGTAAGACATACTTCGTTTCCGGTCTGTCCTGAAGGCATGGTGTCAGCAAACCTTGAGCCGGGCACGCAGGACGGACGGATACAAACTCTCAGGAAACTGCCGACCCGTCTAATACTGCGCGGTCCCAGTGCCCCTTGTCGTTCTATTTTCAGTTTAGCAATCTGAGCTGACTCCCCCATCGCGGCACTCGGCGAAATACGCTAGTAAATCAAGCGGGTTCAGTGAAAGGTGGCAACGCGAAGCCTCCTCCAAGGAGGCTTCGGTAAGAGTGATGCCACCTTATCCGATGACGTATTCACACGCGGACAGGCCGCCTACTTTACCAGACGTATGGGTCGTCCCACCCATAACTCCAGCTGCGCGGACAGCGCTTGCGCAAGGCTTTTTCAACCGGGTCGTAACGCACATCACCGTAATAGACAGCCTTCCATTTATCCCTATCCAGACGCCGGAGATCGCCGATGCTCGGCCCCCAATAATCGAGAAATCCATACTCGATCATGTAAGCCTGTTGCGGATCGCACGAGCGATCGAGATCTGGACCATAACCGCCCCACCAGGCGCTGGCCGATCCCGCAGGCAACAGAACCATACCCACCACCAGGGAAGCTAAAATCTTTCTCTTATTTACATGCAGAAACGACATACTCATCATACACCTCCCACCATTGACGCTACACTACTTAAGGGGTTCAGCAGTATTATCTTATTTATTAAATTACACCTTCCGGCGGATATTACCTTGAGATTTGTCAATACCGGTTAAATTATTTCGGTTTCCGCGTTTCGAAAAATTACCACCGGCTTGAAAATGGACCATCCCAAAATCCCAAAATCGTTTGGTTACTCGACCGCTGCGGCACTTGTCATCGCGAGCATGATTGGCACCGGCGTCTTCACCACTCTTGGGCTCCAGGCGCAAGAAATACAAACGGGTTTTGCGCTCCTGTGCTTATGGGGTGTCGGTGGGTTGATTGCGATGACAGGTGCCCTGTCATACGGCGAGCTCGCTGCTGCCATGCCACGGTCAGGCGGAGAATACCATTTTCTCGCGCATATCTATCATCCCGTACTGGGCACCGCGGCAGGATGGATCTCTGTAAGCATTGGCTTCGCGGCACCCAGCGCACTCGCTGCAATGGCGCTTGGGCGTTATGCCACGGCTTTCTCCGACCTGTCGCCGGTCTGGATAGCTGTCGTGACAATTGCGACCATTACGGCTTTCCACGCAGTCAGTGTGCGCACCGGTCAGCTGTTTCACAATGTGACAACGGGTTTGAAACTGGCGCTGATCGTGCTCTTCTGCATCGCAGGTTTGCTCGTTGAGCCGGTGAAAAGCGTTGCTGTTGCGCCCTCCTTATCCGGCTGGCGGGAAGTCTTCAGTCCGGCGTTTGCGTTTTCCCTGATTTACGTGTCATACGCCTACTCCGGCTGGAACGCCGCGACCTATGTGGCAGGTGAGGTGAGGCACCCGCAGCGGACGCTACCCGCCGCACTATTCCACGGCACCCTCCTGGTGGCGGTGCTCTACCTGCTGTTGAACTTCGTTTTTCTCCGCACCATACCCCTGTCCCAGCTCACCGGTAAGATCGAGATCGGCGCGCTCTCAGCAAACTACATATTCGGGGGACACGGTGGTCTGCTGATCAGTGCCATGATCTGTGTGCTGCTCGTCTCGACGATCAGCGCCATGGTAATGGCGGGGCCGCGCGTGCTTCAGGTTGCAGGCGAGGACTTGCCGCGGCTGCGTCCACTTGCCAAACGTACACGGGGAGGCGCGCCACTGCGCGCCATCATGCTGCAGCAATTGCTTGCCATCGTTTTCGTCCTCACCGATTCGTTCGAGGGTGTGCTGTCATACGCCGGGTTCACCCTCAACCTGATGGCTCTCCTGACCGTCGCCGGAGTATTCGTGCTGCGTTACACCGCACCGGATCTTCCCCGCCCCTATCGAGTTTGGGGCTACCCGGTTACCCCCGCGGTATTCGTCATGCTGAACGTGGTAATCCTGGTATTCGTGCTTCAGGCGCGACCCGTTGCCGCCTGCGCCAGTCTGTTAACGGTACTGGCCGGTGTCTTGCTGGCACTGCTGCACAAGCGGCGAACGAGTCGGAAGAAAAGCCAAAGCCCGTGATGCGAACATCCAGTGGTTATCGAGAAGCTCCTCAGCCACTTCAATGAAAAAGCTCCTTCTGCAGAAGCGAGCTTGTGCATGGCGAATTACCAGTCACGCGGCGATCAAGTTCTCGTGTTCTTCTCGGCAACACATTTGACTGACTAAATTCTGGCCTTCAGTATGCCGGAGAGCAGTCTCTCTGTTGATTTTTGCAGATCGGTATTCGTCCAGTCGAGCAGGCACGAAGCCAAGATCACAATAGTCATTGAACACATTGAGTGCTGGCTCACATTCATTGACACTGCAGTCTGAGCGGTAGTCATATTGGTTGCGCCGTCTGGTTCGGATCTGTCGCTCCGTGAATGGAGGCGAACGAGGGAATAGGGCCACTGTTTGGATACGGCCTACAACCCAAAACTCGTAATTAGCCATGCAGGATGACCTTCTGTGATTCGTCTATCTAAACGATAGCCTCATAAGAGAAACGCAACAGTCGTACGAGGGAAGCTATTTCCTGGCGAAGTGTCTTGACGGCACTCCGATGTGGTTGATCCAAATTATTGCGTACGCTCACAAACTGCTTACCAAATCTTCCCTATGAACTCGTGACCAGTCAGTCAGCTGCTTGTTGCGCGCATGAATATAACATCATGGCTGAGTACCACCAATCCGACAAACGTCGTAAAGCACGGTCTTAGCCATTGCCGTCATTGGCCGAACATCATGTTGAAACATTCGTTCGATTAAGCTCGTTCTAATTTGCATGGGTGCTAAGTTGATTCTCGATTTGCAAGCTCTTCTTCTATCATTTTTTTGAGCTTGACTCTGCAATCAGTGACCTTGCAGTGGCTGGCATGCCTGCAGCAGAGCTGAAGATCTCGAATCTTATCATCTTCTACATCCAGCATGCAGACCAATGCAATCTCTTCTTTTTCACACTCTGATTCGGCCTGCTCCAATAATGTGACTGTATTGCACCCCTCGACAAACCGCTTTCTTGCAAAAAAAGCGATATGATCAAAATCATAATTCCCTAGGCATCTTGGATTGTGGCAGACCATAATGTTGCAGCCCTTGTATTTCTGCTGAGCAGTCTTGTGTTGAGCTATCTATCTTTGGCATTTTGCCCCTTTTCGAGTGATGGGCGTTTGATATGGATCAACAAAAGACAACGCTATCCGAAGGAAATCTTGGTCGTGATGCTGATCTGAATTACACTGCTTTTTTCTTGCAATACCAACCAACCCCTTCAGGCTTGCAATTACTGCTTCCGAAACCAGCAATTCAATGATTTGTATACTCATTTTAAGCCAAACAACTCTCGAATGACCGGGGCGATTCCTGGCGATCAGCCGATTTTTCCAGCTATCTCAGCGTGGACGGCAACCATCGGCTAATACACGACATTAACGAACCTTCCCAGCAACGGCAGGCTAACATCGGTAAGCGGTTATTCGATTACAGGACGGCTCCAGATCAGCGTCCGTTGAATACTGACTTGAGTACAAAATGGGTAGGAATAAAGACGAGTAGCGGATACGCGCACATCAGCAGCACCAGGTATAAGGGGCCGGACACCCACGTTTGAGGTGGGTTACCTATACCAAACACCCAGTTGAGGTTCCTATCTGGATCGGTGGCCAGATAGCAGACCGGAAGCAGGACCCACATCAACAGCGTCTGCGCATATACGGCCCGCGTGTCGTAGCCCAGCCGATAGATCATCCACAGCAGCAGTACTGGGAGAATAACGTGGAACAGGGAGAAGAATTTGAACAGTGGCGTATAAAGGGTTCCAAACATGTAACCAGTGCCATTCAGACCGATTACATCGAAACCTGCAATCAAGCGCAGAAAAAAGTCCAGATTCCAGGCAAGCTCCGGCAGCAACACGCCAACTGCCATCATACTGGTCAGAAAGCGGTTTTCCATCCAGAGCGCCGGCACGGTAGCTAAAAGCGCGATATCTGATAACCAGAGAAAATTCGCAGGACCCCGTTCCACCCAATAAATAGGCACAAGGACACAGACAAATATCGTATAGGCTATCTTTATCCACGCGGAAAGCATCATCACGATATTAATTCAGGGATCCCTTAGTAAGACTTCGTGAATATGTTAGAGCATCCGGAGTACTTCTTTATTGCGTCAGATACTCTGAGCCATTATTGAAGAGGAAGTGATATGTCGTAGCAAGCAAATCAAAGCCTCTCCGGGTAAGGTCGATCCAGCCGCCCGGTATCGCCGAGTTTACAGCGAGAGTTGAGCGAGGTGAAGGGTGTGCGCCCTGAATCTGAACCGTAGCCGCGAGGTCGGGAAAGATTGGGAGACTGCCGATCGTTTTGACTAGCGAGCAGGCCAAGCGAGAGTACGCGAAACAGGAGAGCGGCTCTCGAGCCCCCGGGGTTTTAGACAGCATCGAGCCAACGACGATAATGGAGCAAACCTGGCATACAGGGTGGTTCTTGGGAAGGAACCCGAGTATGAACATTCAACGTGATAGAAGATGTTCAGATGACCTCCCTGTAGTGGGACGGGAACTGGTTTAGCGATGAAGCGGCTAATCCCCGTGGAGTGAAAGTTCCCGCACTCAAACACCCGTGAAAAGAGAAACACAGACACGATACAAGGCGTGAAAGTACTGTGAGCACAAACCGATCACGGATAGGTATAAAGGCGAAAGCGCACCCAGATTTGGTGTTTACGTCATTGTATCACCACATCGCGGATATCGATAATCTTCGAGAAAGTTATCATGCTCTCAAAGCCAATAAGGCGATGGGGATTGATCAGGTCACGAAGTCGATGTATGCGGAAGATCTGGAGATAAATCTACAGGATTTGTCGGCCCGTCTGAGACGGATGGGATATCGTTCACAAGCAAAGCGACGGAGTTACATTCCGAAGCCAGGCAGTGAGAAGGAGCGCCCACTGGGGATCAGTAGCTTCGAAGATAAGATAGTGGAACTGGCCACGAAGCGTGTGTTGGAACCCATTTTCGAGTCGATGTTCGAAGACTGTAGCTACGGTTATCGTCCCCGAAGGAGTCCCCATGACTGCCTTGATGCGTTGGGAAAGACCATCCAGCAGAAGCGAACTGGGTGCTGTTGTTATGTTTCATTACCACGTGGCCGCCGAACTTCGCTATACCGTGTGTAGGATAGATTTCCTCTGTTTTTCTTGCGTTGCTGCACAAGCGACGATAGAACCCATGATCTTAGCCCGCAGCTGCCTGCGCAGGGACAGTGTCCAGGTTGCGAAAAAACAGGAAGGTGACGAACGCCGTCGCCCAGAACATGACGGTTGCAAACACGAAAAACCAGTTGAAGCCGAAGACGATAGGAATAAAGAACGAGGCCATAGAGCCAATAGCTGCACCGATGGAATCAGCAGCAAAGACACCGAGTGGGTTTTCAGCAGCCGCTTCAAACAGGGCGGGAAAGAAACTGCCGGTGACGAACGCCACAGGCGCGAGCAGGGCAAGATTCGCCCACGGGGACAGACTGTCGTGAAAGAGTAGCAACAGCAGGATAAAGAGTCCGCCAATGAACTGAAACAGCGGTCGCAGACGGGGCGTGATGAACGTACTGCCGAGACCGGAAATGATCAAGAAGCTTATCGCGCCCAGTACCAGGGCATCGCGATAGACATACAGTTTTTTGAACAGAGCCAGAATCAGATAGTGTTCCATCACCAGGAAGTTGGCGCCCACGAACAGGCTGATCAGTACCAGCTGCGGAAAAGACCTGCCGGGGATGCCTGGGTTGCCCTTTTTTCTCAACAGCACCAGCAACAGCCCGGCAAATGCAAGCAACAGGCCGCCGACCAGGGCGAACAGAGTGCCCACCTGTTGCAGGGAAAAAATGTGTTGCACATTGCCGGCCAGAAACGGTTGATTATCCCTGATGGGTCTGAATGTTGAATCATCCCAGGTTTTTTCCACTTCAACGGGGCTGTCGACGAAGAAGGACGCAAAACTTTTTCCGAACCTGGCGGCAGCTGGCTTAAGATAGAATTCCTGAACCGATTGAAGGCCCGGCAGGACATCGTTCCGCTTCGCCGCAAGAATCAGGAATTCTCCGCCATTGCGGTAGGACCGTACCCGCAGACCGATTTCGGGGTTCTCGAGTGTATGCATGTACTGCTCGGTCAGAATGGTGCGGGGGTCGAGCACCGAGGGGTACCAGATGGCCAGTACCCCCCGTTCCGTCAAGTGCTCACTGAGTGTCTTGTATGCTTCGATGGTTCGGATCATGTTGCCCGGTTCCAGCATCATCTGCGGATAGCCGCCCACACTGGGGAGGTAGATGAGGTCGAAACGTTGGTCGGTACCCTCCATGTAGCTGCGCGCCTCACGGTTGACCAGTTGCACACGACTGTCCTCATATACGTGGTCGAATCGGTCGGCGAGACTGCCGCGCACGGCATCGATGACTGCCGGCTCGATTTCAATGGCCAGAATCTGTTCGAAATCGTGTCCCAATTTGCGGGCATATTGCACCTGGCGACCCGCGCCTGCGCCGATAATGGCGACACGCCCCCCCGGTGGCGCCAGCTCAAGCGGAAGCATGCCCAGGGAATGCGAGAAAAAACCGTTCCCCGGTGCAAATCGCCACTGGATAATGTCGTTATAAAATCCGATATAACCGGCCCGATCAGGTGCTTGCATGATTTCGATGAGGCTGTATCGGCCCCATTTCTGGTGAATGGTCTCGAAGCCCATGTCGGCATAGGCATGAGTCGACTGGATGCTGTTGCCCTTGTAGAGCTTCAGGAAGCCCCCTTCGAGCTGGGGTACCAAGAGAAGCGCCAGTACTGCAATCTGCTGGAGCAGTAAAATCCGGCGCACAGGACGTGGCGGTGCAAGCATCCACATCGCCACAGCGACCAGAAGAAACGGGATGCCCAGAAGAGGCGTGGCCCCCAGCAGCGGAAACAGGAACTCGGCGAAAAGATAGGCGCCTGCTGCACCAAACAGGTAAATCGCATAGACCACTGGCATGCGGCCCCTGAGGTGTGTTCGGCCAATCTGGTAACCGATATACTCGCTCAATCCGTAGGCGATAAAAAACGGCAGAAAAAACAGCGTAAAGGCCAGCATCTGGACAAACAGTCGTTGCAACTGTACGTCGAACAGATGCGCACGCAGGTAATCGAAATGCTTGCAGGCCAGCATGGCGAAGACAGAAAAAATCATCGCAGCCTGCAGGAACCACAATGTTTTCAGAAACGACTGCCTGCTGATACGAAAGAAATAGGCGCCTGCCAGTGCGCCCAAGGGGAATCCGATAAACAGCAGATCGAAAAACAGGGACGGCATGATGAAGAAGGTGAGCAGCCGGAACAGGGCGATGGTAAACACCACGGTGGCGAAGGAGAGCAGGAACAGCACCGTCGGAAGCTTCCACGGCGTCAGCTGTTTTGCGGACGGAGCCTGTACCAGTGTCGTCATGTTCTATATCAGGAAGTGAGCGGTATCGATTGGCTGCGCGGTTACATTTTGCGAACCCGCCCTGTTTATCCTGCCAACAGATCTGCCAGGCTGATGCAGGAATCCAGCCGCCGTCCATTGTAGACCATTTCAACGTACTCAATCACGCACTTCTTCTCAGATTCGTATCTGATTCGTCGCTACCCGGAAAAAAAGCGTGACGGGCCGAAACAGACAACGAAGTCAGAACGTACGATGTTTTTGGTAGCCACAAGCGAATTCTGGGCAATTTATTTTTTCCGCAGCCCTAATGCTACACACCGCAGCTCTAGCTACTGCACCCAGGCTACGCTGCCCGGGAGTTTCTAAATTTCAGTCATCGGTCGGCAACAGTACCAGAAACCCGTCCGGTGCAAGACTTGTCGCCAGCATCACTTCGTTGATATCCTGGTGCTCTGTCCAGGTGGCGGCGCTTCGCTGTTCGGGGTCGCGCCAGATTGCCTCGATTTCGTCGCGCAAGGGCAGGTACTGCATGAGCGCCTGCAGCTGTGCGCGCCGCCAGGGACTGGTGGCGGCGTGCTCGCTTTCGTGGTCAGCCGCCTGGTGCATGCGTTCCATGGCATGCAGTCCGATTGCAAGGCCGAGTTCGCGAAACGCGAGTCGGTGTTTGGCCGGCAGTTGCAGTTCACCGCGTTGAATGTAG
>Ga0316198_10002347_pt1 | contig 11401 bp, 15 predicted proteins | sample OudBieAanoxic_MG_FD_204935 | JGI IMG/M metagenome (GOLD analysis project Ga0316198, IMG submission 204935) | Coastal sediment microbial communities from Oude Bieten Haven, Netherlands - site A anoxic | ecosystem: Environmental > Aquatic > Marine > Coastal > Sediment | place: Netherlands... | reverse complement strand
GAGTTTTAAGTCCGCCTCAGGCGGATCCGTCGACTCACAGCTTTGCACTCGGGGTTGGACGCTCGCGCTGCTCGCTTTTGCCTGCGGCAAACCTGTCGCTACACTCCTGCCTACAGATGATGTCTCGCGACAACGCCCTTGCCGTCGGCTAATCATTCGCTTGAGTGGGGCTAGACTTACCGCGGGACTTTTTGGAACGGTATTTTTATTGTTGTTAACGAACTTCGATGGTATGCGCCGCCCAGCCCCTTAGCTCAATCGTTCGGCTTCTTAAAAAAAACAGGAGAATAGAAAATGGGTATTCGAGATGTGGCCTGGAGTGCAATAAAGTGGAAATTTATTAAGAACCGATTAGGATATAACGATGAGGAAATGAAGATATTCCGGGAAAACCCTAGAAATGAGGATGTTCTAAATATTGCTCCAGAGGTCCAAAAGAAGACAATCATCGTAGAGGTTGTCGATTCGCATGGATGTAATAGTCAACACAAGGTTGGCGATAAGTTTTATTTTGATGGGGCGGGAAACCTCTTAACCAAATTGTGCCCGAAAAGAATATGTGTCTACGCTTTGAACGCTATTACAATGCAAATTTTCACTGCGGGTGAGCTAATTTGTGCAGGTGTTGATCCCAATGAAATGAGATTTAAAAGAGCCGCTTGTTTTGATGTGGGATTGGAGTGTGGCGGATGGGGTCGCATCGCAATGGAAATATGTGTTGAGGACCGAAAAAAAGCCTAATAGAACGTTTCACACTCGACCGGGAACCCTGCGCGGCTTTTTTCCATATAAATATTTAACCTAAATTGAGCGATTTTTTATGAAACTATGTGCTGAAATATTGAGATGATAAGGCTTTCAAAAAACCACTCCATTTTATTTACCCTGCGGGAAAGCCGATGTCCAAGATCCGCCTATGGCGGGATACCTCATCTTCTGCGTTACCAAGGACTCGCAGTCCGCCTGAGTTCTTTGGCGGACGGCTTCGCCCTTGGACGCCTTGAATCTGAGGCACCCTCGACTTTCCCTCTATTAGGGTATTACCCAAACAAAAAGCGGACAGACCAAAATGGATAACCTCAAAATACTCCGTTATGCAGTGTTTTCTTTCGCTACGATAATATCACTTTGTGGCTGTTTTTATGATTCGATTGAGCCGTGGCTGCAATCAGATTCCGTAATGAAACATGAGTTAGTTTTAGAGGGCAGCTGGACACTTATAAATGATGATTTTAAAGAAAAATACACAATAAAACTAAAAAAGAAAAAGGATCAGCGTTCAATCGATCAACAAAGCTACTATATAGGAATCTCTCCCCGCAAGTACTCCACCCGATTCAACTTCATCGGTGTCGTCCATGAAATAAATAACATCAAACTTGTTCAAATCACAAATTTTACGCATTACCATGACGATATTTTTAGTTTGGCAAATCGCCCGACGGTATCCCTATGGCAGATAGCTTATGACGAAGACAATATAATAATATGGGCGCCAAGTTTTCCAAGAGAAAGCGCATCTACTTTAAAAACGATGCAAGACAGCAATAATAAAAACCTTTTTATTGATACCACCGAAAATCTTCAAAATTATATAAATGATTGGACCAAGGACTATCCTAAGATAAAAAATAGCATTCGTATGATTATGCCGATCATATTGACCCGCACGGGTAGCGAGTTTAAGATGCCTAAAGAAATGCAGGACCTTGTACCGAGAGTATATGAAAGGCTTTTAAATAATCCAGGCAACAAAGCCCTCTCCCCTTTGGAGGATTAAGAAAAATAGATGATTCGGGGCATTTTATCTCCGGGACGCCCGACTTCATTCCTGCCCTTCGCTTATTTCGGACAGATGATTTCGGGTGCTAGTTGAACATAAATATGGCCAAGAAGCATACCCTTTACCTATATAAGTCTGGTCAAGAGCGGCTAAACCTATCTTCAATAACGATCATATATCTTATTGCGTTGTTGACTCTTTTTTTATTTCTGTGCATCACAAAAAACAATCATAAAGATCATCTGCGGATGTTATTATTTGTGGGCATTTCAATTATTCCAGCGGCAACTATTCTTAGTTCTCTCTGGCATTTTCTAAAGCCAAAGAAGAAGCACATCTTTTTACTTGTCAGTTCAATTCTGGCGATACCTCTTTTACTTTTAGGAAGAATTCTAATAAGAGAATTTGTTAATATATTTTTAGATAAGGGGGTAAAATGGGGCCCTAATTATTGGACCAACCACGGAGGGTTACAGCACTATATAAATAATATAATAGCGGCTTTGCTCTTTACTTGTTATTTTTCGATTCCATATTTTCTAAGTATTGTGATAGCACGAGAAACTAGAATACGATTCAAGAAGGCGTTGATCATATGTCTTTGGATCCTCTGGATATCAGTATCTTACATATTATATTTTGCAATTTTAGCAGCTGGCTTAAACTAAAGAGTCACTCGTCAGAAAAAAGCGAGTCTTCGGTGAAGGGCGTCATTAGAGAGATGAATGCATAAATAGACCTTATGTCAAAGATAGAACTCAACAGCATAGAATTGTATTACGAAGAATATGGAGATGGAGAAGAGGCAGTTATTCTGTTACATGGGTTTTTATCTTCCTCAAAAATGTGGGCAAATATCTATGTTCCAGATCTGATGAAGCGGTATAAGGTTTATGCTATTGACGTTCGTGGGCATGGTAAATCCAACAAAGTTAAAATCGGGTGTAATTTACAACAGATGGCTGATGATATTTATCAGTTTATGATTTTAAAAAAAATTGACGAATGTATTCTGGCGGGAATGTCAATGGGAGGGGCTATTGCAATTCAGTATGCCATAAAATTTCCTGATAAAATAGACTCTCTCATTCTTATGAATCCTGGACCAGGGTCATTATTTTTAAAAGGCTTTTCTCTTATATCACCTATTTTGTCATTTGTTTCCCAAAAAAGATGCCTCTTAAAACCATTTTTAAAAGGTGTTTTAATGCGTCCATTACCTCAAAAAATATTGTCGGAATTTGTTGATGATGCCGTTTTGGTAAGTAACGAGACATGGTTACAGTATTTACATCCTGATAATAAAATTCAAAATATCAACCGGTTAAAAAATATGACAATCCCCACGTTAGTAATAATTGGAGAAAAGGACAAAGCTATCCCAATTGAGTTTCAGGAATATATTGCGGATACAATTCCCAAGGCTGTTAAAGTGATTATGAATAATGAAGGCCACGCAGTGGCGATAGAGAAACCAAAGAAAGTGTTATCCGAGATAAATTTTTTTCTTAAAGGGCAATAAAAAAAATGGAATAAAAATTGGCACAACATCCTGCTGCAAGGGATGGCTTGTACCCTGCCACCCCTGATCAACTCGTTAAATGAAGGATTAATTTGAGGCTTGCATTACCATTTATTGTTGCAGCTATGATCATAATAACAATGGTATTATCAAAGACTTATAATAAAAGACCTATTGTTGGAAAATCATTGCAGCTTCCTCATTTTACCGAGAATGGTGACGGAACCATAACGGACAATTGGTCTAAGCTAATTTGGCTTAAGAATATCGATTGCCTTGGTGAAAAGACATGGGCGGAAGCACTTTCAATTGGCAATTTATTGGCTGATGGTATTTGTGACCTCACCGATGATTCTTCATCAGAAAGCTGGCGGGCGCCTTATAAAAACGAGCTTCAAAGCTTGCTAGATCCTGGAAATTTTAGCCCTGTACTGCCACCCAAACATCCATTTTTAGGAATAAAAGCCGGTTGCTATTGGTTATCAGAAACCGGTCAGGATGGCTCGGTTAACGTGAATTTTATGTATATAGGTCATGGTGGTGTTGGGTTAGGTGGCATGAACGTTTGTTCAAATAAATACAAGCGTCGGTCACCTGCATATTTCTATTTGTGGCCGGTCCGTGGTGGAAGCGATATCCAAATGGAATAAACCAACAAAACGTGTCGATGTTATTTCCATATAAATGGTTCAAGTCTAAAATTATCCGTTGAAATATCGCCTATGAGGTGGTTTAAATACCTTGGATCAGGTTCGAGGGCAAGGCGCCGGTCGACGAAAATGCGCAATCCGCCTCAAGCGGATGAGCATTTTGAGGAGGCTAATAACACCGCCATCGGGCCTTAGGCGTGGTTTTGAAACCGATTTTAAAAAGATTCATCACGGATTCCTGTATTCGCTGGATCGATTAGCGCTGATCGCTGGCCATGATCAAAGAAATGACACCGTACAAGGAAATAGGGATCAACTTTTCGATAATTTTTACATTATTGTCAAAAGTGGTTATACAAAGAGCGTAAGCCGGTATCAAATTTGATCCGTAAGGAATTTTTACTTTCTATGTAATAAATAATATTTACAAGAAATAAACGATAATGGACCTCTTTGCTGTCCAAAATAAAAATTAAAGCAGGTTTTTGTATAACAAATAGCCGATTTTAACAGAAAGGCCAAACTTACTGCAAGAAGTGATGCGACGCCAATACGGTAATTTTAGATGGGCGGCAGGTTACCCAAAACGCAATAAAGGTTAAAATATCATGAAAATAGTAAGCCTTGTTGGGGAAGAGTTATGTAACTCTATTAAAGAAACGCGTGAAAGCTCAGAGAAATACGAAGAAGTGGTATTCTTTAGTAAAGATGTATCAAGCTGGAATAGAATTCTAACTGAAAAACTTGGTCATCCACTCGTTTCCACAGAAAAAATTGAAATTGAGGATACTTCAAAAGAAATATTGTCGTTGAAAAAGGATGCTGCATTAAAACTTGCGAATTCCTTTGGAGGTATTTCCAAAGGCCAAACTCTTTACCATGGCACATATAATTTGACTGAAATTTTAATTATGATCTGGCCTTGGCAGGATAACGCGCATGTAACTCTAAAAAAAGTTATCATATAAAACGCCGGACAAAGCTCTCGCGTTTTTCGCACTTCAACTCTGCGTTAGCAATACAAATATGGAGATACTTCTTGAATATAAGAAAAACTACCGAAACAGATATTGGAATTGTCCTGTCTATCCATAAAAAAGCATTTGGTGGGGATAAAGGAGCGGAAATTGCGGATCTTGTTGATGGGCTATTGAAAGATCAGACTGCCACACCTAGATTATCCCTGATAGCCCTTGATGATAGCAAGGCAGACGGACATATCCTGTATACCAAAGCACGACTTAATTTAACTAATGAATCGGTGTCGGCCCAAATATTGGCGCCACTTGCAGTTCTTCCAGAAGCCCAATCTGAAGGGGTTGGGGGTCGACTTATCAAATACAGTTTGATGCTGTTAAAAAATTCAAGGGTGGAACTGGTATTTGTTCTTGGGCATCCTGACTACTATCCAAGGTATGGATTTAAACCAGCGGGTGATCTCGGTTATGAAGCGCCCTACCCCATCCCGGAAGAACATGCTGGTGCATGGATGGTTCAAGAACTTTGCACGGGTGTGATAGGAAGGGTTGGTGGAAAAGTTCAGTGTTGCGATGTGCTTAACCAACCACAGCATTGGCGGGAATGATTGAAAATAGCTAACAAGGTAAATGCACGCGGAGGGTAAAAATTCGATTAAATAAAAAATCTCTTATAAAGGCTGTTGAGTATCTTGAAGTGAGAGATCTACAATTGAAACGGGTCGTCTCAAAGTTTGGGCCGCCACCGTTGTGGCAACGTGAAGAGGGCTTTAAAACATTAATCTACATTATATTGGAGCAACAGGTATCACTTGCATCAGCAAGGGCCGCTTATGAAAAACTGTTGAAAAAAATAGGATCAATTACGCCTGTCAAATTTTTAAAACTTTCCGATGCTGAATTAAAGCTAATCGGATTCAGTCAGCAAAAGACATCATATGGCCGGAATTTGGCCGAAGCGATTATTGCCAAACATCTTAATTTAACAAAACTATCCAGTCTTAATGACACTCAGGCCAAAAAGCAATTGATGAGCATCAAGGGTATCGGTCCCTGGACAGCTGACATATACTTACTGATGGCGCTTGGACGGACAGATATATGGCCGAATGGGGATATTGCCTTGGCATCGGCCGTTCAGAAACTAAAGGGAGTTGCATCTCGGCCTTCATCCGAAGAACTCAATAGAATGAGTCTCAAATGGAAACCATGGCGAGCTGTTGCGGCAAGAATTCTATGGCATTATTATTTGAGTGAGCGGAATTAAAACGTGCCTAAAAATTGCGCCAGCCGCCCCCTAAAGGACTGGGCCGCTGAGGTGCGACATTGGAAGAAAATGAAACTCATGCTCTTTACAGATGGTAGCGTGAACACAAAGCTAAAGATTGGCTATGGTGCCTATTTGGCATTTTTTGAAGGTAGTGAATCACAAGAACCACTGGCCGAAAAAATAAGAGTAAAGCAATTTGTAGATACATCTTCTTCCAAATTAGAATTACAGACACTGTTATGGGCATTGTCAGAAGTATCTGCATCTGAAATTATTTCGTATACAGATTCCCAGAACCTCGCAGGGCTGAAATCACGACGAAAAAAGTTAGAAGAGAATGACTATTACGCCAAGAATGGTAAACGACTGAATAATCATGAGCTCTTCCAGCAATTTTACAAAGCCACTGATAAACTAAATATTAAGTTGAATCAAGTAAGTGGCCATATGCCTTCGAGCAGAAAGAGCCAAATAGATAAGATTTTTTCATCAGTTGACCGTGCCTCTCGAAATGCCCTGAGAGCCTACTCGACAAAATATCATTCCCAGAAGGACGATGGAGGTAAATAGATCTATCGCCCTTGCACCTCATGCAACAATATAGGAGGATAGTACCCCAAATGAGCAGCATGGAAAAAACTTTAACCGCAGTCTTTATCGAAGAGGGAAACGAAAAATGATCTGGGGGATCTTTGCGGTGCTCGTCTTGGGCGTCATCGGCGCTTTTTCGTGGGGGGGCGATGCAGATGGTACCCATAATCGGTTGCCGTGGTTTACAGATCAATCCTGGCCGTTGCGCACCGCTTCAGGACCTGATGGAGAGTCGATTGTAATACCCTCACGCCGCGGGCTGCGCCTGGTCGCCTGACGGATCGGCCTACGCCGGTGTCCTTCTCATCTGGGAGAGGCGTTGGCCAGAGTGGATCGTAGTGGTTGAGTTCAAGTAAGACTCAAGACCAGATTGTACAAAGACAATGAACCTATTATTTGACTTAGACGGAACCCTGACAGACCCTTATCAAGGCATCACACGATGTATTTCGCATGCGCTAGTGACGCTAGGGAGGACATCTCCACCTCGCATGAGCTTACGATGGTGTATTGGTCCTCCCTTGAGGAACAGCCTCGCTGCCCTGCTTGCCTCTGATGATGACACGCTCGTGGAAGAGGCCTTATCGATTTATCGAGAACGGTTTGGCTCAGTCGGCCTGTTTGAGAATCAAATCTATGAGGGGATTCCTGATACATTGGAAGCGTTACAACGAACGGGTCATACGCTCTATGTGGCGACATCGAAACCAACCGTTTATGCTGAACGGATTGTCGATCATTTTGGTTTGCGTCAACATTTCACTGTTGTTTATGGAAGCGAACTGGATGGAACACGGAGCGATAAAGCGAGTCTGATAGCCCATATCCTACAAAGTGAATCGATTGATTCGTCCGAGGTATCAATGATCGGTGATCGCGAGTATGATATAATCGGTGCAAAAGCAAACGGGGTACGTGGTTTTGGCGTACTTTGGGGATACGGAACAAAAGATGAGCTAGAAGCTTCAGGCGCACACGCTTGTCTCAGAGATCCCCGGGAGTTGGTCACCGCGTTTAACGCAAGGTCGAACCCGTCGCTGATGCGAACAAGAAAATCCGCACTGCACAGCTAATTCTTTAGCCAAGGAATAATTTTTGAAGAGACTGTATATTATCAAAGCGGGGACCACGTTTTCTGCCACGGCGAAACAGTTTGGAGACTTTGACACATGGACGATAACCGCGCTTGGGAAAGTGAACGTCGAAATTTGCACCCTGGATGCTGAACATGGCGCTGCACTCCCGGCCGCAGTGGAATGTGCCGGAGTGGTTATAACCGGCTCACACGCGATGGTTACGGATGACCTTAGCTGGAGTATGAAAATAGAAGAGTGGATACCGTCACTGCTAAAAGCCAGCACGCCTTTTTTGGGCATTTGTTACGGGCACCAACTGCTTGCACGCGCCGCGGGGGGTCAAGTCGGCTTTCACCCGCGCGGCAAAGAGATCGGCACGGTTGCAATTCAACTCCAGCCTGAATGCGTCAAGGATGCCTTGTTTCAGTCGCTTCCACAGTCTTTCTTAGTACATACCACGCATTCGCAGACAGTGCTACGCCTGCCATCAAGCGCTACACGTTTGGCGACCAATGCCTATGAGCCTAATCATGCTTTCCGATTGGGGGAATGTGCCTGGGGGGTTCAGTATCACCCTGAGTATAATGCTAACATCATGCGTTCTTATATCGAAGCGCAGGCAGACGAACTCGAAACAACAGAGCTTGATGTACCGGGACTCTTATGTGCGGTTACGGAAACGCCAATCGCAGCTAAAACGCTCAGGAACTTTTCCCGTTTTTTCGAGGAACGGCTGTTCGAAAAGGCGAATGCAGACAACGGCATATAACCTCGTCGGATACGTATTCAAAATATTGGAAAACATAGAAACCGATGAAGAAGAGATGGACACATAATAGCGGTCACTGATTCGGAACAGCAGATCTCAAAAACAATAGCTACGAGGAGGAGGGACAGTATGGACAAAGTAATCTATGAAAAACGTAACAGAATTGGCTATGTTACCTTAAATCGTCCAGATGCTCTCAATGCGCTCGACGACGATATAAACGCAGAGCTGTGGTCGGTCTGGGATGACTTTGCCAAGGACGATTCGTTGGATGTGGCAATCCTCACCGGTTCTGGGAAAGCCTTTTGCTCCGGAGCGGACTTGAAGACATTCATTCCAAAATGGGAAAATTCAGACATGCTCGACGTTCGGAGGAACATTTCGACCGGGATCGGGGGTGGAATCACGAGGGGACAACATCGAATATTGAAGCCAATTGTCGCGGCAATCAATGGCCATGCCATTGGAGGCGGCTTTGAACTTGCCTTAGCATCTGATATTCGTATTGCCTCTGAGAAGGCAAAATTTGGAGTGTTTGAGGTCCGCTATGGGCTTCATCAAGGTGACGGGGGAATTGTTAGACTGGTCGCAGTTGCAGGGATAGCCACCGCTTTAGAACTCTCGCTGACGGGACGGGAGGTCAGTGCCAAAGAGGCATATCGACTAGGATTAGTCAATAAAATCGTTCCCCATGAAGATCTCATGACAACCGCTGAGCAGTATGCAACAATGATCAAAAAGAACAGCCAACGGGCCATTCGATCCGCTAAAGAGACGATTCTCGAAGTGGTCGGCCGCACATTGGAAGATGCCCTTCGTCTTGAGACGATCAATGCATATTCCAACTTAGGCGATTTCAGCGAGACGAGGGAACGGCTTGCTCAGTTTTACGCCAAGGGAAAATAGCAATGAAGAAGCAAACCGGAAGGAATACTTTTAAAACCATCCATTTTCCATCAAAAGACGGATTGCGCATTACCGCAGATGTGTATCCTGTGGAACGGCCAAAAGGATTTATATTACTTTGTCACAGATCCCACTGCAACCGGGGAGAGTATCGAGAAACAGCACCTAAATTGAGACGGTTAGGTTTTTCGTGTATGGCGATTGACCAGCGCTCAGGAATGAAAGTTTTCGGCGTAATAAATGAAACGTCTACTCTGGAAAAAAAGAAAGGGTTGGCGACGGGATATCTGGATGCTAAGAAAGACATAGAAGCAGCCGTGGATTATGCTTATGCAATGAACAACAACAAACCAATTGTTATTTTAGGCAGTTCTTATTCCGCTGCATTAGCGTTGTTGATTTCAAAAGATACCGATAAAATTAAAGCGGTAGTTGTATTTAGCCCGGGAGAATTTTTAAAAGGCATCGAAGTTGCCAAAGAAATTAAAACCTTGACCAAACCAATCTTTGCCAGCTCAGCTAAAAAAGAAATTAACGCTGTGAAACAAGTGCTTAAATATGTGAATAAAAAATATGTCTCTCAATTCAAGCCAAAAACAAAAGGATTTCACGGTTCAAAGACGCTATGGGAATCTGTTAAAGGGTATGAAACCTATTGGGAACCCCTTCAGCGTTTTCTATTGAGGACGACTGAATGGTCTTGAAACGGCCAAATAGTATAAACGGTTTCTAAATGGTGGATCGGGTTCGACAAGATCTCCTGGTAAATGATGTATGAAAAAATAAAAAATATTATCAATCCGAAAAAACTTATTGGTTCCTGACAGCTGAAGTCGGCCGATTTTGTCATGTCGCCATAGGGTTCAAATATTTTAAATATTCGTGAACATCAACCAGATGTACAGTCCATAGAAAGATATTTTTAAATTTATCTGCCGATGCTAATTCAAATGATAGCCAAGTAGATACAAATCATCATAGTATCAAACAGGAGGTTTCTAATGCTTTTCAATCTTGAGGTTTTAAAAATAGATCCTGCACAGCAATTAGCGAAACTTTCAGCGTTTATTGTGGAGCAGATGAATGTTGTTTTTAGGAGAAAAGGAGTCATCGTTGGATTGAGTGGTGGGATTGATTCTGCCTGCATAGCTGCTGTCGCAGCACATGCGATAGGAAAGGAAAAAGTGGTGGGACTTGTTCTTCCTGAATCAGAATCTAACCCAATTAGTAGTGAATATGCAATTAAACATGCTAAAGCCTTAGGCATAGAACATCGTAAAATATACATTACGCCAACAGTTGATAGCGTTGTTCATTACAAATGGCGGGATGAATTTATACAGAAACTGATTCCTGAATATAAGCCTGGTTATAAATACAACATTACACTACCGACTGACCTCTTGGAACGAGATACTTTCAGTTTTTATTCTCTTCAAGTTCAAATGCCTGATGGAGAAATAAAGAGAAAAAGATTGAATTTGGCAGGATTTCGAACAATTACATCATTCGCAAATATAAAAATCAGAGCTCGAATGTTACATCTCTACGCCGAAGCGGAGCGACGCAACCTCCTTGTTATTGGAACTACCAACCGTACAGAGTTTATATTAGGAGATTTTTGCAAATATGGCGATGGTGGCACTGATATTGAACCGCTGACCTATCTCTACAAAAATCAAATATATCAACTTTCTGACTATCTTGAAGTAATTCCCGAAATTATTAACCGTCAACCCAGTCCGGATACGTTTAGTCTGCCTGTTAGCGACCAGGAATTTTTTTTCAGAATCCCATTTAACAGGTTGGACCATCTCCTTTATGCATGGGAGCATGATATACCCATAAATGATGCAG
>Ga0316198_10002346_pt1 | contig 11401 bp, 4 predicted proteins | sample OudBieAanoxic_MG_FD_204935 | JGI IMG/M metagenome (GOLD analysis project Ga0316198, IMG submission 204935) | Coastal sediment microbial communities from Oude Bieten Haven, Netherlands - site A anoxic | ecosystem: Environmental > Aquatic > Marine > Coastal > Sediment | place: Netherlands... | reverse complement strand
CTCGAAGCCGAATCCGCCTGGCGCCACGTCGGTGTAGGAGTGGCGGTGTTCGATCTTCCAGATGAACGCGCCCGTGTTCTTGGTGCCGCGGCCCACCAGGTCCCACGAGCCGAGGAAGCGGATCATGCCCCCTGCCGAGCTGTCCTCGCCCGGGCTCTCGCTCGCGCCCAGACCGACGACCGAGTAATCCACGCTGAATGAGTACCCGTGCTTCTCCTTCAGACCGTCCTTCCATTCGAACCAGCGCTGAAAGAGTGTCGGCCGATCGACCTCGGCGTCGTCGCGGAGCTGGTTCTCCACCGCGTTGGGACCGCCCCAACGTGGACTCTCAGGCTCGCCTGTTTCGGACTCCTGCGCGGCCGACGGAACGGCACAGCAGACCGAGGCACAAACGGCCACAGCGATGTGGAGCGCCTGCTTCATTTCAACTCACCTCGTCCTCGTCACTCATCGCGACTGAAAACGCGTCCGCCAATCGTTGATGATCTGGTAACCCTCATCGGCGTCCACCGGATCATCCGCCGCGGCGGAGGCCCGCCCCTGCCTCACGACAAAGGCGCGTTTCAGTGCGAGAGCTCCTCGAACTTCGCCATCCCTTCCGCGAGCTCAGCCTTGAAGTTCGCCATCGACTCATCCATCTCACCGGCCACCTTGGCGAAGACCTCTCGCCACGGTTGGTTCGGCGGGCCCTCGGTGTGCTCCTGAATGTTGTGCAGGGTGACAAGCATCGAGAGCGGCTTGGTGGGCTCGCTGATGATCTGCACCAGGGTGGTACCGGTGGCGACCATGGAGGAGATGAACTCCTGGCACAGCCCGTCGACGACTGCGCCCTGGTCCTTCAACGCTGCCGAGGCACCACCCGTGTCGAAAGCCGCAGCAATCTTCTTCTGCGCCTCCTGCGCCGCGAGAACCGTCTGTACACCCTCTTCGGTCTTGGCGTAGAGCGCCATCCAAGTTTTCGCCTTCTCGTCGGTCTCGGCGCGGGTATAGGTCTCGTTGGGATTGATCTCGAGCTCGAAACTCTCGGTCTGGGACCTACCGTCTACCGTCAGCCGCACCTGGTAGGTGCCGGGCTTGGCGATTGGGTTGATGACCACCGGCGGTAGACCGGGGATCCGCGAGACCGCGGGGTAGCGCATGTCCCAGATGAAACGGTTGAGGCCCTTGCTCACCGTGGTCTTGGGCCGGCCGGTCACCAGGTCCTGCTCGTAGCCACGATTGTCGAAGTTGAGGAAGCGCTCGGTGGGGATCTCGTCGCCGGTGAAGGTGCGGATCTCATTGCCTTCGGCATCGAGGATCGACAGGCTGACCTCGCCGGCCTGGTCGCTAAGGAGGTAGTAAATGATGACGCCCAGGGGGCGGGCGTCGCCGGCATCGATGAAGTCACGCTTGCGCTCACCGTTGACCACGCCGCGCTCGTAAAAGGTGTAGCCCGGCTCCGCGTTGCGCACGAAGAAGTATTTCTGATCCGACGGCGGGCCGCCACCGTAGTCGATCCACCAGTTGTAGCCGAAGCGGGTGTGGTCGGAGGGTTTGAAGAGGTGGGCCTTCTTGTCGGCGAACTCGGCCGCGTACTGGCGTAGCGGGCTGATGTCGTCGAGGATCCAGAATCCGGCGCCGTGGGTTGCGGCGATCAGATCAGCGTTCTTGACTTCGAGGTCGAAGACCGGCAGCGCCGGCATGTTGAGGTTCATCGGGCGCCAGGTGGCACCGTCGTCGATGGAGACGAAGACACCGGTTTCGGTGCCGACAAAGAGCAGGCCCTGACGGACCGTGTCCTCACGGATGGTCTTGGTCACCTGACCCTTCGGGAAGTTGCCGTCGAGACGCGTCCAGGTGGCGCCGTAGTCCGACGTCCTGAGCAGGTAGGGCTCATAGTCGTCGGCCTTGCGGTAGCGCGTGATGGCGATGTAGGTCGTCGCCGGGTCGTGGGGCGAAATCTCGATTTCGTAGATGCCCGAGAGCTCGGGGAGGTTCGGAGGTGTGACCTCGCTCCACTCTCCTCCGCCGTTGCGGGTGATCCACAGCCGACCATCGTCGGTCCCCGCCCACAGCACCCCCTTCTCGTGGGGCGACTCCTCCAGGCGGTGGATGGTCGAGAAGATCTCCTGGCCGAAGTACTCGGGCAGCCAGGTTGATCCCGCGACCTTCATCTTGTCGGTCATGTTGTGGGTCAGATCGTCCGAGATGACCTCCCAGGTCATGCCTTCGTCCCGGGTGCGGAAGACAACGTTACCGGCAAAGTAGATCGTATTCGGGTCGTGCGGCGAGACCAGGAACGGCGCCTGCCAGTTGAAGCGGTAGGTGAACTCCGAGGCCGGCGTGCCGAACAAGATCTCCGGCCACACAGATCGAGGCTCGGTCTGTCCGGTGGTGCGGTTGTTGACCGTGAACTGGGCGGCTCCGCCAAAGGTTGCGCCGGTGGAAAGGCTGTAGACGATGTTCGGATCGCCCGGCTTCGGGATCGCGCGCCCGGTCTCGCCGTTGCCGATGGAATCGGTCATGTGGAGCGGGATGCCGCCCCAGCGTGAAGAGCTCGGGATGCTGTAGACCAGGAGGTCCTGGGCGTTGCCGTACACCCGGTAGGGGAATTGGTCGTCGGTGTCGACGCGGTAGAACTGGACACCACTCTGGTTGGCGAAGCTCGACCACGTTTTCCCGCCGGTAAGCGAGACCGCGGTGCCGCCATCGCAGGTGACGATCATGCGGTTGGGGTCCTCGGGATCAATCCAGATGTCCTGAAAGTCGTCCTTGATGCTCGGTTCGAGAATCCAGTTCTCGCCGCCGTCGACCGAGCGCCACAGCTTGTTGCCGGGGGACCAGAGGTTGTCGGCGTTGTTCGGGTCGGCATAAATATGCGTGAAGTAGAACGGGCGCGCCGTGACGTTGGCATCTCCAGAAACGAATCGCCACGTATCGCCTGTGTCGTCGGATCGATAAAGGCCCGATTGTGTGGCGGAATCGACGAGCGCATAGACGCGTTCAGGGTCCGCCGCCGACATGGTGAGCCCGATGCGGCCCGTGTCCCCTTTGGGGAGACCCGGAAAGGAAGTGATCTCCTCCCAGGTGCCGCCGCCGTCCTTCGAGCGCCAGATGCCTCCGTCCGGACCGCCGAAGAACGAGCCCCAGGCTTTGCGCTCGAAGGTCCAGAGTGCGGCGAAGAGCACGTCGGGGTCGCCGGGGCTCATGACGAGGTCGATCGCCCCCGTGAGATCGTTCTGGTAGAGAACCTTCTCCCAGGTCGTGCCGCCGTCCTTCGTCCGGAAGACGCCGCGATCCTCAGTGGGGCCGAATGCGTGGCCCATGGACGCGACGTAGACGACGTCCGGGTTGTCGGGATGGACGCGGACACGGGCGATGTGGAGCGAGGTTTCGAGACCGATGTGTTCCCAGGTTTCGCCGCCGTCGGTCGTCTTGTACATACCGTCGCCCCAGGAGACGCTTTGCCGAAGCTGTGGCTCACCGAGACCCACGTACATGATGTCGGGGTTCTTCTCGTAGATGGCCATGGCGCCGACCGAGGCGTAGTTGAACTGGCCCGCACCAACCTGGGTCCAATAGGTACCCGCGTCCTCGGTCTTCCACAAACCGCCCGAGCCGTGGCCGAAATAGAAGACGTTCTTGTCGGTGGGATGACCCGCCACCGTTGTGCCCCTGCCGCCGTTGAAGGGACCGATGTTGCGCCACTTCAGGGCCTGGAGATCGGCATCCGTTTCTGCGGTGGCGATTGACGGGATAGCGGCGGTGAGCAACACCACGATCGTGAAAACGGTCAGAGATTTATTGGACATCATGAGATCCCCCTGTGAGCGACGATTACGTTGACTTCAACTCGGTCTTTTCGTTCTGTATTTCCTTCATGGGTGCCACGTTCCGCATTGTTGCATTGCATGGGTGCCACGTTCCGCATTGTTGCATTGTGATCAAACTTGAATCACGAAATGGGTGCCACAACAACCACCCGCCTTTTGCCGAAGAACGGCGTGCCAGGGCGTAGTTCGAGGCCAGTACTGGCGTGGACGCGTTGGTCCGGCTTCGCTCGGAGCTACGCCGGGACAAATAATGATCTCAGCCTTGGGCTGAGATCGTTATTTGGTGGGTCGCCCGGGGCTCGAACTCGCCGACGGCAGCGATCGTGGTTCAAGGCTCATCCAAAGGAGGAGCCCATGAACCACTCGCTGACGGTGGGGAGACACCGCGCCCGCAGGGCGCGAGTAACCCGGGACCACCGGATTAAAAGTCCACTGCGAATGCAATGGTGGCAGTACTTTTCAGCACCCCCCTAGCCCGATCCTAGCCCGCCGATAGGAAACCAGTGGCCCTTGATCAAAATCGTCTGAACTGGCACCGATATGGACTGCGAAGTGAACGCGTGGTTGTCGCGAAGCGAGGATGACTGCCGGAGTAGGCTGATCGCTCTGTCGTCGCTCAGCTGCTACAGGTCACGCTCGCCGTGAGGAACCTGCTCGACTCTTAACCTCTAGATCCCAATCACGCTGCGCTAGTCCATCTGGATTCCGACGATGTTCGCTTGGGTGCCCTCAAAGGCGTAGGCATCAGGCGGACCCGCTGGATTTAGGAGCCAGTCCGTGTAGCCAACGAACTGAAACACTCCGTGCGCCTCTGCAAAGACACCCGTTCCATCGGTGATTTGCACGTGTGAGGTGTAGCGGTGCCAGCGGTGTTCGGGCGACACGTATGCGAATGTGGTCTTGTTGGTTCCTGAGACCTCGAACGTGCCGAGGTCTCCGAAGTCGTAGACCTTGACCTCAGTACCGTGGTAGTTGTTCTTTTTTGTCTCTCCCTCACCTGAAAAGACGATTTCCCCCTCATACTTGACTCCGTCGATCCAGATGGTGGCAGGGCCTTCCCAGAATCCCGTGGCCCAGTTTGGTTCGGAATAGGACTCCAGGATTACCTCGGTGACTGGTGGCTCGGCCCACAAGACAGAAGCGCACAAGGCCACAATCAACACGCCGAGACTTGCGCCAGCAATCCTAACCCTCTTTTTGCTCATCTTCTTCCCCCTTCACCCGGTTGTGAGCCGATTCCATTATCGGCCCACGACGCCCTTCGGCAGCCCGGCGATCTTCAGGTCCTGAGCGGAGATGAGGATCCGTGGCTTTGCGGCCCTGGGTCTTCCCAGGTGTGCCTTTATCGAGGTGTCCTTTCTTCTCTCCATATAGACCAAAAAGGACACGTTTGTGACACCCCGTCCTATCCCGATGATCCTCTCGGCAGCCCGGCGATTTCTTGGAGATATGAGGACCCGTGGTTTTGTGTGCTCAGCCTTTCGGCTGGCTTACCGTTGGCGAGGCAGTTAAGCGCTATTCGTATCCTGAGGAGATGCCCATTGTCATGGCAACTCAACTCCTGGGATCGAGCAACCCCTCACTGCCACGCCGGTATCTCCTTCCAGCCTGGGAACGGATCCAGCTCGACCGTCCAGCCGTGGGCGAACTCGGGGTCGCCGACGACGCGGATATTGGTGAGCGATCTGAGCTTGGCGATGAGCTCATCGTGGGGCCAGGTGTGGAGCGGCGGCTCGTCCAGTCCCGGCATCGGCCAGAGGCGGAGCGTGTCATCCTCGCCGGTCGAGGCGACCCAGCGCCCGTCGGGGGAAATAGCGATGAAGTCGATCGGTCCCTCGTGGCCCATGAGCAGGTGCGGCTCTCCCCCCGACAGCCGCCCGACCCGTACGATCCCCTCCCGGTCACCGGTAGCCGCCAATGTGCCGGAGGGGTCGAGGGCGATCGCTTGGGCGACAGGGTCGCCAAATGCCGGAAGGTCCCGTGACGCACCGGTGGCCAGATCGACGATCTTCACCGGTCCCCAGCCTTCCGTATCCTTGGCGACCGGTCCTTCGATCACGAGGGCGGTTCGTCCATCCGGGCCGAGCGCCATCCCGGCGTGGTGTCCCGGCTCCGTCGCGAACACGAGCTCGTGCTCGCCGCTCTCCAGGTCCCACCGGCGGACCCCGCCATCGCCGGCAGTGTAAAGCGTTGACTCGTCAGCGAATGCGAGGTCCTCGATTCCCCGCTCGAACGCCATCTCCGGGGATGAGCCCTCCGGCAGGTCGAAGAGCCGCAGCTCGCCCGTCAGCAGATCCCACACCCGCAGCGTCTTCGATCCTCGGCCATTGTTGAACGCCGTGGCGACATGGCGCCCACTTGCTGACACCGCCGCTCCTGAAAGGTTCGTCTCGTCGGAGAACTGCTCGAGCTTCCGTGGTGGCGAGCCGTCCAGCGGCACCACGAAAGCGCGGTCCCGGGTCTCCACGACGAACAGGAAGCGTCCCTGCGGATCGAAGACCAGACGGTTCCAGCCCCCCATCTCCGGAAGCTTCAGCGTCCTCACCTCGCGGGATGCATTGCCCGGAAGGGGCCACAGGCGCAGCGCATCGGAATAGGACCGGGAATCCCAGGGCTCCCAGTTGGTAATTAGCCAGCGGCCGTCCGGGCTGAAGACGAGGGGCCGAACCGGAATGGAGTAACCGTCCATGACCCTCGGCCGAGCGGCCTGCAAGGGCCAGAACGTCAGGCGATCGCCGCCTCGAGTCGGCACCGTGACGCAGGCCCCGCGTGGGTGGAAATTGAACGAGGCTACAAACCAGGAGCCGCTGCGCCGCAGGGTCAGGGGACGGGCCTCTGGCCAGGCCTCCAGATCCCAGACGTGGATCTTCCTTCCCTTCTCATCGAAACCCGCGGCCCACTGCAGCGAGGGGTCGGGGATTCGCCGGGCCGATGGCGCCTCGGGGGAGCGCTTCGGGGGAGGGATCACCTTGGCGAGGCCCGGTTCCTCCTGGGAGAAGTCCCACACCCGGACCTCTCCGGTCCCGTCCCGCGAGTAAACCTGCAACGGTTCCTCCCGCAGCGGCCAGAGCAGCTTGATCTCTGCCGGGTGATGGCCGAGGAGCCGGTCGTCCTGTTCACCAGAGGCGGGAAGCGATCGCAGGGAGATACCATCGCCCTTGGCATAGAGCCAGCTTCTGCCATCCGGCACAAACGTACTCATCGAGGCGCCGAGGATCGACCAGTCGACGCGACCCAGCTCTCGTGGATCACCGTCCGGCAGTTGCCAGGAACGTTGCCGCACGACCACTTGATCCGGAACGTCCTCCAGTGTATTGACTAGGAGGATGTCCGGTCCCACCTGCCAAGAACTGCGTCCGCCGAAGTCAATCGTCCGCACCAGTTCGCCCTCCGGAAGCCTCCAGACGGCGGCATCGCCAGCGCGCTGCCCAATACCCGTTACGACGAGTTCATTCGAAGCCCAGGATGCTCTGAAGCCGCCGCGAGGGACGCCCTCCTGAGTGCTCGCCTCGTGCGCGGACAGAACGACGGGCTGGCCTCCGCCCTCCGCCGGCCAGACTCGCACTTCGTCCGAGCCCCCGGCCACCGCGAGGTGGTTGCCGTCGGGGCTGAATTCCACGCAGATGTTGCGGGTTCCCCCGGGTTCCAGCTCGAAGGCCGGCGGCGCCTCCCAGAGGAGCCGCGTCGCGAAGACGCGCGCCTCCTCGCTATCGGCCACCTCGAGGCTCGCTGTTATGTAGGCCAGGGCCTCGGTCGGGTCCGCCTGGTACCGGAGCTGGGCCACCGCTAGGAGCTTCGACGCCTCGGCACGTCGGGCTTCGGCTTCGGCGCGGCGGCGTTCCACCTCTGCCTGCCAGCCAAAGAGCGCGATGACCCCGAGGACCACGAGCAGCACTCCAAAGGCAGCGGTGACGGCGATGCGGCGGCGCCGCTTCTTACGCTCAGCACGGTGCACCATGGCATCACCGAATGCCTCCTCGGCTGTACTCAAGCCCCCCTCGTAGCGCTCCCGCCAGAGCTTGTACTCACCGAATGAGGTCCCGGTCCAGAGCAGATCCTCCGGCCGCCCGCGCTCCTCCCACATCTGTGCCGCCTGCCGGACTTGATCTCGCAGCTGCGCGCTGTCGGCGTCCTGTGTCTGCCAGCGAACCAGGCGGGGCCAGTTCGAAAGCAATGACTCATGGATGATCTCGATGCGGTGGTGCGGGGTTTGTTCCTCGTCCGTGGCGGGGACTTCGTAGGAAATGAGGAGGCGGGCGTCGATGAGGGTGTTGAGGACTTCCTCGGCCGCGGTGTAGTCGCCGGATGGACGATCTGCCGGCGCGGAAACCGGCCGCTTCAATCGCTCGGAGTCCGAGAAGACTGATAGCAGCTCCTCACGATCGCGTGCCGCACGTGTCCCCTGCGCAGTTATCAGGTTGCGGAAGAGCTCACGGACGATCGGGATCCGATCCTCGCCGATATTCTCCAGCGTCGCCTCGGCATGCAGGGCCAGGGCTCCGCCAACGCCGCCGATGTGTTCGTAGGCTTCGCGGGTCAGCAGGCCCTGCTCACGATCTCGGGTGTCCCACAGGCGAGCCGCCGCGAAGGCGAGCATCGGTAGCGCACCGCGTTCGCTGCGGACCTCCCCGACCATCTCTTCAACCAGGGATTCATTTTCGAAGCGGTAGCCGCACTTGAGAGCCGGCTGCACCACCGCCCGCCTCAGGGCAGCACCTGTTGGAGGGCCCAACAGGGTCAGTTCCGAGAGAATCGGATGCAGGGACTTGAAGGAGTGACAATGGAAGAGGAAGTCATCCCGCATGGAGAGCAGGACATGAGCGTCGCTTTCGAGGGCAAGCCGGCCCAGAAGATCCGCGAAGTGCTCCTGTATTTCGAATGGATTCTGGGTGAACAGCTCCTCGAACTGATCGATGACGATCAGCGCCTGGTCGTATTGTTGACGCCAGCGAGTGACCAGCGAAACCGCAACTTCGGGATTGTCGAACTGCAGAAAATCCTGGACGGCCTCTTCATCACCAGCGAGGTCCTTTGCCAACACACGGGCCAATGCCATGAACGGCTGGGATCCTGGAGTGGAGACCAACGCTCGCCACCCGGTTGGGATTACCGGTAGCAAACCCGCTCGAATGAAGGAGCTCTTGCCAGTACCCGAAGGGCCGACCAGGCCCAGCAGATGGGGCCTCCGGAGCTTCTTCCACATCTCTTCGACCTCGAGCTCGCGGCCGAAGAAGTACTCGGCGTCGGACTCGGTGAACGAGGCCAGACCAGGGTAGGGCTGCACATCTTCCGCACCTTCGACCCGCAGAGTCACCTCTTCCAGTGCCCGCGACAGGGCTGCAGCCGTGGCGAATCGCTGTTCGGGAATTCGAGCCACTGCCCTCTTCAGCACTGGCGCCCACGCCGAGTCGGGCAACTCCGGCGGATCGTGGTGAATTTCCTGCCAGATCTTCTCTCTGGCCCGTTGAGTGTCGATTCCGCCCGGAGCGATCATCTCGGCAAGCACGACACCGGCGGAGAAGACATCTGCTCGCGGATTGACCGATCCACCCCGGGCCTGCTCCGGAGCCATGTAGGCCGGGGTGCCCGACACCGTGCCGGTACGGCGGTCCGCCAGGCCCTTGGCGATGCCGAAGTCCATCACGACCACACGACCCGAGCGAGTCACCATGATGTTTTCCGGTTTGACGTCTCGGTGGACCAGACCTGCGTCGTGGATGGCTTCGAGGCCCGCCAAGAACTGCGAGGCGATCTCCAGTGCCTCGGTCAGCTCCAAAGGAGCTCGCATCTTCAAGATGTCCGTCAGGGTGATGCCGTCGATGTGCTCCATCGACACCAGCTCCTGGCCATCGAGCTCCACCAGGTCGAAGACGCGACAGACATTGGGAGAGATCACCTCGCGAGCCGTCCTGACCTCCTGTCGCAGTGCCTCCAGCGCCCTCTTGTCCTGCAGCAGCTCTTGTCGGAGCGCCTTGAGCGCCAGGTCGACGCGCAGCTTAAGGTCGAAGGCGCGCCACACCTCGCCCATGCCGCCACGGCCCAGAAGTGACCGAACCCGATAGCGATCGCCCAAGGTCTGGCCCTCGACGAGACCCGTAGCTGAGTATTGAAGGGTCGGAGTCTCTGAATGGTCCTTCAGCTCATCGAAAAGAGTGGGCGCGTCGAGAGCGAGTTTCAGTAGGCAGCTGGGACAGAGCCCCTCGACTTCCGGGTCGTCGCCCAGGCTTGTCCCGCAATCCGAACACGTGTGGGTGGCTCTCGAAGTGACCATTTGGAAGCGCTCGGTTTCCTTGCCGCCATTGAAGGAAGACAAAAAGGCGGCTGGACGTGACCTTTACCCTGGATCCCAGGGACCGATGATCATCAAGAGGTGTCGGACTTCGTCGTCGATTGCGTCTTCGCCCGCCACGGTCTCGGCGATCTCGTCCCGCAGGACCTGTCCAAAGCGACGCCGCAGGCGATGCGCGGCTTTGCGCACCGCCATCTCAGTCATGCCTAGTTCCTCAGCCACCTCCCGGTAGGGTTTCCTGGGCTCTTCGCCAGCCAGGTAAGGCTTGAGCGTCTCGAAACTCTGGCGTTGGTTCTCAGCCGTCGACTCGTGCCGCAGACTGGCCAGTGCCTTACCCAGCACAGTCAACGCCCACCGCCGCTCGAAAACTTCTTCCGGACTGCGGCCGGTGGCCGGCTCCTGCATGTAGCGCTCCTCCGCCACATCGGTATCCAGCGAGAGCGTAAGAGTGCCGCCACCGCGCTTGAGGGCGCGGCTTCGAATTCGTTCATGGGAGAGGAAATGACGTAACGAGGTCAGCAGAAACGACCGAAACCGGCCCTTCTCTGGGTCGACATCGGTGAGGAAGTCCTTCTCCAGAAACTCGGTGAAGTAGGCCTGGGTGAGGTCGCCCGCCTCGTCAGGTTCGTAGCCCTGGTGGCGGATGTAGGCGTAGAGGGGCGGCCAGTAGGTCTGGCAAAGCGATTCGAGCGCACGGCGTGCCTCCGTATCGGAGCCGTCTCGAGCGGCGAGTACCTGGCTCCACTGGGTCGTGGCAATCTTCGAGCACATGCCCCTTGCCTCCAAGGGCCTCGGAAAGATAACAACCATCGATCCCCTGTAAAGAGACCGCACATTGCGCGACTACTTCGTAGACCTGGTCTCAGACCACCAAAAAGTAGGGGACGGGAAGTTCCTTTCGTCCGACCTCAGGCTAACACAAGTGCGAGACGGAATGATTAGCAGGCAGGGGTGCCATGAGCCTCATGCGAAAGACCGTGTTTCTCGAAATCGCGTTGCGGTAGATCACGGGAAAAGGAAAAGGTGCCGGAAAGGAAAAGGTGCCGGGCACTCACTTATGATCTTATGGCCCTTCTGCGCCGTGGCCTGGCTTGCCCGGGCGTAGTTCTCGACCTGGTACTGGCGTCAGCGGGTATGTCCGGCTTCGTGCTTCGCACTACGCCGTGACAAATATTGACCTCAGCCATCGGCTGAGGTCAATATTTGGTGGGTCGCCCGGGGCTCGAACCCGGGACCACCGGATTAAAAGTCCGATGCTCTACCAGCTGAGCTAACGACCCACTCAGAATGCACAAAATAA
>Ga0316198_10002345_pt1 | contig 11402 bp, 8 predicted proteins | sample OudBieAanoxic_MG_FD_204935 | JGI IMG/M metagenome (GOLD analysis project Ga0316198, IMG submission 204935) | Coastal sediment microbial communities from Oude Bieten Haven, Netherlands - site A anoxic | ecosystem: Environmental > Aquatic > Marine > Coastal > Sediment | place: Netherlands... | reverse complement strand
TTAGAGATAGATCAAATGTTACCAATGGGGAAATTAATAGCTTTTGCATTACAACATGTATTCGCTATGTGTGCAGGAGCAGTGGCTGTACCGTTAATTATAGGAAATGCAGCAGGGTTAACTCAGGAAGAGATAATTTTCTTAGTTAATTGTGACTTAATGATAGCAGGAATTGCTACTTTAATTCAATCTTTAGGCTTTACTAAATTTGTTGGAGCAAAGATTCCAATGATAGAGGGAACTAGTTTTGCTACTGTAAGTGCTATGGCAGCAATAGCAGGGTCGGTAGTTAAGTCCGGCGTTCCTAATGCACCACATGTAGCAATGCAGACTATATTTGGATCAGTAATTGTAGCGGGATTATTCACATTTATAATGGCTCCATTCTGGAGTAAACTTCTTAAATTTTTCCCAAAAGTAGTAACAGGGACCGTAGTAACGGTAATTGGAATATCTCTATTACCGGTTGCTATTAAGTGGACGGTAAATTATAACTTTCAATCTCCAGAATTAAAACATATCTTTATGGCTATGACAACATTAGGATTAATATTAGTTTTCAACAAAACATTGAAAGGGATCTGGGGGAATATATCAATCCTTTTAGGCTTAGTAGCGGGAACAATAATAGCAACAATGAATGGAATGGCAGATTTTTCAAAGGTTACAGAAGCTAGTTTTATAAATATAGCAACTCCATTTAGATTTGGAATGCCTATTTTTGATATAACAGCAATAATTTCGATATTACTTGTAACATTGGTAATTATGACAGAAGCAACTGGAAATATCATAGCTATTCATGAATTTTCAGGAAGAAAATTAGATGATAAGAACTTAGCAAGAGGACTTAGAACTGATGGATTGGCAACAATGATTGCATCTATATTTAATACTTTTCCACATACAGCTTTTGCTCAAAATGTAGGACTGGTTACTCTTACAGGAATAAAAAGTAGATTTGTTACAGCAGCAGCAGGATTTATACTTTTGATATTAGGATTTTTGCCTAAAGCAGCGGCAATTGTAGTAGCTATCCCTGCACCAGTACTTGGAGGAGCAGGATTCATAATGTTTGGTATAGTAGCAGCCAGCGGGATCAGACATTTAGGGCATGTTGATTACAATGGAAACAAGAATATGATTATTGTATGTGTGAGTATAGGAGCAGCGATGATACCTGTAGTAGCGCCTAATTTCTATACTAACTTCCCTCATTGGGTAGAAGTATTATTCCATAGCGGAATAACTACAGGATCAATAGTAGCAATTGGACTGAATATTTTCTTCAATGAAATAGGAAAGAAAAAGAAATCAATAGAGATAAAATCAGAGACTGTTTAATAGAAAAGAAAGCAGAATAAATATAAATAATAAAAGGGAGAAGATAAAATGGCAAATATAAAAGTAAATTTCGCAGGATTAGAGTATGAAAACCCAGTAATCGTAGCGGCAGGACCGCCGTCAAAAGATGCAGACACTTGTGTAAATGCAGTAAAAAATGGAGCAGCAGGAGTAGTAGCTAAGACTATCTCATCTGTAGCAGCAGAAATTCCAAAACCATGTATGCATGATTTCAAAGGAAAACATTTTTTAAATACTGAACTGTGGTCAGAAGAAAGTCCAGAGCATTGGGTAGAAAATGAGTACGCTAGATGTAAAGCAGCCAACGAACCATTAATCATAGGTTTAGGATATGTAGAAACTGATATTAGAAAATTAATTCCAATGGTAGATAAATTTGCAGATGCATATGAGATTTCAAGTCACTATGTAGGAAGGGACTTAACTCCTATGTTAAACACTCTAAGAGCTGCTAAGGAACTTTCCAATAAACCCGTGTTTATGAAAGTTTCCCCAGGAGTAGAAAATCTTGCTGAAGTGGCGAAACAATTAGAGGCCAATGGAGCAGATGGATTGGTCGCAATCAACTCTGTAGGTCCATGTCTTTCTATAGATTTAGAAACTGGAAAACCACATATGGGAAGTAAAAATGGATATGGATGGATGTCAGGTGCAGCTATAAAGCCTATAGCTATGAGAGTTGTATATGAATTATCTTCAGCAGTAGATATTCCTGTATTTGCAGTAGGTGGTATCACTAAAGGGGAAGATGTAATCGAATTTATTATGGCAGGTGCTACAGCAGTTCAAGTCTGTACACAAGCAATCATTGAAGGTCCAAAAGCCTTTGGAAGAATAGTCAAAGAGACTGAAAAATGGCTAGATGATCATGGATATGAAAGTTTAGAAGAAATTAGAGGAATGGTAGGGAAGCACTTAGAAAATAGAACGGCTCACAACTATGTAACTACTCCTCCAGTTGTAACTAAAGAAAAATGTATCGGCTGTAGTATTTGTGCAAATATATGTCCATACCATGCAATTAAAATAAATGAAGATAAGCAGGCTGTAATTGATGCTAACGTATGTTTTGGATGTGGAGTATGTGTATCTAAGTGTCCTAAAGATGCTATGACTATCGTTAGATAGGAGGCCAATAATGAAACTTCTGCTAAAAAATGGAACTATAGTAACCAGCGATAAAGTGTTTAAAGAAGATATCCTTGTAGAAGATGGAGTAATATCTAAAATTGGTAAAAACTTAGCTATAGATAATGGGGAAGTAGTAGACCTTCGTGGACGATATATTATGCCAGGTGGAATAGATGTTCACACACATTTTAATTTAGACGTGGGAATAGCAGTTGCAAAGGATGATTTCTATACAGGGACTGTAGCAGCTGCTTGTGGAGGAACAACTACAATAATAGATCATATGGGATTTGGACCTAAAGGATGTACACTTCATCACCAATTGGATAAATATAAGGCAGATGCAGAAACAGATGCTGTAATTGACTATAGTTTTCACGGAGTAATTCAACATATTAACGATGAAATATTAGATGAAATGGATTCAATGGTAGAAGATGGAATAACTTCCTTTAAAGGTTATATGACATATGATTATAAATTACAAGATAAAGAGATGAAAGCCATTATGAAAAAGTTAAGTTCTTTAGGAGCAATGACCACTGTCCATGCTGAAGCTCACGATGAAATACAAGAATTGAAAAAAAAGTATATAGAAGACGGGAAAGTTGAACCGATATATCATGCTAAATCAAGACCTGTAAAAGCAGAAGTGGAAGCTATAGAAAGAATGATAAAGGTATCTAAAGAAGCAGGAGAGGCTCCTTTATATGTGGTCCACTTATCTTCTGGTGACGGCTTAGACGTGATAAAAAAAGCCAGAGCTGAGGGGCGGAATATTTACGCTGAAACTTGTCCTCAATATTTATTTTTAAATGAAGATAAGTATCTTGAAGATCAAAACAGAGGTCTTAAATATATAATGAGTCCCCCTCTCAGGGAAAAAAGTAATAATGAAAGGCTTTGGAATGGAATAGCTGAAGGAGATATTCAGACCGTTGCAACAGATCATTGTCCTTTTGACTTTAAATTAAAAAAAGAACTTGGGAGTAAAGATTTTACTAAGTGTCCAAACGGAGCACCAGGTGTAGAAACTAGAATAGCTCTTATGTACTCAGAAGGAGTTAGTAAAAAGAGAATAAGCCTAAATAAGTTTGTTGATGTTGTAAGTACAACACCGGCTAAATTATTTGGATTATATCCTAAAAAAGGAGAAATTATTTTAGGAGCTGATGCAGATTTTATGGTTATAGATCCTAAAAAAGAGGTAACTATAGAACATGAGAATTTACATGAAAATGTGGACTATACACCCTATGAAGGGATAAAAATAAAGGGATATCCGGTAATGACTATCTCTAGAGGAGAGATTATAGCTGAAAATGGTCAATTTAAAGGGCAGAGGGGAAGGGGGAAATTTCTTTCGAGAAAATCTGTCTTTAAGTAGATAAAAAGGGGGCTAAGTTAATGTATAATATAGAAATCAATGGAAAGGTTGTAGAAACAGATAAAAGAAAAAATCTATTGGAATACCTCAGAGATGATCTTAATTTAAAAGCTTCTAAAAATGGATGCAGAGAAGGAGCGTGCGGAACATGTATGATTCTTGTAGACGGAAAAGCTATGAAAGCATGTGTTCTTAAGACAGATAAATTAGAAGGGAAAAAGATAACAACTTTAGAAGGCTTATCACAAAGAGAAAGAGGTGTATTTGCATATGCTTTTACAGAAGCAGGGGCTGTTCAATGTGGTTTTTGTATTCCAGGAATGGTTATGAGTGCCGCGGCTTTATTCTTAAAAACTTTAGAACCAACCAAAACAGAAATAAAAAAAGCTTTAGTAGGTAATATTTGCAGATGTACAGGATATGTAAAAATAGAACAAGCTATTGAACTAGCTGCAGAAATACTGAGAACAGAAAGAGTAATTCCCAAAAGGGAATGTAAAGGAATGGTTGGAACAAATGTACATAGAATAGATGGGCCGGCTAAAGCAATAGGTGAAGGAGTCTATGCAGAAGATATAAGAATAGATGGTATGTACTACGGAGGAGCGGTAAGATCAGAATATCCTAGAGCAAGAGTAATATCAATAGATGTAAGTGAAGCAGAAGCAATGGAAGGTGTTCTAAAAGTATTAACAGCAGCAGATGTTCCAGGACTTAATAATATCGGTCATCTTTCCTTTATCTCAGATTGGGATACCTTAATTCCAATTGGAGAGATAACTAGATATAGAGGAGATGCTATAGCTTTAGTCACTGCTAAAGATAAAGAAACGTTAGAAGCTGCTAAAAAAGCTGTAAAAGTAAAATATGAAGAACTAACTCCAGTATTAACTATAGGGGACGCGAAAGCAGAAGGCTCGCCAAAAGTTCATGAAAAAGGGAATCTTTTATTTCATCAGGAACTTAAAAGAGGAGATGTAGACAAGGCTATAGCAGCGTCAAAATACACAGTTACTAATATCTATAAAACCCCTGCTACTGAACATGCATACCTAGAGCCTGAAAGTGCAACAGCGCTGCCAACAGAAGATGGAGTCCAATTATACACTTCATCTCAATCTATATATGATGAGCAAAGAGAAGTAAGCAGATTGTTAGGGTTAGATCCTCAGCAGGTCAGAGTAACCTCTACTCTAGTAGGTGGTGGATTTGGTGGGAAGGAAGATATGACAGTTCAGCATCATGCTGGATTGATAGCATATGTTTTACAAATACCTGTACAGGTTACTTTATCTAGACAAGAAAGTATTTATGTGAGTACCAAAAGACATGCTATGGAAATTGAAATGACTACAGCCTGTGATGAAAATGGGATATTAACAGCAATGAAAGCTACTATTTTATCTGATACAGGAGCTTATTCATCTCTAGGAGGACCAGTTCTTCAAAGAGCATGTACTCATGCATCGGGACCATATAACTATCATAATATTGAAGTAGATGGGAAAGCTTATTATACAAATAATTCTCCTGGAGGAGCATTTAGAGGATTCGGAGTGACCCAGTCAGTTTTTGCTACTGAATCAAACATCAATAAGTTAGCTGAATTAGTAGGGATTTCAGCATGGGAAATTAGGTATAAAAATGCAATAAGGCCTGGACAAACATTACCAAATGGACAGATTGCAGATGCAGGAACAGGGCTAATAGAAACTTTGGAAGCCGTAAAGGATGAATTTGATAAAAACAAATATGTAGGACTATCTTGTGCCTTTAAAAATGCAGGAATAGGAGTGGGACTTCCCGATGTTGGAAAATGCAGATTAACTGTCATAGATGGTAAGGTACATCTGAGAACTTCAGCAGCCTGTATTGGCCAAGGAGTTGGAACTGTTAATTTACAGATCTTGTGTCAAACAACAGGAATTGATCCTAAAAATATAATTATAGAAACTCCAGATACTCATATAACTCCTAATTCAGGAACAACAACAGCATCCAGACAAACTGTATTTACAGGTGAAGCAGTAAGAATCGCAGCATTGGAACTGAAAAAAGCTCTGAAAGGAAAAACATTGGAAGAGATCAACGGTTATGATCATACTGGAGAATACTCTGGAATTACTGATAAAATAGGAATAGATAAAGAAAACCCTAAAAGTCATATAGCCTATGGATATGCAACTCAATTAGTCGTATTAGATGAGAACGGGAAATTAAAAAAAGTAGTAGCAGCCCACGATGTAGGGAAAGCTATAAATCCTAAATCAGTAGAAGGGCAGATTGAAGGTGGAGTTGTAATGGGCCTTGGCTATGCTCTTACAGAGATAATGCCGTTTGAAAATGGTATGCCCCAGGTAAAATTTGGAACTTTAGGATTATTAAGAGCTACTCAGGTTCCAGAAATTGAATCAATAATAGTAGAAAAAAATACTGAAGAATTAGCCTATGGAGCTAAGGGGGTAGGGGAGATCGTGGTTATTCCTACAGCTCCTGCAGTTCAGGGAGCTTATTATAAATTTGATGGAATATTCAGGACTGATTTACCCTTAAAAAATACGGCATATAAAAAATAATAAACCAATTATAAGAGGAGAAAAAAGAATGAATGAAGCTATATTTACAGAAAAAGCACCTGCTGCAGTAGGTCCTTATTCTCAAGCTATGAAAGCGGGAAACATGTTATTCGTATCTGGTCAAATTCCATTTGTTCCAGAAACGATGACATTAGTATCTCAGGATATTAAAGAACAAACAAGACAATCGTTAGAAAATGTAAAAGCTATATTGGAAAAAGCGGGAGCATCATTAAATGATGTGGTAAAAGTAGGAGTTTTCATTAAAGATATGAATGAATTTGCACAAATAAATGAAGTATACAGTGAATATTTTAATAAAAATAAACCTGCAAGAGCTTGTGTAGAAGTAGCCAGGCTGCCTTTAGATGTAAAAATAGAAATCGAAGTAATCGCATACCTTACAAAGAATTATTTAGATTAGATATAAAAACAGATCAATTTTTTTACTAGGGGAGGTGTATCCCCTAGTAAAATATAGTCTTAAAGAAAGAAGAAAAAAGAAAAACTTTTTTTTTATTTTTTTAAGATTATTATAATTTTACAAAATAAACTATTTCCCATAGAATGTAATGGGGGTGCAGTATGGAAATCGGAAATAATTTATCAATAGGTTTATCTCAAAGGCTTGCTGTTACTCAAAAAATGAAACTGTCTTTAAAAATCCTTAAGATGACCTCTGAGGAATTAGGTCAATTTTTAGAAAAAGAAAAAGAAGGAAATATCCTTATGAGTATAGACAGAAAAAATGGACATAAGGTTAGTGAATACGACCCATATGCTGTTGGTGGTGTGGAGGAGGTATCTTTTTATGAATATCTATATACTCAGATAGGTGAGCTGACCATAGATAAAGGGATGAGAGAAATATGTGAATATATAGTGGACAACATTGACTCTAAAGGCTATCTAAGTCACTGGGTAAGACATCCCTATAACCAATTTGAGTTTGACAAAGGATTGGAAATAATTAGATCTTTAGAGCCTTTAGGAGTAGGAGCTGATGATTTACAAGGCTGTCTTTTACTTCAATTAGATGTGAATGAAGTCTTTGAAAAAGTCGTTATAGAGGAATACTTAGAAGAACTGGCTTATGGAGACACTTCAAAGATCGCTAAAGAATTGGGAATCCACGATGAAAAAATGAAAAAGATTATAGATAGAATTAAAGGTTTAAACCCTATTCCATCTAGAGGATATTGTACCGATGATAAAAAAGTTGAAATAGTTCCGGATGCATATATTAAGATAAATGCAAAAAAATTAGAGGTCCTAATGAATGAAACTATCATCCCAAAAATACTTTTGGAGCAATCGGAGCTATTGGTATATAATCCGAAATATAAAAAATATATTGAAAAATGCAGAAATAGAGCAGGATTAATCATAGGCTGCATCGAGCAACGACAGGCAACTCTAAAAAAAGTTATAGAAGAAACTATTCAGATACAGGAGAGTTTTTTCTATGGTGGTGAACTTCGGCCTCTAACACTTATGGAAGTAGGAGATAGACTAAACATCCACCAGTCTACAGTGTCTAGAGCTATAAAAAATAAATATATCGATACAGGTAAGGGGATCATCAAGTTAAAAAAATTATTTGCCAAACAATTTAATTCTAAAAAAAATAATGGAGTTTGCCAATTAATAACTAGAAACCAAATAAAAGATTATTTACATGAAATGATCTCCTGTGAAAATAAGGGAAAACCATATTCCGATGACAAATTAGTCAGTATTTTTAAGATTAAAAATATTGATATTTCTAGAAGGGCTATTGCAAAATATAGGGGTGAAATGAAAATTCCGCCTTCTAATAGGAGAAAGCAGGGACAAGGATAAAATTTAAAAGGAGGGAAATGTGGAAGGGAAAATAATGGAGGAAATAGCCAAAAGAATAGATAGTGGTGAAAAAGTGGCCCTAGTAACTCTTATAGGTGTAGATGGATCTAGCCCTGGTAAATCAGGTAGTATCATGGGAGTTTTTTTTGATAAAACAACTATAGGTACGATAGGTGGCGGAAACCTAGAATTTCAAGTAATTAATTCTGCTATAGAAGCTATGGAAATCAATGAAAACAGAGAGTTTGAATTTAAATTAGAGGTAGATGGTAGTCTGGATATGAGATGCGGGGGAAAGGTCAAGGGATATATCAAGGTCTTTCAAAGAAGGAGAAAGCTGGTTATAGCTGGAGGAGGACATCTGGGAGCAGACCTCTATAAACTGGGGAAATATCTCAATATGTACACTGTAATAATAGATGACAGAGAGGAATATGCAAATGAAGAGAGGTTTCCTGAAGCTGACGAACTCCTCTGCGGAGATATAGGAGAAATATTAAAAAAATATCCATTAGATGAGGGGTCTTATCTAGTTATAGTAACCCGTGGACACTTAGGTGATAAGAGTGCACTAAAAGCTGTGGTAGGACGAAAAATAGCCTATGTAGGCATGATTGGAAGTCGAAAAAAAGTAATTGAAAGTTACAGAGACCTTATGGATGAAGGAATAGATAAAAAGGATCTATTAAAGATCTATTCTCCTGTTGGACTGGATATCTCAAATGGAGAACCTGCTGAAATTGCCCTGGGAATAATGGCAGAGATCCTCAAAGTGAAAAATGAAGGGACAGGGAAACATATGAGAGAAGTAAAAACCATAGAATTATAGGAGTGGAGTTATGAAAAGGATAGATACCAAAGATGCAGTGGGCCACGTTATTTCCCATGATATAACAGAGATAATTCCCGGAAAATTTAAGGGGAGAGCTTTTAAGAAGGGGCATATAATCAAAGAGGAGGATATAGAAAAACTCCTAAGATTAGGTAAAGAACATATATATATATTTGAAATTGGAGAAGATGAACTTCATGAAAATGATGCTGCATCAATTTTAGGTGAGATAGGCTGTGGAGAAAATATATATTTGAGTGAGGAAATCAAAGAGGGAAAGATAGATTTTTATGCAAAAGTTGATGGATTACTCAAGGTGAAAAAAGAAAAACTCTTTGAATTAAATATGCTGGGACAGATCTCCTTTGCCACACTGCCTCAAAATATTCCTGTGAAAAAAGGGGAGAAAATAGGCGGGGCAAGGGTTATCCCTCTCATTATAAAAAAAGAAAAAATGGAGTCAGCTGCACAAATAACACCTGATAAACTAATAGAGGTAAAACAGTTTAAAAAGATGAATGTTGGGATAGTCACTACAGGGAGTGAGATCTATCATAAAAGAATAGTAGATAAATTCGGGCCTGTAGTTAAAGAGAAAGTGGCTGAGTATGACTGTCATGTGGCAGGGCAAATTGTGGTAACAGACGATAAGGAAATGATAAAGGATGCAATTAAAACTCATATAAAAAATGGGGTAAATATGGTAATATGTACAGGTGGTATGTCTGTAGATCCAGATGACCTCACACCGAGTTCTATAATTGAGTTGGGAGGAGAGTTGGTAAGTTATGGGTCACCAGTACTTCCTGGATCCATGTTTTTGCTTTCATATTTGGATGGGATCCCAATCATGGGGCTTCCCGGCTGTGTGATGTACTGTAAAAAAACTGTATTTGATCTGGTCTTACCCAGAGTTCTCAGTGGGGAAAAACTTAGTCTGGAAGAGATAATGAGATATGGTCATGGTGGTCTTTGTCAAGACTGTGATATATGCAGATATCCAAATTGTAGTTTTGGTAAATAAGAGATATAGCAACAACTTTGGTTTGTATAAACAGGCGAAAGATAAAAAATAAATGAAAAGGTGGAGAAATAAGATGGAAATTAAAAGATATGAAACAAAAAAAAGAATGAGCAGAGCAGTAATACACAATAATACAGTATATTTATGTGGACAAGTAGCCAAAGATTCTACTAAGGATATGAAGGAACAAACAATTACAACACTTGAAAAAATAGAAGAATTATTAGCCAGCGTAGGATCAAATAAAGATAAAATATTATCTGCTACAATCTATGTTAAAGATATGGCATTGTTTCAAGATATGAATGAAGTTTGGGATAACTGGGTAAATGAAGGATTTGCACCTGCCAGAGCATGTGTAGAAGCAAAAATGGCTAGAGAAGAATTATTGGTAGAAGTTTCTGTCGTAGCAGCAGTATAGTATTATTAAAAAAAAGAGGCTTGACTCAAAAGGGTCAAGCCTCTTTTTGATTACTAAATCTAGTAATTAATTGACTAGAGAAACACCTTACTTATTCTTTGAAATTTAATAAGAATGTTTCAGCCATTTCAGATAGAGGACGATTCTTTACCCAGGCAATAACAGTTTGAGTTTCTAGTTCACTATCTTCTATTATAATTGATTTTAAATTTTTATTGGGCATAAGTTTAGCGGCACTTTTGGGAACTATTCCTATTCCCATCCCAGTATAGGTCCATAGAAGGATAGATTTACTGTCCTCTCCCTCACAGATAATATTGGGCTGGAATCCAACTTGATGGCAGCTGGAAGTGATCAAGTTTTCAAACCTTTTATCTAAGATTAGGGGCTTATCCTTCAGCTCTTTTAAAGATATTGATTTAGGAGAATCAGGAAAAAACAGATCTTCCCTAACTACGGCAACCATAGGTTCCTTAGGCATATATATAAGATTAAAATTCTCTGTATTAAATGGTGTTCTGACTATTCCAATCTCAATCATCCCATTATTTAATAGATCTAAAATTTTATATGTGTTTCCCTCCTTCATTTGAAAATTAATCTCAGGGTATTCTTTATAGAAATTATGAATCTGTTCTGGCAGAAGCATAGCTCCAGCAGAGGAAACGAATCCAATTGAAAGTATTCCTTTAACTCCTAAATTTAAATTTTTAATCTCCTTTACAGAAGTTTCCATAAGCTCGATTATCTGTTTGGCACGATGCTGTAATAATTTTCCGGCTTCAGTAAGTTTCATCTTACGGGTACTTCTTTCTAGCAGTATT
>Ga0316198_10002343_pt1 | contig 11407 bp, 12 predicted proteins | sample OudBieAanoxic_MG_FD_204935 | JGI IMG/M metagenome (GOLD analysis project Ga0316198, IMG submission 204935) | Coastal sediment microbial communities from Oude Bieten Haven, Netherlands - site A anoxic | ecosystem: Environmental > Aquatic > Marine > Coastal > Sediment | place: Netherlands... | reverse complement strand
CACTACGGCACGCGCGAGGATGTCGTCTTTCTCATCAACGGCATGCCGGTGCTGGTGATCGAGTGCAAGAACGCCAACAAGGACGAGGCGATTGCCCTGGGGATGGACCAGATCCGCCGTTACCACCGCGAGACGCCCGAGCTGTTCGTGTCGCAGCAACTTTTCACCGCCACCGACGCCATCGGCTTTTCCTACGGGGTGAGATGGAACAAGGTGCGCAGGAATATCTTTTCGTGGAAACTATTGGAACCGCAGATGCCGCAGATGGGCGCAGATAAAAACTCTGAAAAACATCTGCGTAAATCTGCGACATCTGTGGTTAAAGAAATCGATGTCCCTGGTCGTCTCGAAGCCAAAGTCAAATCGTTCTGTTCCATTCCGAATATCCTGTCATTGTTGACGGATTACATCGTCTTTGCCGAGAAGGACGAGGAGCTGAACAAATACATCCTGCGCCAGCACCAGACAGGCGCGGTCGACGCCACCGTCAGCCGCGCCCTCGACCCCAAGCGCACCCGCGGCCTCGTCTGGCACACCCAGGGCAGCGGCAAGACCTTCACCATGATCAAGACGGCGGAGCGGCTCTTCCGTGCGCCCGAGGCGGACAAGCCGACCGTCCTCCTGATGATCGACCGCAACGAGCTGGAAGACCAGATGCTCAAGAATCTCGCCGCGCTCGGCCTGGGCAACCTGGAGCACGCCAGCAGCATCGCCCGGCTCAACCAACTGCTGAAGGACGACTACCGCGGCATCATCGTGACGATGATCCACAAGTTCCGCGACATGCCGGCGGATCTCAACCCGCGCTCGAACATCTACGTCCTCATCGACGAAGCCCACCGCACCACCGGCGGCGACCTCGGCAACTTCCTCATGGCCGGCCTGCCGAACGCGACCTACCTCGGCTTCACCGGCACCCCGGTGGACAAGACCGTCGAGCCGCTCGGCTACAAGGCCTTCCTGGTCGGCGTCGACCGCGAAGCCTGCGCTCACTACAAGAAGGCCCTCGATCAGTTCCTGCCGCCCGAGTATTCCGAGGTCGTCTACACCGGCAACAACAACGACTCCGCCCTGCTCAAGAAATTCCACCTCGACGCGAAGAAGGAGCGGCAGATCCGCAAGCGCTTCGGCAAGCTCGACCAGCAACCAAAGATCCTCATCGTCACCGCACCCTGCTGGATGCCGGGATCGGCAACGCGGAGGGGGTTAGCCGCAAGATCCGCCAGGCCTTCACGGACTTCCCCAATTGGAAGCGGAGCGAGAACGCGCTGCGCGAGCTGCGCAAGAAGGTGACCTTTGCCATCTTCGCCGAGACGGAGGACCTGGACCGGGTCGCGGCCCTGGTGGACGAGCTGTTCACCCTGCTGGACAAGGCGGAGCGGATCTAGCGGAATGGCCGATGCGGCGCAGAAGCAGGCGTTCAAGGACCGGGTCCGTCAGTGGGCGGAGCGGCTGGACGTGAAGGTCGTTCAGTTGAGCGTTCGCCCCATGCGCAGGAAATGGGCGTCCTGCTCCAGCAACGGTCGGCTGAACTTCAATAGCCAGCTGCTTGGGCTGGATGCCGAGCTGTGGGACTATGTCATCGTCCACGAGCTGCTGCACTTTTCGGTGCCCAATCATGGCAGGCTCTGGGGGGAGCCTGATGCGGGCGCATCTGGGGAATTACGAGGCGATAGAGGCGCGACTGGCGGAGAAAGCGCGCGCGGGGCGCCATTCATTGCCTTCTCCGGAATGCGCTCAATATTCGATGACGAATCCGTCAGCGTCCGGTATCGAAATGTTTCACAGAGTTACCGCGCAGGTTGGCAAGCTGCGCTCGCGGCGGTTATAGTCGGCGTTCGGTTTCAGCCCCGGGGGAGAGACTGGTTCATACCAGCGCCGAAGGCGCAACCCCGCCCGGAATCGCTCAGGCAAAAGGACCTCGGGGCACTACGCCGACTCTGGAGAGTGGTCTTGGTCCCCCTGCCGGGGCTTTGGCCCACCGAAGGGGCAGCAGGGCCGCGCACGCGGTACTGTCAAACTCTCAGGTCTTGGACAGAGGGGCGGCGCCTTCAGCCAACGGGTTGCGGGCGCCGCCTTTTTTGTTGCGCGTTTCGGGCCGCGGTTCCGAAAATTGCCCATTTCCCCAGCCCTCTCTCAGAGGGATGAGGAGATAGGGAGCGCCAGCAGCGCACTGAGTTCACGGCATCAATGATCGGAGGGTCGAATGGGAAGCAAGACACCGCTGTTTGCGGAGCATGAACGTATGGGCGCCCGCATCGTCCCTTTCGGCGGCTGGGACATGCCGCTGCACTACGGCTCCCAGCTCGACGAGCACCATGCGGTCCGCCGCGACGCCGGCATGTTCGACGTCAGTCACATGCGTGTAATCGATCTGACCGGCGAGGGTGCGCATGATTTCCTGCGCTGCCTGCTCGCGAACGACGTCGCCAAACTCCAAACTCCCGGAAAGGCCCTCTATAGCTGCATGCTCAACGAGCGCGGCGGGGTAATCGACGACCTCATCGTTTACTACCGCGAACCCTGCAGCTACCGTGCCGTTGTTAACGCAGGCACCGCGCAGAAGGATCTGGTCTGGATGCGGGAACGCGCCGAGGGCTACAACATCGCCATCACTTCGCGTCCGGACCTCGCCATGATCGCCGTCCAGGGTCCTCAGGCCCGCGACAAGGCGTCTGCCCTGCTGCCCGCCGATATGCGCGAACCGGCCATGGTGCTGAAGCCATTCTTCGCCGTCGACTCCGGGGATTGGTTCGTGGCTCGCACCGGCTATACCGGCGAGGACGGCTTCGAGATCATGCTGCCAGCGGAGCAAGCGCCGCACCTCTGGCAGCAATTGAACGACGCGGGCGTCGCTCCCTGCGGGCTGGGCGCCAGAGACACACTGCGCCTGGAAGCAGGTATGAACCTCTACGGCCAGGACATGGACGAAGACGTCAGTCCGCTTGAAAGCGGCCTCGGTTGGACGGTGGCGTGGGAGCCCAAGGAGCGGGATTTCTTCGGCCGCGCGGCGCTCGAGGCGCAAAAGGCGGCCGGCGGACTGAGACGCTTCGTCGGCCTACTACTGACCGGCCGGGGGGTGCTGCGTGGTCATCAGAAGGTGCTCGTTGACGGCAACGAGGCTGGAGAGATTACCTCCGGCGGTTTCTCCCCAACCCTGCAGCGCTCTATTGCCTTCGCTCGGGTGCAGCCCGACATCGGCGAGACATGTGCCGTGGACATCCGCGGCAAGGCTGTATCGGCAAAGGTGGTCAAGCCGCCGTTCGTGCGCAAGGGAACAGCCTGCATCGAACTGGATTAGCCTCGAACGGTGCGGTTCGCGGTGCTCGCCGCACCCTAACATACACCCTACAACACCCTAGAGCGGTCGGTAGCGTAGGACGCAAAGCGACAGCTTATTGCGCCGCAGGGGATGCCGAAATCGGCAATTATTCATAGTAAAATGTCGCGACCTGGACACCTGGGCCCGCGCCGGCCAGAATCTTTCCGACCAACCCATAGAGAGGGGAACGGATCATGAGTAACGTACCGAGCGAGTTGAAGTACACCAAGGATCACGAGTGGTTGCGCGATAACGGCGATGGTAGCGTGACCATCGGCATTACCGACCATGCCCAGGAAGCACTCGGCGACCTGGTGTTCGTCGAGGTACCTGAGACTGGCAAGCAGCTCGCGGCCGGCGAGGCCTGTGCCGTCGTCGAGTCGGTCAAGGCCGCATCGGACGTCTACAGCCCCCTGGACGGCGAGGTCACCGAGATCAACGTGGCCCTGGGCGATGCCCCGGAGAGCATCAACGAAGACCCCTATGGCGAGGGATGGATCTTCAAGCTCAAGCTATCCGATCCGGCCGCACTCGGCGGTCTGATGGACGGCGCCGGCTACGAACAGTTCGTGGCGGACGAGGACGGCTGATCCCCCATGCCTTTCATTCCCCACACCGATGACGACGTGGCCGCCATGCTGGCGGCCATTGGCGTCGGCAGCATCAACGACTTGTTCGACGAGATCCCCGAGGAGCTGCGCGCGGGCGATCTCGCCGCGATCCCCGAGGCCCTATCCGAAATGGAGGTTGGAGGGCTTCTCGCCGCACGCGCCCGGGACGATGGCCAACCCCTGTGTTTCATCGGCGCCGGCGCCTACGATCACCACATCCCGGCAGCGGTCTGGCAGATTACCACCCGCGGCGAATTCTACAGCGCCTACACGCCTTACCAGGCCGAGGCCAGTCAGGGCACCCTGCAGGTGCTCTACGAATTCCAATCCATGATGACGGCATTGACCGCCATGGACGTCTCCAACGCCTCCCTCTACGACGGCGCCTCGGCCCTCGCCGAGGCAGTGCTCATGGCGGTGCGCGCCAACCGCAAGTGCAAGACGCGCCGCGTGCTGATGCCGCGCAGCCTGCACCCCTTGTACCGCGACACAGTGCGCAGCATCGTCCAGCATCAGGGTATCGAGTTGGTAGAGATCCCGTTCGATCGCACCGGCGGCCACACGCCGCTGGAGCAGTTGACCCCATTCTCCGACGACGAATTCGCTGTCCTGGTCATCCCCCAACCCAACTTCTTCGGCGTGCTCGAAGAGGTGGACGAGCTGACCGACTGGGCCCAAGCCCGTAACGCCCTGGTCATCGGCGTGGTCAACCCGGTGGCCCTGGCCCTGCTCACGCCCCCCGGCGATTGGGGGACGAAAGGCGCGGACATCGCCTGCGGCGAGGCGCAGCCCCTGGGCATGCCATTAGCCTCTGGCGGACCCTACGCCGGCTTTCTCTGCTGCAAGCAGGCACTGGTGCGGCAACTACCCGGGCGCATTGCCGGCCGCACCTTGGACCTGGACGGCAAGCCTGGGTTCACGCTGACACTGCAGGCACGCGAGCAGCATATCCGCCGCTCCAAGGCCACATCCAACATCTGTACCAACCAGGGGTTGCTGGTGACGGCGGCCACCATCCACATGGCCCTGCTCGGTGCCGATGGACTGGAGCGTGTCGCCGCAGCCAGCCATGCCAACACCCGCAAGCTCTCTGGCCTACTGTGCGATACACCCGGCGTGGAGCCGCTCTTCGACCGCCCGGTGTTCCACGAGCAGGCCCTGAGACTGCCGGCCCCTGCGGCGGATGTGCTGCGCTCCCTCGCTGCCCACAACGTGCTCGGCGGCTACGACTTAGGCATCTCCTTTCCGGAGCTTGACCCGGCAATCCTGGTCTGCGCCACCGAGATGCGCACGGATACGGAGATGGATGCCTATGCCAACAAGCTGACGCGTGTCATCGCCACCCGAACACAGGCAAGATGCCCTGTGGAACCGAAGTTCTAAAGCCCACAAACAACCCTCTCTCAATTTAGGAGAACAAAATGGCCCAAACAGCCCTCGAAGGTAACCCTGTCAATCTCGCCGGCGACCTGCCCGCCGTCGGCTCCACCGCCCCTGACTTCAAGCTGACCGCCGGGAATTTAAGCGACGTGACGCTGGCGGACTATGCCGGTAAGAAAAAGCTGCTCAACATCGTGCCCAGCCTGGACACAGGTGTGTGCGCCGCCTCGACCAAGAAATTCAACGAGACCATGGCCGGACGCGACGATGCGGTGGCCCTGGTCATCTCCGCCGACCTGCCCTTCGCCTCCGGGCGCTTCTGCTCCGCCGAAGGCATCACCAACGTTGCCAACCTATCCATGATGCGCTCGCGCAACTTCGGTAAGGACTACGGCGTGCTGATCGAAGACGGCCCCCTGGCCGGCATCACCGCGCGCGCCGTTGTCGTGCTGGACGCGGACAACAAGGTCCTCTATACCCAGCTGGTCCCGGAGATCACCCAGGAGCCTGATTACGACTCTGCCATGGCGGCCCTCGGCTGATACAAGCCACCGGCGGGCGGCGGATACGCCGCCCGCCCCATGCGATCCGAACGATCCCCATGCTGATCCACGAACACTCCCGGCCCGGCCGGCGCGCAACCGCGCAGGCCCCCCTGTCCCGGGCTGAGGTCTCGGACTTACCCGAGCACCTGCGACGCAAAAGTCGGCCCGCACTCCCAGAGGTCTCGGAGCTCCAGGCGGTGCGCCATTACACCCGTCTGTCACAGCTCAACTTCTCCATCGACACCCATTTCTACCCCTTGGGCTCCTGTACCATGAAGTACAACCCGAGGGCCTGTAACAGCCTCGCCTCCCTGCCCGGCTTTCTGGCGCGGCACCCCATGGCGCCACCGAGCCACAGCCAGGGCATCATGGCCTGCCTCTACGAGCTTCAGGAGATGCTCAAGGAAGTCACAGGCATGTATGCCGTGTCCCTGGCACCCGCCGCCGGCGCTCAGGGCGAGTTTGCCGGGGTTGCCATGATCCGCGCCTACCACGACGCCCGCGGCGACACCAAACGCCGCGAGATCCTGGTACCGGACGCAGCCCATGGCACCAATCCTGCGTCCGCGGTCATGTGCGGCTACGAGGTGCGCGAAATCCCCACTGGGCGAGACGGCGACGTGGACATCGAAGTCCTGCGCGCCACCGTCGGCCCACAGACCGCCGGTATCATGCTCACCAATCCGAGCACCGTCGGCGTGTTCGACCGCAACATCCAGGAGATCGCCACCGCTGTCCACGAGGCCGGCGGCCTGCTCTACTACGATGGTGCCAACCTCAACGCCATCCTCGGCAAGGTCCGCCCCGGCGACATGGGCTTCGACGTCATCCACATGAACCTGCACAAGACCTTCTCCACGCCACACGGCGGCGGCGGACCGGGTGCCGGCCCCGTCGGCGTCTCGCAGCGGCTCGAGCCCTACCTGCCGGTGCCGCTGGCAGCCTTCGACGGCACAGACTACAACTGGCTGGACGAACAGGCGCGCCCGATGAGCATTGGCCGTCTCACCGCCTTCGGCGGCAACATGGGCATCCTGCTGCGCGCCTATATCTACGCCCGACTGCTCGGCCGCGAGGGCATGAAACGCGTAGCCGAATACGCCACGCTCAACGCCAACTACCTGCTCAAACGCCTCACCGAGGCCGGCTTCGAGCCCGCCTATGGTGAGCGCCGCGCCAGCCACGAGTTCATCCTCACGCTGAAAAAAGAGGCCAAGGAGTTGGGCGTGAACACCATGGACTTCGCCAAGCGGCTGTTGGACTATGGTTTCCACGCTCCAACAACCTACTTCCCCCTACTCGTCCCCGAGTGCCTGCTCATCGAGCCCACGGAGTCCGAGACCAAGGAGGAACTGGATGGATTCGTCGCGGCACTGACGCAAATCCGCAGCGAGGCGAAGGAGAACCCGGAACTGGTCACGGGCGCGCCCCACAGCCTGCCCGTGCGTCGGCTCGACGACGTGCGCGCCGCCCGCCAGCTCGACTTGGCCTGGAGGCCCACTGCCACCGATGGCTAACCAGAACGCCAAGGGATGGCGGCGCATCGTCAACGCATTCGGTTACTCCATGAAGGGATTCAGTGCTTGTTATCGCCACGAGGAGGCATTCCGCCAGGAGATCTGGGTCCTTATACCCTTGCTACTGCTTGCGTTCTGGTTGGGTGAGACGCCTGTGGAACGCGCCATGCTGGTCGGCAGCCTGCTCATGGTGCCCATCGTCGAGCTCTTGAACTCTGCCATCGAGACCAATGTCGACCGCGTGGGCATGGAACGTCACGAACTCTCGGGCCGCGCCAAGGACATTGCCTCGGCGGCAGTGTTCCTGAGCATCGCCTTCACCACGATTGTCTGGGCCTTGCTGCTGTTGCCGAAGTGGCTCTAATCGAGCGCACGATTAAGCGTGCACATCGTGAGCAAACCAGCTTCTTCGTGGGAGGGGAAGGCAACGGTTCCTTAGATGACCGCAGCGCGGTCCACCTTTCAAATCACCAAATCCGAAATCCGAAATCAAAATGTCCGCCCACTTCAAAGACACTGGCTTCATGCCGCTGAGTATCGCTTTGCTGACCGTCTCGGACTCCCGCACCGAGGCGGACGACAAGTCCGGAGCCCTGCTGCGCGGCATGGCCGAGACCGCTGGCCATCGGGTGGTGGCCAAAGAGATAGTCCCGGACGATGTCTATCAAATGCGCGCCATCTTCTCCCACTGGATCGCCGACCCGCAGGTCCAAGTCGTGCTCTCCACCGGCGGCACGGGTGTGACCGGCAGGGACAGCACACCCGAGGCAATCGCGCCCTTGCTCGACAAGCAGATCGAGGGGTTCGGCGAACTCTTCCGCACCGTCTCCTTTGAGGAAATCGGGACCTCCACGGTCCAATCCCGCGCTGTCGGCGGGCTGGCCAACGGCACTTTCATCTTCTGCCTGCCCGGCTCAAGCGGCGCATGTCGCACCGCCTGGGATCAGATTTTGCAGCCCCAGCTCGACCATCGCACACGGCCCTGCAACTTCGCCCAGCTCATCCCCCGTTTGTTGGAGAAGTAAGCCGTCATGACCGATTCCAATGACTGCTGCACTACGCACAAGGGGCGTCCGATGCTGACCATGGAGCAGGCCCTCGAACTGCTGCTGGCTCAGGCGCAGCCCCCGCAGGAGCAAGAACGGGTGCCGACCATAGCAGGATTGGGGCGGGTGCTCGGGCAACCGGTCCGGAGCACTATACAAGTCCCTGGCTGGGACAACAGCGCCATGGACGGTTACGCTGTGCATACTGCCGACATTGCCGACACGGGTTGCCAACTGCGGGTAGCCCAGCGTATCCCCGCTGGCAGCACGGGCACCCTCCTGGAGCCTGGAACCGCCGCGCGCATCTTCACCGGAGCACCTATCCCGGCAGGGGCGGACACAGTTGTCATCCAGGAAGTGTGCGAGACCGACGGCAAGCGGGTGAGCGTGCCGATGGGCATCGCCGCAGGGGCCAACATCCGCCGCGCCGGTGAAGATATCGAGGCCGGCTCAGAGGTCGTTCCCAGCGGCTGCCGCCTCGCTGCCCAACACCTGGGGCTCGCGGCCTCCGTCGGCGTAGCCGAGCTGTCCGTCTATCGGCGCCTGCGGGTCGCGGTCTTCTCCAGCGGTGATGAGCTGGTCATGCCCGGCGAGCCGCTCGGGCCAGGCCAAATCTACAACTCCAATCGCTTCACCCTGTGCGGCCTGCTGGCAGCAATGGGCTGCGATATCATCGATCTCGGCATTGTCCAGGACACGCTGGAGGACACCACAGCCGCCTTACTGGACGCGGCCGGTCGGGCCGATCTGATCGTGGCCAGCGGTGGCGTCTCCGTGGGAGAGGAAGACCACGTCAAGCCTGCGGTGGAACAACTCGGAACGCTGGACCTGTGGAACGTTGCCATCCGTCCGGGCAAGCCACTCGCCTTCGGTCACATCGGCCCGAATAGGACCCCTTTCATCGGTAGCCCCGGCAATCCGGTGTCCCTGTTTGTCACCTTCTGTCTCTTCGCGCGGCCCTTCATCCAACGCATGCAAGGCATGAGCGGCGATCTCGCGCCCCGCGTGCTGGAGATCCCCGCCGGGTTCGATTGGCCGCGGCCGGGTCAGCGTCGGGAATTCTTGCGCGCCCGGATGGAAAGCGATGCCAATGGGCAATCCTCGGTTCGCATCTATCCGACCCGCTCATCAGGGGTCTTAAGCTCCGTCGCCTGGGCCAACGGCCTTGTCCTCATCCCCGAGGGAGAGACAATCAAGCATGGCGACCCAATCCGATTCATCCCCATGAGCGAGCTCACCGCATGATCCAGATCCGCTATTTTGCCAGCCTGCGCGAACGTCTGGGTACTGACTCAGAGATGCTCGAGCCGCCGGCTTCGGAGGCAACGGTCGCCGACATTGCCGCCATCCTGCGGCGACGCGATCAACCCTGGTCAGATGTCCTCGGCGATGATCAGACCATCATGGTCGCTGTCAATCAGGAGATGGCATCTCTCGACAGCTGCGTGCAGGACGGAGACGAAATCGCCTTCTTTCCGCCCGTGACTGGCGGCTAGCTTGGGTGCACCAAGGCACCTACCGGAAAGTTTCGGAACCAAATCGGTTGCCGTCGTCGGCAAGATTGTCACACTATAAAAACAGCGTCCCTAACTGCTCTGGGGACAAAGAAGCCGACAACCCGCTCCATGTCCGAAGCAACATCGCCTCAAGACTGTCCAAGTCTGGTTCACGAAGCGGCGACCATCAGGCAAACCCTGATGTTCACTGTCGCTTTGCTCTTTCTGGTTCTAACCGCCTTTTCCCTGAATCACTTCGAACAGCAGGTCGATGACCCGCAGCGGAGCGAACTGCTCGGCTGGCTATTCATCACGCTGTGGATTCCGATCTTCGTGGAGTCGCTGGTGGGCTACTGGCGCAGCGAGGACTATTCCTGGAAGGCAGGTGGCAAGATGCTCCTCATCTGGTTGATCCCACCCTATCGCCTGGCCTTGTCGACCCACCCGGGGGGGCGCTGTCTGTGGTTGCCCATAATCGGCTGGCAACGTCCGGATCGGGCGTTATTCGATCGCATGGATCGCGGCTTCGGCATCCCGATGCTATTCATCGCCTTGTTGATCTTGCCGATCCTCGCCATCGAGATCTTCGGCGCCAAGTACATCCCGCTGCATCCGGAACTGAGACTGTTCCTTAACTTTGGTACCTCTCTGATCTGGCTTGCCTTTGCCTTCGAATTCATCATGATGTCGTCGGTGGCGGAGGCGAAGTTGAAGTACATCGCCAAGAACTGGATCAATGTGGCCATCATCCTGATTCCGCTCTTTGCCTTTCTGCGGAGTTTCCAATTGGCCCGGCTACTGCGCCTGGGCAAGACCACACGGGCACTGAAGATCTACCGGCTGCGCGGACTGGGCATGCGCGCCTGGCGCGGCGTGATTGCCTTGGAACTGATCGAGCGCGTCCTGCGCCGTAAACCGGAGACGCGCCTTGAGCACCTAAAGGCGCAGCTGCAAGACAAGGAACAAGATCTCACCATCCTGCGCGAGAGAATTCGACACTTAGAAGCGAGCATCGCTAGCAAACAACAACCTAATGAAACCGAGCACACTCCGGATCCGTAACCGAGGTGCAGGAACCATCATCCTTAAATCCGGATCGTCCTGTAATCAATCGACAATCCTCGATGGTTCTCGCTATCGCGTTCCTATGCCATACTTATTCCAAGGCACTCAGGTCGGTGGCGGCTTCGCGCCACGGCTCTCTGCCGAATCCCTCACAGGAGTTCAACTCGATGAAAAATAACGACTCCACGACAGCACTGGACGAGGCGCTTGAGCATGTCTCGAGCAACCGGCGCGACTTTCTGAAGCAACTTCTCGCAGGCGCCGCCGTTGTGGCAACCTTGCCCCTCATCTCCTCTGAGGCGGCTGCGCAACCCTGGGGTAGCGGTTACTACGGCAAAGGCGGCGGTTATTACTACGGCAAAGGTGACGGTTACTACGGCAAAGGTGACGGTTACTACGGCAAAGGTGACGGTTACTACGGCAAA
>Ga0316198_10002342_pt1 | contig 11411 bp, 8 predicted proteins | sample OudBieAanoxic_MG_FD_204935 | JGI IMG/M metagenome (GOLD analysis project Ga0316198, IMG submission 204935) | Coastal sediment microbial communities from Oude Bieten Haven, Netherlands - site A anoxic | ecosystem: Environmental > Aquatic > Marine > Coastal > Sediment | place: Netherlands... | reverse complement strand
CAATCGTCGACGCTTCGATCGCCTCGAGATCCTCGACGGCATCGAGTTTGCCCTCAGACTTCTCGAAGGCGGCCTGAAGCCTCGGGTCCGCAAGGACTCCGTCGTCCTGCACCCCGTCTGCTCGGTGCACAAGATGGAACTGGTCGATGCTTTCGAGGCCGTCGCTCGGTGGTGTGCGACGAGCGTGACACGACCGATCGACGCCGGCTGCTGTGGCTTCGCCGGGGACCGCGGCTTCGCCTTGCCCGAACTGACCGCCGCCGCGACCCGAGCCGAGGCGGCCGAGGTCGCAGCCTCCGCCTTCTCCGGCTACTACAGCAGTAGCCGCACCTGCGAGATCGGCCTGTCGCGCGCGACGGGCAAACCGTATCAGAGTTTCTGGGCGCTGCTCGACGAGGTCACTCGACCTTAGCCACGGTGGGTTTCGCGGCGCGGGCCATGCCCTCGGCCAGGCGTCGCAACGCACGCGTGACGGCGACGCGGGCTGCATCTCGAGACGGCTTGGCCAGCGCGTCGGCGACTTCCGCCCAGCTTTGACCCAGCTCGACCCGCGCGATGATCGCCTGGCGGTCCTCTTTTCGCAACTCGTTCAGCGCCCGCAGGTATCGCTCGTACGTCTCGTGCTCGATCGTCACATGAAGGGGTGACGGACGACGGTCCGGTTCGTTCGTGTCGATCGTGACCGGGCGGGCCGAGCGCTGGGCCTTGCGCATCTCGTCGCGGACGCGATTGAGCATCGCCTTGTGCAGGTAGGCCTGCAATGCGCCGTCGCCGCGCGGATTGAAGTTCTTCAGGTTCTTGATCGTCCTGAGCAGTGTCTCCTGGACGAGGTCGTCCGTATCCATTGCGCCCCGCGCCCAACCCGGCAGGCGGTGTCGGGCCCAGCGTCGGAACGGCGGCAGGTAGCGTTCGATCAGTTGATCGAGAGCCTGCTCCTGTCCGTCCTGAGCCCTTCTCAACAATTCGACCGACGTCAAGAGTCCCGTCAACGAACCCCGTCGCTCGCATCCATCCGGTGGATCGGATCGTTCTTCCAGACTCATGTCAAAACCTCTCCTCGTCCGATTGCAGGGTCCAGATATCTCCGACGACCTCGCGTTCCAGGTAGACCAGGCGATCTCCACTCCGGGCGACGTCGAAGTACGCAGCCCCGAAGACCGGCCCGAGAATCAGGGGTGGTGAGAATGGCGTGATCGCTCCCCCGGCGACGTCGATCCTGCGCACCTCGATCGAGTCGGTGCCCCAGGTCGCAGCAACCCATAGCGCCTCTTCCCCCGCGTCCCAGTCGATGTGGCGCGCGTCCGCGCCGACGGTCAACCGACGGTCTCGTTCGGGATCGTCAACATCGGAGATCCACACGTCACTCTCGCCTTCGTCCGACCGCACAAAGGCGATCTTCTCGCCGTCGCCGGACCATGCGGGATACGAGTCGTCCCCGTCGCCGGACGTGATCCGGACCGGTTCGTTCGTGCGTCGGCCTCCGTCGAAGCCAGCGACCCACACGTGCCGACCTCCATCCCTGCTCGACACGAAGGCGACCCGATCGCCTTCCGGTGACCACGCCGGGTGCGCGTCGAGTGCAAGGTGGTCCGTGATTCGCGACGTCGGTCCGCCCTCCGCGGAGACGGTCCAGATGTCACCCTGGCCCGCGTGGCGCCAGCCGTAGACGACCTGTCGGCCGTCGCGAGAGATCGCGCACTGTCCCGTGTTACCGGGGTGGCGGGTCAGTCTCCGCGGTCCTCCCCACGATCCGTCGCCGGACAGCGACTGCGACCACAGATTGAATCCCCCATCACGGTCCGAGGAATAAACGATTTCCCGACCATCCTGGACGAAGACCGGACTCGCGACTCGCCGCGTGCCCTCGAAGCGGGTGCGCGATCGGGTGGCCAGATCGACGAGAACGATGTCGGTGTCGTCCCGAAACGTGGAATAGACCAGACGGTGACCATCGTTCGAGATGCTCGGGTGCGTTTCGGGCCCGCTACCGGTCGTCAATCGAACAGTCTGGCCACCGGTAGACGGCACCCTCCAGATGGCCCGGCTGCCACCGCGTGTCGAGTCGAAGTAGACAAAACGCCCATCGGCCGACCAGACCGGATGTCGATCGAACTGAGGGTCCGAGGTCAACTTCTTGGCCTGTCCTCCGTGCGCCGCGACCGTCCACAGGCCGTGGCCGGCCTGGTAGACGACCGAGCGACCGTCCGGGGACCAGGCAGGATGGCGCTGATCTGCAGAACCGTCTTCGTCATCGGCCGGTTGCGTGACACGGCCGATGTCGTCGAGAGACGCAACGGCCACTCTCAGAAAGCCGTTCGTTCCGGCGCGCGCGAAGGCGATCATCTTCCCGTCGGGGGAGATCGCCGGGTCGGTGGCGTCCGGCACCAGCAGAGCCACGGGTCCTCCGAGCCGTGACACCTTCCAGATCGCATCCGACCCACCGCGGTCGGAGACGAACGCGAGTTCGGTGCCGTCCGGGAACCACGCCGGAAGTCGGTCCACGGCCGGATCGGAAGTCAACCTGAGAACGGCCCCACCCGCCGCCTCGGTGATCCAGACGTCGATCTCACCGTTCCAGTCCGCAGCGTAGGCCACTTGCGTGCCGTCGGGGGACAGCGCGGGTTCGGCTTCCCATCCGGGGTCTGTCGTCACGTTTTTTGACGTCCACGTCGGGGGCGACGGGTTCGGATGCCAGTTCGACAAGACGACGGCGAGCAGGATCAACATCGCCGCGGCGGCCCATTGCCAGTATCGGCTGATGATCTCGAGAATCGTCGTGGGTGGATCCGACCGCTCCGTCGAGATCACCTCTCCCATCACGTCGGCCCTCAATTCGTCCAGTTCGTTACGCAAGCCCTTGGCGGTCTGGTAGCGACGGTCGGGGTCCTTTTGTAGGCAGTGGCGTACGATGCGACCCAGGTCCGGGGGGATCTCGCGGCGCAGTTCCAGGACCGACGGTGGACTCTCGCGCAGGATCATCTCCATCACTTCGGCTTCCGAAAGTCCGTCGAACGGCCGCCGGCCGGTGATCATCTCGTAGTAAACGACTCCCAGGGAAAACAGGTCCGATCGCGGCCCGACCGAACGCCCCTCGATCTGTTCCGGAGACATGTAGGGCACCGTGCCGATCAGCGTCCCGTCCAGAGATAGCGGTGTGTCTCGTCGCGAAGCGGCGGACACGATCTGGGTGGGCTCGAATCGGCGCAGCTTGGCGAGGCCGAAATCCAGCACCTTGGCCCTTCCGTCCTCGGTGACCATGATGTTGGCGGGCTTCAGGTCGCGGTGGGTGATTCCGTGTTCGTGGGCCTGGCTGAGGGCGTCGGCCAGCGGGATGGCCAGGTCGAAGAACGCCTTCAGCGGAAAACCGCGCCGGGGAATTCGATCGGCCAGAGGCGCACCCTTGATCAGTTCCATGGCCAGGAAGTTCAGATCGCCTATCGCATCGACCGTATAGACGGTCACGATGTTCGGGTGCTCCAGTGCTGCCAGCGCCCGGGCCTCTCGCTTGAAGCGTTCCACACGAAGGGTGCTGTGCATCGCCTTGGGAGACAGGATCTTCAGCGCCACGCGACGATCCAGCGAGACCTGCAGCGCCTCGTACACCACCCCCATCGACCCACTGCCGAGTTGGTTCAACAGTCGAAAATCGCCGAGCCGTGCGGGTGGGACCGGCGCTGCGTCCGGGATCTCCGAAATGCCGTGGAGCGCCCGCAGCGCTTCGATCACGGCGCGTTCGTGGTCGGTCCTCGCGCGACGCAACTCGTCATCCCACGAAACACTGTCGTGATCGGCCACAGCTCCCGCGAGAGTTTCGACCTGGCCGCGGATGAGAATCACGGCCGTCCCCTTTGGCCCCCGAGGTCGAGCGTCAGAAACGGCGGCGACGCTCGTCGAACGAATGCCTCGTCTGTCTGTATCAACGCTCAACAGCGACCGGCCGAACGACGCACCTGGGGAGCAAACTTTGTTGTCATGATAGCGCCGATCCGGGGAACCGCTCGGAGCGGAATGGTCCTCATTTATGACCGGAATAGTCCAGTACCTTGAGCGACCTTCGGGTCGGTCTGCCCTGCAGGGGCAAACCAAAATGTTGCAGGCGCGAGGGACCCGAAATCGGGCAAGAACAGCGATATGGTGCGACTGCTGTTCGAAACTGCACTCGGAGACGTTTCAACAGGTAGTAACAGGAGGAGACGAGGGGAATCGACGGGAGGTGCATGATGAAGTCCCAGATTCCAGGCCACCGAAAGAGCGCCGGATCGATCCTGACGATCTTGGCCATCGTCGTCGCCGTACTCGTGACGTCTCCTTCGCTGATCGCCCAGCAGCGGGGACGTTGTGCGGTGACGGAACTGCCTGGGCAACTCGTGCTTCCAGACGGCACGGTCCACGACTCGGGAGAGGTGAAGATCTGTTTCGACGGTTGGCACAACCCGAGTTCGGGCCGACACGTGATCTTCGTGGACGGAAAGAAGTGGGGCTACCTGCTGAGCCGCTCGGGTGAGTCCGACGAGTTGGCGACCGAGGTACCGGTCTTCGTCTTCACCCCGCGCAGCGAACACCATCACGTGCGGCTGCTCGGATATGCCTGGCCCAATGGCGACGGGATGTCGGTCCACGTGCTGCACCGGCCTGGCGGAAAGGTCTCCGGAACCCTCACGGACGCCAGCGCATTGCTGGATCGGGCCAACAACGAACGGTTCGTACTGGTCGCCGCCCGGGCCGAGTAAACCCGCCCTGAGTCGAAGGGCCAACGCATCGGCGATTCTGGAATCTTTCTTGCTTTTCGGGTACGGAAACACGATGCTTTGGCCGAGGCGTTGACTCAGGAGGAAGGTCATGCTCGGGCGATTCTTTGTGCGTGCGGCCGTGTGGTTCATCGTCCTGCCTTTGCTGGGAGGACTGGCGGTTGGTGTCGCTCAGGCGCGGCCGAAGCAGGGTGGCGAGCTTGGAATCCAGTTCGGAGTCGTGGCTCCGGACCACGACCTCTCGGGCCGGGCGCAGGATTTTTCCAACCTCGAGCCGATGTTCGGCATCCGTGGTGACTACGAGTTCGCACCGATCTGGGGTTGGTTCACCGACGCCTCGTTGACGGTGTTCGACACCGAGACGGCGGGTGACGTGGCGAACTACACCGTCCGCACCGGGTTCGAGCTGTTTCACCGGCCACACTGGACCGACTATCAGACCTTCTTCACGTTCGGCGGCGGCTGGATGGGCGTGAATCGCGACCGCGCCGCCGATTTCTCGCGGTGGTTCGGCTCGGTCAGCACCGGCCAGCGGTTCACCGCCGGACCGAACCAGTTGATCCGGTGGGAACTGCGCGTCGATCAAACGTTCACCGACGACGGGCTCGACGGCAAGGCGTTGACCACGGGCTTCCTGGTCATGGGCCTGACCTGGGGCATGCCCAATCGTGCGCGAGATACCGACGGTGACGGCGTGGTCGACCGCAAGGACGATTGCCCCCGAACGCCCTGGCGCGCCGAAGTCGATTCGCGCGGTTGTGCGCTCGACACCGACCGCGATCGAGTCTTCGACGGAATCGATCAGTGTCCCGATACGCCAGAGGGCTGGCCCGTGGACAGCGTCGGTTGTCCGCTAGACAGTGACGGCGACGGCGTCGGCGACGGGATCGACGACTGTCCCGGCACGCCGCCCGGCGCTCTGGTCGACGAGCGAGGCTGTCCGCTCGACAGCGATGGCGATGGCGTCTACGACGGCATCGACCAGTGCCCCGAAACGCCGCAGTACGCCCACGTCGACTCTCGCGGATGCCCGGTCGATTCGGACGGCGACGGCGTCTACGACGGTATCGACCGTTGTCCGCAGACACCGAAAGGAACCGCGGTAGACGAGTCCGGTTGCCCGATGGTTGCGCCGTTGTTCGAAGAGGAACGCCAGACGCTGATTCTCGAGGGCGTGTTCTTCGAGTTCAACAGCGCGAAACTGACGCTGAACTCGAAGGAGATTCTGGACGACGTCGCGGAATCGCTGCTGGCATGGCCCGAGGTGCGAGTCGAGATCGGTGGCCACAGCGACTCGCTCGGCGCCGACGACTACAACCTGCGACTGTCGAAGTTGCGCGCCGAGTCGGTGCGTGACTACCTGCTCGAGAGGGGCGTACCGAGATCACAGCTCGAAGCTCGCGGTTACGGCGAGGCCAATCCCGTCGACAACAACCGCACCGAGGACGGGCGAGCGAAGAATCGACGCGTGGAGCTGAAGCGACTGGACTGATCGAGGGACTTTGCTTCGGTGATATGCTGGGCCGGTCATGCCCACCAGCACGGTCGAAGATTACCTGAAGTGTATCTACTTCGAGGCCCGAAGCACGCCGGGCGAACTTGTGGCCACGGGCAGGATCGCGTCGGCCATGAACGTCGCGCCGGGCACCGTGACGGCCATGATGAAGACGCTGTCGGAGTCCGGCCTGATCCGCTACGAACCTTACGCCGGCGTGTCGTTGACCGATGCCGGGCACAAGCTCGCCACTCACGTCCTGCGCCGGCACCGTCTGGTCGAACTCTTTCTGGTCGAGATCATGGGCATGGACTGGAGCGAGGTTCACGCCGAGGCAGAGGTGCTGGAACACGCGGTATCGGAGAGCCTGATCGATCGCATTGACGAGATGCTGGGCCATCCCACCGTGGACCCGCACGGCGACCCCATCCCGACCGCGGGGGGGCACGTTGAAGAACCCGACCTGCTCGACCTGGTGACCTGCCAGATCGGTCGTCCACTGTCGATCGCGCGCGTCACCGACCAGCGCACCGAGTTCCTGCAAATGCTCGAGAAGCACGGCCTGATGCCCGGGCGGCGGGCCGAGGTCGAATCCCGTGACGAGTTGACCGAGACCGTCTGCATCCGTCCGGAAAAGGGCCCATCACTGCAGCTAGCCTTCCACGCCGCCGCACGCATCCTGGTCGATGGGGGCTGATGGGGTCAGGTCTTGAAATGCAACATTCTTCTAAATGTTCGGGGCTTCGCCCCATGAACATTTAGAAGAATGTTGCATTTCAAGACCTGACCCCATCAGCCCCATCAGAGGAAAATGTAGCGCGCCGCGAACAGGGCTCCGAGGATGTAGACCAGCGCCGAGGCCTCTCGCGGGCGGCCCGCTAGCAGCTTCAACAGCGGGTATGCGATGAACCCGAACGCGATTCCGTCGGCGATCGACCAGGCGAACGGGATGCCAATCATGACGAGGAACGCGGGAAACGCCTCCGTGAAATCACTCCACTCGATGTTGCGCACGTTGCGCGCCATCAGGCTGCCGACGACGATCAAGGCCGGGGCGGTCATCGGATACAGCGACGGACCGCCTTCGATCGGGACTCCCCCGCCGACCATGCGTGCGACCGGCGCGAAGAACAGCGCCAGGAAGAACAGGCTTCCGGTGACCATGTTGGCCAGGCCGGTTCGTGCCCCCGCTTCAACCCCCGTGGCGCTCTCGACGTAGGCCGTCACGGTCGAGGTCCCGAGCAGAGACCCGATCACCGTGCCCGCCGAGTCGGCCATCAGCGCCGGCGTAGCTCGCGGCAAGCGCCCGTCGCGCAAGAAACCGCCCTGCTCACCAATGGCGATCAACGTGCCGATGGCGTCGAAGACGGCCATGAACAGGAAGATCACCACGACGGGGATCATCGCCGCGTCGAGCAAACCTCTCAGATCCAGTTGCAGGAAGGTCGGAGCCAGCGACGGCGGACGCTCGACCAGGCCCTGGTATTCGACCAGACCCATGGCCCAGGCCAGCGCCGTGGCGGCGAGGATGCCGATGAGGATGGCCCCCTTCGCCTTGCGCGCCATCAAGCCGATCGTCAGGGTCAGGCCGACCAGCGCGACGATGCTCACGGGACGGGTCAGGTCGGCCAGGTGCAGCGGGTTGCCCCGGGCCGGTTGCTCGACGATGCCTCCCGAGAAGAGCCCCAGAAAGGCAATGAACAGGCCGATGCCGACCGCGATGGCCAGCTTCAGGCTTCGCGGGATCGCGTCGATGATCAACTCGCGGATCCGCAGGAAGGTCAGCAAGAAGAAGACGACGCCCGATACGAAGACCGCGGCGAGTGCGACCTGCCACGAAATACCCATACCGACGACGGCGGTGAGAAAGAACAGGTTCTCGCCCATGCCCGGCGCGAGCGCAATGGGGTAGTTTGCCGCCAGGCCCATGACCCAGGTCGCGAGGCCGGCAGAAAGACAGGTCGCGACGAGAACCGCGCCGAAGTCCATCCCGGTCTGTGACAGCAACGCCGGATTGACGAAGATGATGTAGGCCATCGTCATGAAGGTCGTCGCACCGCCGAGCACCTCGGTACGGATGCTCGTTGCGTTGTCCTTCAGACGGAACAGCCGCTCGGCTAGCACGTTACCTGCTCTCCGCTGGTCCTATCGTGCGTACAGGTCGATCACACGCTCGATGGCGCGCCGGCAGACCGGACAGAAGCCCACGCGGTCTCGCGTGAACATGATACAGTCCACGCTCGGCCGATAGAGGCCCTGCATTTCGTACATCGCACCTTCGAACGCCCCGACTTTTCCGGCGTACTCTTCTTCTCCGAGTGTCCGGGTGAACCATTCGCGTTCCTCGTCGAACAGTTGTTCCAGGGCTTCCTCCGACGCCCCTGCTGCCCGCAGCTCGGCGCGCTTTTCCTGTGAGGCGATCGATCGTTCCTCGTAGGCCTGCTTGCGCCAGGGCGTGGGTAACGGAGTCGTCTCGGGCAACAGGTCGGCCCACTTCAACGCCTCGGGGTTCAGTAGCGCGGTCACGTTCGGCTCCCAGGGCTCGACGCGATCGCCGGTGAACTTCTCGTAGGCCACCGAACCGGTGAAATATTCGTCGCCGAGACCGGCGAAGTGGTGACCGAACTCGTGCACGACGAGATACGGCGCGTAGCTCGACTGGGCCGCGGCCGTCGAGTACAGGTTGAAGATCCCGCCGCCGCCGTACTTGCGTTCGTTGACCAGGATCAGCACGAATTCGTAGGGCACGACGGCGGCGCGATCGCGCCAGGCCCGATCGTCCAGCGTCAGCACGTAGCGTTCGGAATCAAAAGTGTTGTAGCGCGCGCCCAGAGGCGTGTCGCGAAAGACGCCGGCGCGAGGGCGAGAGATCCCGGACTGCTCGGCCGGTGTCGCGACCGCCCTGACGTTGAATTCGCTCTTGCGCGACGCGAAGGGCTCGTACTCGAACAGACGACCGATGAGACGCTCGGCGTCTTGACGGAAGCTCTCCGCCTCGTCGGCCGAGTAGCCGTCCCCCAGCACGACGAGGTCGACCTTGACCGAAGGGTCGCCGCTGTCGACGATCGTCCAACTGCTGCCCCGCGGCAACGGAGCCCGATCGACAAAGCGGGAAGCGGGGTCGATCGTGACGGTCCAGACCTCGCGAAAACTCTGATCCGCCTGGCGCTTGCGCAATCTGAGCTGGAACGGCCCCCGGGGTTCCGGCACCCGCACGGCCTCGGGAATCGCCTTCCACACACCGTCGAGCGCCTCTCCCGTCGTTTCCCACTCGCCGTAGATGCTGGCAAATCCACGCGTGTAGAGCAGGCGATGGCTGGCGAGGTCGCTGACCTCGACCATGTACTTGCCGAGGTTGGACGTGTCGATCAGTTGGGTTCGACTTCCGGGCCAGGGTCCCTCGATCCGGGCACGGTCCAGGGCGAAGTGCTCATCTCCCGCCGTGCCCGCGTGGTAGTAGTCGATGCGCAGCGTCTTGCCGGTGAAATCGTCGCCAAATCCGGCGACGGCCGGTCCGGCGACGGCCCAGCAGATCCACAGAGCAGAAAGAAACGACCAGCATTTGCGGTTCATGGGTGGCCTCCGATCGCGAGCCAACTCTATATTAGTCCGATAATCGACGATAGGACCCCGGCTACGAGAGAGCGGCACTTTCCATTTTCCTGCGAATCTGGCATCGTGCGGGGCTGAGGGTTCATAGAAGAAAAGCAAGGGAGAGCCACATGCCGTTACGTGAATTCCTGGAGATTCCTTACGACCAGATCGAAGAGCTGAACCTGGCCGCAAAGAGCGACCGCATCGAGCGTAAGGATCCGGGAAAGGTCCGCGAGGCGCGGATGAAGTACCTGACCGACGAGAAGCGGATCAAGGCGCTGACGGTCTGCTTCACCGACCTCGAAGGCCGGTTGCACATGCTGGACTACGACAAGAAGTTCCTGCTGAAGTCGGCCGACAATCTCACCTTCGACGGCTCTTCGATCCGCGGCTTCTCGCGTCAGGCCGAATCCGACCTGCGTCTCGGCATCGACTGGCCCGCCTTCTACTGGCTTCCGGCCGACGTCTTCGGTCCGGGCAAGGTGCTCGTCTTCGGCGAGGTGCAGGACATGGACGGCACCCCTTACGCCGGCGACCTGCGCGCCCAGCTCAAACACTTCTGTGGGACGCTCGCCGACAAGGGCACCACGGCACACGTGTCGAACGAGATCGAGGGATTCCTCTTCAAGGGGCGTGACGTCGAACGGCGCTACCGAGACACGGGAGCCTTCGAGTTCATTTCAACCGGCGGTTACTACCACTCGTTGCCCGGTGACGCCCTGCGCAGCTTCATCGACGGCTGCGCCGAGGTGCAACGTGCGCTGGGATTCGGCAACGAGAAGGACCACCCTGAAGTCGCGCCCTCGCAGTTCGAGATGAACTACAGCTACACCGAGGCCACGATCGCCGCAGACCAGGTGCAACTGTACAAGCTCGTCGCGCGACAGGTCGCCGCGCAGATGGAGATGACCGCGTCGTTCCTGCCCAAACCCCTCGCCGGGGTCAACGGCAACGGCATGCACACCAACCTCTCGCTGTCGCAGAAGGGCAAGAACATCTTCCACGACGCCAAGGGGCGCGACGGACTGTCCAAGACGGCGTGGGACTTCCTGAATCGCATCCTGCATAGCGCCAAGGATCTCTGCGTGGTGTTGAACTCGAGCGTCAACTCCTACCGCCGGCTCGACCCCACCTACGAAGCACCGAACCAGATCATGGTCTCGGCGAAGGACCGAGGCGCGATGATCCGCATCCCGATCGCCAACGAGAAGTCCGCGCGCATCGAGGTGCGATCGATCTCACCGGACGCCAACCCCTACATGGCGATCTACACGCTGCTGCGTACCGGACTGGAGGGTCCCCTGCCCGCGAAGGCCGATGCGGGCTCGGAAGACCAGTTCCTGCCGGACAACATCTACGATGCGCTGACCGACTTCCGCGCGAGCGCCTACTGTCGCGAGCTACTCGGCGAGCAGGTGCACTCCAAGTTCGCGGAACTGAAGGCCGCCGCGGCGGACCGCAGCCCGCGTGCTCTCGGCGCCCGTGTGAAACGAGGCGAGATCATGTTCCACCACGAGGTGACGAACCAGTTCCTGTGGTCGAAGTTCTGAATCTAAAAGAGAGGGCCGGGCATC
>Ga0316198_10002341_pt1 | contig 11415 bp, 19 predicted proteins | sample OudBieAanoxic_MG_FD_204935 | JGI IMG/M metagenome (GOLD analysis project Ga0316198, IMG submission 204935) | Coastal sediment microbial communities from Oude Bieten Haven, Netherlands - site A anoxic | ecosystem: Environmental > Aquatic > Marine > Coastal > Sediment | place: Netherlands... | reverse complement strand
CTCGCCGCATCCGCCGAGCAGCGCTGCGACGAGAGCAAACACCGCGGTCCATGGAATAGACTTGCACATCGGGCACCTTTCCGAGCGACCGACGGCACGAGCCTGCACCATGCCGCCCGGGTACGATACCGAACCGTACCAAGCCGTCAATCCGGATGCGCACTTGGAATCCTCCAATGCGGCAGGTCGGCAGAGCGTAGTAAGAACAAACGCCCTTTGAGCTTCGCGCCCTACGGGACATAACGAGCTAGTTCTGCGAAGTTCGGCTCTCATCGTCCTCTCGATGGGCTAAGAGGCTGTCGGTGGGGCAGTCCGTGCGCATCGCGCGGGCGCTCAAGGTGCATCCGGCTGTGCTGTTGTTTCCGGGGTGGCGAACGGAGGACGAGAGCGCGGCGTAGGGGCATCGATGACGTGCAGCCGCGCGCGCGCGGCTCGTGATGGGCCATGCCTCGTTCGGATGCGGCCCTCGGGTCCCAAAACCCCCGTGAAGATACGACGCTGGAAATGTCCGACCGAGGCTAACGGTAGAATCCTCTCCGCTTCCAGGCGCGGCGGCTTCGCAGTACACTCCGCGATGTGGAACGTTCCTCCGTGCACGATGTTGTGGTCGTTGGCGCGAGTGCGGCCGGGCTAGCCGTCGCCGCGTCGCTCAAGCCCCGAGGCATCGATGCTGTCCTGCTCGAGCAGCACGAGCACGTTGGCCACGCGTGGCGCAACCACTACGAGCGACTGCACCTTCATACGTCGCGCGGTCTGTCGGGGCTTCCCGGGTTTCCGATGCCGAAGAGCTATCCGCGCTACCCCAGCCGCCAACAGGTCGTCGACTACCTCGAGGCGTACCGCGAGCACTTCGATCTGCACCCGCGCTACGGGCAGACGGTGAAGTCGGTGCGGCGCGAAGGCGATTTGTGGCTCGTCGAAACGACTATGGATGTGTTCCGCGCACGTCGCGTGGTGGTCGCAACCGGATACACGCGTCAGCCCGTGCGTCCGCGCTGGCCGGGCATGGACGAGTACGCAGGCGAGCTGCTGCACAGCTCCGAATACTCGAGCGGCGCCAGGTTCGCGGGCTCCCGTGTGCTGGTGGTGGGCTTCGGCAACTCCGCATGCGAGATCGCGATCGATCTCGTCGAGCAGGGCGCGGAGCCTAGCCTCGCAGTCCGCGGACCCGTCAACGTGGTGCCACGTGATGTGTTCGGCATCCCGATCCTGGGTGTAGGGATCGCGATGAGCTTCCTTCCTGCCAAGGTGGCAGACGTTCTCGGGAAACCGATCGTCGCCGCCTCGGTCGGGAACATCGAGGACGTCGGCCTGCGGCGGCTGCCGTACGGTCCGAACGTCCAGATCCGCGAGCACGGGAGAATTCCCTTGCTCGACATCGGCACGATCGATCTCATCCGCAAGAAGAAGATCTCAGTGCGGCCTGGCATCGAGTCGTTTCACGAGGAGGGCGTCGTGTTCGTGGACGGTAGGCGGGAGGACTTCGCGGCGGTCGTACTGGGGACAGGGTATCGCCCTGCTCTTGCCGAGTTCGTCTCTGTCGATGAAATTGACGCGAAGACCGGCAGCCATGAGGGCAGCGGTTACCGGCTCGACGACGACTTGTACCTGTGCGGGCTTTATGTGTCGCCGACGGGGATGCTCCGGGAGATTGGGATCGAGGCTACTCGGATCGCGGAGGACGTTTCGAGGCGATCGGCGGCGAACTAGGGGGTTGGTTGGGTTGTTGTTGCTGGCGGCCGCGTCGAAGGGAATATCGGTTGGCTCTGCTCGCGTTCTTCTTTCGAAGCGATGGCGCAACGACGAGAGCCTCGGTTGGGGACGGTGCTGTTCTTGGGGGTGCTGTACTACTTCCTCGCGCTTCCGTCTGGGTACGTCTACGCCGGAGACTGGTTGGGGTGCTACCGAAGCTATAGTTCCGCATGCGGGGCCGCGACCAAGCGCACGCCGCTGCAACGCGCTCGGTCGGCGGTGATGCTGTACTTGGCCGACAATCCAAGGGATTGCCCAACGGTCGAAGACCTCGTCGTAGAGCGCTACCTCCTCGAGGAGTACGCGGCGGGAATTCAGATTTGGTGCGAGGACGGTGAGGTGTAGGTGTTTGGGCCTGCGCCGGCGACCACGCCATTCAAGGCACGGTGGAGGCGTCGGGCTCGTCGGCTTCTCGATTTCGGGGTGTGGATCTGGGCGCTGCGGATCCGAACCATTGTGTGGGGCTGACAGGCGGCGGCGCGGTCGTTCTCGTGACGCAGCACACGTGGCTCAGGTCTTTGGGGCAGCGAGGGATCAAGTGGACTCTGAAGACAAGGTTCGACTATTTTAGCTCGCAAGAGCATGGGGTCGGACAATACCGATGACGCGCCGGACGTGGTGATCGACACTCCCTACGTCTCCGCAAGCTTGGGCGCAGTGACGGCACTTATTGCATTCGCCGTGTTGATGCTTCTGTTGCTGCCAGATGTGAAGGATCGATACGAGAGTGTGGCGGTCGTAACCGGCATGTACGCGCTCATTGTCGTGGGGATGTGGGTAGCCAATGTTCGTGTCTCGTTTCATCGTGATTACTTGGCAATCGAACGAGGATTTGGTTCGTTGCGACGCGTGACTCGAGTTGAGTACCAACGGATGGGCCGGGTGCGCCCTTCCGACTGGCCGGTTAACGTTACAATCGACTTGGACGACGGGCAGAAGATCTACATCGCTGACAGTGGCGCGCGCATCAGTGGAGACCTACCTGAAGTCGAGTTCAAGGAGGGTGCATCGGCACGCCCCATGCATCTGATGCGGCGAATTGCGAAGCTGGTGGACCAGCGGATCGCGCTTGCGCGTGCGCGCGACATGTCCATGTAGGCTGCGCCTCGGTGCCAGGCGGTTTCGATGTCGGTGAGGCGGCGGAGCTCGAGATTCAGGCGGTGCAGCTTCAGGCAAGGCTAGAGGCGCAGGAAGAGGCGGAGTATGCGGCGTTCATCGAGGAGCGGCTTCGGCGGCTCGGCGATGACGCAGAAGTCGACGAATGACTACATGCGTGAGGTGGTTTTCGAGCTGCGGGGGATTCGGCAGGAGCTGGCGGGGATTCAGCGGAAGATGAAGTAGCGGTTGGGCTCGGTGCTTGTTGCAGGCGATCCATGCGCCCAGTGGTAGGCCGGTCCAGGTCGTCAGTGGATTTCGGACCGTCAGAACCAACCGCGGGCTTGGCCGTACGGGATGAGGAACGCGATCCAGGCCAGTGCGAAAAGCGCGGAGGCAATCCTTTGTGCAAGTTTCCAGTTCTTCAAGCGGCCACTTTGGACGAGGATGCCGAAGGCACCTTGAAAGGCGGCCAGGGTACCTATCCCGAAACCCGAAACGCCCTCTACGGCGACCTCGACCACTGCGAGAGAGACCCCCATTACAAGGGCGAACCAGAACAGGTACCGGGCGGCTTCCCAGTCGAGAAGCGGATCGTCATCTCGTGGTTGGTCCTCGGGTGAATCGGTCACGAGGCCATCGTAGCGTGTCGAATACAAAACGCGCCCAAAATGGGATGGCACTCAAGTCTGTTCGGAAACCTTCGGGGACGACGATGGTGGTAGCGCGGGTCTAGGGCCATCACGGAGTCGAGCTCGTAGCGAATCCTCAGGTGCGAGTCAGCAACCACAGGGTCTCGACGCCTAAACTCACTACAGCCAGCACCACGCAAAGAATCAGGTAAGCCCGCAGGTCTCTGCGATCGAACAACGCGGGCCGAACCAGCGCGACGAGAAAGAGGACCGGCGCCGGCAGAGAGACCAGCGCTGCAATGGTGAAGTACGAGGGCCACACGCTACCCAGTGCGATCAGCGCTGCGGTGAGAACGAAGCCGACAAGCGCCAAGATTCGACGTTGCACCAAGTGAGTGTATCAGCGTAAACGTCGCGGACTTCGACTTTCGCCGCATCGCCTGAAGGTTCAAGCCGGGTTCTTCATCAAGACGTCGATGAATAGGATCGTGAACACCAAGTCGACTGTGGCGGCCGCTGCGGTGAGCGCTGTGACTTCGCCGCTGAGCCAGGCGGGGATGATGAGGACGAAGACGAGCGTCTTGCCGAGGATTCCCATCTTGATGATGTCGCGGTTCCTTCGAACGTCCTGCGCGACCCAGTAGTAACCAACCCCGAATACGACGACGATCCCCATGCATGCGTAGAACCAAAGAAAGCTCTCAGGGATGTCGTTTAGAAACCACGACAGTGCTTGGAGCTCGAGGGCCGCCAAGCTGGTGAGCAGCAGGGCCACGCCCCAGTTCCAGAGGGCACCGACGACGAACAAGCGTCTGCAATAGGTCTCCGACCTCACGCGCGGACTCTACACCTGGCGGCCTCCGCTGCGAACAGGCCGCGCGCCCTTTCGTTCTAGGTCGATTCGATTAGCTCAACGATGCGGCGGGCGATCTCGGCGCCTTGGTCGTCCTGTAGGAAATGGCTCGACTCGGGGAGGCGGGTGTGCGGGAGGCCTGCGGCGCCCGGAATGTTGTCGATCAGGCGGTCTTGGGTCGCGCAGCTGCCGAGGTTGCCGGGGTCGTTGCTCGACCAAATCGTGAGGAAGGGTCTGTCGAACTGCATGAGGCCGGCCCACGCTTGCTGGTTGGCGCCGCCGAGCTCATTGACGAGCGAAGGAAAAGTGCGCGGCCCGGTCATGTAGAGCCGACTCGGAAAGGGCGCGTCGTAGGCGGCCTCTTCGTCGGCGGGGATGTCGAACCAGGTGAGGGCCTCGACGACCTCGGACGCGTGAAAGGCCTCGGCCTTCATCGCGTACTCCATCCATGCGCCGAAGTCCGTGCCCGTTCCACCAATGAGGTTGCAGTCTTCGTCGTAGAAAGGGAACTGCTGCGGCGGGATGAGCTGGAAGACGAACTCGAGGTCCCGGTCGAGCTCGTCGGGGTTTTCGACGCGGGGGTATGGCTCGATGCCTTCGGGGACGACCGGGAGCGTGCCATCGCCGACGACGATGCGCGCGAACCAGTCGGGGTTCTCACCGGCGACGTGGAGCCCGATGAGGCTCCCCCAGTCTTGTACGAAGACGTTGATCTCGCGCAGGCCGAGGGCTTCGATGAACTTCTCGAGGCGGTCGATGTGGCCGAGATAGGAGTAGTAGGTGATGTCGATCGGCTTGTCCGACGACCCCATGCCCACGTGGTCCATCGCGATGGCGCGGTAGCCTGAGTCGACCAGGACGGGGATCATCTTTCGATAGAGATACGACCAGGTCGGTTGGCCGTGTAGCAACAGCACCACCGGTGCATCGGCCGGACCTTCGTCGACGTATCCTTGGCGGAGGCCGTCGATCTCGACGCTCTGCAGCTCGTAGTCGAATCCCGGCAGGCTCTCGAAGCAGCCGCTCGGCGTACGGACGAACTCTACGCCCTCGCCCGTGGTGCGGACCAGGGGCTCGGCGTCGCACTCGACTTGCTGTTGGGCGCTCGACGAAGACGAGGTTTCTGCGCAGCCGGGGGTCGATGCGAGGACGTAAGCGAGGGGGAGTGCGAGCACTTGGAGGCGGCTGCTGCGCTCGGCCGGGGCGGGAACCCGTCTAGTTCGGACGTTCATGGGCCGTGATGGTGCCAAAGGCTCTCATGCGAGCAAGGCTTGGAAGGGGGACGCTCCCGGCGCCTATCATCGCAATCCTCGTGAATAATCACATGCAAGGTCGTGCGCGCGTGCGAGATGCCGATGTAGGAGATCCGGCGGTGCCAGTCTGTTTCGATGCCGGTGAGGCTCGCCAATCAATCCTGCAGATTCCAAACAAAGCTAAAGATCAATCCGTTCTTCGCATCGAGCACTATCGCGAAGTCGAAGTCGAAGTCGTAGGGGCCGGGGTAGGTGCCGTGGCCTTCGATGACGTCGACGGGGCGGCCGAGGAAGAAGTCTTTGGCTGCGGCCCTTACTTTGAGGGTGTCGGGGTGGTCGTCTGCTGGCTGGTGGTAGCCGCAGCGGTCGGTGGGGTTGTAGCTGGCGGTGTTGTGGTGGACGGTGGGGCCGCGTTTGGTTTCGCCTGATTCGGTGATTTGCTCGAAGAACTCACGGTGCTGTTCCTGCAAGATGGACCAGAGGGCCTTTCGGTTGCGCGGGAACGATGGGGCGGTGCAGGCGGTGACTGCTGCGGGGTCGAGGGCGATGTCGATGAGGGCCCAGTTGTTGATGAGCTTGATGAGGGCGAGGGCTTGTTGGAGGTCGGTGGGCATGGGCGGTGAGGATAGCGGAAGTGGGGGGGCGATTTTGAGCAAGTTCGGGTGGGGGCGGTTGCGTAGGGAAGTGCGGATCGGTGAGCTTGTTCGGCAACTCTGACTTGAACGGGCCGATGAGACGGTATGTGGCCTCGATGCTGGACTTCTCATGCCATCTGAAAGCGGTTATACTCTGGGTATGAAAACGGCTGTGTCCGTGCCCAATGAGGTGTTTGAAGGCGCCGAGCGATTGGCGAAGCGGCTGAAGGTGTCGCGGAGTGAGCTCTACAGCCGGGCGCTTCGGGAGTACTTGGCGCGGCATTCGCCCGATGAGGTACGGCAGGCGCTCGATGCGCTGTGCGAGGAGCTGGACACGGGCGCCGATGAGCTCGTTCGCGAAGCGGGTCGGCGGGTGCTCGAGGCGACCGACTGGTGATCAGCCAGGGGACCGAGGCCTGCTCGCAGAGCATGTCGCGAAGCTCTCGGCGCGACGTGTGGAGACGATTCTCTCGGGCATCGACGTGGTGCTTGGCCGCTGAGCGGGGATTCGGAAGCGGGCGTTCTCGGGCAACGTCCGCGGGCGGTGGTCGATGACTGGGTATGCGCGGCCAAAGCTCGGGGAAGCCTCACGCAGAAGCTCCACGCCTTGACGATGTTCACCTAACAGGTGTACACTTCTCATGATCCGTCGGGCGGAGAAGCAGGCGCGGAGGCTTCCGGCTCATGTCGGTGAGAAGCTCTTGCATTGGGTTTACTTGGTGATGAAAATCGGCTTGCAAGAAGTTCGGAAGATTCCTGGGTTTCACGACGAGCCGCTGGTGGGACGGCGGCGCGGGATGCGGAGCATTCGGTTGAGCCGTGGATACCGAGCGATGTACCGACTCGTGCGTGCGGGGAACGTCGAGGTCGTGTCCATCGAGGAAGTGAGCAAACATGACTACTAGGCGAAGCAAGAAGCGCCAGCGCCCTCCCCGTTCCGAAGGCTCGGTCGATGCGCTGGAACTGCTCGAGAGCCTCTACGGGCCCGTGACCCTCGGCGGGATGATTTCGAGTCTTCGCATGTGTGACGAGATCAGTCAGTCGGAGTTTGCGCGGAGGCTGGGTGTCAGCCGCTCGCATCTTTGCGATGTCGAGAAGGGGCGTAAGCTGGTGAGCCCGGAGCGCGCGGCGGCTTGGGCGAAGATTCTCGGCTTCCCTTCGACGGTATTCGTGAAGCTGGTGCTTCAGGAGCAGCTGGACCGGGCCGGTGTGAAGATGAGCGTCCAGGTGGAGGCGGCGTAGAGCCAGCAAATGATTGCGTTTAGTGCCTGCATTGCCTACACTAGATGCATGCAGTACACGATCCGAAAGCTTCCTGCCCGGCTCGACAAGTTGATTCGGAAGCGGGCCAAGGAAGAGGGGAAGAGCCTCAATACGGTGGCGGTCGAGGCGTTGATGGAGGCGTTTGGGCTGCGGGGGAGCGTGCCGTCGCATCGAGATGTGGGGAGCTTGGCGGGAAGTTGGGTGGAGGATGCGGCGGTCGACGAGGCGTTGGGGGAGCAGCGCGGCATCGATGATGAGATGTGGCGGTGAAGCTGGCGCTCGACACGAATCGGTATGTCGACCTGATGCGGGGGGACGCGGAGGTGCGGGCGTTGGTGGAGGGGGCGCGCACGGTGTTGGTTCCGTTCGTGGTCGTGGCGGAGCTTCGGGCTGGGTTTGCGGTGGGGACGCAGGGGCGCGCGAACGAGCGGTTCCTTCAGCGGTTCTTGGCGAAGGCTGGGGTTGAGGTGGCGTATGCGACGGACGCGACCACGCATCACTACGCGTCGTTGTTTCGACAGCTTCGGCAACAGGGGACGCCTGTGCCGACGAACGACTTGTGGATTGCGGCGCTGGTGACGGAGCACGGGGCGCGGTTGTGTACGCGGGATGCGCACTTTGGGCATTTGGCGCAATTGGATGTGGTGTAGGGCGCGCGACTAGACGGGCTTCGGCTTTGTAGAGGTAGCTCGGGTCGGTGGGGCGCGGGAGGATGCGGTAGTGGGCCCAGCTTAGGCCTTCAACGCGCGGGGGGCGGCGGTAGGTTCGGTAGAAGGTGACGGTGCACGGAGACGACGCGCTGCGTAGCGAGCCCGCGCCGACTGACGAAGAGGCGGAGTATGCGGCGTTCATCGAGGAGCGTATGCGGCGCAGGATGAAGTGAGGCGTCGCGCTTCTTCGTTCTCCAACCGATAGCGTAGTCGATGCACAGGACTCGCTTCGCTGGGCCTAGCGCGTCCGTAGGGCCTGCATCGCCAGCCTTACGTGCTCGCGGCGAGGGTGAAGAATTACGTATGCCCAGGAATGCGATTCGCTGATAGCGTCTTTCCGACAAGGAGGGTGAAGGCATGCCCAAGATCAACAAAAGCATCAGCATCAGTGCACCTGTCGAGAAGGTGTTTGCGTACATCACGACTCCAACCAAAGGCCCAGAGTGGCTGGTCGGCTGGACGGAGGTGACGGATGTGACCGGGTCTGGCGTCGGTCAGCATTACCGCTGGAAATACAGCATGCTTGGGGTTCCGCTTCGGGGTGAGACCACGGTTCGCGAGCAGGTACCGAACGAGCGCTCGGTCACGGACAGCAAAGGAGGGATCGAGAGCACATTCACGTTCACCCTCGAACCGCATGAAGGCGGGACGAAGCTGGATCTGGAGTTGGACTACACCATCCCGATGCCGGTGCTGGGGAAGCTGGCCGAACAGCTCGTGCTCAAGCGCAACCGGCGAGAAGTCCAGATGTCGATGGAGAACATCAAGGAGAGTTTGGAGCTCTAGGACCGGGCCACGGGCTACTCAGACCCTGGTGCAGGCCTAGTGTTGCTCTCACTAGGGGAATTCGGCTTCGATGCTTTAGGACCTAGAGAATTGCGCCTCCTGAGACAAACGTCGAACCAGCTTGCACGGTGACGTCACCACCCGTGCGCAGGAGAAAAAGCAAGCTCACCAAGATGGCGCCGGCGATCATGCCACCCTTTCTGGATTTGCCTTCGAACCTAACCGCGTTCTCATCCAGCCTAACGAGCGCATCGCTTGCGGATTTCGTCGAGACGAATGAAATCTCGAGCCAGCCCGGGCGGGCGAGTCTCGTGTGTTCTTTTCTGGTGACCCTCGCGGAGACGAGCGTGCCCTTTGCAATCAGCACCGTACCGTCGGCGCCCGCCACGTCTTCACTGACTGCGAACAGCGTAGACTCGGTCGTCGTCACCGGGTACTTCCCAACGCCGCGAGAGGTGACGTCGCGAAGCGCCACAATCGAGATGGGCGTCGCTGGCATTTCCATGCCCGCGACACTGAACACGGTGCCGGTCGCCATCCCTGTGGGCCGCACGGTCTTCATGGGTGACCCACAACCGGCAGTGGTGTCTAGGGCTATCGCGAAGTCGAAGTCGAACACCAAGGGGCGGGGTCGGAGCCTTGGCCTTCGATGACCTCGAGGGCGCAGGTGCTTTGGCGTGGCGGCACCTGGGAACGTGCTGCTACCCGCGCGCGCGACGCGGCTCTCGAAGGACTCGGTCGTCAACGTGTCGCAGCTCATCACGCTCGACCGGACCGCGCTCGCCGAGCACGTAGCGAAGCTTTCGCGATGGCGCAGAGAGTCGATTCCTTCGGGGATCGATGTGGTCCTTGGACGGTACGCGCAGCTTGGGGGCGTCGAAGCGGCGGTGGATGCGCGTATTGGGGGGCGTCGATGACGACGGTGCGGGTACAATGCGCTCCATCATGCAGGGTCCAGTCGATCAGCAGTCCGTCGCGGTGAGCTGGCGCAGCCGCGGGTTTTCTTGTGATCTCTGGGTGGACCCGCCTGGCCAGGTCTGGGCAGATTACCTGCACGAGGTGGACGAGCTCGTGATGGTCGCGATTCGGTAAGGTCGAATTCGAAGTCTTCGGGTAGACTCCCGGACCTATGAGTATGAGCAAGGCCATCCACCGTTTTGCGCCGGTCGCCCTACTCGCTTTTGCGGCCCTGGCCCTCCCCGGAACGACGACCACGACCAAGGCCGAGGAGACGTACACGCTGCGCATCGCCACGCTTGCGCCCGCCGGATCGTCTTGGATGAAGGTGGTCAACGCATGGAACAAGACGCTTCAGGAGAAGACGAAGGGCAGGCTCAAGATCAGAGTCTATCCGGGGGGCTCTCAAGGCGACGAGCGCGATTTCGTGAGGAAGATGCGCGTCGGCCAGCTCGACGCGGGCATCATGACGATGACGGGGATGAGCATGATCGTGCCCGCCATGATCGTGCTGGTGCTCCCAGGCTTCCTCGACACCTATGAAGAGCTCGACAGGGTACGCGCCAAGATGGCGCCGCAGTTCGAGGCGATGTTCGAGAAGGAAGGCTTCAAGCTCGTCGGCTGGGGCGATGCGGGGCTGAACCGACTTTTTGCTGCCAAACCTTTTCGAAGGCCGTCAGACCTGAAAGCCTTGCGCCCCTGGGTGTGGAAGGACGAGCTGGTCTTCGTGGAGCTCTACGACGTCATCGGAGCCAATGCGGTCCGGTTGGGGGTGCCGGAGGTCTACCCAGCGCTTCAGACGCGCATGGTCGACATGGTCTCATCCTCGGCGCTGACCGCCGTGGCTCTGCAGTGGCACACGCGCGTGAAGTACATGACCGGCTGGAACTCCGCGATCATCGCGGGTGGCACCCTGATGCGCAAAGACAAATACGATGCGCTCCCACCCGATCTGAAGGAAGTCTTCGATTCGACCGCTGCGCGCGCCCACGATCTGCTCAACAGGTCCATCCGCAACGATGACCGAAAAGCCTATGAAGTCATCGTCAAGAAAGGCATCCAAGCGATCGACGCCGGCGACGCAAAGGCCGAATGGGATGCGGCCTACGCAAAAGTCCGCGAGAACTTCACGGGGCGTCTGTTCCCGAAGAGCCTGCTCGACGCGGTGGCGAAAGCGGCCGAGCCGTAGTTGCCGCTGGGCGGAGACTGGCGGCAAAACGGCAGCGGGTGAATCAGATTGCGCGGGGGACGCGGTAGGGAGCACGGAGAGGTTGAGTTGGTGGTGAGGGTTCTCGGCCGCGAAGGTGCGGCGGCAGCTATCGGTGGGGCAGTCGGTGCGGATTGCGCGTGAGCTCCACGAGCACCCAACGGTGCTGTTGTTTCCTGGCTGGCGCACGGGGGATGAGAGCGCGGCGTAGAGAGCGCGGAGCCGACAGGTTCCAAGAGAAGTGGCAGCGGATGAAGCGGAGGCGACGGGCT
>Ga0316198_10002340_pt1 | contig 11420 bp, 10 predicted proteins | sample OudBieAanoxic_MG_FD_204935 | JGI IMG/M metagenome (GOLD analysis project Ga0316198, IMG submission 204935) | Coastal sediment microbial communities from Oude Bieten Haven, Netherlands - site A anoxic | ecosystem: Environmental > Aquatic > Marine > Coastal > Sediment | place: Netherlands... | reverse complement strand
TGCCGCAACCGAGGACGGAGACACCAAGGGCATCGTCCACCGCGACATCTCTCCCTCCAACGTACTGCTGAGCAACTGGGGTGAGGTGAAGCTCGCGGACTTTGGCATCGCGAAGGCGATGAATCGACCGGCGAGTGTGCAAAGCAACGCGCTCAAGGGGAAGGTCGCCTACATGGCCCCGGAGTACGCGCTTGGACGGCATTGCAGCGCACGCTCCGATTTGTTCTCGCTCGGCGTGCTGCTCTACGAGTGCCTCGCGGGCTTCCGACCCTTCGATGGTGGCCACGACCTCCAGACGATCGACCACGCACGAAACGGCCACCGCGACCCCGTGCAAGGCGTCGCGCCGCACGCGCCCGCCCCGCTGGTCGACGCCGTCGAAGCACTCCTCGAGCCGGAGCCTGAACGTCGCCCCCTCCACGCGCGGGCGTTCCTCGCGATGTTGGCGGACGCACCACCTCCTCCGCTGGCCCAGCGGGAGCTTGGGCGGCTCGTTCGGCTAGTCGACCCGACCGACGCCCTGCCGAGCATGCCCGGCCTGGCGTCGACTCGCTCGGCGCCTACTCGGCGTCCTCGGAAGCGCCTTCCATCTCGGAGGTAGACTCTCCGTAGGTGTTGTTCTGCTGCTCTTCGAGCAAGCTGAGGCCGATGGCCATTGCCTTGCGCACGCGCTCGAGCAGCGCCTCGTCGGTAGCCATCTTCTCGACCGCCATCGAAAGCTTGGACTCCAGCTGCGACTTCGACGCCTGTAAGGATCCGACGCGTGACTCGAGCTCCTTCTTGTTGCCCTCGAGCACCTCGACTCGCGTCTGGCTTGCGTCGAGCTCCTGTTGGAGTCCGTCGCGGGCCCCCTTGGTCTCGCCAAGCTCTGCTTGGAGCTGATCGCGAAGCACCAGCGTTTCGGAAAGCTGCGTCTTCGTCGTCGCGAACTCCCCTTCGACCGCCGTCAGCTTCTCCTCGAGCTCGATCGCGCGTTCCTCGTTGAGCGCCTCTCGCTCACGCACGCCGGCAAGCTCCGTCTCGGTGTCCGCCAGCTTGCGGCCGAGGGTGGCGAGTTGCTTCGAGTGCTCTTGCTCGGCGACCTCGAGCTCCTGCTGCTTTTCAGCTTGGAGGGCCGACTCTCGCTCCGTCATCGTCCGCTGCCACTCGCCCTGCGCTTCGGCCATCTGCACCGAGGCCGCCGACTCGAGCTCTTCGCGGAGACCGGCCAGCGCACCCTGCTTGGCTGCATCGGCTTCCGCCGCCGCCTGCGCCAACGACGCCGCCTGCGCGTCAGCAAGTTCGGAGCGGAGCGTCGCCAATGCCGTTTCTTTGTCGCTTGCAGCCGCATGAAGAGCCGCGTCGCTGTCCTCTTGCGCCTTCGCAAGCGCGGCGGCCGATTCGGCCTTCAGCAGCTCGATTGTCTCTTCGGAGACCACGCGTGCCTTGGCCAGCTCGGCATCGTGGCTGCCCTTGAGCGCCTCGATGTCCGCGGCGCGCGACTCGCGCTCCTGCGAGAGCTCACCCTCGAGTCCATCGGCTTTCGCCTTCTCGCGCTCGAAACGGCCCTTCACATCCTCGTAGCGCTTGTTCGCGTTTTCCTTGTCCTCAGTGAGGCTGGCGATCGCTTCTTGCGCCTTCGACAGCGAGCGTTCGAGCCCGGCGGTCTTCTCGTAGAAGTCGGCGCTCTTGCGCTCCAGGTCGATCGATTGATCGCGCAGATCGAGGATCTCTTTGTCGCGACCGCTCAGCTGGTCACGCAGATCGAGGATCTCTTTGTCCTTCTTGTTCATCGCTTCGCGCAGATCGAGGAACTGACGGCTGGAGACGCCACCGGAGGACTCGGCCAGCTTGGCCTTGAGCTCCGAAATCTCGGAACGAAGGCGCGCGGCCGCGACCTGGCCCGTGCCCGGGCCGTTGTCAGCGGCCGGCGGAGCGGAGGCAGGCGGAGCCGAAGGCGGTGCGGACACAGCCGCCACTTCTTCGGGTGGAACGTCCGAGACCATGATCACGTCGTCGAGCTCCACGTCCTCGTACTCGCCCGTCGCGGGCGCGTCTTCGAGCGCTTCCGCCACGGCTTCGGGCTCGGGCTCGGCGGCGGGTGCGTCGCCTTCGCCGTCCACCATCAGCGCATCGAACGCGCTCTCGGCGAACTCGTCGATCTCGTGGTCGATTTCCGGTGGCTCACCCATTTTCGTGGGCAGATCGCTCGACATCTCGTCATCCGACATTTGGCATCCCCTTCGGTTCCCGCGGCTAGACTATCAGCGATTTCGACGTTTGGACGAAACCCCGACGCATCCAGGCCCCACTTGGCGTGCAAAGTTATGCCCGCGTCAAAAAATAATACCGCTCCAAGGCCTGCGCTGTCAACGCCCAAGGCCCAGTAAAACAGCCACCTCAGGGCCGTCGAGGACTCAATACGCGACGCGTGCGTTGGCCGCGAGCTGGAAGAGGACGGGGCGATCGAGGTCGCCGAAAAACGCGTAATTCACGCCGCCGTGCTGCCGGATGGTGACCACGTTGCCGCCTACATCATGATAGTAGAGCTCACGGCCGCCGACCTGGGTACGCTGGGCGTTCCGCATCATATCAGGCGACTGAAACACCAGCAGCGTCACCCGGCGCCCGCCATGGTCGTAGTAGAGGGCCGCCGCCGGGTGGCTTCCGACCTTGATGTAGCGAGCGCCGATGAACCTGGTGCTTGGTTCCTCGAACTGAGCAGGCTTGACGGGGAACGGGGTCTTTCCTTGGAAGTACCGCACCACCTCTTGAGGGGCTTCCGCTTCGACGTCCGAGGGCAACCCCTTGCTGTGAAGATCGACCACGTCCTGAAGCATGCCGGCGCCCGTGTAGTCCGCGCCGTCGGGCAGACCGACGACTCCGCCGACGATCAACAGCGCTCCGGCCGCCGCTGCGATCAATCCCGTCTGCTTCCAACGCATGGGACGGATCTCGATCAAAGAGCCGTACTCGGTCTTCGCCTCATCGATCTCATCGAGCCGATGAAGCGCCCTCGCCCACAGATGCTCCGGCGCATGCGAACCACCGAGCGATTCCCGTGTCTGCTGCCGGAACGCGCGCTCGAACGCCAGGTACTCCTGACAAGCCGAACAAGCCTCGAGATGACGTTCGAACTCAATCTGCGTGGCAGGATCGAGCTCGCCATCGACGAACGCGCCGAGATGACGGCGCACGAGCTTACAACTCATGACTTGGCCGCCTTTCTGGATCGAAACGCTTCCAACGAAACCGGATCCTCGGTATCGTCGTCTTCAGCATCGATGATGCCGAGCTCCACCGCGTGCTGTTGTAGGGACTCCTGCAGTTGCTTTCTCGCGCGATGCAAACGCGACATCACCGTGCCGATGGGACAACCCATCACTTCGGCGATCTCCTTGTACGAGAGCTCCTCTACATCCGCCAAGAGCACCATGGCCCGCGCATCTTCCGAAAGGACCTCGAAGGCGCGGTTGATCTCGCGCCCGATGATTTGCCTTTGCGCGTCGCCTACTGGGTCGGTCAAAGCACGCATCGTCGCGCGACTCATCACGCCTTCGCCCACAGGCGTCGCCATCGGTCCATCGAAGACCTGGCGCTCGCGGGTCGTGCGTCGGTAGCGGTTGACGAAGGTGTTCATCTGAATGCGAAGCAACCACGCCCTGAAGTTCGTGCCTGCCTCGAAGCGGTCGTAAAACCGGTAGGCGCGCACCAGCGTGTCTTGAACCAAGTCCTCGGCGTCGACCGGTGAGCGCGTCAGCCGGAGCGCCGTCGAATAGAGCGTATCGAGATGCGGCCGCGCCTCCGTCTCGAAAAGGCGCCGCTCGGTCGGAATTGTCTTGGGTTTACGGGGCATGCCTGCTTTTGGAACCCCTAGGAACGGGAATTATTCCACGTTATCAGGCGGAGTGTCCTTTGTGGACCCTTGGCGGAGCTTGCCCTCGAGCTCTTCGATCCGGGCCTGCAAACGCAGGACCTCTCCCTGGAGCTGCTTTACGTGAGCTGCCGCACTTTCCAGCACACCGCGGACCCGGTCGTCGGCGGCGCTGTAAACCTCTTGGCCGAGCTCTTCGGCGCGCCCGACGAATTTGCCGACCGGACCTTCCTTCAAGGATGTCACGAGCTTTTCCCGACCCTCCTGGATGAAACCACGGAGCTTCTGGACCGACCAGGCCGTCGCGTTTCCGCTGCGCTGCTCTTCGTAGATGATCTGCGCCAACGTCACCTTGGTCAGGTCTTTCTGTGACTTGTTGTCGAGAACCTTGACCTCTTCCCCATTTCGCACGAGCTCGGCGATGCGGTCCAGAGTGACGTACTTGCTGTCGTGCGTGTCGTAGAGCTTGCGGTTTGCGTACCGCTTGATCACGCGAGCTTGTCCTGCCTCAGCCATGGGTCGATGGAGGCTACTCCGGCGACGCAGTGCGTCAAGCTGGCGATTTCGAGGGGGATCACTACCCTAGTCCTTGGGGAATTCTCCGCATGGAACGCGCAGCTTCAGCGTCCGGCCTCTTTCGCCGCCTTGCCCGAGTGGACGAGCTCGACATGCGCGTCGGTTTGATTTGTGAGCGGCTCGAATCCGTCCCCGCCGAAGAGGCGCTCTCGTTTCTCGACGAGGCGTACCGCGCTGCGTCGTTCGGCGCTCCCGATGCGCAGTCGGTGTTCCTCGCAGTTGGCTGGGCGTTGTTCGACCCGCGGGTTCAAAGCATGCGCGCGGCGCTTGGCGCGCACGCGCGGCAGGCCGCACTCCATCACCTCGCCGACTTCGTCACACCGCCGCTCGACGAGGACGAGCTTGGGATGAACGAACGGCACGTTCCCGACTTCGGGCGCGGTCGTCCACTCACACTCGGCGAGCGCAAGTCGCTTGCGCGAACACACGACCGCTCGCTCATTCAGCGAGTCGTGCGCGATCCTCATCCGGACGTGATTCGGATCCTCCTCGACAACCCATCGCTCACCGAAGAAGACGTCGTTCGTGTTTGCGCGAGGCGACCGAATGACCCCAACGTGCTTCAAACGGTCTATCGGCATCGCCGCTGGGTCGTGCGTTACCGACCGCGGAACGCGATCCTTCGAAACCCGGACACGCAGCTCGACACGGCCCTCTTGCTCGCCCCTCTCCTGCGCAAGCAGGAGCTCAGGGAAGCCGCGACTTCATCCGAGCTCGCGGCTCCATTGCGCCTCAGCTGCAAGGCAATCCTCGACCTCAGGAGCGGGGCACATGACGCCCGAGGGGATGACCCGCAGTAGGCGCTACTTGGACTCGACCTTGTCGATGACTTCGGCGTCTTCGACCCGGGAGGCGGCCTGCCTTGGTACCTGTTTGTCGGCAGGGGTCACATCGATGTCGTCATCGGTGTTCAGGCCGCGCTTGAGGTTGCGAATGGCTTTCCCGAGTCCCTCGCCGATTTGAGGCAGCCGTCCGGCGCCGAAAATCAGCATCACGATCAGAAAAACGATGACTAGTTCGCCAAATCCCAGGTTGGGCAAGATATCCCCTCCGTTGCAATCACGGTACGCTGACCGGCCTCGGTCCGCAAGTCCAGAGGGTGTGGTATGGGGACCCTTCGATGGAGAGCTACCGGAACCTGGAGTCCGCTGGTCTGCGCGGGCTCGTGTTCGATATCGATGACACCGTGACGCGAAACGGGGTGCTCGAACCAAGTGCGTACGCGGCGATGCACCAACTCGCCGCGTCGGGGCTGGAGTTGATCGCCGTAACCGGCCGGCCGCTCGGCTGGGTGGATGTCATTGCCCGGCAGTGGCCGGTCCGACTCGCCATTGGAGAGAACGGCGCCGGTTGGTCATGGGTCGAGGCGGATCGTTTCCGCGAGGGCTACTTCTGCAGCGAGCAGGAGCGCGCCCAACAATCGAGGCTTCTCGACGCGATTCGGCGGGAGGTCGCTCGCGTCATGCCACACGTGCAGGTCAGCAGTGACGATCGAGCCCGCCGCTGTGACCTCGCCTTCGACGTAGGCGAGCTCGTCTCGCTGCCGCGCGCCGATATCGACACGCTCGTGTCCATCATCGAGGACTTCGGCGCTTCGAGCTCGGTCTCCACCGTGCACGCGCACGCTGCGCCCGGCCCTTGGAACAAAGCCAGCGGAGTCTCGCGCGCCCTTGCTGAGACGATGGGCGTCGACCTCGACAGCGAGCTCGACCGCTGGGTGTTCGTCGGCGACAGCGGGAACGACGCCGAAGCGTTCGCATATTTTCCAAAGAGCGTCGGCGTTGCCAACGTGCGTGCGCATCTCGACCGGCTCCCGACGCCTCCTCGCTACGTGACCGACGCCGAACGCGGAGAAGGCTTCGCCGAGCTCGCCAGACGCCTGATGGAGAGAAGTGGCTAAGCGCAAACCAGCACCGAGCGGGATCGGCTCCGAAGCCCACTACGAAGACGGTCGCTACTACGACCAGGCCTACCGGCGCCGTAGACACGACGTGCGCTTTTACGTCGAGCTCGCCCTGGCGTCCGGCGGCCCCGTCCTCGAGCTCGGTGTTGGGAGCGGGCGGGTCGCGCTCGCCATCGCGGAGGCAGGCGTGGACGTCGTCGGGGTCGATCCGATGGAACCGATGCTCGAACGGGCGAGACAACGGCTCGAACGGCTTCCTCGCGCAACGCGCGATCGGGTCGAGCTTCGCCGTGGCAGCCTAGAGCGGCTTCGCCTGCGACGACGCTTTGCGCTGGTGATCGCCCCCTTCAATGTGTGGATGCACCTTTACACGCGCGAGCAAGTCGAGCGCGGCTTCGCAAGCGTGCGTCATCACCTGGAGCCGAAGGGTCGGTTCGTGTTCGACGTGCTGCTGCCTGACCCCGTGAGTATGGCCCGAGACCCAGCCAAGCGATACCGAGGGGGCGAGGTGCCGCACCCCCGTGGCGAGGTGAAGTACCGGTACAGCGAGTACTTCAGCTATGAGCCGATGACCCAAATCGAAACCACGATCCTCGATTTCGAGCATCCGACGCGGAGCTCGGAGTCGTTTTGCACGCCCCTGACGCAGCGCCAGTTCTTTCCAGCGGAGCTCGAAGCCTTGCTTCACTACAACGGCTTCATCGTGGAGTCCCACACCGGCGACTTCGACGGGCAGCCGATCAGCGCCGCCACCGAGTCTCAAGTGATCGTCGCGAGGCTGCGCCCTACTCGCGAAGCAGGACGTCGCAGTAGTACTTGACCCGTTTCACCAACCTGCCATGCGGGCGCTGGTGAATGTCCCGCTTGAGGGCGAGCATGATTCGGCGCTGTAGCGTGTAGTTGTTTCGGGGAGGCTTCGGCGCAGGCGCACCACCGGCGGCTTCGATAGGCGCCCAGAGGGCCTCGGCAGGCCACTGCCAAGCCGCGAGGTCCGCCGCGTCGAGTCGCGCGATCATGGCTTGTGCAAGGCTTCGCTTGTCGGCGTCATGTGCGAGCTCGGCTGCCCACTTGTCGACGCTCTCCGTCACGGGGCGCCCCTGCTTGTCTACGTTGATCGGGTCCCCCATGCCCTTCTTGGCGGGCGCCGCGCTCCCGTACTCGACGGCCGCCGGATCGTGCTCGAGCCCGAGGAACGCGAAGATGCGCTCGAGCTGAGACTCGGGTTCCATCACGAGGTCCTCGTAGGCGACATGCAGCAAGGGCACGGGCCGTTCGCGAAGGAACGCCGCCATCGCGGGAACGTATCGTTCGAGGATGGGATTGAACTCGTACGCCGCCTGCCAATCGCCGTTGAAGAAGCTGTTTGCGTACGAGCTGAAGACCGCCAGCGGATGGCGCGTGAGCACGACGTACTTCGCCTCTGGATAGAGGCGCTGAAGGAAAGGCAACACCAAGGCGTTGGCCGGCGTCTTGTCGAGGAAGTAACTGCAATCGCTCGTCGACAACATGCGGCCGTAGAGCGTGTCGGTATAGCCGCGGAGCGCATCGAGGTAGTCCTGCTCGCCGTTCGGGAGATCCTCGATGAACGCCTTCATGGCCTCGGCGGCGTTGATGTGGTCGTAGGGAGCCTTGTCGACGTTCCCATAGACACCGAGGTGCGCAATGGGGCTGATGAGGTGCGGCTCGGGGTGGGTGAACACCTCCGCATGCGCCCCCATCATGCGCTGAAGCAGGGTCGATCCGGCGCGGGGCGGTGAAATGACGAAGACCAGGGACATGTGCGTCTACGCAGCGTGTACTACTGGGCTGCGAGTTGTCGCAAGACGTACTGCAAGATGCCCCCGTGATCGTAGTATTCGACCTCCTGCGGCGTATCGAGCCGCGCTTTCACGCTGAAGGTCTTGCCGGTGTCGGTCGTCACGGAAAGGGCCTTGCCAGGAGAGACGCCGCCGGAAATCCCCGAGATCGAGAACGTCTCCTCGCCGCTGAGCCCGAGTGACTCCCGGCTCGCGCCGGCCTCGAACTCGAGTGGCAAGACGCCCATGCCGATGAGATTCGAGCGGTGGATACGCTCGTAGCTCTCGGCGATGACCGCGCTGACGCCGAGTAGCAACGTGCCCTTTGCCGCCCAGTCGCGCGATGACCCGGTGCCGTACTCCTTACCGGCGATCACGATGAGCGGGGTGCCGTCGGCCTGGTACTTCATCGAGGCGTCGAAGATACTCATCTGCTCGTTGGTCGGCAGATAGCGGCTGATGCCACCTTCGGTGCCGGGTGCCAGGAGGTTCCTGAGGCGGATGTTGGCGAACGTGCCGCGCATCATCACCTCGTGATTGCCCCGACGGCTCCCGTAGCTGTTGAAGTCGCGCGGGGATACGCCGTGCTCCTTCAAGTACTCAGCAGCTGGGCTGTCGAGCGCGATGGCGCCGGCTGGAGAGATGTGGTCCGTCGTGACGGAGTCCCCGAGCAAGCACAGTACGCGAGCCCCCTCGATGTCGGTGGGCGGCGCCGGCGTGCCGGCCTCGACGCCATCGAAGAATGGCGGCAGCCGCACGTAGGTCGAGCCCGGATCCCACTGGTAGCGGTCGGCTTCTTCGAAGCTCACCTCGCGCCACTCGGGAGTCCCATCCAGCACCACGGCGTAGCGCTCGACGAACTGCTCCTTCTTGACGGAGGTGCGGAGCGTTTCGGTGATTTCCTGGTGCGAGGGCCAGATGTCCCGAAGAAACACGTCGTTGCCGTCCGAGCCCTTGCCGATCGGCTCGTTCTCGAAGTCGATGTCCATCGTGCCCGCGAGCGCGTACGCGACCACGAGCGGTGGCGACGCGAGATAGTTGGCGCGTGTCAACGGGTTGACTCGGCCTTCGAAGTTGCGGTTGCCGCTGAGCGCCGAGGTGACCACCAGCTCGTTGGCCTTGACCGCTTCCGCAATCTCCGGGTCGAGCGGCCCCGAGTTGCCGATGCAGGTCGTGCAGCCGTAGCCGACGAGATTGAATCGCAGTGCGTTGAGGTCGTCCGTCAGGCCGGACGCGTTGAGGTACTCGGTGACGACCTGGGAGCCCGGCGCCAAGCTCGTCTTGACCCATGGCTTGGTTTGAAGGCCCTTTTCGCGCGCCTTCTTCGCCACCAGGCCGGCCGCCAGCATCACCGACGGGTTCGACGTGTTGGTGCAGCTCGTGATGGCGGCGATGACGATCGCTCCGTTCTGAACGGGGAAGGTTTCGTCGCCACGCGTCACCTCGACGGACTTGTCTGGCGAGGCCTCGAAGCCCTGCAGCACCTGGTGCCAAGCCTTCTTCGACTCGCTGAGCGCAATCCGGTCCTGCGGCCGCTTGGGCCCTGCAATCGAGGGCACCACGTCGGCGAGGTCGAGCTCGAGCGAATCAGTGAACCTAGGCTCCGGAGCACTCGCCGTGTGGAACAGACCCTGTTCTTTGAGAACCCGCTCCACGATGTCGACATGCCCCTCGTCACGACCGCTGAATCGCAGATAGGCGAGCGTCTCATTGTCGACGGGAAAGAAGCCCATGGTCGCGCCGTACTCGGGCGCCATGTTTGCAATGGTCGCGCGGTCAGGCAGCGCCAGGCTCTCCATGCCGGGGCCGTAGAACTCGACGAACTTCCCGACCACGCCCTTCGTCCGCAGCATCTGCGTCACTGTGAGCACGGCGTCGGTGGCGGTCGCCCCCTCGCGGAGCTTGCCGGTCAGCTTGAAGCCGACGACCTGAGGCAGAAGCATGCTGATTGGCTGACCGAGCATCGCGGCCTCAGCCTCGATTCCGCCGACGCCCCAGCCGAGCACGCCCAAACCGTTGATCATGGTGGTGTGGGAGTCGGTGCCGACCAGGCTGTCCGGGTACGCCACGCAATTCCCGTTTGCGTCACGCGTGAAGACGACGCTCGCGAGGTACTCGAGGTTCACCTGGTGGACGATGCCCGTGCCAGGCGGAACCACGCGCATGTTCTCGAACGCGCTCTGCCCCCACTTGAGGAACTGATAGCGCTCCTGATTGCGCTCGAACTCGCGCTTCACATTGTCTTCGAAGGAGCGAAGGAGCCCGTAGCTGTCGACCTGCACCGAGTGGTCGATCACGAGGTCGGCGGGCTGGAGCGGATTGATCCGGCTCGGGTCGCCGCCCATCTTGGCGAACTGGTCACGCATCGCGGCCAAGTCGACGACCGCGGGCACGCCGGTGAAGTCCTGGAGCAGGACGCGCGACGGACGAAACGCGATTTCAGTGCTTGGTTCGGCATTCGGATCCCAATTGGCCACCGCCTCGATGTCTTCGCGGGTCACCGTCTTGCCGTCTTCGTATCGGAGCAGATTTTCGAGCAGAACGCGGATGGAGTACGGAAGTGTTTCGATGCCCGTGAAGCCGGCCCGGGTCAGCGCATCCAGTCGGTGAATCTCGACCTGGCGGCCGCCGGCATGGATCGTGACGCGGCTCTGAAAAGAGTCCTGTGATGTCATGTGGGATTGCCTACCACGCACGGTGTGGCGCGCCACCCAGGTTGTCGGCTAAGGTGGAAAACGCTGCGTGACAAGCGCCCTCAGAAGCGCTAGACACTGCAGCCTTCGGCGCCGTAGCCAAGTGGTAAGGCAGAGGTTTGCAAAATCTCCATTCGTCAGTTCGATCCTGACCGGCGCCTCTAAAAAGAACAGGGTAAAAGCTCTCTCGCCATTGCCCTCGCATGCTTACTGGTACCTCTGCTGGTACTTTTGCCGAAAGCCGGCACTTCACTGGGGCTCGACGAACACGCCCCACCGGTTCGAGTTTTCGAAGAGCGCCGGAGAGCATCCGTCCGACGCGCGGAACGAGTGAAGGGCAGCTGGCACGTCGGTCACATTCCGTCGCCTAGGGGCATGCGGATTCAACTTCGTCGTCGCCAGCTTTGCAGGGATAGCTGTCGGCTGGAATCTCAAACCAGTATGCATCCAGCTGCTCACAGGTTTGCAGGCCGGCGATACAAGCAAAGAGATCGGCCGAGGCGGTTGCGGCGGGCCGAGCGCGGGGCTACGCCGTGCTCGCTCGTCATGCTTGGCATTGCTGACTTTTTTCGACTTCGGCCCCGGAACATTCGGATGCG
>Ga0316198_10002339_pt1 | contig 11420 bp, 13 predicted proteins | sample OudBieAanoxic_MG_FD_204935 | JGI IMG/M metagenome (GOLD analysis project Ga0316198, IMG submission 204935) | Coastal sediment microbial communities from Oude Bieten Haven, Netherlands - site A anoxic | ecosystem: Environmental > Aquatic > Marine > Coastal > Sediment | place: Netherlands... | reverse complement strand
GCCGATGGTGCCTGCAATGCTAGATTCTGCTTTAAGTGTCAGTGAGCGCGCGTCGATGTTTCATGCTTCACTGGCGCACGCCATGTTGCAACAGGCGAGGGCAATTCGCACCGAGCATGGCGTGAATGTGATCAGTTTCTCAGGTGGGGTCTTCCAGAACCGTGTATTGACCGAACATGCGCTTGCGTTATTGTCAGAGGATGGCTTCAAAGTTCATCTGCCCGAGTTGATACCCGTCAATGACGCCGGCATCAGTTTCGGCCAGGTTATAGAATTTGGGTATAACAGATAAAAGTTTAACCGCAGAGGCGCGGAGACACAGAGAAAATATTAACAGCATCTATTGCCGCAAAAAACGCGAAGAGCGCAAAGAAGAGCTTTATTGTGGTTTTTTAATTTGCGCATTTTTGCGGCTTTTGCGGCAGAAAAATATTTTTTCTCTGCGTCTCTGCGGTTAATAAATAATTGTCAGGTAAATAATATGCAGGATACACACATATCGCTGGCGCACGGCAATGGCGGGCGCTACATGCGTGAATTGATCGATGAAATTTTTGCGCGCCATCTCGCCAACCCCGAGCTGGATGTGCACGCGGATGCCGTGCCTATCGAGGTCACCGGTGGCGAGGTTTTACTTACCACCGACGGTTTCACGGTGCAGCCACTGGAGTTTCCCGGCGGGAATATCGGTTCGCTCGCCGTTCATGGCACCACCAACGACCTGGCGGTTGCAGGCGCTATCCCAAAGTACCTGAGCCTGAACGCGTTCATCGAAGAGGGCCTCGAAATAGCACTGCTGGAGCGCATCATCAAATCGCTGGCGCAAACAGCGGCAGCGATCGGGGTGAAAGTGGTTGCCGGTGATACCAAGGTGTTGCGCCGGGGCGAAGGCGGTGGCCTGTATCTGGCGACCACGGGCGTGGGCATGCGCAGTGGCCGTGCGCTGGGGATGGGGAATATCAACAACGGCGATGCAATTATTGTCAGCGGATCGGTTGGCGATCATGGCATTGCGGTAATGCTGGCGCGTGAAGAATTTGGACTCAGAGGCGACATTCAATCCGATGCCGCAAGTGTGCTGAACCTGACACAGGCAGCGCTGCAATATGAAGGCCTGCGCTTTATGCGGGACCCGACCCGGGGCGGGCTGGCAACCGTATGTTCCGAGCTGCAAAGAGCCACCGGCATGGGCGTACGTCTGACCCAGGCTGCTTTACCCGTGCGTGATCCGGTGCAATCGGTGTGCGACATGCTGGGATATGACCCCATGTACCTTGCCTGTGAAGGGCGGGTGGTTGCTGTGGTAAAACCGTCGGAAGCACAGCACCTGGTGGAAACCTGGCGCAGTCTTGAGGAAGGTCAGGGTGCTGCAATCATCGGTCATGTAGACTCAGATATTCAACATGTATTACTGGAAACGGATATAGGCGGTGAGCGCATCCTTGAAGAACTGGAAGATGACCCGCTTCCACGTATCTGCTAGGCCGGGATTGGCTATATCGAAAAGGATTTACTCTCGCAGAGGCGCTGAGTACGCAGGGGTTTCTATTATCTGCAGGAGCGACTTAAGTCACGAATTGTCGATGATAGCGACTAAAGTCGCTCCTGCGAATACCTGTAAACCTCTCTGCGAACTCTGCGCCTCTGCGAGAAAACAGGTTCTTAAACATCCAGCTTATGAACGCCAGGCATAACCACCGAAGACTTTTCCTGCTGTTGGTCATCGCGTTGTTGCCTTCCGTGGCATCAGCCTTCCAGTTCCATGTCTCACACAACGATCCGATTGCGCCTGTCATCCTCGGGGTTACCGGTATCCTGTTTGTTGCGCTGATCGGGCGCTTTTCCGCACGCAAGCTAGGTTTTCCTTCCGTTCTCGGTGAATTGCTGATGGGTATCCTGGTCGGCAATATTGCGTATTATTTTTCGTTTGAGCTCATCATGATATTGCGCGAAGGGCCGGCAATATTCGAGACCATGCAGAACCTGCTCAAGGGAGAAGATCTTGAGACGGCCTGCCTCAATGCCATTGGCGTGGAAGGCACCTGGTATATCCTGGATATATTGCGTGGGCCGCACGGCAATGAACTGTTGCAGGTGGCCCATGCCGTCGATGTGTTTTCACGCTACGGCGTTATTTTCCTGCTTTTTCTTGTTGGCCTCGATACCAGCATTGATGAAATGCGACAGGTCGGGCCCGACTCCGGGCGTGTTGCCATCATAGGTGTGCTTTTGCCATTTCTGCTTGGCTTGCTGGCATCGACACTGCTGATCGAAAATGTCGAATTTCACACCAGCCTGTTTCTGGGTGCGACACTGTCCGCGACCAGTGTCGGTATTACTGCGATGGTGCTGCAGGAGATGAATATGCAGCAGACCGAGACAGCACGTATTATTCTCGGGGCCGCAGTGTTTGATGATGTGCTTGGCCTGTTAATGCTGGCTATCGTCAGCGGCATCGTCGTCACGGGCAGTATCGACCTGATTCATGTTGCAATGATCATCTTTATGGCGACCCTGTTTCTACTGGCGGCTGTTTATCTTGGGCCATTCCTTATTCGATTTATCGTCAGGCTGTTTCATCGACTTGATCTGGTCGAAGCGAAAATGTTTGTCTCTTATCTGTTTGTCATGGTGCTGGCCTGGTTGGCGAATCTGTCAGGGCTGGCAACCATCATAGGGGCTTTTACCGCAGGCCTGATTCTGCACGATGCTTATTTCGAAAGCTGGAATAATGACCGTAAATGCCCGATCTGCATCAAGGATCTGATCATGCCTCTGGAAGTCATCCTGGTGCCGATATTCTTCGTGTTGATGGGCATACAGGTAAAACTTGAAACCTTGCTGCAACCGGGCGTGATGATGCTCACGGCGGGGCTTGTGGTCGCGGCTATCATTGGCAAGCTGGTGTCAGGCTTCGGTGTGTTTGGTTCCAGCAATCGCTGGGCGATCGGTGTCGGCATGATGCCGCGCGGTGAAGTCGGGCTTGTTTTTGCCGCAATAGGTAAGAGCCTCGGTGTGATGAATGATGCACTGTTTTCAGCCGTCGTACTGATGGTGATAGTAACGACATTGCTGTCACCCCCGCTGCTGAAATATTATCTCAGGCGCGACGACTGATTGCTAAAAGCCTGTGATGGGCAGTTCTAATGTATCGCATCTGCAAGCAGGAAAATGCCAAGTATCACCGCTAACCAGAACGCCATACTGCCTGTTGGCCAGCTTGCGGCCAGATTAAAACGTCCAAAGCGCGTACTTATCATCGATTTGGCGGCATCTTTCAATGTGCTGTCAAATGCATTTTCAGCCCTGTTGCCGGTTTTCTTCATAAAGCAATAAATAGAGTGCGCAGTATCGGGCATGAGTTTACGATATAGCCATTCTGCATCAATATTTACTGCGCGCATCTCCGGGGGGTAAATGCCCTGCTTGTTCAGCCAGACAAATGCCAGTGCCGAGAACAACAATAACTGCAACTGGGATAATACATGGGTCGTATCATAGGGCCAGTACTCTACTTCCCAGGGTAGCAGTGCATATAGATATTGTGGCTGTGAACCGATCAAGACGCACAGCACCGCGGCGATACTCATCGCAATCAGCATGTTGAGCGGTGCTTCCCTGGTGCGGATGCCCGAATCGTGGGCAAAGAACGCGAAGTATGGAATCTTGATTCCGGCATGATGGAACACGCCTGCAGAAGCAAACAGCAACACCAGCCAGAGATAATCATAGCTTTCCTCGATCATTGCAGCCATTACCATCGATTTGCTGACGAATCCGCTGAACAGCGGGAAAGCGGATATTGAACAGGCCCCAACAATACAGAGTGACGCTGTTTTCGGCATTGACTTGTATAAACCGCCCAGATCAGTAGCTTTAATAGTGCCTGCTCGATAGAGTACGGCACCCATGCTCATGAATAACAGGGCCTTATAGAGAATATGACTGAAAGCGTGCGCTACGGTGCCATTGAGTGCGAGTGCTGTTCCAATGCCAATGCCGCAGACCATAAAGCCAAGCTGGTTGATCAAGCTGTAAGCAAGCACCCGTCGCAGGTCATTCTCGATGACTGCGTAGAAGATCGGGAAGCATGTCATCACTGCACCGATATAAACCAGAAGTTCGGTACCGGGGAAACCGCGTGCTAATGCATACACGGCTACCTTGGTAGTGAACACCGAGAGGAAAACTGTGCCTGTTGGCGTTGCTTCAGGATAGGCATCTATGAGCCAGGTGTGCAGCAGGGGGAATGCGCACTTGATGCCGAAGGCCAGAAATATCAGCCAACCGCTGATTCCCTCCAGGCCGATATAGTCAAACGCCAGCGAGCCGGTTTGATAATATTGTACCAGTGCGCCGGCGAGCAGCAGCATGCCTGAGGAAACCTGAATCACCAGGTAGCGCATACCGGAGTGAATTGCGCGTTCGCTACGACCAGCCCATACCAGAAAAACAGATGAAATTGCCAGCAATTCCCAGAATATAAATAAAGTAATCAAATCGCCGGCGAATACTGCGCCCAGAGCACTGCCGGCATAGAGCAGGCTTGAAACAGTCTGTGTTGTGTCACGCACATGCAATGCAAAGATGGCGGCTATGAATGCAGCTATATGGAAAATGTAACCAAACAACAGGCTGAGACGATCAGCTCGCATCAGGATCAGTTCATAATCCATAATCGATACCGCTGTGACGATACCCGGTGATACATCCACCCACAGGTGTATTCCACCCAGTACCGGTGTGGCAAGCAGGATCAGGTTCCTTATCCAGCCGCGCGTGATTAATGCCAGCAGCGCAGCGATGAAAAACGGAACAAATGGAGCAAGATCAATCAGCCACATCGTAATAGTTTTCCTTGCGCTTCAGTATCCTGCGCATCTGTTTGGCGATTAGTACCAGGGTCACGCAGGCAGTAAATCCGAACAGGGCGTAAAAACCTGCGAAGCCGTCCCATTCGTTTGTGGCATGTCGATGCAGAATAAAGTCCAGCAGGAATAACAGGATGCAAACACTATATAAGCTACCAATGACCAGCGATACATTGCGCGGATTATCAAACAGGTGCTGCTTTTCCACGATTTCTGACTCTGGCTCATTCATGTCACTTACCTCCAGCAGCGTTCAACGCCAGTTCATAAAATGGATCAGGGTAGAAAAACAGCAGCACACAGGCAAACGATGTAATCATCATGGCTATCAGGCAGCTTACAGGTGCCTCCTTGATACGAGTGTATGTTGTGCCATCCCTTGCCTTGCCGAAAAAGCCCTTCACCGAAACGGGCAGCAGGTAGGCGATGTTCAACAACGAGCTGATCAGTAAAACAGAAAGCAGCAACCATTGCCCGCTCTCGACTGTGCCCAGGCCCAGGTACCACTTGCTCCACATGCCGCCAAAAGGCGGTAAACCGATGATGCTGAGGCTGCCGATCAGAAATGCGCCAAAGGTAATCGGCATGGCGCGGCCGAGCCCGCCCATGTCACTGATTTCGCTTTTGTTTGCAGCCACAAGAATAGCGCCGGCAGCAAAAAACAGGGTGATCTTGGCAAATGCGTGCATGGAAATATGCAGGGCGCCGCCAAGCAGGCCTATATTGGTCGCCAGCAGCGCGCCGAGCACGACATAACTCAGCTGACTGATGGTCGAATAGGCCAGGCGTAATTTGAGGTTGTCCTTGGTCATCGCCACCAGCGATGCCAGCAGGATGGTGCCACCTGCAAACCAGATGAGCCAGTCATTCGCCCCCGAGTTTGTAATAAAGTCTGTGCCGAATATATAAATCGTTACTTTCAATACAGCAAAAACGCCCGCCTTGACCACGGCAACCGCGTGCAGCAATGCGCTGACAGGTGTTGGCGCGACCATGGCTGCCGGCAACCAGCGGTGGAATGGCATCACTGCTGCCTTGCCAATACCGAATATAAAAAGCGCATACAGCAGGCCTGCCCATGCCGGGTCGAGTTTGCCGGCGAGGATGCCGCCTTCGCGAAAATCCAGGCTGCCTGTTATGGTATAGGTAATGAGAATGGCGAGTAATTGCAGAACAATCGAGGTAGCCAGCAGTATTCCAACATAAGTGCGGGCACCGCGACGAGCTTCATCAGTGCCTGCGTGTGCCACCAGCGGATAGGTGGCGATGGTCAGGATCTCGTACCAAAGAAACAGGCTTAGCAGATTGCCGGCAAATGCAACGCCGAGCGTAGTGCCGATGGCAACAGCGAACAGGGTATAGAAGCGTGTCTGGTTGAGTTCATGGTGCCCACGCATGTAGCCAATGGCATAAATCGAGGTGATCAGCCATAAAAAGCTGGCCACCAGCGCGAACAGTATTCCCAGTGACTCCACTTCAAAGCGAATGCTCAGACCAGGTAGCGGTTCGGCGATATCGACAGCCAGCAGGGCGCCATCGTTAAAGCGCGAATAGATAGCTATAACGATAGCGCATACAGTTGCAGCCGTGGTTAACGTGACTGCCTCGCGTAAATCAGGCCAGCGACCGCACAGCATGATACCAATGGCGCCGGCAAACGGTAAAAACACCGCTAACAGAAGCAGCTGCTGGTCACTCATGGTATGCAGCGACCCCCAGCAACCTTGCAGCCGTATCAGCAACATTCACCGTGAGTTCAGTATTGAAACCAAAATAGATATTGGCCATCACCAGTACCCACATCGGTATCAGCAATAAAATTGGAGCTTCTTTAATTGATGCTGCTGAATCGGGTGCTGGGCGAAAGAACATTACTTCTACAATTTTCCACACATAGACAACGGCCAGCAGTGATCCCAGTAGAATCACCAGCACAATAATCCATGACTGCTGTTCAAGCGCGGCCAGCATGAAATACCATTTGCTGATGAAGCCGGCGGTACCGGGTATGCCTATCAGGCTCAAACCGGCGATGAAGATTGCGGTAAAAGTCCACGGCATTTGCCGGCCCAGTCCATTGAGTTTAAAAAACCTGCTTGAGCCAACCCGGTAGACCATGGCGCCGCAGGCCATGAAAAGCGCGCCTTTCATCAGTGCGTGGTTGAATACATGCACCAGCGTGGCTGTAATCCCCAGGGTCGATGCCAGTCCCATACCCAGCACCATGTAACTGACCTGAGCAATACTAGAGTAGGCCAGGAGGCGTTTGACATCTGTCTGATAGATGGCAGCGACCGAAGCCAGGATGACGCCGAAAATACCCAACAGCAGGAATATATGGGTGGTTGGTGTGATCCGGACAAACTCGTTGGAGAAAACAGTGAATACCATACGCAGCATGATATATACCGCTACTTTTGTAGCGGTGGCGGCAAGGAATACGCTGATGACAGAAGGCGAATATTTATACGCATTGGGCAGCCACAGGTGCAACGGGAACAACGCCAGCTTCAGTGCGATACCGACCACGATGAAGGCAAAACCTGTATGCACGGTGCGATGATCCAGTATCGGATGCAGGCGCTGTTGAAGATCCAGCATGTTCAGTGTTCCGGTTTCGACATAAACAAGGCCAATGCCTATCAGCAGAAAGGTTGCACCGATAGAGCCCATGATCAGGTACTGGTAAGCCGATGTCAGTGCGCGTCGTTGTTCACCCATGGCGATGAGTGCATAAGAGGAAAGCGATGATATTTCGAGAAATACGAACAGGTTGAATACATCACCTGTTTGCGTGATTCCAAGCAGGCCGACAAGGCACAAAAGAAACAGTGAATAGAACAGGGAGGTTTGCTTGAGTGGGATTTCCTTTTCTACACTGAGCAGGGCATAGGGCAGGGTGATAGCGGCTATCGCTGACACGATCAGTGCAACGAATGCGTTGACTGCATCGATGCGATATTCAATACCCCAGGGTGGTGCCCAGCCGCCGAGTTCGTAGCTGATGATGCTGCCGTCAATAACGACAGACAACTGCCAGCCGGCTATTGCCAGGCATGTCCAGGTGGTGATCAGGGTCATCAGCCAGGGGATTCTTCCGTTGGGCAATATGGCCACGATGGGTGCTGACAGTAATGGTATTACAACCAGCAGCAGGCTCAGGTTCTGCTCGATCACAGTGACCTGTCCTGGTCGTGAATTTCGTCTTCTTCGATCGTGCCGTATGCTTCTTTAATACGAACCACGAGAGCAAGGCCAAGCGCGGTGGTCGAGACGCCAACGACAATTGCAGTCAGTATCATCGCATGGGGCAGGGGATTGGAGTATGTCATGTAAGCTTCATCAATAATCGGCGTCGTGCCTTCGCTGACATAGCCGATACTGATATACAGCAGAAAAACTGAAGTCTGAAAAATATTGAGGCCGGCGATTTTTTTTATCAGATTGCCGCGGCTGATCACGGTATAGAATCCGGCCATCATTAAAAAGACCACGACCCAGTAGTTATAGTGGCCAACAATAATATCGATCATCATCTTTCCCTGCCGGCAAAGGCAAAGAAGATCATCAGCATAACAGCGCTGACTGCTATGCCGATACCGATCTCGATCAGCATAATGCCGATATGCTGTCCTTCGACCGGGTTGAGCGCCAGCAGGCCATAATCGAGAAAATTGCCGCCCATCAACATGGTAGCAACTCCGGTGCCGGCATAAATCAATACACCTGTACTGGCGAGAATACGCAATACATGATGAGGTAAAACCTGCTCCGCTGTTTCCAGGCCAAACACCAGGGTATAGAGGATAAATGCGACACTGAGAATGACGCCGGCCTGAAATCCGCCGCCGGGCCCGTAGTCGCCATGAAACTGAACATAAAATGCAAACAGGGCGATAACCGGAAAAAGGTACTTGGCGATGACCCTGAGTATCAGGTTATGTTTCATCCATCATCCTCGCGCTTTTTTCTACGCATGAGCCGTTCACCAATCAACAGCATAATGCCGATACCTGCGGTGAATATCACAATAACTTCACCCAGGGTGTCATATCCACGGTAACTGGCCAGCACCGCGGTAACGGTATTGGCAACACCGGTCTCTTCCATGCTGCGTTCAATATAACGGGGTTTTACATGCTGTTGAGCTGGCGACAGTGGGTCGCCAAACGAAGGTATATCATAGGTGCCGTAGATCAGGGCGCCACCGGTAATCAGAACAACAAGCAGTGGAAGCCTGGCTCGGTGTGATGGATTTTTTTCCTCATGATTTTTGGTTAGAGCAAGTGTGCCCAGCATGAGTACAGTCGATATGCCGGCGCCAACCGCAGCTTCGGTAAACGCGACATCAGCCGCGTCCATAACAACGAACAGTCCTGCAGAGTGCAGGCTGAAGATGCTGAACAGCATGATAATGACAAACAGATTGTGTATACGAATAATAGCAATAGCGGTGATTGCCAGAAATGCCAGCAGTGTGATGTCAATCAGGGTGTCGATCAAAACAGTGACCATGATATTCCTCATCCAGTTCAGGCTTGAGCCCGCCCAGCAGGGCAGCGTTTGCCAGCGCGTGCGTAGCCGTGGGGCTGCTGAAAAACAGAAAAATGAAAATCAGCAGCAGTTTCAGGCTGGCGATACTCACACCAGTCTGCATGCTAAGACCTACAAGGAACATGGCGGCACACAGTGTGTCAGTGATACCAACGGCATGCAGTCTTGAATAGAAATCCGGAAAACGGTGGATGCCGATACCACCGGCAATCCCGAGCAGGGCGCCGGCAGCAATAAACAGCCAGCTGATGATTTCAATAAATATCATTTTTTATGGCTTACCCCGATCATCTTCTCCTGAAGTATGAAAGTTTCCCTGTTCGACCAGCTTTAATACCGCAACGACGCCAATGAAGTTGATCAGGGCGTACATCAATGCGATATCGATCATGTCGGTACGTCCTGAAAGTACAGCGAAGACAGCAATCAACAACACGGTTTTTGTGCCTACCATGTTGACTGCAAGGATTCTGTCATACAGCGTTGGCCCCATAAGAGCGCGAGCGAGTGCAAGTGCAATTGTTACCAGAATGGCAAATGCGGCCGCAATAAATATCACCTTTGATTGTCCTCGTAGTCTTCAGGTACCGCGCTGGCCATACGGCCGCTGGAAAGGTCCCGTGCTGCTTCGATGCTCAAGCTGTGAACGGTGACAGTTTTCTTGTCGAGGTTCGCGCTAACTGTGCCCGGGGTCAGCGTGATAGCGTTCGCATAGATAGCGCGGGAAACGTCCGATTTAAGTGTCAGTGGTAATTCGAATAGTTGCGGGCTGATATTTTTTCCCGGTGTGAAAATGCGTTTTACCACATCGATATTGGCGACAATGATTTCGCGAGCCAGGAACAGCCAGAAACGCAACAGCAGGAAGGTCATGTGTGTCGGGTATGACTCACGGTCGATGCTGTCCATTCGATGGGAAATAGCGAGTATTGCTAATGTTGAAGCGAGTCCCAGTGAAATCATCAGTACACTCAGTTGCCCAGACAACCCCAGCCACAGTGCAAACAGTAAAATCCCGAGACTGATTGTATGTTTGACCCGATATCTCATTTTTATTACAGATATTGTTACTGGTGCATGGGTTCGATTATAACAACATCTGCCGATCAGGATGTCGAGTTATTCAAGAAGTTAGTCAAGATAATACCGTAAACAGCTGATAGTGTGATTGCAGCACTAATTGCCATTCTGTTTTTGATGTCAGAATTTAACCTCCGCCGAAGAAATATTCTGCTGCAGTATATTTCTTATGTATTATATGCCTGTCTGGCATCACGGTGTCTCTTTTGAAGGGCGGGCTATGAAGAACGGTAAATTAAATTCATCTCCACAGGCTGAACAGGCCATACAACAGGTTCTGCAGGCCGAGCGTGACGCCGAGCGTGCGATTCAGGATTGCGAGCATGAAGCCCGGCAAATCATCCACGATGCCCAGAACAGGGCGCAACTCATCAATACACGTGTTGACCAGCGAATAACCAACATGGAAATGCGCCACAGCCATAAACTTGATAAAACAATCAAGGCTATCGAGAAGGAAGGGGCTGATGAGCTCAGGCACGATGCCGGTAGCCACTATGCTTCAGACGATTTACACTCCGTCATCGAACAGCTGGCCATTGAACTATGTCTGGCAGATGCAGCTACCGAGGATTAGCTGGCGATAGTCATGGCAGGTTTAGCAGCATTGGCCTATGCACAGACCCGCATCCAGTCACGTTACGGTGAACGTGCAGATGCAGGTGTGTGGCTGAAGTTGCATAATATTGAAGATCTCGGCAGTTACCTGCAAACAGCTCAGCAGACAGCTTTGCGTCCCTGGGTGCTGGGGCTCAGTTCAACCTATAGCAGTCATGATATTGAACAGGCATTGCGGCAGAAATACCGTCAACACGTAGACGAAGTGGCAAACTGGATGCCGGCAAAATGGCACAGGCCGTTGCAGTGGATCAAGCGCCTTGCCGACCTGCCGACATTACAGTACCTGCTTGCCGG
>Ga0316198_10002337_pt1 | contig 11431 bp, 10 predicted proteins | sample OudBieAanoxic_MG_FD_204935 | JGI IMG/M metagenome (GOLD analysis project Ga0316198, IMG submission 204935) | Coastal sediment microbial communities from Oude Bieten Haven, Netherlands - site A anoxic | ecosystem: Environmental > Aquatic > Marine > Coastal > Sediment | place: Netherlands... | reverse complement strand
TTCAGATAAACCTGAATCGCGTAACGAGATTATTCAGCATATCCCTATGCTTCACCCCTATCGGGGCTTACGTGAAAAACTTTTCCGGAAAGTTTTTTCCGCTCCTACAGAAAAGCAGAGCTGAAAACACCCCATTTCAAACAGTTGCTTTACACAAAAGTCCGAGTATAATCAGACCTTTAAAAGCGGTAGCCATGGCTGCCGCTTTTGCTTTTTATGCATCAAATTTACAGATACTGAATAAATCCAGTTAAAACATAAACATGACTACAAACGAACACCTGATGAAAACATATGCCCCTCTCGATGTTATTTTCGAGCACGGAGAAGGCGCTTACCTGTGGGACACCAATAAGCAGAAATATCTTGATGCGCTGTGTGGTATCGCTGTCTGCGGACTCGGTCACGCTCACCCGGCGATAACAAAGACCATCACCACACAGGCCGCAAAACTGCTTCATACATCCAATCTTTACCAGATTGAAAACCAGCAGCAGCTGGCTGATCAGTTAGCTGAGATATCTGGCATGAGCCGTGTTTTCTTTTCTAACTCCGGTGCCGAAGCTAACGAAGCTGCGATAAAGATCGCACGCTTATATGGCCATCAGAAAGACATCAAAAAACCTGGCATCATCGTTATGGAAAACAGTTTTCATGGCAGGACCATGGCCACGCTGAGCGCGACCGGCAATCGAAAAGTACAGGCGGGTTTCGAACCACTGGTTCAGGGATTTGTCCGTGCGCCTTATAACAACATCGAAGCCATAGAAAGCATCGCGGAAAATAATAATGACATCGTCGCCATCCTGGTCGAACCCGTGCAGGGCGAAGGCGGCATAAAGATTCCCGACACAGACTACCTGAATAAGTTACGTGATATCTGTGATAAACATGAATGGCTACTTATGCTCGATGAGATTCAGACAGGCATGGGCCGTACCGGTGAATGGTTTGCATTTCAGCACAATGGCATCCAGCCGGATGTGATGACGCTGGCTAAAGCACTGGGTAACGGGGTACCTATCGGCGCCTGCCTCGCCAATGAAAAAGCTGGTGAGATAATGCAACCTGGCAATCACGGCTCCACCTTCGGTGGCAACCCCCTGATGTGCGCGACTGCGTCTACCGTCATCGATACCATGAAAAATGATGACCTGGTTTCGAATGCCAGAGAAATAGGAAAGTATACCCTCAATGGCTTTACAGAAAAGTTGTCCGCTATCGAAGGTGTACGAGAGATTCGCAGCCTTGGCCTGATGATAGGCATCGAGCTGGACAGCGAGTGTGGCGAGCTCGTCAAACTTGCCCTGGAGAAAAATCTATTGATCAATGTGACCGCCGGTAATGTTATCCGCTTATTACCACCCCTGATCATCGATCAGCAACAGGCGGATACTATTATTAATATCGTTAGTGAGCTGGTCATCGCTTCACTACATAAAAAAGCTGCAGCATAAAAACATGAATTCCACAAATAAAACGGTAAGACATTTTTTAACGCTAACTGATCTGAGTTCTGAAGAGTTCAGGCAGATCATCGCCCGTGCCATAGAACTTAAAGCCATACAACATCGTGGTGAAATCTTCGAACCGCTCAGGAATAAAGTTCTGGCGATGATATTCGAAAAGTCGTCAACTCGTACCCGGGTATCATTTGAATCCGGAATGGCTCAGTTCGGCGGACATGCGATCTTCCTGTCTCCACGAGACACTCAACTAGGCCGCGGCGAACCCATCGAAGATAGTGCCCGCGTATTATCCAGTATGGCAGATTGCCTGATGGTAAGGACATTCGAACACGAAAAGGCCGAGCTATTAGCAGAATATTCATCTGTACCGGTGATCAATGGCCTGACTGACGATGTTCATCCCTGCCAGCTCCTCGCAGACATGCAGACCTATTTCGAACAACGTGGAGACATCAGGGGCAAGACTGTTACCTGGGTCGGTGATGGCAACAATATGTGTCACTCTTATATGCATGCAGCAAAGCTCCTCCAGTTTAAATTAAACATCGCCTGCCCCGAAGGCTTTGAGCCGCACAAAAAATTTATTGATGAAACGGCAGACTACATCGAGATCACAACCGATGTGCGCTCTGCATGCAGCAACAGCGACCTGATCGTTACCGATGTCTGGGCCAGTATGGGGCAGGAAGAAGAACAGAAAGTTCGTGAGCAGGCCTTCGGTGATTACCAGGTAACGGCAGAGCTGATGGCGCTGGCCAATGATGAAGCGCTTTTCATGCATTGCCTGCCGGCTCATCGTGGTGAAGAGGTCAGTGCAGAAGTTATCGATGGTGAAAAGAGTGTAGTCTGGAACGAAGCCGAAAATCGGCTGCACGCTCAGAAATCCCTGCTTGAATTTTTATTGGTAAACTAAGAGCATAGGCATAGACTGTATCTATAATCAGCTATCAGACGAAACGATCGTTGTTTACAAATTCGACTAATAAACTTACATCAAGCATGCTCGAAAAGATTTCGCGCTATGTTTGCCTTTCGTTTTGTATAATCGCATCACAAAATGTTTCTGCAGATATCGTCGATCCGCAATCCAGCCAGGTAACCATACCGGACATAACCCTTTGTCCAGAAAAATACGAAACAGCAATCACCCGTGTCGCACCACGTGAATTTTCCGCTGATGAAAGAGATAACACCCAGATAAGCGCAGACTTTACCGAGACCAGCAGAGACGGATCAACGTCTCTAGATGGCAACATCATAATCGAGCGTCATCTGATACGGGTTACAGCTGACCATGCAAAATATAACAAACAGGATGATGAGATAACCCTCTCAGGTAACGTCTATATTGATACGCAAAATATGTCTTTGAATGCAGACAGCGGCACTATCAGCACAAACGGTGAAGACGAAGACAACGGTGCTCAGGGGAAATTCAATAATATCGTCTTCTTCATCGCCGACAGCAACATGAACGGCAAAGCTGAGTCTATTAATTCCAGAGAAAACAGCGACGGGACAAACCGTTCGACATTGATCAATGCCAGCATTACCAGCTGTAATCTGCACAAGCCTGACTGGCTGATCAGCGCTGATGAGATCGAACTCGATCACGATGATGAATACGGCTCAGCGGAAGATGTCGTCATCCGCTTCAAAAACGTTCCATTCATGTATGTTCCGTACATGGAATTTCCAACCAGTGACAAGCGACGCAGCGGCTTTCTGTTCCCCCAGGCTGGCACTTCATCCTCACGTGGTCTGGAACTGAGCGTACCGTGGTACTGGAATATAGCGGAGAACCATGATGCGGTCATCACACCAACCTACATGGAAAAAAGGGGACTGGAACTAGGCGGCAAATATCGATATCTGACACGCTCGACGACCGGTGAATTGCAGGGCGTCTACCTGCCTGACGACAACTTAACAGATGAAGACCGCTACCAGTATCGCTATCTGCAACAATCGCAGATTATACGTAACCTGTCCCTCAGTGTTGATTTACATGATATATCAGATTCAGATTATTTTAATGACTTCTCCAATAACCTGGGAACCACGAGCCTGACTCACCTGGACCGTAATGCCACCCTGCGATACGACCTGGGTAACTGGAACATGAAAGCCATGATACAGGACATTAAAACGATCGATGATAATGCGCCTTTGGATACCCGCCCATATGAACGTCTGCCACAGGTTACCCTGGCCGGTGATGAAGTGATCGCGAACAGTCCACTGCTGTTCACACTGGACTCTGAGTATGTCGACTTTACTCATGAAGATGATACCAAGACAACAGGGGCACGTTTGACAGTGCGCCCCGGACTCAGCTTGCCACTTTCCGGGGCAGCCTGGTTCCTCAAACCTGAATTAAAGTTCAGCCATACACAATATGATGCAGGCACTGAATCTGGCACGACGCAGACAGTAGACGACCGCAACCTGCCGATCAGCAGTGTCGATGCCGGGCTGTTCTTCGAACGCTTCCTGTCAAATGGCTATCAGCAGACCCTGGAACCACGGCTATATTATCTGAACGTACCTTATGAAGACCAGGACAACATACCGCTGTTCGATACCAGTATCCCGAAATTCACTGTTGCACAACTGTTTCGTGACAACCGGTTTGTCGGCGGTGACCGTATCGGAGACACAAATCAGATGACCGTTGCGCTGACCAGCCGTATCTTGAACCAGAACACCGGTGACGAGATCCTACGGGCCAGTATCGGACAGATATATTATTTTGAGGACAGAAAAGTATCATTATCCGGCTCCAGTATCGATACAGAGAAACAATCAGACGTGATCGCTGAGCTGGATATCAAATGGCGCCGCTGGCAGAGCAATATAGACTTGCAGTGGGATGTCTCACGGAGCGAACTTTCACAGGAGAACTATTTCCTTCATTACAAGTCAGATGCCAAGCACCTGTTTAACATCGGTTATCGAAAACGTCTGTTAGATGACAGCAGTCAGGTAGATATCGAGCAGACGGACACCTCATTTGTCTATGAAATTAACAAAAACTACAGTGCTATCGCCCGCTGGAACTACTCATTGAAAGACAGTAGAGATATCGACACTATTCTCGGCGTGGCTTACGATAGCTGCTGCTGGTCGATACAGTTACTGAGCCAGCGGCTGCTGCTGAACTCGACCACCGTCAATGAATATGACACAGCAATACTGGTACAATTCGTATTCAAAGGGCTTGGCAGCTTATCCGGCAGCAGAGCACAAAATACACTAGAACAGTCCATATATGGTTACAGAGACATCTACCGATAACTTACACCCAGACACACTATGATCATCAAACACCTATTTTATTTATTTATAATCCTGCTGGCCACTAGTACCAGCACGGTAAGTGCCGCTTTAAAACCTCTGGACCATATCGTGGTCGTGGTCAATGACGATGTCATCACGCAGAACATGCTGGATAACCGGGTAAATGATTTTCGTAAGAAACTGGAACTCAGCCAGCTCTCACGCATAGACCCCGACACATTGGAAAAACAGGTTCTGGAAAGGATGATCCGCGACACTATCCAGATACAACAGGCGAAACAGTTCGGTATAACCGTTGATGACCTGATGTTAAACCGCATGTTAGAACAGCTGGCAAAGTCTAATAATATGTCACTGGAGATGTTTCGTGATGCCATCGAAGCAGAGGGACTCAATTACACACGCTTTCGTGAACAGACACGTGACGAGCTCATCATCAACCAGCTTCAGCAACGACTCGTCGCTAGCAAGATAAATGTATCAGATCAGGAGATCCAGCAATATATCGAGCAGAACGAATCGGGTGATTCTTCAAAGGTCAGCTACCAGCTGCGCCATATCCTTATCGCCACCCCGGAAACTGCTTCGCCGGAAGATATTGACAAGGCAAGAAAACAAGTAGAGTCGATTTATAAAAAGATCACATACGGAGCAAACTTTGCGGACATGGCAATCAAGTACTCAAGTGGACGTAACGCACTACAAGGTGGAGACCTTGGCCAACGCAAGGCCAATGAGCTCCCACAACTGTTCGTTGATGCTGTCAAAGACCTCAAGCCCGGTGAAACATCGAAACCCGTAAAGAGCGCTAGCGGTTTTCACCTGCTGCAGTTAACCAGCAGCTCAAAAGACCAGATCATGGTACAGCAGACCAATGCCCGTCATATACTGATCAGGACCAGCAGCGAGGTCAGCGACGACCAGGCAAGAAAGACACTATTAGAACTGAAACAAAAGATCGAAAGCGGTAAGAGTTTTGCTGAACTTGCCAGCGAATATTCAGAAGATCCTGGCTCGAAGATCAAGGGTGGCGACCTCGGCTGGTCTAGCCCGGGAGAGTTCACCCCGGCATTTGAGAGAGTCGCCAACAACCTCGACATAGGACAGATAACAGAACCGTTCAAGACGGCATTTGGCTGGCATATCCTCGAAGTCCTTGAGAGACGACAACACGATCAGGGTAAAACCAATAAAGAAAACCAGGCCCGCAACGCGATCCAGAAACGTAAGATCGATGAGGAACTTCGCCTCTGGTTACGACGTATCCGCGATGAAGCCTATGTTGAGTTCATCGATGAAGAAAGCTGATCCAACAACAGTTTTCAGCAAGCAGCACATACACGAAAAAATCTTCAATGGTTTCAGACAAGACTAAAATCGTTATCACCTCCGGTGAACCGGCCGGAATCGGCCCGGATATATGCCTGGACCTGCTCGACGCTAAAACACAGACTTTCGATAACACAGAACTTTACATAATTGCCGATCCTGATTTGTTGTCCGAGCGAGCAAAGTTGCTTGGTAAAGAAGTTCATCTACAGATCCATAACACTCTCGATAGCCTGTCAGACTTTTACCAGGCAGATAAATTAAACATCATCCCGCTATCGTTGAGCGAACCTGCCCAGGCCGGAAGGCTAAATGCTAATAACAGCGCTTACGTTTTGAGCATGCTGGACCTTGCACACGACATGTGCCTGAGAAAACAGGTCGATGCGATGGTCACCGGGCCCATTCAAAAAAGCATCATCAACAAGGCAGGGCATGCCTTTACCGGTCACACCGAGTATCTCGCCGACAAAACCGCGTCTGTTCCGGTAATGATGCTCGCCACCAGCAATATGCGGGTGGCGCTGGCGACGACACACCTGCCGTTGAAAGCCGTCAGCCAGGCTATCACTCGAGAATCTCTGACCGAGACACTGAATATATTGAACCTGTTTTTAAAGCAGAGAGTGGGAATAGATAAACCCAGGATACTGGTCTGTGGTTTAAACCCGCATGCAGGTGAAGATGGCAATCTGGGTGACGAAGAGATAAACACGATCACACCGGTTATCGAACAACTTAAACAGCAAGGTATGGATATTATCGGCCCGCTACCTGCAGATACCCTGTTCACACCGAAGTATTTATCACATGCCGATGCAGTCCTCGCTATGTATCATGACCAGGGACTGCCTGTCTTAAAATACAGCGGCTTCGGTAAGGCGGTAAACATTACTCTTGGTCTGCCGTTTATACGCACATCGGTCGATCACGGTACTGCTCTTGATCTGGCAGCCACAGGCAAAGCCAGTGGCAGCAGCATGATCGAAGCTATAAACATGTCTGTAGAACTGAGTCAGCACGGATAACGATATAACCAATGCAACATCATGCTAAAAAGCGTTTTGGTCAGAATTTCCTGGTAGATAAATCGGTTATCAACCATATCGTAGACAGCATTCAACCCCAGCCTGATGATGTGATGATCGAGATCGGGCCCGGGCTTGGAGCGATGACGCGGCCACTTTTATCGCGGTTGAATTCTCTCAACGTGATCGAGCTGGACCGCGACATCATTCCAAAACTTATGATGAATTGCGAGATCGCCGATATTGAGAATAAACGTAAGCTGATCGTAAATGAAATCGATGTATTGAAATTTGATTTTTCTGCTTTCCAGTCACAACAAGCCAAATTAAAACCTGGTAGCGAAGTAAAGCTTCGTATCGTAGGTAACCTGCCCTACAACATCTCAACACCGGTACTTTTTCATCTACTGGACTACCGGCACCTGATACATGACATGCATTTCATGCTGCAGAAAGAGGTAGTCGATCGCATAGTGGCTGTACCCGGTGTAAAAAATTACGGCCGCCTCAGCGTGATGTTGCAGACATTTTGTGATACCCAGGCCCTCTTCGAAGTGCCTCCTCACGCTTTCCAACCTCAGCCAAAAGTTAATTCAGCCATCTTGCGCTTATTACCAAGAGTTCAATTTGAAAAACATATAGACGATTTCTCACTGTACGAAAAACTTGTACGTCAGGCTTTTTCCCAACGTCGCAAGACACTGAGGAACACCCTGAAACAGCTGTGCTCGAGCGAACAGATAGAACAGGCCGGTCTGTCCCCGGGACAACGTGCTGAGGAACTATCAATAATTAATTTCGTCGAACTTTATAACACCATAGCAAAATAAATTTTCATCTAAGTGATTGAAAAAAAACAAGATACCCTTTCATCAATTAGGTTAATGAAATTGGCTGACGGTGGTACAATAAATAATCATCGTGTTCTCATGATCCTATGGATACCGTTATGAATAAAATTGACGTACAAGTAAAACCGGCCTATATAGCTGAACAATCGGACCCTGACAACAACCATTATGTATTCTCATATACGGTAACCATTCGTAACAATGGCTCCATGCCAGCCAAGTTATTAACGCGCCACTGGGTAATTACAGATGGTGACGGCATGGTGCAGGAAGTCAAAGGTGATGGTGTCATAGGCGAACAACCGCATCTTCAACCTGGTGAAGGTTTTCAATATACCTCCGGCACTTTTATGAACACACCCTACGGAACCATGCATGGCAGTTATCTTATGCTAACCGATAGTGGTGAAAAATTTAATGCAGATATTCCTGAGTTTCAGCTCACAGTACCTAACACACTGCATTAACTTTTTACGCAGCTATACATCTATCCTGTCATGGCTTTAAAACACAGCTATACATTACTTGCACCTGTGTACGACACACTCGTATCGGGCCCGCTTGACGCGTATCGGGAAAAAAGTCTTTCCCGCTTAAAAGAGACCGAGAATAAGAGAATACTTATCAATGGTATCGGCAGCGGCCTGGATATACCTTATCTGCCGGATGATGCAAGTTATGTCGGTACAGACATCACACCAGCAATGCTCGAGCGTGCTAAAAAACGTGCTTCTATAGATAGCAGGGAACCCTCACTCGACATCAGCTTCCAGGTGGCTGACAGCCAGGACCTGCCATTCGAGGACAAAAGTTTTGATATCGTTGTTATGCATCTGATCCTCGCAGTAGTACCTGATCCGGTACTTGCACTGCAGGAAGCTAACCGCGTATTAAGACCAGGTGGGAATATTTTTATCTTTGACAAATTCATCCGTCGCGGGCAACTCGCTATCGTCCGCCGACTACTGAGTATCTTTATCCGTCATATCGCTACGCGAACCGATGTGGTGTTCGAAGATGTCCTGAGATCCTGTCCGAAACTGGAGATTACCAGCGATGAACCGGCACTTGCAAAAGGCTGGTTCAGACTGATAGAGTTAAAGAAGTATAATTAAAACTATAAAGGTTCAAAGGGGATATTGATGGCGATATATGCCATAGGTGATGTTCAGGGATGTTATGACGAGTTAAGAGAATTACTGACTCATATCAACTTCAGCAGCGACAAAGATCAGTTATGGTTCTGTGGTGATATCGTTAACCGTGGACCCAAATCACTCAAGACATTACGCTTTATCAAATCCCTGGAAGATAATGCAACGACGGTCCTCGGCAATCATGACCTGCATCTACTAGCGACCGCCTATGACCACAGAAAACCAGGTCGAAAAGATACGATTGATAAGATCCTGCATGCAAAAGATTCGCTAGAATTACTCGACTGGTTACGGCATCGACCACTGCTAATACATGACAGCGACAAGGATGTAACACTTTTTCACGCAGGCTTACACCCGGCCTGGAGCATCAAAAAAGCACTAAAGCTGGCGAACGAAGTCGAGCAGATACTGCAGAGTGATCAGCATGTCAATTTTTACAAAAACATGTATGGCGACAAACCAACCACATGGAGCGACTCACTCTCAGGCTGGCCTCGTTATCGCTTCATAACGAATATGCTGACCCGATTACGCTACTGCGATAAACTGGGCCGACCGGCATTGAATGCAAAAGGCGCGCCAGGTAGCCAGGCCAAGCACCTGATCCCATGGTATGCAGTACCGAATCGTAAGACAATAGACGATACCCTCATCTTCGGCCACTGGTCTACTCTGCCTCATGCAGGGAGAAAGGCAATAAATAACACTTATGCTATCGATTCCGGCTGCCTGTGGGGCGGTTACCTGACTGCCATGAAAATCGGTAAGAATAAGTTCAAATATACTCGTATGAGTTGCCCTGGTGCACAGAAACCAACAGGGAAATACATAGGCAAATAAAAAAGAAGAGCACCATCAGTGCCCTTCTTTTAAGGAGTCTACAAATCTATTGCCTGAATTATGACCGGGCAACCGCTTATAAGTTCAATTGTTTTTATTTCTTTTCCAGGGTTACGAAACGACAGTCATAGATGTTTTTATCATCTGCTTTCCTTAGTACCGATTCAAGCTCTAACCATTGATTATTATCAATCTCGGGGAACCAGGCATCTCCATCAAATTCAGCTTCAACATAGCTGAGATAGAGACGATCCGCCCGTGGCAACAACATCTCATATATCGTGCTACCGCCGATGACCATGACCTCGTCGGCATCAGGCACAAGCGCCAGTGCCTGTTCAAAACTGCTGACGCATTCAACCCCTTCAAATCGAGCATCAGGGCTTCTGCTTAACACGATGTTAGTCCGGCCCGGCAGAGGTTTACCGATCGACTCGAAGGTTTTTCTGCCCATGATGACCGGTTTACCCATGGTGACAGATTTAAAGTGAGCAAAATCAGCAGGCAGGTGCCATGGCAACTGGTTATTATTACCAATGAGACGATTTCGATCCATAGCTGATATCAGTGAAATAATCATGTACTGAATCAATCCATGTCAAACCGAGAATGGGTAAGCAATCGGTTCGTGGCTCTTATAACCTGCTACCTCAAAATCATCGAGGGTAACCCAGTTTTCTATATCCTCGAGTGACTTGATTTCCGGATTTATATGTAGCTGTGGTGATGGATAGGGTTCCCTTTTCAGCTGAACATCGCGCATCAATTCGAGCTGGTCTTCGTAGATATGCGCATTGACGATCTTGTGGTAAGCGAGCCCCGGCTTGTTACCTGTTATCTGCGCCATTAATTTCAGTAGTGTAAATACCTGCACCTGGTTAAAGTTCTGTCCCAGCGGGACATCGCATGAGCGCTGATAAGATGTCAGGTAGAGAGTGTCCCCTAAAAGTGAAAAAGTATGTGTATGCATACATGGGCGCAGACATCCCATATGAAATTCGCCTGGATTATAAAAGCTGAGGATCTCCCCCCTGTCATCGATGCCCGCCGAGAGATTATCGACGATCTTCTTCAACTGGTCGACGTAACCGCCGTCAGGTTTCTGCCAGCTACGGCCCTGAACGCCATAGACCCGTCCCATGTCATCTTCACCTTTACGGTAAGGATTATTAAGCCAGGCTTCATTGTCATTCGAATTTGCATCCCAGGTCTTTGTGCCCAGTTTGCGAAACTTCGCTGCACTACTGTAGCCACGGAGATAACCGATCAACTCGGCGATGGCAGACTTCCAGTAACTTTTTCGCGTTGTCACCAGCGGTAACTCATTACCAGCGACATTATAAGTCAGGTCGGCATTAATCACCGTCAGGCAACGCTTACCTGTTCGCTGGTTTTCGATCCAGTGCCCCTCTTCGATGATGCGTCTGCACAGGTCAAGATACTGTTTCATGGTT
>Ga0316198_10002336_pt1 | contig 11431 bp, 8 predicted proteins | sample OudBieAanoxic_MG_FD_204935 | JGI IMG/M metagenome (GOLD analysis project Ga0316198, IMG submission 204935) | Coastal sediment microbial communities from Oude Bieten Haven, Netherlands - site A anoxic | ecosystem: Environmental > Aquatic > Marine > Coastal > Sediment | place: Netherlands... | reverse complement strand
CCGATCATGAACTTTTGGCCTCGTCCCGACGACGCCTTCTGGGAGATCGATTCGACGTCTTTCGTTTTGGCGGAGAAACCGATCCAGGTGGCCCAGAGGCCGGCACCGCCGATGGCAACGAAAATGAGCGGGAAGAACACGGCAAATGCAATCCACGGGATACGGCGCTCCAGGACCGCCAGTGCCGGGTGGTTCGTGCTCACCCTGCAGGTTGCCGCGTCGCCGGGCAAGTATTTCGCCGCGCGGTCACGGGCTTTGTCGAAGCTGGCGGTTCCGCCTGCGCTTCGAAAAAACTTGTCGCTCTCGTGGATCCGGCCGTCGACCTCGTAACGGTATCGAACCAGAGGCCGGTAGGGGTCTTCGTCGTCTCCGGTGTCGGCGACACCTGACGAGAGGATCGTACAGTCAGTGGCCGGCCACCACCACGTCTCGAGTTGTTTCCATGTCTCGCCGATCATAAAAACCGTAAACAACGAACCCATGAGGAAGAACAGCCCAAAGAAGATCGTGGCGATGCCCTTGCCGACGCAACCGCTTTGGGACTCTGACGAGGTGCCGATGGAAATATTCATCGATAGAACCTTCTATCGATTGTACCGGTAGGTGCTTCCGCTTATTCGATACTCTGCCTGTTGCAGCGACTTTGAAAACGCAAAGGCGCAAAGAGCGCTAAGAATCCGCAGAGATGAGGTTTTGGATATTTCTTTGCGGTCTTGGCGTCTTCGCGGTTCCAACTCGGTTGATGTCAGCAGAGAATTGCAGCAGCGCTCATCGATACCCGTCAGGAGGTGTGGGCGATGGCGTGGAAATTCAGAATTCCGAATTCAGAATTCCGAATTCGTTATTCATCAGCGTGCTCGACGCCCGTTCCCATCAGGATCGCGATGTGGTCGTCGGCGACGCTGTAAAACACCATTCGGCCCTCTCGACGGGCACGAACCAGATCGCGGTCGCGGAGCAGACGCAGTTGGTGGCTCACGGCCGAGACCGACAGCTCGGCGAGCGCGGCGAGATCGCAGACGCAGAGCTCCTTGGTGACTGTGAGGGCGTGGAGGATCTTGAGCCGAGTCGGATCCGAGAGGGCGGAGAAGAGTCGGCTCAAACGCTCGACCGTCTGTTCCGGCAACGCCTTCTTCTGGACGAGGGCCACCTTCTCGGGATCGATCTCGTTGATACTGCAAAGATTGGACGTAAAGTCGTTCTCGTTCATAAGGCGTATTCTCGCCGATACGCCGTCTCACGTCAAACCGCGGCAAACAAAACACGAATTGGATTGTAGGGGCGGGATATATTTCGCCCTCGCTCATTACCCTCTGTGTCATTCCGACCGAACGAGTGAAGTGAGAAAGTGGAGGAATCCATGGGGGTGGAGTTAGAGTACCGAAATTCCCATAGATCCCTCCACTCGGGCCCAGTCGGCCCTCGGTCGGGATGACAAAGCGGGGGCGGGAAATATGCCGCCTCTGCAGATTACCTGCCCTTTTGATGTCGGAGGGGCGGGGAAACGCCAGATTTTGCCGGGCTCAGGCCGTTACCGCCTTGTGGCCATAGAAAATCACTCCCGCCTCTCCGTCCCACGAGATGCGCCGGAACTCGAGCCTCACCCTCATCCCGATCTCGAGCTCGGATGGGTCGGCGAGATCGCCGATCTGGACCATCACGCGCAGCCCATCCATCAACTCGACGAGAGCAATGGGGAGGGGAGTCTGTTCGGTGAAACCCGCCGGCGGCACCCTCACGACTGTGTAGGTCACAACTGTGCCCTCGCGGGGAAGGGTGATGTTCTCGAAGGTGCTGCTGCCACACTTCGGACAAACCACCCGTGGTGGGTAGAGGAGCTTCTCGCACACGGTGCATTTGGCGGCTTCAAGCCGATATCGCTGGGGATACTCACGCCACGAACGTGCTGGGGAGTCCATCAAGCCACCTCCATGATGTGGACGATCGAGCTACCGCCGGATCCGCCCATGTTCTGGGCGAGGCCGACCTGGGCTCCCTCGACCTGTCGCTGCCCGGCCTCACCGCGTAGCTGGCTCACGATCTCGATCGCCTGCGCGACTCCTGTGGCGCCAACCGGGTGGCCCTTCGACTTGAGGCCCCCCGAGGTATTGACCGGGATCTTGCCATGCAGCGAGGTCAGACCTTCTTCGACAGCCTTTGCGCCATAGCCTGGATCGAAGAGGCCGATCGCTTCAGTCGCCATGATTTCGGCGATTGTGAAGCAGTCGTGGACCTCGACAACGTGAAGGTCCTCAGGCTTTTTGTCTGCCATCTCGTATGCCCGTACGGCCGCTTTTCGTACCGCACTGAGCTCGCTCAGGTCTTCACGGTTGGCGAGGGTAATGGTGTCGGTAGCGAGCCCCGAACCTGTGATCTTGACCACCGGCCTGTCGCCACCAAGCTCTTTTGCTCGTTCGACGGTGGTGAGGACCAACGCAGCCGCTCCATCGGTCACCGGCGAGCAATCGAGCAGGTGCAGGGGGTCGGCAACCATGGTTGATGCCAGTACGTCCTCGACAGAAACCTTGAGGTGGTACTGGGCGTGCGGGTTGAGCAAACCGTTGGCGTGGTTCTTGACCGCCACTGCCGCCAGCTGCTCAGAAGTCGTACCGAAGCGCTGCATGTGAACCTGTGCCAGCATTGCGTACAGGCCAGGGAAGGTGATGCCGTGGAAACCTTCCCATTCCTGATCCGCGGCGGTACCGAGGGCGTAGGTGGCATCAGCTCCGTCGACGTCGGTCATCTTTTCGACACCGGTGACGAGGACGGTGTCGCAGAGACCCGATGCGACCTCGGCAAAGCCGGTGCGCAGGGCGAGGCCGCCCGACGCGCAGGCCGACTCGACCCGTGATGCCGGCACACCCGCCATGCCGAGTTCGTCGGCGAGCAACGAGGCGAGGTGCTCCTGGCCAACGAAGAGGCCGGGCGACATGCAGCCGATGGTGATGAGATCCACAGAATCCACACCGGCATCCGACAGCGCGGCGAGCGCTGATTCCGCCCAGATAGTGCGCAGGGACTTCTCCCACAGTTCTCCAAAATCATTCACTCCGATTCCAACAACGGCTACATCGCGCATCGCCACCTCCTTACTCGGCCATGCGGATCTTGCCGCGGAGCTTGGCGTAGGTGCCGTAGTCCACGTAGATCTGGTTTTCGTCGAGCTGTGGTCGGGTCATCTGCGCCCGGTCGCGGACCAGCTCGATACGTTCGGTGATTTTAAAGACGAAAGAGTCCGAACCGGCGCCCGAACCGAAGGAGGTGAGAAGCACCAGGTCCCCGGGTTGGGCGATGTCGAGCACCGCAGTGAAGCCTATCGGGGAGGCCCCGGAGTAGGTATTGCCGAGCCAGGGAGACAGCCAACCGGTCTCCAACTGTTCTTGTGTAAAGCCGAGCTTCTTACCGACCCGCATCGGGAACTTGCCGTTCGGTTGGTGGAAGATGGCGTGGGCAAAATCCTTTGGCTCGAGCCCCACCTTCTCCATCATCCCCTTGGCGGAGTTCATGCTGGTCCGGAAATAGGCCGGCTCACCGGTGAAACGGCTGCCGTGCCGCGGGTAGTGCATGTACTCCCTGCGCCAGAAGTCCGGGGTGTCGGTCGTCCACGAGTAGGTGTCCACCACCTCGGCCAAAATGCGTTCGCCGTCGTTGCCGAAGATGAAGGAAGCGGCGCCGGCGGCGGCCGAGTACTCGAGGGCATCTCCCGGCGCACCCTGTGAGGTGTCGGCGCCGATCCCTACCGCGAACTTCACCTCGCCGGCCTTGACCAGCGCCTGGGCCACGAACATCGTCTCGGTTCCGGCCTTGCAGGCGAACTCGAAGTCGGAAATGTGGATGTCGGGGGTCGCGCCGATGGCCTCGGCAACGATCGTCCCCGACGGTTTGACAGCGTACGGGTGCGACTCCGAGCCGATATAGAGGGCGCCGATGTCTTTTGGATCGACACCACCCGAGCGGGCGAGGGCGTTTCGCGATGCCTCCACCGACATGGTGACCGTGTCCTCGTCGGCACCAGGCACCGACTTCTCATTCAACTGGAGTCCCCGGCGGTAGGAGGGCGCGTCGGCGCCCCACACCTTGGCGATCTCCTCGAGCTTGATCCGGCGCCTGGGAATAAAGGCGCCGTAGCCAACGATGCCTACGTTCATAGGTCCTCCAAGTGTTGAGATCAGGTCGCTTAACTGATGACGCAGCGCGACGAAAATCAGTCTACACAGGCCGGGCTGGAGTGTAAAGAAAGGACCTCTCGTGTCCGGGTTGGCGTACGGACACAGGTGCCACCCTTCGCATTGTTTGAATTCGTCGCTCTCCTGCCGAGTGGCGCCTTGAGGGCAAACAATGCGAAGAGTGGCACCTCAGCCCGTCGGTTTCACCTACCTGTTTTAAACTCATCATCTCAGACGGGCCCAGGAGCCCAGAATTCCAGTTGGAGTCACGCCATGAATACGTTCCAATATTTCCGCCCGATCGCTCTCCTGATGATTGTTGTGTGTGTATCCGCGGTGTTCGCCTCCGACCCCGGCCGCGAGTTCTCGGCAGAAGCGGTGGTCAACAGCCGCGAGGGCAGAAACCGGATGCTGATGACCTTTGTCGTGCAACGGTTCACATCGGTCGAGGAGCTGCAGAATCTTGCCGGAGTTCTCGAGAACGGTGGCCAGTTCGGCCTGCTTTCGGTGTTGAAAGGGCGGCGGGACGGCCAGCTCCGTATGGGTGCGACGAACATGCCGATCGCGCTGGTTTTCGTCGAGGAACAGGGCCGCGATTATCGCTACCTCTTTCTCACACCGCGCAGGATTCAGGTCGAAGAAGAGATGCTCGGCGAAGAGTCATTGAACTACCCGTTCGGGATCGCCGAGTTCGAGGTCGACCGCTTCGGCCGTGGCGAGGGGCGGATCCACGTTGCCGCCGCGCTCAGCATCGACGCCAGCGGCCACGTCGAAATCGAGGACTACGACGGCGTCGATGGCACTATCGAACGGATCAAGCAGCTGAGATAACTCCTGGCGCCTGGCGCGGAAAAGCACAACCGACGTATAGTATTTATCCGGGGGAGGAACCATGGCAAATTCAGACAGCTCAGACGGAAGATTCAAGAGACGCGATGTACTCAAGCTCGGCACCGCCGCGGCAGCGGGATTTGTGGCGCGCGGGGTGATGGCGGAGACGCCACAGAAGATGCCCGCGCTGCCGGTCAATCCGAAGACACCGGACGCCATGCCGACGAGAAACCTCGGCAAGACCGGCTACCAGGTCGGGATCTTCAGCCTCGGCGGCCAGGCGGCGATCGAAAAGGCGAACAACTTCGATGTCGCGGTGCCACTGATCGAGAAGGCACTCGACCTCGGCGTCAACTACGTGGACACATCTGCCCGATACGGCGGTGTCGAGGATCGTTGGAGCGAGCAATATTTCGGCGAGGTCATGAAGACCCGCCGCTCGGAGGTGTTCCTCGCCACCAAGTCCCATGACCGCACCAGGGACGGATCCTTCAAGCTGTTGGAGAAGTCGCTCGAGCTGCTCAAAACCGACTACATCGATCTGTGGCAAATGCATGCGCTGTCGCGGCCGGAGCAGGTGGAGGAGGCCTTCGCCAAAGGCGGTGCCATTGAGGCATTCGTCGAGGCGCGCGATCGGGGAATTGTTCGCACTCTCGGAATTTCGGGTCACGCCGACCCCGATGTGTTGATCGATGCTATTGAACGCTTCCCGTTCGATTGTGTGTTACTCGCCCTTAACGCAGCCGATCCGTTCCACCTCAGCTTCAAAGAGAAGCTGCTGCCACTGGCGGTGGAGCGCGAGATGGGCATCATCGGGATGAAAATCCCGGCGCGCGGCTTGATCCTGTCTTCCTGGAAGACCCCGGAGGATCCGGATTCCCGCTTTGGCAAGACCGTGCCGGGGACCCTCAACATGCGGGAGGCGATGCGCTATGTGCTGTCGCTGCCTGTGAGCACCGTGATCGTCGGCTGTGACGACATCCCGCAGCTCGAAGAGAACATCGAAATTGCGCGTTCCTTCAATCCGATGAACGAAACTCAGTTGGCCGAACTCGAAAAACGGGCCGAGCCGATCCACAAACAGTCGCTCTTCTTCCGGAATTGGAAAGCGTAAGGCCTTGTGATGCGGTTGGTTCGCCTTTTCGCGTTGTTGGCGATGTTGTGCACGACTGCTGTGGCCGAAGAGCCCGACATCGATGTGTCGACGGTGGAGAATTTCGCCAATCTGGCTCTGCACTGCATCCACCAGGAGTACCCGAACAAAATCGGGCACGTGATGAACTCGGACGATGACATCGGGCCGCCACGCGAATTGACTCCGGCCTTCTTCGGCTGTTTCGACTGGCACAGCTCGGTCCACGGCCACTGGCTGTTGACTCGGCTGAGCAAACTCTACCCGGATGCAGAGTTCACCAAATCGGCGAAGGCGGGTCTCGCGCAGAGCCTGAGCCAGGAGCGACTCGCCGGGGATGCTGCGTACCTTGCCGGCGATGGGCGCGCCTCCTATGAGCGTCCGTACGGGTTGGCCTGGCTGCTCTGTCTGGCGGATGAGCTCCATACCTGGGATGACGAGCAAGCGCAGCAGTGGTCGAAGAATCTGGCGCCACTCGAGGCCGAAGCCGCGGACCGTATTCGGGCGTGGCTTCCCAAACTCTACTACCCGATCCGAACGGGTGAGCACAGCCAGACAGCCTTCGCTTTCGGCCTGATTCTGGACTGGGCGGAAACGGTGGGCGACGAGGAAATGGAGACTCTCGTGAAGGGCACATCACTCCGTTTCTACCTCGAGGATGAGGCGTGCCCGCTCTCCTACGAACCTTCGGGCCAGGATTTTCTGTCACCGTGCATCGCCGAGGCCGACCTCATGCGCAGAATCCTGCCGCCACGGCAGTTCGCCCATTGGCTCGAGAAGTTCTTGCCGGGGATCCCGACCGACGGCGGCGCCGGGTGGTTGCCGATCGGTGTCGTCACCGATCGTAGTGACGGCAAACTCGCCCATCTCGACGGGCTCAATCTGAGCCGGGCGTGGATGCTCGAGGGAATTCTGGTTGGATTGCCCGAAGCCGATCCGCGTCGTGCAGCCTTGCGAGCCGCAGCCGATTCCCACAGCAAGTCCGGATTGGCTTCGGTCACCGGCGAACACTACGAGGGCGGCCATTGGCTCGGCAGCTTCGCGACATACCTCGTGACGGGGAAGGGGCGGTGAGCGAATTAGGAATTAGGAATTAAGAATTAGGAATGAGGAATGAGGAATTCGGAATGACGGCCACTCACCTGACCACTCGTTTCGAATTCGGAATTCGGAATTCGGAATTCGGATTTCACCACTCGCTCTCTCCTTTTTTTCTCTTTTCTGATGCCGAGAGGCGGTCGCCGCGATGACGTCCGTCGGGGCGTGGCAGATATGGATTGATACCGGGGGGACATTCACCGATTGCATCGCCCGCGATCCGGGGGGCGAGTTACGCCGCTGCAAGGTGCTGTCGAGCGGCGCTCTGCGGGATCGGGTGGAGGCGGTCGAGGACGACGGGCTTCGCTTGAGCGGTGCCTCGTCGCTGCCCAACGCATTTCTGACGGGCGTCAAACTCTTTCCCCTGGGAGAACTGAACGGCGTCACGATCCGCCAACACGATGCGTCGACGGGTTTGGTGCGGTTGGACGGGCCCGTTCCGGAATCGCTGCGGGAGGGGAGCCCGGTCGAGCTGCGAGCAGGCGAGGAGGCGCCCCTGCTCGCCGCCCGCCTGATCACCGGGACCCCGTACGGTGGTTCCCTGCCGCCGGTTGCGCTGCGCCTGGCCACGACCCGAGGCACCAACGCCCTGCTCGAACGGCGCGGATCTCGGATGGTCCACTTCATTACGGCCGGTTTTGAAGATCTGTTGAGGATCGGAGGTCAGCAACGCCCGGATCTCTTCGCGCTCCACATCGAGAAAGCCGAGCCGCTGCCCGAGCTGGTGATTGGCGTCCAAGAACGTCTGGCTGCTGATGGGGCAGTCATTGAATCGCTCGACCGGCAGACCCTGGCTTTGAAGATCGCCGAGCTCCGCGAAAAAGGGATCGCCTGCGCGAGCATCACGCTGCTCCACGGCCACCGCAACCCGGTACACGAAATACAACTCGAGGAAATGCTGGTCGCCGCCGGATTCGAATATATTGCGCGGTCGAGCGTTCTGAGCCCGTTCCAGGGTTTGTTGAGGCGGTCCGAGACCTGCACCGTCGACGCCTACCTCGGGCCGGTGATCAGTGAGTACCTGCACGGCGTGAAAAAGGGTCTGGGCGGGGACACGTCGGACCTGCACGTCATGACCTCGGCCGGCGGCCTGGTCGGTGCCGACGCTTACCGATCGATGGACAGTCTTCTCAGTGGTCCTGCCGGTGGAGTCGTCGGCGCGGCACTGACCGGACACCGATGCGCGCGGGACCGGGTGATCGCCTTCGACATGGGTGGCACCAGCACCGATGTCTCCCGCTTCGACGGCGACTTCGAGTACGTTTTCTCGCACCAGGTCGGCCCGGTAGATCTGGCCGTTCCAGCGCTGGCCATCGAAACGGTGGCCGCCGGCGGTGGCTCGATCTGCCGGGTTGAGCAGGGGAGATTGGCGGTCGGGCCGCAGAGCGCGGGCGCGATGCCGGGCCCGGCAAGCTATGGCGCCGGCGGACCCTTAACGCTGACCGACGTGAATCTGCTTCTGGGACGGCTGGTCGCAGAGCGATTCCCCATCCCGATTGATATCGGTGCCGCAAAGGCCAGGTTCAACGAGCTCAAGAGCGAGCTGGAGGCTGCCGATCGCGGGACTGGCAGCGACGAAGAGATCCTCGAGGGGCTGTTACGGATAGCCGACGAACGCATGGCGGAGGCCATTCGCCATATCTCAATCCGTAAGGGCATCGACCCGACTGGCTTCGCATTGGTGGCCTTTGGTGGCGCCGGCGGTCAGCATGCCTGCCGGTTGGCCGAGCTTCTGGGGATGGAGGAGGTCCTTCTCCCCGCAGATGCCGGTCTCCTCAGCGCCCTCGGACTCGGCCACGCTGTGGTCGAAAGGTTTGCCCAGCGGGAAATCTTACGGCCACTGAACGAGGTGTCCGACCATCTTGCTGTCTGGCTCCGGGAGCTCGCCCGTGAAGCTGCCACCGCGCTCGAAAAAGAGGGCGTCGGAGAGGACATCGACGAACCGCGGTGCATTGTCGAGTTGCGATATATCGGACAGGACGCGAGCCTCGAGATCGAACCGGTGCCGGGTGAGGACCTCGAGCGACGTTTCGAGGAGGCGTACTACCGGCTCTTCTCGTACCGGCCCCGTGAGCGGGGTGTCGAGGTAGTGTCGCTTCGCGTTATCGTACGCAGCCGCAGGCCTGAGGTCGAACCGGTCGCCGAGGTTACCCGAGTGGAGTCGAAGGCGATCGAACCGGTGCGGCTCCAGCGCTGCTTCATGGGTGGCGCCTGGCGCGAGGTGCCGTGCTACGAGGCGCCCGAGATGGCGGCCGGGGCCGAGGTCGTGGGCCCAGCCCTGATCCAGCAGGAGCACAGTGCTCTGGTCGTGCGTCCGGGTTGGCGAGCGCAATCGCTGGGCGATGGCGGGGTTCGTCTCCTTGCCGGAAGTGATGACCGCGCTGATGAGCAGGCCGCGACCGTCAGCCGCCCGCAGGCGGTCGAACTCGAGCTGATGAGCCACCGGTTTTCGTCGATCGCGCGCGAAATGGGTGAGATGCTCCAGCGGACCGCGATCTCGACAAATATCAAGGAGCGCGAGGACTTCTCGTGCACACTGCTCGACCCGGCCGGTCGGTTGGTCGTCAACGCGCCCCACATTCCGGTCCATCTCGGGGCGATGGGTCTCTGTGTCCGCGAGCTGGTCGCGCACCGCGCCTTCGAGCCAGACGACGTGGTGGTCACCAATCACCCTGCCTTTGGAGGTTCTCATCTACCGGATGTGACCTTGGTGGCGCCGATCCACCTCGAGGATCGCCTGCTGGGCTACGTCGCCTGCCGGGCCCATCATGCGGAGATCGGTGGCATCCGGCCGGGCTCGGTGCCCCCGGACGCGACGTCGCTGGCCGAGGAAGGCGTGGTCATTCCGCCGACCCTGATTCTGCAAGCGGGTGAGCCGCGATGGGAACGTGTCGAGCGTCTCCTGCAGGACGGTCCGTATCCGACGAGGACCCTGGCCGACAACCTCGCCGATCTGCGGGCGATGCTGGCGGCGATACTCAGGGGCTGTGAGGCGTTGACGGAACTTGCAAAAAAAGTGGGTTTCGAGCACGTCCTGATACACATGGATGCCCTGCGGCAGCAGGCGGCGTGGCAGGTCGAAACTGTGCTCGAGAGGATGGATGACGGCCGTTACGAGGGAAGGCAACTGCTCGATGATGGTTCTCCGTTGGTTACGACCTTTACGATCAAGGGCAACCGAGCGGTCCTCGACTTTGCCGGCAGCGCAGACGTTCACCCGGGGAACCTCAACGCGACCCCGGCCATTGTTCACTCTGTCACGATGTACGTGATGCGGTTGCTGGTCGATGTCGAGCTGCCGCTCAACGAAGGCTTGCTCGAGCCCATCGAGATCCGAATTCCTCGCGGGATGCTCAATCCCGAGTACACGGCCGACCCGGAACACTGCCCGGCGGTAGTTGGTGGGAACGTCGAAACCAGCCAGCGGCTGACAGACACCCTGCTCGAGGCGTTGTCGGTGGCGGCCTGCAGCCAGGGAACGATGAACAATCTGAGCTTCGGCGACGCATCCTTCGGCTACTACGAGACCGTCGGCGGCGGCAGCGGTGCGATCGAGGGATTTGACGGCGCCAGTGGAGTCCACACCCACATGACCAACACCCGTATTACCGACCCCGAGGTCATTGAGCATCGCTATCCGGTGCGGTTGCATCGCTTTGCGATTCGCGGCGGCTCTGGCGGCGAGGGAAGGTGGCGCGGCGGGGACGGTCTGGTACGCGAGATCGAGTTCCTGGCGCCGCTGGAGTTTTCGATCCTCAGCCAGCATCGTGTGAGCGCGCCGTACGGCATGGCTGGTGGGGGTGAGGGCGCGGTTGGGCGGCAGGTGATAGTCCACGCCGGCGGCAGCCTCACGGAGCTGAAGGGCATTGACGGCTGCGAAGTCTCCGCCGGCGACCGCGTGATTCTCGAAACCCCCGGTGGCGGCGGCTATGGGGCCGATAGATGACATTTCGTCTGTCGCCCCTCCGGGGCTCGGTATTAAATGTTCCGTCCGTATCCCTGGGGCTCACGCCCCAGGCTACGCATATGTCGCTCCTCCGGAGCGTTCAGGTACCCGTGCCCAATTCGTGGTGCGGCCGTCCGATGCGCCGGTCAAAACCGGTAAGGAGTAGGGGATGAGAGAGCCCCACAGTGAAGACCCAGCCAGTCACACTGGCCCCGAGTCATGCGGGTGCGTCCGTAAGGACGTATGCGAAGCGTTGAC